>Ga0209102_1000961_pt1 | contig 16744 bp, 15 predicted proteins | sample ConPoolayeHmetaG_FD_185483 | JGI IMG/M metagenome (GOLD analysis project Ga0209102, IMG submission 185483) | Hot spring microbial mat communities from California, USA to study Microbial Dark Matter (Phase II) - Cone Pool mat layer H metaG... ...
GGGGTCAAGCAGCGAGATCGAGGAGATCGTGCCGATATCAAACGTCGAGGCTATGTTCGCGGCCTTAAGAAGGTACGGCAAGTTCCCAAGATAGCTTCTCGTCCCCCGCGGACAGCACCATCTTTTTATTCAGGAGGCGGCGAGATAGGGTTGTGTGGGCTCCGGACCGGAAGGTCGTCAGGAGGGTGACCTGCCCGCTCTGCGGTCGGAGGGTTAACCCATCCAACCTGCGAAGGTGCATGGGCTGCGCGAAGGTCGTGTGTCTGGAATGCTTTGACGTCTCGATGGGCGTATGCATGAACTGCAGACCGAGATTCACCAAGGAAAACTCCTGCCCGGATTACATATGCTAGGCCTCGCCGGGGAGTAGGCTGCTTCAGACCAATTTATATCCCTCACACGGCCGCGTCGCGACCGAGGAGATGGTGTGAGGTACGAGAAGGCCAAGGTCCAAAGGGCACAGTCCATGATGCGCGAACGGGGCGTGGACTTCATCGTCTGCAGGAACTCGGAGAACGTCCTCTACTTCTCAGGGTACTGGCCGATCAGGGGCTGGTCGTTCTCCGTGGTGCCCGCAGAGGGCGAACCGGTTCTCTTGGCGCCCGACTACGAGGTCGAGTTCGCGGGGAAGGCGTGGGCAAGGGACGTGAGGATCTACACTGGCAAGCCGTACGAGGAGGCCTCCCGCCTGCTGAACGAGCTCGGGGTGAAGGGGAAGGTTGGCTACGAGGGGTCGTTCGAGCTGATCGCAGGGAACGCGATCGGCGTGGAGAATGCCCACGTCGGGTTCCAGCATCTTGAATTCTTGAGGAAAGCCCTGCCTTCCTGCGAGCTCGTCGACGCATCCGACCTCATCCTGGAGATGAGGAAGCTCAAGACGCCCGGCGAGATAGCCGCGATGAGGCTCGCGGCGGAACTTTCCGGGGAGGGCCTGACTTCAGCCTACGACGTTCTGGACGAAGGGGTGAAGGAGACGCAGGTCGCTGCCGCGTGCGAGAAGACTATATACGAGGAGGGCTTCGGCTACAAGGGCAAGGCGGCCGTCGCGAGGGCCTTTGCCTTCGTCATGTCCGGCCCGAACTCGCTTAAAGCACCTAGGCCCTACAACATCAGTTCCCAGAGGAGGATCAAGGCCGGCGATGCAGTTCTCATCGAGCTCAACACCTGCGTTGACGGCTACTGGTGTGACCTGACCCGAACCTGGGTTGTCGGGACGCCCAGTCCGGAGCAGCGCAAGATATGGTCAGCCCTCTTGGAGGGCCAGCAAGCCGCCATCGACAGCATAAGGGATGGCATATCATCGAACCAGGTGGACAAAGCTGCCAGGGACGCCATAGCGAAGGCGGGGTACGGGTTTCCACCGTTTTTGGGCCACGGCATTGGGGTGGCCTGCCATGAGCCGCCCTACATCAAGCCCGATTCGCAGGATGTGCTCCACGCAAACTACGTCCACACGGTTGAGCCCGGGATAGCCAAGCGGGGCGTCGGCGGGCTCAGGATAGAGGACGTCGTCCTGGACAGGAAGCGAGGCGGGCAGAGCATCTCCACGTTCCACAGGGAACTTTAGTTCTCCATGGTCCGGCCGGCTCTTGGGGCAGGCCAACCCGCTGGCAACCTAGGCCGGAGCCCCTTGGGCGGCCGCGCTGAGCCGCTTCTGGATCTCCTCTCCCATCTCGGCCCTCATCTTGCTGGCGTAACCGTGCAGTTTGGCGCGGCCGATAGGCACCAAGATGTGCTCGAGCACGAAGTTCCAGAAGCGGCTCTCCATTCCCGCGTGCTTGACGAAATAGGGTATGTACCTCAGGTTGTGCTCCCAGCATCTCACGATGAACTCCCAGTGAAGCGGGGTCATGTCCTGCCTCGTGAAGTTCCTTTCGTCAGACATGCTTCCCATCGCCACGAAGAAAAGCGGGAAGATGCCGGACATTAGGTCCCGCAGATCATCCACAAGCTCGATGGATCTCACCACGTCATCGTCCGTCTCGCCCGGCAGTCCGACCAGCATCGTGGCGCATGGGATCCAGTGCGAATCCACGGAGATCTCAAAGGCCTGTCGGACGACCTCGGGCCACTCCTTTGGCTGGAAGGGTTTCACCTTGCCTGCCATATGCCGTTCAACCAACGCTGGGGAACCGGTCTCCACGCCGGTCTGGTACCCGTTGAGGTTGTGTTCGCCCATTTCCAAGACCTCGGATACCGACGGGAGAAGGTCCCTCTCGCACGCGACCGAAGCGAGGGCCCCGTGGGACGGGAAAACCTTGGTGACCCCTTGGAACTTGTATATGCTCTTGAACAGCTCGATGACCTTGGCCTTGTCGGGCCGAACCCCCTTGGCGCCGTAACGCCAGACATCCTCGGCGTGTATGTATATCTGCTTGTAGCCCGCGCGGGTGTTGACGGCCACCTCCTTGAGGATATCCTCGATGGGCCGGCACCTGAACTTCAGCAGGGTGGGCGTGCAGAACTTGCACCCTCTCCCGCAGCCCCTGGCAACCTCCACCATGGCGTTCACCGTGGGGTTGACGATGTTCGGCATTTTTTCTACGGGGACGATCTCCCCCTCCACGGACCTTGGCAGCGGCTCGCCCCTCTCCGCCATGCGGACGAGCTTGGGGAAGGTGATCTCGCCCTCGCCGGTGACGACGCAGTCGATGCCCAGCTCGTCCCTGGGGCCGGGGTACTTGTCAAGCTGCCATGAGCCAGGCCCGCCCACGATCGTCTTGGGTCGGAACTTCCTAACGGCTGGATCTAGGAAGATCTCTCTGAACCGGCCGGGGACGTAGGCGGGGTTCTCGTAGATGTTGGTGAAGGTCGAGGTGACCGGTCCATAGCCCAGCGGGTCCATGGTGGAGACGCCCAGCACCCGCGTATCCGCATCGATGAACTTGGAAAGATGGGAGGGGTGGGCCACCACGACGTCATCCTGGCTCAACCCGTCGGCGAGCAGCGCGGCCTCTATCTTACGAAGGGCGTAGGGGGCAATCACGGCCCTGCCGTTGGAGACGGGAACGCTGGGCGCGAACATCCTGTAGTAAATGGGCGCGGGCATAAACTTCTTGGGGAAAGAGGCGGAGAACCCGAAGAACATGTTGTTCTGATACTCTGACATCAGGGTGCGATCAGCGGTGAGCACTACCCTGGTCATGTTGGGGCCTCCAGAAGCTACGCCAATGGGATTCTCTGGGTGTTGAATATAACCTGCTTGTTGCCCCTGAACACGTAGATGTCAAGATCCGTGTAGCCCTCCACCTCGAAGGCGAATGTCTGGTTTGCGGAGGATCCCACCGCGATCTCGGGGAGCTGGACGTTGACGACGGTCTTCTTGGTCTGCGACGAGTCGATCATCCGCCGGATGTCGACCTTGACCCTATAGTCGCCAGCCGTTATGTTGGTCTCCCTTGCGCTGTAGATCAGGGTTAGGTCCAGTTTGGCCCCATCCCTGGCCATCCTCACCTCCAAGCTCAACTCCGGCGGCTTGTACGTCGCAAGCAATAGAGCGATTATGGCAACGACTACGATGACGGCGAGGATTATGATCCACTTCTTTGGCAGCCGAAGCCTAGGTTTTTCCGCCATCTTGATCACCGAGGGGCGTATGATGGTCTCGGAAATTCTATTAACTCTTTCGGGGAGAGATGGATCCCGCGGCCGGCGTCCTGAGCGTGGCGCGGCCGACTTCCGGTGAGGATGCGGCACAGGCCGGTCCATTGACGGCGAGGGAGTCCACACCCGTTCGTTCGGGGGGGATTTATATACTGGCCCGGGGCAGGTAGGCCTCAAGCGCCCGAAGGGGACCTTCTGATGGATCTTGCGGTCGAGTGCAGGGGCCTAACGAAGACCTTCGACGGTTTTGCGGCGGTAGACCACATCGATCTAAAGGTCGGCAAGGGAACCGTCTTCGGCTTTCTCGGCCCCAACGGAGCAGGGAAAACGACCACAATCAGGATGTTGTCCTGTCTCATCCGGCCTACTTCCGGGTCGGCCCTCGTCTGGGGCATGGACATCGTAAAGGACTACATGGCCATCAAGAGGATCCTTGGCTACCTTCCCGAATCCCCGGGATTCTACCCCGAGATGACTCCCCTTGAGTTTCTGCGCTATTTCGGGAGGTTGTTCAGGGTGAGGGATCTCGAGGGAGCGATCGCCGAGGCACTCAAGGAGGTGGGGTTGTACGATGAACGGAATCTTGAGACCAAGTCCTTCTCCCTGGGGATGAGGCAGCGGCTCAACATCGCGCGTCTCCTGATCCACGATCCCAAGCTCCTCTTCCTGGATGAGCCGACCTCCGGGCTGGATCCGAGGGGCACAAGAGAGGTGAGGGAGCTGATACTCGACCTTGGGGAGAGCGGCAAGACGATCTTCCTATGCACCCACATCCTCCCGGAGGTGGAGATGGTCTGCAAGGAGGTGGGCATAATAAACAAGGGCCGGATCGTCGCCGTGGACAGCCCCGAGGGACTGAGGGAGAAGGTGAGGGCCTCCAACGTCATCGAGGTGGCGATAGGACCAGGGGGGATAGGGCCGGAGGACCTTGCACGCCTGATCGAGTCCCTGCCGTGGGTGAAGAGGGTCGTCGTTAAGGGCGGGGGAGAGCTTGCCGTCGAGGTGGGGACCTTCGAGGAGAGACGGCCCGAGCTTGCAAGGTTCCTCGTCCAGCAGGGGGCCGAGCTGCTTTGCATGAACCTTCAGGAGCCGACTCTTGAGGATGTCTTCATGAGCTACACGGGGTGACGATGTTTGGACCTTGCCAACACGAGACAGCGGGTGGCGGTCGGGCTATCCGATCTCTCCTCAAGCCTCATTGTCGCGAGGAAGGAGCTCAGGGACGGCTTCCTGAGTCTGAGGCCGTACTCGATGGCGACCGTCGCCTTCATCGGCATGAGCTTCTTCATGTGGATCCAGACGGAGATCCCGATGGGGACTGACCCGATCGTCCAGATGGTCGTCGGGCTGCTCTCCCTTCTGGCCCTCTTCTATGCCGTAGCGTTCTCCATGGACTCGATCGTCAGCGAGAAGGCCATGCGGACCCTCCCCCTCATCAAGACGGCTCCCATCTCATCCTCATCCCTGGTTCTGGGCAAGTATGCGGCGATACTGGTCACGTGGATCGCGATACTGCTCACCTCGCTGCTGTACTTCGTCCTGGGGGGTCGGGGCCTCGTCGGAGATGTTGCCTGGGGCAAGCTCCTCTTGGGTTATCTCTCCACGATACTCGTCGCTGGCGCCATGAGTTCGGTATCGATCTTCATATCCAGCGTGACCTCGTCCGTCAAGTCTTCTGCCATGGGCAGCCTCGGGGTTCTCTTCGCCTTCATGGGAATCTCGGTCGCGAGGCAGCTTTTCTCAAGCTTTGAATCCGTTGCAAAGATACTGAATTTCATCAGGAACTTCTCCCTGATCAGGTATTCCAGCATGGTGACCGAAGAGCTCTTCGAAAACGGGAACGAACTTTATCTGGGCGTTGCAGGGCTCCTTGCGTACTGCGTCATCTTCATCATTGCGGCGATCTGCGTCGTAGGACTAAAGGAGGATGTTGCTTGAGGTTGGCGCTCGCGTTCCTTCTGGTGCTCTCCCTCTGCGGAGCGTCTGGCCAGGTGATCCGCCCCGGCACATCAGCAGCACAGGCTAGCTCCGGGCCGGTGTCCATCCTGATAACGGCGCCCCAGATGGGGGCGGGCCTGGGTCCCAAGGTGGATGTAGGGGAGGAGTTCGATCTCGCATTCGAGCTGCAGCTGGCAAACCTGACCCTGACGAACGTGACCCTGGAGGTAATGTTCTACGATGGCGAGAACCAGACATATGTGGCGTTGGACCCTGGATGGATCGTGGGCCGCGTAAACGCCTCATGGCAGGTTCTTTCCGGCCCATCGAATGCAGCCGGCCTTTTCAAGATCAGGATACCGGAAAGGGGCTACTACTTCCTGAAGCTCAAGGGAACCTTTAAACTGGACGGAAGGGATGGCTACGTCGAGGCTGGGGACTTGGCATTCGGTCCGAGGATCCGGGTGATACCGTCCCTGACGAGGCGATCTTACCTCGTGATAGTCGGCATGCCGGTCCTTCCCCTCGCAACTGGGTTGGTTGTGAGGTCGATGCGAAGGAAGGTAACAAAGAGACGCAGGCAGAGGCCCGAACCAGGCTGGCTGCAGAGACTCAGGGAGCAAGGATCAGGGGATGAGAAGGACGTTGGGTAAGGATAGCCTGATCTACGGCGGCATGGTCGGGGCTGCGCTGGCGATCATCGGCGGGCTCCTCTCTCAGGGATCGTCGACGCGCGCTGCCTCCGGATCCCTCAACCTGACCCCGCTTTTCAGCCCGGGCGCGGACATCAACGAGACGCTTGACGCCTTGAGAGAGGCGCTTCCTCAGATAAGGGATAGTGTGGAGAAGGCCAAGCCATTTCTCGCCTTGCAGCTTGGTGGGTACGTTCTCTTCGCGCTGGGCTTTTTGGGAGTATGGCGGGTGACGAGAAGGATCCTCGCCCTGGCCGCGTTCTTCTGCTTGGTCCTGGCAGGCGTGATGTCCATGGCGAGTTCCCTGATTCTTCCGACCGCCCTGGAGGAAATGGTCAACGCCCTTTCGGCGGGAAGGACGGCTGAAGAGCTCGCGCCGGCCGTGCCTTCGCTATTGCTCTTGGCGGGGGCTGGGCTTCTTGGGCTCGTCGGGCTCGTCGCAGGGTTCATCTCCGGCGGCTACGAGTTCTACAGGGTCGGCAGGGAGTTGGATCACGACTTCCTGAGGGGCTCGGGAGTCCTCATGATGGCAGCCGCCGTGCTGAGCGTGATCCCGCTTTTGGGAGGCTTGATCGTCTACGCGGCGATAGCCTCTATCGGCCTTTCCTTCCACCTGCTGGCGAGACACTTGGCGACCGCGCTCAAGGCCGGCCTAGGCAATGGGCAGGTCCACGATCGCGGATGAATGGGGTGGAAGCTGGAGCTCGATGTTGGGACCTGACTGGCCAAGCGGCCGTTCGTTGAGGGCGACGGCGTCAGGCTGGTCGAAGCTATTGTAGGAGTCCGGCCTTTCCCCATTCAGCTCCATCACCCACCCTCCTGCTCGTGCCTTTGCGTTCCTGAGCTTGATGACGGCTTCTAGGTCCTGTCCCTTGGAACGATTGACGAGCGCCACGTGGAGCACGCTTGGCCCAAGGCTTGCCGAAGCATCAACGTAGGGCACCTCGTTCAGCCCGTACTTCTGGGAGCGGTATGTATCGGAGAATGCCACGGTTCTCAGTGCCGTGGTCCCTGTGTGGTGGACGTACAGCTTGAAGGCAAGGTAGGTCGGGTTGAGGTACATCCTTCCCTCGTCGTCGGTGACTATCGCCGGAAGCACGTTAACGAGCTGGGCGAGGTTGGCCATCTTGACGGTTCGACACATCCTGTGCAATGCGTTGAAAATGCCGGATGCGAATATGCCGTCCGTGAGGCTGGCCCTCTGGTGGAGCCCGTTCTCTTCCGTCGCCTCGGGGTACCACAGGTTCCACTCATCGAAGGCGATGTGCACGGGGTGCTGTGCTGGGACGGTCGTCTCGACGATCCGGGAAAGGTCTCGCAAGGACCGCTCAGCTTCTAGGGGAGCCGCGACAACGTCGTAGTAGTCATCCCCGCCCCTGTAGTACTTGTGGAGGGATATGTAATCGATGAGCTTCCAGCATTCCGCTAGGACCCGGCGATTCCAGTCCGGGGAGTCGCACCCAACCGCGACGAGCTTGATTGAGGGGTCAACCCTCCTCATGAGCTTGGCATACTCGTAGCAGCTTTTCGAGTAGCCATCCGCCGAGAAATGGCCGATCTGCCACTCGCCGTAGGCCTCGTTGCCCAGCCCCCAGTACTTAACTCCATGCGGCTGCGGATGTCCCAGGCTTGCTCTCCTCTGGGCATGGTGGGTCTGCGTCGTAAGGTTGCAGTATTCGACCCAGCGCGCCGCCTCCTCCGCAGTCCCGGAGCCCATGTTCACGCAGATGTAGGGCTCGGCCCCCGTCCTCCGGCAGAATTCGATGAACTCATCGGTCCCGAACTGGTTCGGCTCAAGCCCCTTCCATGCCAGATCGAAACGAACCGGCCTCCGGTCCCTAGGGCCGACGCCGTCCTCCCAGTGGTAACCCGAGGCGAAGTTCCCCCCGGGCCAGCGGATTATGGGCGGGCGGATCGCCCTCGTTGCTTCGAGCACGTCCTTCCGGAAGCCGTCCACGTTGGGGATCTTGGACGCAGGACCCACCCAGACGCCGCCGTAGATGCATCGGCCCAAGTGTTCGATGAAGTGGCCATATATGTGGGGGTGGATATCCCCCACCGCGCTGCCCGCATCAACGATTATCTCCACGCCTGTATCCAAGCCGGTCCCTCGACCGTGTAATCGTAATTGGGCTAATAACTCGATCGGCGACGGTCGGGACGTAAGGCATCACGCATCTTTGGCGCCCGCAACTTTCGTGGCCTTTCTCGTCGTTCCGGCGATGTCGACGCTGGAGTTGGAGGGCGATCTCTCCATGCATACAATTCCGCCCATGTCAGGTGGTCTCGAGCTGGAGGACGCAGACGGATCGCCGGTTTTGGGGCCGCGCCGCTGGCCGACGCCGCAAGCAACGTTCTGCGCCTTGGTGGTTTTCGCGGTTGCAGTCAGGCTTCTTGAGCGCAAAAGCCTCTCGTTCCTAGGTGCTGGCCGATCTCACTTCGGCTCGACGTGGATGTTGACGAACGCGATCTCGGGAAAGTCCTGTTTAACTTTCTCTATGAGGCGGTCGGTGACGGCGTGGCTCCTCTGGATCGTCATGTACGGGTTCATGATGACGTGCATGTCGACCTCGGCGTAGGGCCCGAAGTAGTGTAGGCGAATCTTGTGCACGCTTTTGACCTCCGGGAGCACCTCGACAAGCTTTCGGATCTTTGACGCCATCTCCGGGTCGGGCACAGTTCCGATCAGGTTCTCAACGTTCTTCCTGCCTATCTTGATCCCTATCGCACCGATTATGAAGGCCATGCCGAGGGCGAAGAGGGGGTCCAGTATCCTAAAGCCAAGGAACGCGGCGGTGACCCCAAACAGCACCGCCACAGACGAGATCGCGTCTGAGCGGTGATCCCATGCATTGGCCTCCAACGACGGGCTTCTTGCCTCCCTCGCAGCCGCGAAGGTGTATCGGGCCATGGCCTCCTTCACCAGGATGGAGAGGATCGATGCGACAATCGCCAGCGCCCCGATGGCGGGCAAGTGGCCGCGGAGCAACCTCGCCGCCGACTCCCTTGCCAGCTCATAGGCAATTATCGCAAGGGACACCGCAATGATGAGGCCGATCACGGCCTCTATGCCACCATGGCCGAAGGGATGTTCCTTGTCGGGCGGTCTTTTCGCCTCACGCAGCCCAACGTAGACCAGTGCTGAGGCCAGCAGATCCGAGAGGGAATGAATGGAGTCCGCGATGACGGCCATGCTGGCCGACAGCAGGCCGGCGACGAGCTTGAAGCTTGTGAGCAGAAGGTTCCCCCAGATTCCTATCGTCGCTGCCCGCTTAGCTTTCCTGTCGGGATCCTTTTCCGGCATCTCAGCAGGTCTTGCGTCGGACCTGGCGCTTAAAGGTCTTTTCTGGGAAGCTGGGAGAGGCCCTAGGACTGAATGCCCGGCAAGGCTCGGCCCGTCCATGGCTCCGAGGATTTGCGAATTTCGGCCCGCGACCTAGCAACATTTAATATGGATGAGCAAGGTGCGGCGACCAAGGCCGAGAGGGGCGCGTTCGTCCCGCGGAGGCGGATTTGATGAGGAGGATCAAGGCCGGAATCATTGGGACGGGTTTCATAGGTCCAGCTCACGTCGAAGCCGTTCGGAGGCTGGGTTTCGTGGAGGTGAAGGCGCTGGCCGAGGCCAACGAGGCCATTGCGAAGCAGAAGGCGGAGCAGTTGCACATCCCTAACGCGTTCGGCGACTACCGACAGATCCTGCAGGACCCTGAGATAGAGGTGGTGCACAACTGCACGCCGAACTTCCTCCATTTCCAGATAAACCAGGACATAATCGCGGCTGGCAAGCACATAATCTCGGAGAAACCCTTGGCAATGGACAGCAGGGAGTCTTCCAAGCTCGTCAAGCTCGCATCCGACGCCGGGGTCGTCAACGGGATCAACTTCAACTACAGGCACTACCCGCTCGTCCAGCACGCAAGGGCGATGGTCAAGAGGGGGGACGTCGGCCAGATATACGCGGTCAGGGGCTCCTACCTACAGGACTGGCTATTCCTGGAAACGGACTACAACTGGAGGCTTGAACCCGAGGTGGGAGGGGCTTCGAGGGCCATCGGGGATGTTGGATCACATTGGTGCGACACAGCCCAGTTCGTGACCGGGCTCAATATCGTCAAGGTGTGTGCCGACCTCAGAACTATCCTGCCCGTTCGCAAGAAGCCTAAGGCGCCGATAGAGACGTACCTTGGAAAGGAGCTTCGTCCCGAGGACTACGAGGAGAAGACCATAACGACCGAGGACTATGCGGGCGTGCTGTTCGAGCTGGAAAATGGGGCGAAGGGTCTGTTCGGAATATCACAGATGGCGGCAGGAAGGAAGAACAGGCTGTACATTGAGGTCGACGGGTCCAAGTGTGCGCTTGCTTGGGACCAAGAAAGGCCGAATGAGATGTGGATCGGCAGAAGGGAACGGGCAAACGAGTTGCTCGTCAAGGATCCTTCACTGCTCCTTCCCGAGGCGAAGCGCTACGCCGCTTACCCGGGCGGCCATCCAGAGGCGTACCCAGATGGCATCAAGATGTTCATGAGGAACTTCTACGAGTTCGTGGCCGCCGGAAAGGATCCCAAGTCCTCCCCGCCGGACTTCCCGACTTTTGCGGACGGGCACCACGAGGTCGTGTTGTGTGAGGCCATGCTGAAGAGCAACAGAGAGAGGAGATGGATCACCATCGAGTAGTGCTAGGGTGCGAGAAGCGTTGAAGCCCTCCAAGTCCGAGATTGCCGTGAAGGAGAAGAGGGTTCGCAATTTCCTGGAAGAGAGGGGATTCTCCGCGCTTTGCCTCACGACCTCGAAGAACTTCGCCTGGTTCACCTGCGGGGGCGACAACCACGTCGAGATCACGAACCGAAGGGGCGTGTCCACCGTCGTCGTGACAGCGGACAAAAAGTTCCTGGTAACGAACAACATCGAGGCTGGGAGGATGGCTGCCGAGGAGGTCGAGGGCCAAGGATTCGAGGTCAGGGAGACCCCATGGCATGAGGATCGCCGGTTCGAGATCATCAGGGAGCTTGTCGGAAACGGAAAGATCGGAACGGACTGGCCATTCCCGGGGGCGGAGATGGTGGACGACGAGATATCGCCCCTTAGATACAGCCTCACGCCGGAGGAGGTTGACCGGTACAAGCAGGTCGGCAAGCTTACCGGCCTAGCTGTCGAGAGGGCTTGCAGGCAGGTGAGGCCAGGCCGCACCGAACATGAGATCGCCTCCCTGCTTGCGCGCAATCTTCTGGCCTCCGGCGTCCTGCCCGCCGTCATCCTGGTTGCGGTGGACAAGAGGATACAGCTCTACCGTCACCCCATCCCCACGGATAGGAAGCTGAGGAAGTATGCCATGCTCGTCGCGTGCGGAAGGAAGTGGGGCCTGATCGCATCTGCCACCCGGCTTGTGAGCTTGGGAGGCGTCCCGCGGGAACTGGCAAGGAAACACGACGCGTGCACAAGGATCGACGCCGGGTTGATCTCGCGGACCAAAGAGGGACGGTCCGTATCCTGGCTTCTTTCGAGGGCAATCGAGGACTACGCCGCAACTGGCTACCCTGACCAGTGGATGTTTCACCACCAAGGGGGCGCGACCGGTTACCAGACAAGGGATTTCCTCGCAACGCCGTCCTGCAGGGAATCCGTCAGGCCCAACCAGGCCTTTGCGTGGAATCCCTCGATAGCGGGGACCAAGAGCGAGGACACGATCGTCTGCACGCAGGGCGGCGCGCTCATCGTCACGCAGACACGCGCGTGGCCCACCATCACCCACGAGGTGGAGGGGGTCAAGGTGCAGCGTCCCGACATACTATCGCTGTGACCGGTAGGACCATGGCACGGATCTTCTTCCACCTCGGAAAGGGCCGGATCAGGGTCGAGATACCTGACCGCGTGCTGGCCGGCATCCACGCTCCGAAGGAACACCGCCCCAAGGAGCCGGCGGAGACGATGATCGCGCGCTCGCTCTGCCGGCCGATCGGATGCGACCCGATCGCCTCCCAGGTCTCAAAGGGCGACAAGGCGCTCATCATACTTGACGACATCACGCGACAGACTCCGACGAGGCTCATGCTCCCGCCGCTGCTTAGGGAACTGGAATCGGCCGGGCTGGGGGACGAGGACATCCGAGTTGTGTTCGCCTTGGGGACCCATAGGTACATGACGAAGGAGGAGATGGCACGGAAGGCGGGCGATGATGTGCTGTCGAGGTTCCACGTTTTCAACCACTACTGGAGGGATGAGTCGATGTTGTCCGACCTCGGCACCACCCGCTCGGGAATACCGATCTCGGTCAACCGAAGCATATTGGAATCCGACTGGAGCATCGGGCTCGGGAACATCGTGGCCCACAGGGTTGCCGGGTACACGGGGGGCGGAAAGATAGTCCAGCCCGGCCTGAGCGGGGCCGAGACGACCGGCCGAACCCACGTGATCGCGGGAAGGTTCGAGGGCGAAGACATCCTGGGCGTGGCGGACAACCCGGTGCGGGCCGAGATCGAGGAGATAGCCGCAAAGGCGGGCCTGAAGGCGATCGCAAACACGGTGCTGGATGGAAGGGGCAGGATGGTTGGGTGCTTCTTCGGCCACCCGGTGGAGGCGCATCGCAGGGGCGTCGAGGCGTCGGACGAGATCTACTGCATACCGATCGATCACAAGGTCGACATCGCCGTGGTCGACTCGCACCCGGCCGACATCGATATGTGGCAGGCGGTCAAGGCCCTGGAAGCGGCGGAGCTCGCCGTGAAGCCCGGGGGCACCATAATCATGTTCTCCCCCTGCTGGGAAGGAGCGTCCAAGGAGCATCCCGAGCTGGAGAAGCACGGTTACCTTTATCCATCCAGGGCAGAGGCCATGATGGAGTCAGGGGAGCTCAAGGACCTATGTGCGATTGCGGCAATGCTTCACGTGGGCAAGATTCTAGAGAAGATGAGGGTGATAGTCTACACCGTCGGATTGACGAGAAAGCAAACCGAGACCCTCGGCTTCGAGTATGCACGGGACCCTCAGGAGGCTGTGGAGATGGCCCTTAGGGGCGCCGGCAGCTCGCCGGAGGTCCTTGCCTTCAAGAGGGCGGCCGAGATAGTGCCCAGACTAAGGTGAAAAGAAGCATGATCGACATACATACGCACCCGGTGCTCGTTGAGGAGACGATGAAGAAGGACAAGCAGATGTTGAGGGTCACGAAGGAGGTGTTCGGGCTTCACAACCGCCCGCAGCCCCTCGAGACCTTCCTGCTGCAGATGGACGTTGCGGGAATCCGAAAGTCCGTGCTGCTTCCGATAGACTGCACCACCTCCAGGGGATGCAGGATATACTCCAACCAGCAGATAGCAGAGCTGGTCGACCGGGCGAAGGACAGGTTCGCGGGCTTCGCCAGCGTTGATCCACACTCCAAGTCCGCACCAGACGACCTCGACGCGGCGGTCAAGGAGTTGGGGCTCGTCGGGCTCAAGTTGGCTCCAGGCATCCAAGAGTTCAGGCCCGACGACGAGAAGGTGTTCCCGATCTATGCAAGGGCGTCGGAGCTCGGAGTGCCCATCCTCTTCCACAGCGGGCTCAGCTGGGAACCCGGCTCCAAGCTCGATCCCTGCCGACCCCTCCTCCTGGAGGCGGTGGCAACCAGATTCCCGAAGCTGAAGATCTGCGTCGCGCACTTCGGCTGGCCCTGGGTCATGGATACGGTTGCGTTGATGCTCAAGTATCCCACGATCCATGCGGACACATCGTGCCTCTACGCGGACACGCCCATGGAGTTCATCCGCCAGACGTTCTCCTGCCAGATCCCCACGACTTGGTTGGAGCGCTCGCTGAGAAACCAGGTGATGTTCGGTTCGAACTATCCCAGGATCGAAACGGTCAAGATGGTCGAGGCCGTGAAGGCGCTGGGCCTCAGTGATGGGGCACAGGAACTGATATTCCGAAAGAATGCCGAGCGTTTCCTCGGATCGAGGGAGGTGTGGCGATGAAGGTGCACCTAGAGAAACTTGTGGTCCAGAGCAAGAAGGAGATGGAGATGATCAACATAACCGACAAGGTGGAGGAGGTCGTCAGGAAATCCGGAATAACACAGGGGATCGTGAACGTGATAACGATGCACACGACCACGGGCATCACCGTGAACGAGGGCCTGCCCTGCCTTGAGGAGGACACGTTGGACACGCTGAGGAGGCTGGTGCCGGAGGGGCTGAACTACCACCACGCAAGGTATCTCGACTTCGACGGCAGGCTCGGGGTGAACGCCCACTGCCATCTCAGGGGGATGCTGACAGGGATCAACGCGATCTTTCCCGTCGAGAACGGGAAGATCGTCAGGGGCGGAAGACAGAACATATATTTCGTGGAGATGGACGGACCCCTTTCCCGGGAGTATTGCGTGCAGGTGCTGGGTGAGTGAGATGCCAGAGATAGTCTCCATGGGAGAGATGCTGGTAGAGATAATGCGAAAGGAGGTAGGGATCCCGCTGAACACGCCGGCCGAGTTCATGGGGCCCTTCCCAAGTGGTGCGCCGGCGATCTACATAGATGCTGCGGCGAGGCTGGGTGCGTCGACCGGCTTCATCGGGGTTCTGGGCCCGGATGATTTCGGAGATGTCGTGGAGAACCGGTTGAGGGAGGATAAGGTGGATGTGTCCCAGGTGAAGAGGAGGGAAGGCCATACCACGGGTTGCGCGTTCGTCTCCTACAACCGGGACGGTTCTAGGAAATTCATCTTCCATCTCAGGTACTCCGCGGCCGGGACGCTTGGTCCTAACGATGTAGACCCCGCCTACCTTGCAGGCGCAAAGCTCCTTCATCTCATGGGTTCGGCGCTCTCCGTGAGCGATTCCAGCCGCGAGGCCTGCTACAAGGCCATGAAGATCGTCAAGTCCCGCGGCGGGTTGATCAGCCTGGATCCCAACCTAAGGCCCGAGCTTCTCGGCATCGAGAGGGTCAGGGAGATCTGTCGCCCGGTCCTGGAGGTGTGCGACATAGTCTTGCCGAGCGGCGAGGAGGCGAGCATGCTTACAGGCATCGCTGAGCCAGCCAAGGCGTGCAGAGCGCTTCTGAGGGATGCGAAGGTCGTGGCGCTGAAGATGGGATCCGAGGGTTGCACCATCTTCACCGAAAACCAGGAGGTGAGGGTGCCGCCGTTTCCGATCGAGCGCGTGATGCCCAGGGTTGACCCGACCGGTGCTGGGGACTGCTTTGACGCGGGTTTCACGACGAGCTATGTGGCTGGGCGGTCAATCCTTGAGTGCGGCAGGCTCGGAAACACGGTCGGTGCCTTTGCCGTCACGAAGCTGGGTCCCATGGAAGGTGCCCCGTTTCTGAAGGACATAAGGAAGGTGGAAAGGCAAATGAACTGGCGGTGGGAAGACTAGGGGATCGCTTCCCTCCCGCCGAGGCGCGTTGGTGAGGTGTCGAGGATGGCTCGCAGGAAAAGTGGGCCGGTTCGCAAGGAGCCGTGGCCGTACACCGGCTTCGGGGTGAACCTGATAGGCAGGGAGGAACTCAAGGAGGTGCAGGAAGTCGTCCGATCCAAGTCGCTCTTCCGATTCTACGGGCCCGATCCGAGGCACAAGGCTGATGCCTTCGAGGCCGAGTTCGCCCGGTACATCGGCGCCAGACACGCGCTTGCAGTTTCAAGCGGAACCGCGGCCGTGCACGAGGGGGTGGCCGCCTGCGGCATAGGCGCGGGCGAGGAGGTCATAGTGCCTCCCGTCACGTTCATAGCAAACATCACTCCCGTCCTCCTGTGCGGCGGGGTTCCAGTCTTCGCAGATGTCGAGTACGAGACAATGAATCTTGATCCCAGGTCCGTCAGGGAAGCGGTGACGCCGAGGACGAAAGCCATCCTTCCCGTCCACCTGCTGGGATTCCCGGCGGACATGACGGGCCTGCGGGAGGTCGCGGAGGAGAAGGACCTCTACCTGATCGAGGATTGTTCCCACGCGCACGGCGCCTCCTTGAGGGGAAAGAAGGTGGGGGCGCTGGGCGACATCGGGTGTTTCAGCCTGCAGCTGAACAAGATGATCACGTCCGGGGAGGGGGGGATCGTCACAACCGATGACGACCGAATCTACGACAACGCCGTGAGATTTCACGATCACGGATACAACAGATTCTCGGGCTCCCACGCGGGGCCGCTGGGACTCAATTACAGGATGTCCGAGCTCCAGGCCGCGGTGGCGCTGGCGCAGCTGCGGAAGCTGGACAAGATCGTGGAGATCGTGAACTCCAACGCTGGGTATCTCAATCCCAGGATGGAGCAGCTCGGCCTGATCCCCAGGAAGATCATTCCGGGCTCCCGTCCAGTCCACTACTCGATCATCTACTACCTTCCGGACGAGATCAAGATGACCGCCGGGCAGTTCAGCGAGCTTGTCAGGGAGGAGGGAGTTCCCGCGGGCCAGGTGTACAGCGGGCAGCCGGCCTATGAGCTGGACATCTTCAAGACGCGCGCGACCATAAACCGGGCGGGCAGGCCCTTCACGGATCCCCTGAACAGGTTCCGGAAGATTCGGCGCTGCCCGGTGCTCGAGAGGGCGCTCAAG
>Ga0209102_1000964_pt1 | contig 16717 bp, 16 predicted proteins | sample ConPoolayeHmetaG_FD_185483 | JGI IMG/M metagenome (GOLD analysis project Ga0209102, IMG submission 185483) | Hot spring microbial mat communities from California, USA to study Microbial Dark Matter (Phase II) - Cone Pool mat layer H metaG... ...
ATGTAATATCCCAGTCCAGTTTTGAACCATTAACAGTCTAACTTTCAAGCGTTAACAGTCTAATTTTGAAAAATTAGTAAGAAAGCGCCAGTAGTATATTGACAAGAACGCCTAATCTGGTTATATTTTAAATAGCGAAAATTAAACGGCATATAAAAAAATGATATATAAGACTGTAGGCTCACGAAGACGTACAATCCGTCCGCAGTCAGCGATGCTGACCCTTTACGGGGACTATCTTCTTAATCGAAGAGATGAGGTTGGAATCGGGAGCCTGATAACACTGTTTGGCAACTTTGGCTTATCTGAGCAAGCAGTAAGGTCGGCAGTATCGCGGATGTGCCGTGCCGGACTATTGAAGGTCAGAAACAAAGGCCGAAAGAGCTACTATTCGCTGACCGAGAGCGGGCACAACTTGCTTACCAAAGGAGCGCAGCGTATCTTCGTACGAAAGAACACCACCTGGGACGGGACCTGGAATATTGTAACCTATTCTATTCCTGAGCAGGAGCGAAAGACGAGGGACACGCTACGCCGCGAGCTAGTCTGGATGGGCTATGGGGTACTGGGAGGGGCTACGATGATTTCACCCTATGATTTGACCCAGGAAGTGATGGAACTGGCGACAAAGCTTGGCGTCATTGAGCATATTCAAATCTTTCAGGCCAGACAGCGGGGCCTTACCGATGCGAAGAAAGTAGTCGCCGCATGCTGGGACCTGGGCCGGATACATGAGAAGTACGCCAGTTTTATGGCGGAATACCAGCCAAGGTTTGAGAACTGGCTGCGGCGTCTTCGGGCTGGCGAGTCTATCGACGCCAGCGAGTACTTTGTGGAAAGGTTTGCCCTGATTCACCAATACCGCAAGTTACCGTTTTATGACCCGGACTTACCCGCTGAACTGTTACCTGAGGACTGGTTACGGCCCCGGGCAGCAGCCCTGTTCCAGGAATACCATGACCTGCTTACTGAAAAAGCCAATGAGTATTTTGATTCCGTGCTGGAAGCATATGACACATAGGCTAAGGAGTGATGAATGGAAGCATCAGAAATACTAAAACAGTTCAAGGACATCTGGCAATTACGGCATGAGTATGCCAAGGACTGGAAGAAGAAAACAGGAGGGAAGGTAATTGGCGGCATGTGCACCTATGTACCGGAGGAACTTCTCTATGCGGCAAATATCCTTCCTGTTCGCATTCTGGGTGGGCATGAGCCGCCTACCCTCGCGACGCCACACATGTTTGATATGTGGTGCCCTTTCTCCCGCGACTGTCTGAATCAAGGACTGAAGGGGAAATACAACGACTACCTGGATGGACTGATAGAATCCAACGCCTGTCTCCATCTACGCCAGGCATTTGGTGCCTGGGAAATCCACATACCAACCCCCTGGACCTACTGGTTCGTCATGCCCAATGCCGTGCGCAGTCCGAGAGCCAAGACCTTTCTGCGAGGAGAGTTAGCGGCATTCAAAGAAGCCCTTGAGAAATTTACTGGGGAAACCATCACTGACGAGGACATAGATAGGGGCATAGACATCATGAATACCAACCGGCGCCTGATGAAGCAGGTCTATGAATTCCGCAAGCAGGATACCCCGCCCATCACCGGCACCGAAGCCATGACGATGGTCTGGGCAAGCCAACTGATGGACAAAAGAGAGCACAACGAGTTACTAAGGCAACTACTTGAGGCACTTCCTAACCGCAAACTTGAGCGAGAAACAGGAGTCCGGCTGATGATTGTCGGTAGCGAGAACGATGACCGGGAGTTCTTACAGATGGTGGAATCAATAGGCGCCACCTTCGTCATTGAAGACCACTGCACTGGCTCAAGATACTTCTGGGATGAAGTCATTCCGGAGAAGGACCGGCTTCAGGCTATTGCCAACCGCTACTGTGACCGTATCCCCTGTCCCAACAAGGATTGGGGAATAGAGGACTGTTCCAGAAAGCGCTTCCCCCATATCCTTCAGTTAGCACGTGACTTCCGGGTTCAGGGGGTAATACTGACCCAGCAGAAATTTTGCGACCCTCATGAGCTTGATATCCCAAGCCTGAGGCGGTACCTCGAAGGCAACAATATCCCTTGTTACTTCCTCGAATTTGAGGTCACTGTCCCTGTAGGACAGTTCCGCATCCGGGTGGAGGCATTCATCGAGCAGATACTTGCCGAGGAATTGTTTGCCTAGAATCCCATTAAATTAAAGGGGGGGAAGATGGCAAAATACAAAACTAAGGGTTTAGATTGTTGGCAGAGAGCCAAGGAGTTAAGGGTCAAGTATTACCAAGACTATGCTGAGGCACACGACCGTGGCGCTCTCCGTTGGGAGGGTGGTGCCTGGATGTTCGATGCTGTTCCTCAGTCACTCGAGGGTGAGATCCATGTACTAACTGAGGAGCCCTACGGAGCCAGCGTTGGGGCCAATCCCAAACTCCAGGTGAGGTATCAGGAAGCCGCCGAGGGCAAGTGGGGCTGCGCTCGAGATTTGTGCGCTTATCTGCGTAACTACTGGGGTTCCATCCTGCTCAACGAATATGCCTTCGGTGGGGAATGGCCCAAGTCGGACTTTATCTTCCAGAACCATATCTGCTGCTCGCACGCCAAGTGGCTCCAGGTAGCTGACGAAATCGCTGGTGGCGATATCCCGTTCTTCTGTTTCGATGTTGGCGTCGGTGCTTATGATAAAATAGGCGAACGCCAGATAAGGTACGTGGTAGACCAGCTCCACGATGGAATTGAGTTCCTGGAGAAACATACCGGACGGAAGTTCAGTGATGAGAAGCTAATTCAGAACGTTAAAAACACCTATGATTCCTGTTGCTACTGGGCAAAGACCTGCGAACTTAACCAGGCTGTCCCAGCTCCACTGGACGAAAAGACGATGTTCTCCCTGTACGTGCTGGGATGCCTGGAGAAATCCAACCCCGACTTTGCCCATTTCTATAAATACGAGCTCTACCCGGAGGTAAAAGACCGGGTAGCCAATCAGATTGCGGCTGTAGCTAATGAGCAGTGCCGGGTGATAACAGATACTCAACCACCCTGGGGCTTCCTAAGGGTATACCGGTATCTGGAGCAGTATGGAGTGGTCGCCGTAGCCAACCTCTACACCAATTCCCTCATCGGCTGGTGGACACACGATGATAAGGGGAACCTGGTGCCCTATCCCACTCTTGAGGAGCAGGGAATAACCATTAAGGACCGAGACCATGCCCTGTGGTTGCTGGTAGAGGGCGAACTTAAGGGCAAGTTAGAGTGGGCGCAATTCTACGGAGCAAAGTACAAGAACTATTTTGTCACGAAAATAGCCCGGCAGTGGAAGTGCGACGCCGCGATAATCCACCTTAACCGCGGCTGCGAAGGAACCGCCCAACACCAGATGGAGATGAAGATAGCTCTACAAAACATGGGGCTGCCGGTGCTCACCTTTGAAGGCAATATGGCCGACGAAAGGGAGTTTGACGAGGCTCGAACCTACAGGCTTATCGACCTTTTCGTTCGTGAGACTCTCGGGCTAAAGAAGGTAACTGATTAATACAAAGCTAAGGGGAGATAGTAATGATAGTCGCAGGAATAGATGTCGGTGGGAAAAATGTACATATTGTCATCACCAAGAACGGTGACATACTGGCGAAAGCCGGGGCGCCATCCGGCATAAACAAGGCTGAAGCGGCTGAAAAGGTGTATGACGAAGCCCTGAAACAAGCCGGGCTGACGCGGAAAGACGTCAGACGGGTAGTAGCTACCGGCAGCTCTGGGCAGAGGGTTGCTTTTGCCAATGGTGTTATTCCGGATGCGGCTGCTGATGCTAGAGGCGTGATAAGACTCATCCCTTCAGCACGAACCGTCATCGATGTCGGCGCCGAGGAAGGTCGGGCAATAAAAATTAGTCCCGAGGGAAAGGTCCTTGACTTTGCTATCAATGAGAAGTGCGCCGCGGGCACTGGCACCTTTGTTGACACCATGGCACGAGCTCTGGAGATATCCGTAGAAGAAATGGCTAAAATATCACTTCAGTCCACAAAGTCTATCCCAATGAATGCCCAGTGCGCCGTCTTCGGGGAATCTGAGGTGGTCTCTCTAATTCACCAGAAGACGCCAAAACAGGACATCGCCCGTGCTGTCCATGATGCCATAGCCGGCAGGATTGGCTCTGTAGCTCGCATTGTCGGTCTGGAGAATGATGTCGTCATAGTCGGGGGGGTGGCTAAGAATACCGGGTTTGTGGAGTCTTTGAAGAGAGACCTAGGTGTAGAAGTGAAAGTGCCGAACGACCCTGATTTCGTCGGCGCCTTGGGTGCGGCCGCCGCCGCGGCGGCTGGAGTACTTGGGGAAGAGGTGAAAGCCAGGGTTGTAGAAAAAGAGACAATCGAAGAAGGCAAGTAACAAATACTTATGAGGAGGCGCGATGGTCGAGGCCAAGAGAATAGAACCTGAGAAAGCAGAATTCTGGAGATGGCCCGAAACATATTGGGTAAATCCAGCTATAGACTGGCATAAGGGGAAGTTTGTTACCGTAGGTGTTGATGTCGGTTCAGTTAGCTCCAAGTGTGTGATAATGGTTGATGGCGCTGTTTATGCCTATAGTAGTATGCGCACCGGCTCCGATAGTCCTGACAGCGCCTGGAAAGTGGTAAACTGGGCTCTAAAAGACACTGATATGAAGGTGGATAATTTTGACTATTGCATCGGGACCGGTTACGGAAGAGTGAATGTCCCGATGGCACAGCAGACGATAACCGAGATTGCCTGCCATGCCAGGGGAGCCAACTTCATGTATGGACCAGAGGTAAGAACCGTCCTAGACATGGGTGGTCAAGACTGCAAGGCCATCCGTTGTGATGACCGGGGTAAGGTTCTGAAGTTCATGATGAACGATAAGTGCGCGGCTGGCACCGGCCGGGGGATGGAGGTCTTTGCTGACCTCATCAGGGTACCTGTCTGGGAGATTGGCCCCCGTTCATTCCAGACCCAGAAAGAGCCAGAAATGATAAGCAGCACCTGTGTGGTATTCGCTAAGAGCGAAGTCGTTGGCTTATTGCAGGAAGGCGTGCCTGAGAATGAAATCATGGCTGCTTACTGTGCGGCTATGGCCCACCGGATAGCAGAGCTACTGAACCGCCTTGGGATCGAGGAGAAATTTGCCATTACCGGTGGCATAGCTAAGAACGAAGGCGTGGTCAAGAGACTGGAGAAAGAGCTGGGGGTCAAGACTATGGACAGGGTCTGGTTTAACAAGGATATGCGCACATCAAAGATCCCCTTTGACACCATGGTTGCTGGAGCCATAGGTGCCGCTCTCTTCGCTCAGGCAATGCTGGAAAGAGGCAGGGTGAAGAGCGCCAGAAAGGCTTAAGAAAGCGATAAGTGATAGCTAATTACGGGTTCAAAGACGGCTCGGGTGACTGGTTTGTTATTGTTGATACCGACCGGTGCAACGGGTGTGGCAGGTGTGTCGAAGCCTGCCCGGCAAATGTGCTTGAAGTTGGTGACGACGAGTTTGACCCCTTCCGTGAAGAACCGGTACTGAAGGTGAGAGAAGAAGAACGCAAGAAGGTAAGGTATAGTTGTGCCCCTTGCCGTCCCGGTTTTGGCCAGGAACCTCCACCCTGCGTTGTTGCCTGCGAGACTCAGGCTATTTCCCATTCCGAGGGATGGAAAGTCCTGTACGGTAAAGAGTGACTTGGACCTCTACCATGAGTACGGTCAATCTCACTATTGACGAAGTTAAGGTCAATGTTGCCCAGGAAACAACAATTCTGCAGGCCGCTCTACAGGCCGGCATTTACATCCCACACATCTGCTCGCACCCTGACCTACCTCCAGTAGAGACTCTAAAGCCCGCTGAAGCTGTTTACCGCGGTCAAACACGCATCGAAAACAAGAAGCCTACCTTAGAATACGATGGCTGTCAGCTCTGCATGGTTGAAATCGAGGGAAGGGAAGGTTTACACCGGGCATGTAATAGCCCGGTGGCTGAAGGAATGGTAGTTCACACCAATACTCCGGAGGTTCAGGTATTCCGGCGTAACAGGCTCATGCTTATTCTGGCGGAACACCCCCATGCCTGTCTCACCTGTGCTCAGAAGGAGGGCTGCGCTCGTTTCCCGTGCTCTACAAACATACCGGAGAATGAAAGATGCTGTCCCAAGTTCGGCAACTGCGAACTACAGAGTGTAGCCGAGTATATTGGAATTAAGCCAGAGACCCCCCGTTATATCTTTGGCAATCTGCCCATTATCAAGGACGAGCCTCTATTTGAGAGGAATTATAACCTCTGCATTGGTTGTACGCGCTGTATCAGGGTGTGCCGGGACGTGCGTGGAGTTGGCGCGCTACACTTTGTCTTTGATGAAAAAGGCCGGGTCATGGTGGGTACAGTAGGCGCTACGGCCAACGAGTCTGCCTGCCGATTCTGTACCGCCTGTGTTGAGGTTTGCCCCACCGGGGCCCTACAGGACAAAGAGGAATTCAAGGAAGCCCCCTGCCGGACCACCTGCCCCGCCGGGATAGATGTCCCCCGGTATGTGCATCTTATCAGCGAAGGGAAATTCGCCGATGCTGCCGCAGTTATCCGGGAGAAGGTACCCTTTCCCCGAGTGCTGGGTTATATTTGCCCCAATACTTGTGAGTTGAAATGCCGACGTGGAGAATTAAATGAGCCGATTGCCATCAGGGCTCTGAAGAGATTTGCTGCCGAACACGATGACAAGCGCTGGAAGGCCAGGCTGAAGCCAGTTACCAGCACGGGTAAAAAGGTGGCCATCGTAGGGTCAGGTCCTGCCGGACTTAGCGCCGCTTATTACCTGAGCAGGTTGGGACATTCAGTCACCATCTTTGAAACGGCATCACAGCCTGGAGGTATGATGCACTCAGTAATCCCAAGATTTCTATTACCACAAGATGTACTGGACGAGGAAGTTGCCGAAATCTTGAGTTCTGGCGCCGAGCTCAGGCTGAATACCAAGGTAGAGAATGCCAGTGAGCTCCTTAAGAACGGATATGATGCTGTTTTGCTCGCCATCGGATTACAGGTTGGAAGCAAACTTCCTATTCCAGGCAATGACCTCCAGGGAGTCTTTATCGGGCTTGATTTCCTCAGGGGCATCAATAAGAGGGAAGATATAAAGCTGGGCAGGAACGTGCTGGTCATCGGTGGTGGCGGGGTAGCTTGCGATGTAGCCCGGACTGCTAAGCGTCTTGGCGTCCCACGGGTTGCGATGGCTTTTCTGGAGTCAAGAGAGACTATGCCGGCTCCTTCACGTGACGTCAAACAGACGGTGGATGAAGGAATAGAACTTTACCCTTCCCGGTCCTTTAAACAGATTCTCGGTGAAAACGGGCAGGTAAAAGGCGTTGAGTGCCTCCAGGTCAAATGGATGAAGTTCGATGAAGAAGGCAGGCTGCAACTGGAGACAGTCCCGGATTCGGAGCACACTATAGAGGCAGACACAGTCATCTTTGCCGTTGGTCAGGCAATTGATAGCCAGTTTGTGGAAAGAAGTGGACTCGAACTCACCAGCCGCAAGACAATCAAAACCTCACCTGATACTCTAGAGACCAGCCTGAAGGGTATCTTCGCCAGCGGCGATGCTGTCAGCGGGCCAGCCTCAGTCGTTGAGGCCATAGCTACCGGCAGGAAAGCCGCTATCTCAATTGATATATTCCTGGGTGGTGAAGGACTCATCGAGGAAGAACTGAGTGAGGAGAAGAAAATCCTGCCCTACCTGGGCAGGGAAGAGGGCTTCATAGAAAAAGCTAGGGTTGAGCCTAGTCTTTGCCCCACCAGAGAGCGAATCCGTTGTTTTGAAGCGGTGGAGCTCCCCCTGAATAGTGAGCAGGCTGAGGCTGAGGGTCGCCGTTGCCTCAAGTGTGATTTGAGATTCGAGCTCAGCAAGCCAATCCTGCCACCTCGCAAGGAGCCGTGGCTCGAGTTTACACCCGAGAATGTGAACCGATTACCCGAGGTGGAGGGTGTCTTTCAACTGCTCGATGAACAGGAAAACATCATCTATATTAAAGGAGCCGTGAACCTGCGCTTGGAGTTGCAGGCGCAGCTGGGTCTTAATGAAAAGGCTCGATACTTCATTTATGAAGAAGAGCCGATGTATACCAAGCGGGAGAGCGAACTTCTTCAACAGTATACCCTGCAGTATGGTGAGATGCCCGAGGGGAATCGGGAGTTTGATGACCTCTTCTAGGCAAATTCTTATACCGGCTCTTAGTCCTGTTGCCTTGCCTCTTTGGGAGAGCGAAGTGACATGACTCTTCTTTCTGCCACACTATCTGGTGATTCTAAGATTAGCGGGTAGTCTCGAGCCGGACTGACATCAGTTTCCTTTCACTCTTTTCAGCAGCCAGGAACTGGATTGCACTTTCGGTCCGCCAATGTTATAGACAATTCTACATCCGAGCTCTTTACAGACACGCAATTCAATTTCCGGCATGTTCCCTTCCGTCCTATCCCCGCCTTTAGCCAGTATATCGGGCTTGACTAACCTCAGCGCCTCTTCGCAGGTAACGTCCTTTCCAGGGTCGATTATCACCTTATCAACATACCTTATGCTTTCAATTATTTCTTTTCTTACGTTTTCTGAGGGATAGAACGTTTGACCTTTCTTCTTCTTCAACTGCTCATCGCTATTTAACATTACTACCAAAACGTCGCCTAACTTCTTGGCTTCCTTAAACAGTCTTATATGCCCCTCATGAAGGGGGTCGAAGCCTCCGCCCGTAGCTACCACAATCTTTCTTAATCTCAAGAAACGTAAGATACCTTTAAGCATAATATTTTGTCCCACCCTGTTTGACAATATTATATCACCGTGAGGTCTAACTTCATAAGTCTAGGCTGAAAAGTTACCTGGTGCGCCGGGGTGATAAATTTGACGGTAGAAATATGAAGGTGGTATATAACTCAGTAGTGGTTTTGGCTCAGGGATTATAATTTTATAGAAGTTTATAGAAGGAGGATACTGCAAATGGAGAAGAAGAAATACTGGAGACACATAATCAGAGGGCCTTTCTATGTGAATGCAGAACCGGGGATGACTGGCACATCGATATTTGCCCACCACAATGAGTATGGAAACGGTACCACATTGGGTTACCACTGTATTAACGCAAACTATGAGGCACCAATAACTCATTCCCATGATTTCCACGAACTGCTTTGCTTCATCGGGGGGAACCCGGAGAATATAAATGACTTAGGGGCGGAAATCAGCATCTGCCTGGGTGACGAATTAGAAGAACATATCATAACCAGCGCTACTATTGTCTCCATCCCGCCGGGCTTAAAGCATTGTCCCCTCATTGTGAAGAAAATTACTAAGCCGTTCGTATTCCTAGAGATATCAACCACCAAGGAGTATAGCCAACCCACGGAATTATTGAAAGAAATGCCTGCTAGCAAACCAATAAAGGAAAAAGGTAAATTTCAACCCGAAAGCTAAAACGTAAAGCTGGGCATATTTCACAACTACTCTTTACGTTGGGCACAAAATCGCCTAACAGCCGACCATAGCATAAGAAACGGACATTTTCCGTCAGAACCCCCCGTTTCGTTTGCTGAAGCCTTTAAATACCCATTCTCCTTCCCTTGCCCCACCACTCGACCGACTCTTCGTCCTTCAGGTCACTCCTCGTGCGCTCGCGGGACAAAGATGTTATCCATAGACCTGGCAGCCCTGTATATTCAAATGGGTGTTTCGTCTAATACCCTTGGTTCCCGATTGTCTGTTTACAGCCGTGGGGCTATAATGCAAGCAAAAAAGGCGATTTTTTGCTTTGTTTTGAGTGGAGGTCTAGTTATGGACAAGAAGGGTAGAATCGCAATTCTTACCGCAGGAGGGGACTGCCCCGGTATAAATGCCGTCATCCGGGCAGTCGCCAAGAAGGCTATTCTTGAATACGGACTAGAGGTTATCGGTATCGAAGATGGATACGACGGCGTTATTCATAGTCGCCATCGAAGGCTTCAATATGACGACGTCTCCGGAATTATTACACTTGGTGGCACCATACTCGGCACTTCAAATATAGCAAACCCGTACCGGTACGCCGTAAGAAAGGGTGACAAACTGGAGTTTGAGGATATGTCACAGCAGGCCATTACCAACATAAACAGATTAGGGATAGACTGCCTCGTTTGTATAGGGGGTGACGGCACCCTGAACATAGCCTCTAGACTCTTTAATGACGGGGTGCCCGTTATTGGAGTGCCCAAGACGATAGACAATGACCTGAGAGGAACTGACATCACTGTTGGTTTTGATTCAGCCGTTTCCATTGCTACAGAAGCTATCGATAGGATACATACCACTGCTCAATCGCACCACCGTGTTATGGTTGTGGAAGTTATGGGGCGTAATGCGGGGTGGATTGCTCTACAGGCGGGTATTGCCGGCGGAGGTGATGTTATCCTCATTCCAGAGATTCCTTATGAAATGGACATCATCGTGGATAAAGTGATGGACAGGAATAAAAAGGGCAAGAGATTTACTATAGTCGTGGTTGCCGAAGGGGCAAGACCGAAAGGCGGAGACATCGTAATAAGGAGAATCGTTAAAGAGAGTACCGACCCGGTTCGCCTTGGAGGCATCGGGCTTGTGCTGGCCTCCCAGATCGAGAAAACAACAGCGATTGAAACCCGTGCCGTTATTATCGGACATCTCCAGAGAGGCGGAACCCCGACGCCCTCCGATAGAATACTGGCAACAAGATTGGGCACCAGAGCGGTCGACATGATAGAAAAGGGAAAGTACGGGTATATGGTAGGAGTCAAAGGCAATTTACTCACTGAGGTCTCGTTAGAAGAGGTTACCAAAGGCCCCAGACAGATTCCAATTGATGACCCGCTGATTCAATCTGCCCGGTCGGTAGGGACTTGCTTCGGCGATTCATTATGACCCAGATTCTGCTGTCACTTTCTCTCGCCCCGCCTCATGGCGAGGATTATCTTTATCCCTTCAAGATTGGCACCCTCGTCTTCCAACTTAGCTATCTCTTTGATAAGCTCTATTTCTGAATCGCTGAAGAGACGCTGACCGCCCTCTGTCCTCTTCGGCATAAGCAACCCGGCTTCTTCAAACCTGCGGATACGCCCGGCTTCAACACCGGTTAGCCTCACCGCAACCCCCATTGTGTATTTGGGGAGCTGTCCTTCTTTCCGGTCATCCGGGTTGAGGGCCTCTCTGAATGTCAACGTCACGACTAAAACCCCCTCCCTATTACCATCTAGTAAGTCTCTCCAAAGTCCTATATCTTCTGACTATATATTCTAATAGATGCACTCATGCATGTCAATATCAATAGTAATTTGTTAGAAATATATTAGAAATAACTAATAGGGTATTGACATATCTTGTATCAACTGCTATAATACTTTGTAGCAAGGAGGTTATCATGGCTAGTAACAACAGTATTGGCGTCTATGTTATGCAGGTAGCGGCGACGCTGACCGGCATGCACCCGCAGACGCTACGCAAATACGAGCGGATCGGCCTGGTGATGCCCTCACGACATTATATGGTGCGTCTGTACTCCGACGAGGACATCGCTCGTCTCAGGATGATAAAACACCTGGTGGATGACGTGGGGCTTAACCTCGCCGGTGTGGAGCTAGCGCTCAAGATGAGGGATAGACTGCTCGATATGAAAGAGGAGATTGCTTCGGCAGGATTAAGCCACCGACTGGAAGAGCACCTGACCTCTTTGCTTGATGGCATGCTGGAAATGCTCGGTAGCTATTAACTTGAACAATGGCAGATTATGTGCAGTGGAGGTGATAGATATGGCAAAAGCAGTTGGCATTGACCTGGGAACGACATTCAGCGAAATTGCAGTGATGGAAGGGGGTGAACCCAAGGTAATACCCTCCGCAGAGGGTGGTAATATTGTCCCCTCGGTAGTAGCCGTCAACAAGAGCGGGGAGAGGCTCGTGGGGCAGGTAGCCCGCCGCCAGGCGGTGATTAATCCCGAGAACACCATCTACAGCATCAAGCGGTTCATGGGAAGAAAGTGGGGCGAGCCGGCGGGACGCGAGCTCCCGGTGGAGGAAGATGCCCGCCGCAAGACCTATAAAGTCACCAGGGGACCGAACAACGAGGTGCGGGTGATGATGGGTGGCAGGGAATACCGCCCCGAGGAAATCTCCGCCATGATTCTCCAGAAGCTGAAGACAGACGCTGAGGCTTACCTGGGCGAGAAAGTCACTGACGCTGTTATTACCGTCCCTGCTTATTTCAATGACGCCCAGCGGCAGGCGACGAAAGACGCCGGCACTATCGCCGGGCTGAACGTGCTACGCATCATCAACGAGCCTACCGCCGCCGCCCTTGCTTACGGTCTGGACAAGAAAAAGGATGAGACCATCGCTGTCTATGACCTGGGTGGTGGTACCTTTGATATCTCCATATTGGAGATTGGTGAGGGCACCTTCCAGGTAAAGTCAACCGCTGGCGACACCCATCTCGGCGGTGATGACTTTGACCAGAGGATTATGGACTGGATCTGCGATGAATTTAAGCGGGAGCAGGGGATAGACTTAAGGCAGGACAGGATGGCGCTCCAGCGCATTAAGGAAGCCGCAGAGAAGGCCAAGATTGAGCTTTCCACGGTGCAGCAGACCGAGATTAACCTGCCCTTCATCACGGCTGATGCCAGCGGCCCCAAGCATCTTGCCATGAAGCTTACCCGTGCTAAACTGGAGCAGCTCGTTATGGACCTGGTGGACAAGACCCTTGAGCCCTGCAAACAGGCACTGAGGGATGCCGGTAAGAGCACCGCTCAAATCAATGAGGTCATTCTCGTGGGCGGCCAGACACGTATGCCACTGGTCCAGCAGAAGGTAAAGGAGTTCTTCGGTAAAGAGCCGCATAAGGGCGTTAACCCTGATGAGGTTGTTGCCATCGGGGCAGCCATTCAAGCTGGCGTGCTCAAGGGGGAGGTCAAAGATGTCCTGCTCCTTGATGTGACGCCGCTGACGCTGGGTATTGAGACTCTGGGCGGGGTGATGACACCGCTCATCCCGCGCAACACCACCATCCCGACGTCAAAGAGCCAGATATTTACCACTGCCGCAGACAACCAGCCGAGCGTTGAGGTACATGTCCTCCAGGGTGAAAGACCGATGGCAGTTGATAACCGCACTCTGGGCAGGTTCATCCTTGATGGCATCCTGCCCGCCCCGCGCGGCGTACCCCAGATTGAGGTCACCTTTGACATCGATGCCAACGGCATCCTCAATGTGTCGGCGCGGGACAAGGGCACCGGCAAGGAGCAGAAGATAACCATTACCGCCTCTTCCGGGCTTTCCAAGGAAGACGTCGAGCGGATGCGGCGTGACGCCGAAATGCACGCTGAAGAGGACCGCCGCAAGCGCGAGGAGATAGAGATAAAAAATATGGCAGATAACCTCGTCTACAATGCCGAGCGGACGCTCAGAAACCTCGATGGCAAAGTACCGGCTGATGTCCGTTCTGAGGTTGAAAGCAAGATAGCAAAGGTGCGCTCGGCGCTCCAGGGCACCGATACCAGCCAGCTAAAGCAGGCGGTTGATGAACTCCAGTTATCATTGCAGAAAGTGGGTACGGCTATCTATAGCCAGCCCGAAGGCAGCACTTCCGGTGGCGGCCAGACAGGCAGTAAGAGCGGTGAAGACACGGTAGAAGGTGAGTTCAGAGAGGTGTAACTACAAGACCGCGGAGGAAGAATATGAAGCTGTGTGTAAAGAAAATTTACTGTCCCGCATGCCAGAGACTGGTCAGGTGCCATGAGCAGGCGATTAACGGCAAAATAAACATCGTTTGTTCCAGGTGCGGAAACCCAATCTGGATAAAGGACGGCTTAACCTGGCGCTATACCGTGAGAAACAGAAAGAATGAAGTCGGCTCCGGGCAGGCCGCAGGGGTGCCCGAAAAAACAAAAAATTAGGTAAGGAGGTGTTGCTATGACATTAATGCGATGGGAACCATTCAGGGAAATAATGAGCTTAAGGGATGCCATGGACAGGCTGTTTGAGGACAGCTTCGTCCGTCCGTCTCGCCTCTGGCCAGAACTCGGGAGAGGAGAACTGCCCGTCGACATGTACCAGACAGCTAACGATGTGGTAGTCAAGGCTTCCATCCCGGGCTTAAAGCCGGACGAGGTGGACATCTCCATTACTGGAGATACACTCACCATCAAGGGCGAACACAAGGAGGAGAAAGAAGTCGAGGAGCAAGACTATTTCTACCGGGAGCGCCGTTACGGAGCCTTCAGCCGCTCACTGACCATTCCTGTACCTGTCAAGACGGAGAAGACAGAGGCTACCTTCGAAAACGGCGTACTAACTGTGACCATGCCCAAGGCTGAGGAGGTAAAACCCAAGCAGATCAAAATAAAAGCCAAGTCAACGAGTGAAGGTGCCAAGAAATAATTCTCGAAACGCCCCTTCGGCCTGCCCGGAGCCGACTTATCTAAGAAAGACTTAAAAAGAACACTGTTATAGGATGGGCTGAGACAGACCAGAGCCATACAGGACAGTAAAGCCATGGAATAAGCAACCAGGTACCGGTCTACAGAAGTCAGCTGTGCCATCCACGTACGGCAAAAGGCGCCGATGCTCTTCTGGCAGCCTTAATTATTTTTCTGGTGGTATGACCCCCCTTCGCTTAAGTCAATTCTCTATTACTAGCGCGATATCTCAGGGATGTTCCTAATCTTAAAAGCTTGGCTCCCCGACTAGGGCTCGAACCTAGAACCTAGCGGTTAACAGCCGCCCGCTCTACCGATTGAGCTATCGGGGAACCATCACGCCGACGCAATAGCTATTATAGCAACTTGGATACCAGAAGACAACCCGAGATTTTTCATGACGCAGGGATAGATTATTTATCAAATTTAGGGCATCCATATCCATCCGAAAACAATGTCAATCAGACTCCTGCCAGGTAATGCAACTACTAAATTGAACTCAAGGCAAAGGTAAGGTTGGACTAGGGGCAAGCTAAATTGAGGTAAGAGAAATACCATTGGCTGCCGAGCCTGGATTCGAACCAGGGCTAAAGGATCCAAAGTCCTCTGTGCTACCGCTACACAACTCGGCACTCTATACTAGATAATTGGTGCCGAAGGTCGGGCTCGAACCGACACGGAGGTTGCCCTCCGACAGTTTTTGAGACTGCCGCGTCTGCCTATTCCGCCACTCCGGCTCTTTCCAATTCAATCGCGAATATTCAGTTCTTATGGTGCCGAGGCGGAGATTTGAACTCCGACGAGCTTCCGCTCACCACCCCCTCAAGATGGCGTGTCTACCAGCTTCCACCACCTCGGCTTAAACTGGCAGGAGTGGCAGGATTCGAACCCGCGACCGGCGGTTTTGGAGACCGCTGCTCTTCCAGACTGAGCTACACTCCTGCGAAGCTAAATCCTATGTCTTACTAGACATAACACTTGAAAGTTGCGTTAAATTTGCGTTATTTTTGTGAAAACCGTTTTTACCTGCCGGTAACACTTCATCCAGTAAGGCCATAGCATCTTCTTGCATACCTGATATTATATGCGAATAGGTGTCCATTGTAAAGGCAACACTGGAGTGCCCCAAGGCTTCACTGATAACCTTTGGTTTTGCCCCACGCAGTAACATTAAAGAGGCAAAGGTGTGTCTAAGGTCATGAAAGCGAAGGTGCTCCAGACCGGCACGTTTTACTATCCTGGCAAAATCATGCGATAACACGCCTGGGTCAAGTGGCTTACCCTCAGAATTGCTAAACACCAAGCTATCAAAAGTGAGCGCTTTACCTGATAATTGGCACTCCAGCTTATAGTCTCTAAGGAATAGGGCAAGTTTAGGCGTCATACTCACTCGGCGTCTGCTATGGGCTGTTTTAGGCTCTTTGAATTGACAGACTCCCTGGCGCTTATACAAAACCTGACTGACGCTTATTGAGGCCATATCGAGGTCAATATCACGCCACCTTAAGCCTAGCAATTCAGCCTGTCTTAATCCGGTACTGACAGCGGTGTAGATAACAGGGTAGTAGTGGTTATCCTTTGCCGTCTCTAAAAGGGTTTCAACCTCAGCAGGGGTTAGCGTTCTCATAACCTTTTTGCGTGGTGTAGGGGGGTCAACAAACTCAGCAGGGTTACGTCCTAGATAGCCTTGACGGACGGCATATTTTAAGGACTGAGACAATACCCTATGTTGATGGTGAACTGTCCTGGCTGATAGTGTTTCACAAGCCTTGCCATAGTAAGCCTGAATAGCTGGCGGTTGAAGTTCTTTTAACTTGATATTGCCTAAAGCTGGTATTAAGTGATGCTCTACAATAGATTTATAGCCGTCATAGGTGCGAATGCTACAGTTAGTCTTAACATATCCTTCAAGCCACTGGTTAAGATGCTCGGTTACTGTGAGCTTACCAGTAGGGACTGGGACACCCTTTTCGAGACTGACTAATAGCTCGTTAAGCCGTTTTTGAGCGTCACCCTTGCGACCTCGGACAGTCTCGAAATACCGTTTAGGTTTACCATCAGGTGTTTTCCCTACATAGACCTGAAGTTGGAATGATGATTTACTCAGTTGCCTTATTGAGCCTTTCATTTTTTGACCTCCCCTTTTTTGCGATTAGAAAATTCCGAGACTACACCCTTTATGAAAACCGAAACATCTGGTTGCTTATGAGGGACTGTAGCTCTATCCGGTTTTGCTAGTTCATTGTCTAACACG
>Ga0209102_1000965_pt1 | contig 16715 bp, 16 predicted proteins | sample ConPoolayeHmetaG_FD_185483 | JGI IMG/M metagenome (GOLD analysis project Ga0209102, IMG submission 185483) | Hot spring microbial mat communities from California, USA to study Microbial Dark Matter (Phase II) - Cone Pool mat layer H metaG... ...
AGTTAAAGCCGCACTTGTGGAGGAGGCAACCGCATGAGCGGCAAAAATGGGTTTGAACCGAAAATAATTGGTTTTCTATGCAATTGGTGCTCCTATGCAGGTGCAGATTTGGCTGGAGTGAGCAGAATTCAATATCCACCAAACATACGCATTATCCGCGTAATGTGCAGTGGCAGAATAGACCCTACATTTATCCTCGAAGCTTTCAAAGACGGCGCAGATGGCGTGCTTGTGGCTGGTTGCCACTTACCATCAGACTGCCATTACATCAGCGGGAACTTTAAAGCCTTAAGAAGAATAAACCTTCTTAAAAAAGTCTTAAACGACTTTGGAATTGAACCAGAACGTTTGAGGCTGGAGTGGGTTTCAGCCAGCGAAGGAGATAGATTTGCAGTAATCGTACGGGACATGGTAGAGCAGATAAAAAAGCTTGGTCCAAACCCTATTAAGAATTTGGAGGTTAAAAATTAATGTCTGAGACAGAAGAGAAGCGAATTAAGGCTTCGGAAATAGACCCGAAGTTTAAGTATGAAATTGCAAAGATGCATGGTGGAGAAAAGCTGATGCGTTGCTTCCAATGTGGAACATGCACATCAGACTGTCCAGTTGCAAGATTCAGTGAAACTTATAGACCTCGACAGATAATTCGCATGGCTCAACTTGGCTTAAGAGAAAGAGTATTAAGTAGTGACACCTTATGGTTGTGCGCTGCATGTTTCACTTGTACAGACCGTTGCCCGCAGGATGTTGAAGTTGCAAGTGTTATACGTGTTTTAAGAAATTTAGCTGCGGAAAAAGGATATGTTCCACAAGTATTCAAAGAGCAAGCGACAAGTATTCTTGAATCTGGTTATGCTTACAAAATCCCAGAATTAAGAATAAAAAAGAGGGAAACATCAGGGCTCCCACCATTACCAAAGGGCAATCCAGAAAGTATAAGGAAATCTCTTGGAGATGTAGGTTTTCTGAAATTCCTTGAATGTGCTGGTGAGAAGAAATGAGCGAAAACAAAAACAAGTATTTGATGTTTCTCGGCTGTGCAATTCCTTACCGCGTATCCGCATATGAGATATCAGCACGCAAAATGCTTCAAAAATTAGGTGTTGAACTTGTTGAAATGCCAGAATTCAACTGTTGCGGGTTGCCACTTGACCCTGTTAGCCACGAAATGATGCTCATACTTGCAGCGAGAAATCTTGCATTGGCAGAACAGAAAGGCTTAAACATAATAACCTTATGTCCCGGTTGCGCGGGCACTTTAAAGAAAGTTAACAAGATACTGAAGGAAGATAAGGCGTTAAGAGAGGAAATTAACAAACATTTGAAAGAGGCTGGTTTGGAGTTTAAAGGAACAGTTGATGCGAAGCATCTTATGCAAGTGCTAATCGAAGATGTGGGATTGGAGAGAATAAAGAATTCTGTTGTTAAGCCGCTTACAATGCTTAAAGTTGCAGAACACAATGGCTGCCACATTCTAAGACCGAAGGAATACATTGGGTTTGATGACCCAGAAGACCCGAAAACGCTTAAGACGCTCATTGAAGCAACTGGTGCCACATGCTTGGATTATATGGATGAAACTGAATGTTGCGGTGCACCAAGCGTAGGCGTAAGCGATAAGGTTGCGTTACAATTAGCGAGAGACAAGCTTAACCATATTAAAATGGTTGATGCAGAAGCAATGATAACCATTTGCCCCTTCTGCCACATCATGTATGACACAAACGAGTTACGTATTGAGAAAATGTTCAACGAAACTTATGGCATCCCCATACTGCATTATCCACAACTGCTTGGTTTAGCCATGGGCATAAAACCAGAAGAACTTGCATTTAACGAACTTAGAGTTGACGTTTCAAAAATACTGAAAAAAGTTACGGAGAGCGAAAATTAAATGGTTAAGGATAAATTGAAAATAGCCTTCTACTGGGCTGCAAGCTGCGGCGGCTGTGAAATAGCTGTTTTGGACATAAATGAAAAAATATTAGACGTTATACAGATTGCAGACATTGTCTTCTGGCCTGTAGCTATGGACATAAAATACAAGGATGTTGAAAACATGCCGGATAAGTACATTGACATATGCTTTTTTAACGGTTCAATAAGAAACAGTGAACAGGAGCATATGGCTAAACTGCTAAGGCAAAAGTCAAAGACACTGGTTGCTTTTGGTTCCTGCGCTCACGAAGGATGCATCCCTGGCTTGGCAAATTTGCATAACCGCGAAGAAATTTTCGCTAAAGCTTACTTGAAAAGTAGGTCCACCTTAAATCAAGATGGTATAGTTCCCAAAACGGAGGCTAAAGTCAAAGAAGGCACATTGGAGCTTCCAGAATTTTATAATACTGTAAAGACTTTGAACCAAACGGTTGACGTAGACTATTATTTACCTGGTTGTCCGCCGCCTGTTAAGCTTATAATCAATGCGGTAGAAGCCATTACAAAGAATGCGTTGCCGCCAAAAGGTTCAGTGCTTGCTCCACTGAAGTCAGTGTGTGACGAATGCCCAAGAAAGAAGGAAAACAAGAAAATCTCCAAAATCTATCGTGTCCACGAAAAAGTTCCAGAACCAGAAAAATGCTTGCTAGAGCAAGGAATATTATGTATGGGACCAGCAACCCGAAGCGGATGCGGAGCCCAATGCTTAACTGTTGACATGCCATGCACCGGATGCGGCGGACCATGCCCGAACGTGCCAGAACAAGGCGCAGCAATGATTAGTGCTTTAGCTTCTATTTTAGGTTTGGAAGAGGAGAAGGAAAAATATTCAGATGAAGATGTGGAGAAACTGCTAAGCCAAATCAAAGACCCAATTGGAACATTTTACATGTACTCATTGCCTGCTTCGATTCTTAGGAGAAAGGTGGTTAAGTAATGAAGAAAATACAGATAAACCCAATAACAAGGTTGGAGGGTCATGGAAACATATCAATATTTCTTAATGATGCTGGAGAAGTTGAAAATGCTTACTTGCAAATTCCTGAACTGAGAGGGTTTGAACAGTTTTGTGTTGGCAGAAGAGCCGAGCTTATGCCCATTTTAACAACGAGAATTTGCGGAGTCTGCCCGGTAGCTCATCATTTCGCTTCTGCAAAGGCTTTGGATGCCGCGTTTAATGTTGAACCACCTTCTGCTGCAAAAAAGCTTCGAGAGCTCATGTACGCTGCCTACTTCATTTATGACCATACACTGCACTTTTACTATCTGGGTGGTCCAGACTTTGTCGTTGGTCCAGATGCTCCGCCAGAGAAACGGAACATTTTAGGCGTTATTGAAAAGGCTGGTTTAGATGTTGGCAAAGAAGTTATTAAACATCGAGCTTATGGACAAAAAATGACTGAGCTTATCGGCGGCAAGGCAACACATCCAGTTTGCGGTTTGCCTGGAGGAGTGTCAAAACCGTTAAGCGAAGAGAATAGGGCTGAGATTGAGCGTATGGCTGAATCATGCGTTAATTTTGCCCAGTTTTCACTTAAACTGTTTCATGATATAGTTTTGGGCAATACTAAATATGTTGATTTGATTAAGAGCCAGACTTACACGCTTAAGACTTATTATATGGGTTTGGTTGACAAAGACAACAAAGTCAACTTTTACGATGGTAAAGTGCGTGTAGTGGACCAAAAAGCAAAGGAATTCGTAAATTTTGAGCCTAAAGAATACTTGGATAATGTTGCAGAGCATGTGGAAGAATGGTCGTATTCAAAAATGCCCTACTTAAAGAAAATCGGATGGAAAGGCTTAGTTGATGGTGCAGACAGCGGCATATACCGTGTCGGTCCATTAGGCAGGCTTAACGCTTCAGAAGGCATGGCAACCCCGCTTGCACAAGCTGAATATGAGCTTATGTACAAGACTCTTGGCGGAAAACCAGTTCACAGCACCTTGGCATTCCACTGGGCAAGACTGATTGAACTGCAGTATGCTGCTGAACGAGCATTAGAATTAGCCAGAGACCCAGAAATCACAAGCAAAGATGTGCGTGCCACACCTGGCGAACCAGGTGAAGGAGTCGGCATAGTGGAAGCTGCACGGGGAACTTTGATTCATCATTACGTGTTAGATAAAGATGCATTAGTTAAAGATGTGAATATGATTGTGGCTACAACTAATAATTATCCAGCCATCTGCATGTCAGTTAGAGACGCAGCCAAAGGCTTAATTCACAGCGACAGGGTAGATCAAGGTTTGTTGAACATGGTTGAGATGGCATTTAGGGCTTATGACCCGTGCTTTGCATGTGCAACACATTTTGCCGTGGGACAAATGCCGCTTACAGTTAACATCTACAACAACGAAAAAAAATTGATCAAAACTGTGCAGCGGTAACTTTTTTCTTTCCTCATCTGTTACTATTCTGTTTTTATTGGCGGTATCATATGTGATAGAAGAAGAATTGAAAAAATGGCTTCTTAACGCAGAAAAGGTTGTTATTGCTGGTATTGGAAATCCAATTCGTATGGACGATTTTGTAGGTGTCAAAATAGTTCAGGATTTGCATGGAAAAGTTTCTGATAAGGTTTTGCTGATTGAATGTGAAACAGTTCCAGAAAGCTATTTACAGCAGATAATTGACTTTAATCCAACACATATATTGCTGATAGACGCTGCAGTTTTAGACTTAAAGCCAGGCGAATCAAAACTTATGAAGCCAGAAGAATTGACAAATTTTCCTGCATTCACCACGCATATGCTTCCTTTGCGAATTTTCTGTGAATATCTCGCCAAAACTACAAATGCAAAAATTGCTTTGCTGTTAATAGAGCCTTATAAAACTGATTTTGGAGACGGCTTAACTGCAGAACTTGAAGGCTTTGCGAAAAGAACTGCAGAAACATTGGTTAAATTACTACACTAAAACCTTCTTCTTTTACTTTTATCCGTGTCACAAGTATATTTAACATTAAGAGTTTTGGCTAAGCGTTGTAATTCTTCTTCGCTCATCCATTCTGTTTTTAGATATTGTAATATTTTCTTGTCGCCTAATCCTAACCGTCTTGCTTCTTCAACAGTTATGCTGTAGGCTTCTATTTCTGTTGGTCTATCCACATACCCGAAATTATCATCGAAAAGTTTCTTTCCATCCATAAACTGTTTCACATGCACCAGCTCATGAATAATATCAAGGTAAATATCCATTAAATCTCCATTATTCAAATAATCTGCGCTAACCAATAAATGTCCATCATCATCGCTAACGCCCATATATCCATGTCTTCCAAAAAATTCAACTCGAAGATTGCGTAAAACCTCCTCTGTTTTCTCACCGAAAATTCTTCTTACGGCTTCAACTTTTTCGAAGCCCTTGAAATAATCAGTAAACGGATGCATTGTCACTTTGGCTTTACGTATTATTTTAATATTCAGCCGCATGTCTTTTCACGCTTGCTGCATTATTTGCTATTTTTTGAAGTATCGATTGTTTACTAAAAAATTCAAGTTAATTATAAGACTTTTTATATAAGCATTCTAAAATTTCGTAATACACTGCAAGGATTTGGGTGCATGCATGTTTTACGTGAAGAAAATGTCAGCTGAAGATTTCAATTTCGCTGTTCATCTAACTGACACAAAAAATTGGGGACTTATAGAAGAAGACTTCCAATTCATGACGGAGTTAGAGCCAGAGGGCTGTTTTGTACTGCTTGACGATTCTGAAAAAATTGGCATCATAACCTCAATAAGTTATGGAAGAATAGGCTGGTTTGGAAACCTGATTGTTGAAGAAAGGCATAGGAGAAAAGGTGTAGCCTCGCAATTGGTTAAACAAGTCATCAACTATTTGACAAACAAAGGTACAGAAACTGTGGGTTTATACTCTTATATTGATGCTATACCTTTCTATGAGAAACTTGGCTTCAGATGTGATGTTAACTTTACAGTATTGAAAGGAAAAGCATTCAAATCAAAGGCAGAAGCTGAAATTAAAGAGGCTACTGAAGAAGATTTGCAGAAAATCGTTGAATATGACTATTCATGCCTTAATATATCAAGAAAGAAGTTGCTTGAAGCTATCTTTCGTTATTCTGACAATTTATGCTATCTTTCTATAGAAAATGGGCAAATGTGCGGGTATATTATGGTGAAAGTTTACAGTGGATTGGCTGAAATAGGACCATTAATCTGCAACAGTGGAAGAAGCGACGTTGCTATAAACCTTATTAAAAGCGTTTTTAACAAGATTGAGGGTTATAATGTTACACTGTGCCTTCATAAGAAAGAATCTGCGATAAAAAATTTCCTTGGGAAATATGGATTCAGCCAGAGTTTTGATGTTGCAAGAATGTTTTTAAAACCAACAAACATTAAAGACTGCATTTACATTGCCGAATCTCTTGAGAGAGGTTGATGCTCAATTGTTTACTGCTGATTTGTCAAGAATACTCGTCACAGATTTTCTTAGAAGCTCATGGCAATGTATAGAAGTCCTTGTTAAGAAACTTTCTGACTTCAGAGAAAGAGAAGATTCAAGCAAAAAGAAGAATGTTAACCTCTTCTACTTCAAGAATGGGCAAAGAAACAACATATCAATTGAAGGATGGCATTTCTTCCTTAGGACTTCAGTTGAATATTCAAATCCACAGCTAACTGTAGAAGAGGTTCAAGGAATTATTGCTGCTCGGCTACTTGAGACTTGTGGAAATTATTTCTACTCAACTGGGCTTCATAAAGCTGACGGCAAAGACATTGATGAAATATGCGAACGATTAAAAAAGCCTCCTGAGGGCTTGATAATTCCTTTTCTGCTCAATACTGATGACATAGAGCCTGACAGATACTCCATGAATCCGCTTAAGGAGTCAATAGTTGCCAGCGGGCAAAGTGCATTTCCAGTAGCCACGGTAACAACAGAAAAGTTGGAGATAGACCAAACATTTGCACAGAAATATGAAGGTTCACTGATTTGCAAAGACGAAATAGAGACAATTAAACGTCATCTTCAAACACGCAATAACAGTTACATGGACATGGTAGACGCAGTAAAATATGAGCTTATGGAAAACTTTTCTAAATCTTTTGGAATCAACCTTAGCTTATATGCGATGCGCATGCCGCTTGCTATTATGAAGAATGAAAAGCCTGAAGAATTATTGCACTACATTATGCAGGAAGTGCACAGAGATTATGAGTCTGTTGAGCGTGTTTACAATTGTGTGGGGAGAAGCATAAAGAGCCGAACAACGTTGCTCACAATTCCACATTCGCTGAAAGGTTATGGCTCCAAACGTGCAGCCAAAGGTAAAATCTACTTCGGTGGAAATATGCTAAAGAATGTCAAAGTAGATTATGAGACAACACTGCTATATCCAAATGCAATTGACCCAGCAGACATCAGCATTGCAAGGGCTGATGACCATTTCATTGTTGAAGGCAACAAACTTGCCAAATACAATTATGTTGAAACACCTTCTTCCCCACAATTCTTCCTCTATATGTTGGCTTCGCCAGAAAACGCAGCCTTATGGCATGGCATAGGAGCCTTCGGTGCCTCGCAACTAGTGAAAAGCTATATAACAGTGCGATTTGCATGCAACAGAGGCACGCTGATTAAAAACTTGAAAGAAAAATATGGTGTATCAGCAGAGATTCCTCTGCAATTCAATTTAATGCCTGAGCATATGTGGGCGCATCCAATATATCACAATATCGACGCAAGCCTTGGCTGTGTTGAAAATCTAAGCGATTTGGCGCTAAGAGGTATGAAAATAGAAACTCTTCCAGCCGCCAACTTCATCCGCAAATGAAAAAGGAAGGTTCCAAAAATGCTTTTTGAACAAATAAAACAGCACGGTGACAACTTCTCCTACATAATTGCAGACGAAACAACAAAAGAAACAGCGGTTATTGACCCAAACTTTAACACTGAAGTTATAACGCGGCTCTTAAAGAAAAAGAAGCTTCAGCTTAAATACATCATTAATACACATGGTCACAGCGACCATACTGCTGGCAATGAAGAGATTAAGCATGTTTTTGGCGCTAAAATAGTTGCACATAAATTATCAAAGATTAGCAAAGATATTAGTGTAGATGAAGGAGACACAGTGATTATAGGCAAAATTCCAATTAAAATCATTCACACACCAGGACATACACACGATAGCATCTGCCTTCTCGTAGATGGCAAACTACTACTTACAGGCGACACACTTTTTGTTGGCGAATGCGGCAGAACTGACATGACTGGTGGAAGTTCAGAAGAATTGTATGTCAGTCTTTTCAACAAATTGATGAAGCTTGATGACAGCGTAAAGGTTTATCCTGGACATGATTATGGCTCAAAATCATATTCTACAATTGGGATTGAGAAAAGAACAAACTATACGCTGGAAAAGCGCACACTTGAGGAGTTTATAGAATTCATGAGAGATTGAGGGTTTCTATAAATCAAAAATTGTTAATTGTCTAGAAAAATGGAAAAATAAGGATGATATTATATTCTATTTGCTTCTTACCGCTTCTTGGAACAGTTTCTTCGTTGCAGTGAATCTAGCCTTCTGCGCTAGAACATCAGCTGTAACTAGGTCTAAAGATTCTTCAGGACACCATTTAACGCATTGTGGTTCGCCTTTTTCCTTGCATAAATCACAGACGTAGACAACCTTATCCTCTGGATGTAGCATAATTGCTCCATAGTCGCACGCTTCGATGCACCATCCACAGCCATTGCACTTATCCTTATCCACGTTTATCAGTCCTGTCTCTTCCGACTGTGTTAAGGCATCTCTTGGACAAGCTGCAACACATGGGGGGTCTTCGCAAAGTCGGCATGTAACTGCGAGGTTTACTAGTGGATTTAGTCTGACAACTCGGATTCGTGATTTTAGCGGGTTGAAAGATTTCTCTTTCTCCCATGAGCAAATATACTCGCATACTTGGCATCCAACACATTTGTCTGGGTCTGCTGAAACAAATTTTCTCTCGTGAATTTTCACCATTGCTATTCCTCCGACTTCTTTTCAATTATGTGAAGTAACTCATCCATGTCCAAATCTTGAAGCTTAGCTGCTGTCGGCACTCCTTCTCTTGTCCATCCACGTGCCTCATAATAATCATCAAGAAGCAAGTCTAATTCTTCCCTTGTCACGTACGCTCCTTTGGATGGTCCTTCGTCTGGAACTGGTTCATGCATAACTTTCCATGGCAAAGTGTCGTCTTTTCTGCTCAAGCCTTCTCTAATGTTAAAAAGTCTTGCCACATTGTTTATTCTTTCTCCAGCCTTCCTCATCTCTTCTGGTGTGAAATTTGCACCTGTTACCAAGTTGTAAAGCTTAGTCATATCTTCGAGCTCTTTGTAATATGTGCCTCTTGAAAATTTGCAGACAATCAAAGAGTCAATCAGTGTGTACAAATCCTCCATGTCTTTAACAAGTTTTCCTCTGCCTTTCTCAGCCTTCAGACGGTTAACCTTGCCTTTCACATCGAATGCATAGGCTCCATGGCGATTATGGTCTGCTCCACGGAAAGAAACTGCAAAGCCCAAAGCTGCAGTTTTGAGACAGCGGAGGTCGTAACCAGTAATCTCAACGCCTTTTATGTGCTGTGCAAGTTTTTCTGCGCCTTTGCCTATTTTTTCTCCAGCAATTTTGACACCATCAGCGAGTATGTCGCCTATACCCTCTCGTTTGCCTATCTTCTCGATAATCTGCACTAATGCTTCATGATTGCCAAAGCGGGCGTCAATACCATCAAAATCCTCCTGCGTCAATATTCCGTTCTCATAACAGTCCATAGCAAATCCAACAATTGCACCAGCGCTAATTGCGTCAATTCCATAATAATTGGATAAATCCATCCCTTTTATGATAGCATCAAGGCGGTCTACACCACAATAGGGTCCCATAGCCCACAACGGCTCATATTCCATTCGCGTCATAGTACCCTTGTATGGTCCTTCACCAACTACGCAGACGTGCTCACATCTCATTGCACAGGAGCTGCAACCGATGATTTTTGCAACGTATCGCTCGTTTAATGTTTCGCCGCTTACTTTTTCTGCGCCTTCAAACGTAGCATTTCTATAGTTTCTCGTAGGCATGCAATGCAGAGAATTGTGTACAAGAACGTTTTCTGGGGTGCCTAATGTTCGATACTTCTGTGTTGCTGGCCCCTTCATTCTCTCATGAAACTCTTTAACATATTCCATGAATTCCTCTGGCTTAGCAACAGTTACATCATGTGTTCCGCGGAGGGCAATTGCCTTCAAATTCTTTGAACCCATGACAGCGCCTAACCCTGTTCTGCCTGCAGCCCTTGTCTTCTCGTTAATTATACATGCTATACGGGAAAGTTTCTCTCCTGCTGGACCAATAGCTGCAACGCGAATGTAATAGTCGCCTAACTCTTCTTTGATTATGTCTTCAGTTTCTGCTGGAGATTTGCCCCACAAATGCGAAGCATCTAAAAGCTGAATTGACTCATCATCAATCCAAACATAAACAGGTTTTTCTGCTTTGCCCTTAAAGATAACAGCGTCATATCCAGCTCTCTTCAGCTCTGTTCCAAAAGAACCATGCGATTTGGATTCGCCAACTCCAAAGCTCTGAGGCGATTTTGAAACAAAGGCGTGTCCATTTCCGCCAGTAGGCCATACCGTGCCTGATATGGGTCCAGTTGTTAGAATTAGTGGGTTTTCTGGGCTGAATGGGTCAACTCCTGGTTTAGAATGGTCTAGCCAAAGTCTTATGCCTAAGCCTATTCCGCCAATATATTTTTTGGCGTATTCCTCGTTTAAAGGTTCTACATGGGTTTTTCCAGTTGTTAAATCTATGTGAAGAATTCTTCCTGCGTAACCAAACAAGATTTTTCCTCCATATGTAACGCATTTTTAAGAGAAGTATAAAATTCATCCAATAAATATATTAATGTATCTGCACAAGCAAACTAAATCTGCCAAAAAAAGAGAAAAGAAAAGGGTTAGATTGTTTCTTTCAGAAGTTCCAATATGTCTCTCACTGCAATCTTGTTCTCTACATCAAGCACTTTTACTGCATCTTCTAAAGTGGTTACACAGAATGGACAAGCTACAGCTATAATGTCGACGCCTAGCTCTAAGGCTTCTTTAACTCTGTCAACGCAAGGACGCTTCTCTGATGGTGCCTCCTCTGTCCAGACTCTTCCTGCTCCTCCACCACAGCAGAAGCTACTTTGCATGTTTCTCTTTAACTCCATGAGTTGCAAACCGTTAATGGCTTTTAGAATTTGTCTCGGAGCGTCATAGATTTCGTTGCGTTTGCCGAGGAAGCATGGGTCGTGGTAAGCAACTTTTTTCTCCAAAGCCTTAGAAGGTTTGATTTTGCCTTGTTTGATTGCTTCTGCTAAAAATTGTGTGTAATGTTGCACATTAAGCCTTTCATCTGCATATGGTTTATCGTTTTTGAATGTGTTGTAGCAGTGTGGCGAAAGTGTAACAATTTTTTCTGCTTTGAATTTTTTAAACATTTCAATATTATGCAGGGCGAGTTCTTCAAAAAGTCCCTTCTCACCCATTCTCAGCATGTGGTCTCCACAGCACCATTCTTCCATGCCCAAAGTTGCATAGCTGATGCCGAGTTTGTCAAATATTGAAGCCATTGTTCTGGCTACTTCTCTGTTTCTAAGGTCATACGCGGTGGAACAGCAAACAAAGAAAAGCACATCGGCATTTCCTGTCTCTGGATAAGTCTTGACATTTAAGCCTTCAGCCCACTCCATCCGTTTGCTTTGATGTGTACCCATTGGATTATGATATTTGTAAACGCTTTCAAGCACATCTTTAACCGTTTTTGGAATGTTTCCAGCTTCCACTAAGAGGCTGTGGTCGTCAACTATGGCGTTTGCACAGTTAACGAGTTTGGGACAGAAAAGCGTGCATGAATTGCATTGGGTGCAAAGCCATACATTGTCTGCCATAGGCTTAAGTCGCTCATTTGAGCCTTCATCTCTTGAATCTGCAATAAACCTATAGTTTGCAGTGAGCGTTGCTGGTCCAAGAAATCTTTCATCAATTGCAGCGGGACATGCTGAATAGCAGATTGAACATTTTATGCACAATGTCAAATCCCAGAATTTCTTGAGGTCTTGGGGCATCTGCGAAAACTCGTCAAGCTTTTTTAATGCGTCTTCTGGCTTTATCAAGTAATTCTTAATCTTCTTAAGTGCGTCAAAGAAAGGTTGTATGTCAACAACCAAGTCTTTTATGATTGGTAAGTTTGTAATAGGCTCAATAGTCAAAGAATCAGTGTTCAAATGGAGCACTTGCGTATAACAAGCAAGCATTGGCTTTCCATTAACGTTGATTGCACAACTTCCACAGATTCCCATTCTGCATGAATGCCTAAAAGTAAGCGTCTCATCCAAATTATCCTTAATATAAAGCAAGGCATCAAGCAATGTTGTTCCTTTGCGAATTGGCACTTTATAAGTGGACACATAATGCCTCTTGCTCTGCGGGTCAAAACGACTTATATTAAACTCAACAATCTTCTCAACTTTCACACCCATAATCGCATCCTCCTAATAGGTCCTCGCAACAGGCGGCCACTTCGTTATCGTCACAGGAATATACTCAAGCCTCGGTCCATCCATTGTGTAATATGCTAATGTGTGTTTCAGCCAGTTTTGGTCATCTCGCTTCGGATAATCAAGCCTTGAATGTGCACCACGTGACTCAGTACGGGGAAGCGCACTAACTATTGTAACTTCAGCTAAGTCCAGCATAAAATCAAGTTGCAATGCGCTTAGAAATCCAGTGTTAAAATTTTTGCTCTTATCTTCAACTTTTATGTTTTTGAACCGCTGTTTAAGCTCCCTTATTTTCTTCAGCGCCTCTTTAAGCATATCGCCTTTTCGATATATCCAAACATTCTCATTCATTACACGTCGCATTTCATCCCTTATATTGGGTACTCTTTCGCTGCCTTCACTTCCCAATATTCCATCATAAACCCTTTTCTCCTCAGCGGAAAGTTTCTCTTTTGAAATCTCGCGAATCATGCTTTTAGTTGCATATTTTGCAGCTTCTTCACCAGCCACTGCCCCAAAAACTAGGCATTCCGCAGTTGAGTTGGTTCCAAGCCTATTTGCACCATGCACACTTATGCATGAACACTCGCCAGCAGCATACAAACCCGCAATTGGCGTTTCAGCGTTAATATTCGCTTTGATTCCTCCCATGGAATAATGTGCTGCTGGGCGTATTGGTATATACTCTTTAACCGGGTCTACTCCACCAAGCTTCATGGCAACATCGCGGATTAATGGCAGTCTTTCGTTAATTTTCTCTTCGCCTAAATGTGTAAGGTCCAAGGCTATGTAAGGTCCATAGGGTCCTTCTAAACCGCGTCCTTCAAGAATTTCTGTCTGTTCTGCTCTTGAAACCACATCGCGCGGAGCTAATTCCATTTTTTCTGGAGCATACTTTTTCATGAAGCGTTCGCCTTTCGCATTAAGCAAATATCCGCCTTCGCCTCTTGCGCCTTCCGTGATTAAGACGCCGGAAGGAACTAAGCCTGTTGGATGAAACTGCACAAATTCCATGTCCTCTAATGGTGCACCAGCACGATAAGCCATTGCCATTCCATCGCCAGTAGTGGTATGCGAGAAAGTTGTGAACTCGTATATGCGTTCATGTCCACCCGTTGCCATTACAATAGCTTTTGCAGCTAACGCTTCCATTTTGCCAGTTACCATTTCTATGGCTGTTAAACCAATTGCCCTACTATCTTCCACAATTATTGAAGTAGCAAACCACTCCTCATAGAATTTTATGTTTGCGTATGATAAAGCCTTGCCATAAATTGCATGCATTTCATGAAAACCAGTCATATCAGCAGCGAAGCATGCTCTGGGATAGGTGTGTCCACCGAAAGGTCTTTGATCTATTTTTCCGTCTTGAGTGCGACTCCATGGACAGCCCCAATGCTCTGTTAAAACTATTTCTTTTGGCGCTCTTCTAACAAAAAATTCTACAGCATCTTGGTCTGCAAGATAGTCTGCGCCCTTCACAGTGTCAAAAGCATGTAAATCAAAGGAGTCTTTTTCTTGCATAACAGCGGCTGTTCCACCTTGTGCGCAAACAGAATGTGACCGCAATGGGTGATGTTTGGAAATCACTGCAATATCGAGTTTGTCGTTGATCTCCGCTGCGGCAACAGCTGCTCTTAAGCCAGCTAAACCAGCTCCAACGACAACTATGTCATGAGTGTTTTTTTCCATCCATCTTTCACCTGTGATATGGGAATACCCACTACTTTACTATGTAGGTTTTATAGTTTTCCAGAGGTTGATGATTGTTAGAATATTCAATTTCTTAGAATGATACATTCTTTTCTTTTTTCGCCATGAAAACTACAGAAATAAATAGCCTAAAAAACGGAGTCATTCTTTTCTCGTTATACTTCTTTTAGAAAAAGGATGGTTCGAAATGGGCTTCCTACAATTTTTTTAAGGTTTATTGTGAAAAATTTTTAATTAATTAAATCAAACTTAATTGAAACATAATTAAGATGCCTATTCGTTTCTAGAGGGGGATGAGAGCTGTTTAGCAAAATCTTGATTGCAAATCGAGGAGAAATTGCAATTAGAGTAATTAGAGCTTGCAGAGAGTTAGGAGTGAAAACTGTGAGTGTTTACTCTGAAGCAGACGCGGATTCTCTGCATGTTCAGTATGCAGATGAAAGCCACTGTATAGGACCAGCAGAACCCGCCCAGAGTTACCTAAAAACGGATAAAATAATCGAAATTGCTAAAAAATCCAGATGCGAAGCAGTACATCCAGGCTATGGGTTTCTTTCTCAAATACCCGCCTTCGCCAAAGCATGCGAAGAGAACGACCTAGAATTCATAGGTCCGTCAAGCAAAATTCTGCATAAAATGGGCAGCAAAGTTGAAGCCCGCAGAATTGCCGTCAAAGCTGATGTTCCTATTATTCCAGGAAGTATTGAATCATCGCAGAATTTAGACGAGGCTATTGAGACTGCAGAGCATGTTGGGTTCCCAGTTCTTGTTAAAGCGGTTTACGGCGGTGGAGGAAAAGGCATGCGGATAGTCATGAACAGAAAAGAAATGTGGCAAGCGTTGGAACTTACGGCCTCTGAAGCAGAAAGCTCCTTTGGAAGATGCGAAATTTACGTTGAAAAATTTCTTCCAAGAGCAAGACACATAGAATTTCAAGTTTTAGCTGACAAGCATGGAAAAATTATCCATCTTGGCGAACGTGAATGCTCACTTCAGAGAAGATATCAGAAGCTCGCCGAAGAAACCCCCTCGCTTTTCATGACAGAAGAGCTTAGAAAGAAAATGGGAAAAGCCGCAATAAAAATTGCACAAGCAATAAACTACGTTAACGCTGGTACAGTTGAGTTCCTCGTGGACCAAGAAGGACATTACCATTTTTTAGAAATGAACACCAGACTTCAAGTTGAACACTTAATTACGGAAATGGTGACTGGCATAGACATTGTCAAGACGCAAATCAGAATCGCAACCGGTCAGAAGCTTGAATATAAACAAAACGACATCACCCTAAAGGGGCACGCGATAAACTGTAGAATCAATGCTGAAGACCCTTTCAACAATTTCATTCCGTCTCCAGGAACCATATCTAGGCTCCAGCTGCCCGGGGGTCCAGGAGTGAGGATTGACACTCATATTTATACTGGCTATCCCATCTCGGTTTTCTATGATTCTTTGATAGCTAAACTTGCAGTCTGGGGAATAAACCGACATGAAGCGGTGCAGAGAATGAAAAATGCGTTGAATGAATTTGTGGTGGTGGGTGTAAAAACAACGATTCCTTTTCATGAACGAATCTTGGAAGATGAACAGTTTCTCAATGGCGACATTCACATAAACTTTGTTGATGAAAAAATCGAGAAGCTTATGCCGAAACAGGCCTTAAAAGAGGAAGAAGTCGCTGCAATTGTCGCAGTTTTAACCGAATATGTGGAGAGAAAAGGCGTTCGAGCGGTTATTCCGAAAAGAGAGTCTACAGCGGTTTCATTATGGAGACTTGTAAGTAGAAACAGGAGGCTGAGCAAAGCGTCTTGACTCTTCGAGAAGTTTTGGTGAACAAAAAACCATATGAGATTAGGGTTTTGGAGCAAAACGGTAAAAACTTTCTTGTAGAAGTGAATGGGAAAACATTCTGTGTTGCATTCAAAAATTCAAGTCAAGGCAAAGTGGCTGTACTAGAAATTAACGGTAAAACTTTCTCAGCAATAGTTAATAAGCTTCAAGGAGGCTTTCTGCAAGTCGTGATTGATGGAAAACTTTTCGATGTCCAACTTCACAAGATTCATAAGAAAGCATCTATAGAAACAGAATCAATAGTAAAAATTGCTAAAAAGTCTGCAACAAATTTGATTGTTGAAAAGAATGCTGTGACTGCTCCCATTTCTGGCAGAATTGTTTCATTAAAAGCTGATGTTGGAATAAAAATTGAGAAAGGTGCGTGTATATGCGTTTTGGAAGCAATGAAAATGCAAAATCAAGTGCTTTCTCATAAGGCTGGTATAGTAAAAGAAATAAGAGTATCTGCGGGAAGCGTTGTAAATAGAGGGGACGTTTTGGCAATCATTAGTTAGCTTACGACTATTGTATTGGAAACTCTTTTATGTAATGTTGACATCGATTAAATGTTCTGTGAGGGTGTGTGCAATTTGAGCGTAATATTTGCTGGTTTGGACCATGTGGGTGTTGCTGTTAAAAATTTGGATGAGGCTATTAGCATTTAC
>Ga0209102_1000966_pt1 | contig 16707 bp, 13 predicted proteins | sample ConPoolayeHmetaG_FD_185483 | JGI IMG/M metagenome (GOLD analysis project Ga0209102, IMG submission 185483) | Hot spring microbial mat communities from California, USA to study Microbial Dark Matter (Phase II) - Cone Pool mat layer H metaG... ...
TATCTCTACACGAAGGAGGAGATCGGCCGCCTCGCGCGCCTGATCCGCGCGGTGCGGCAGGGCGCGGAGGAGACCTACGCGATCACCAACAACCACTTCCGCGGCCAGGCGCTGGTCAACGCCATCGAGATCCTGGAGGAGCTGGATGCGCGCCCGCCCGCCGTGCCGCCGCGGCTCGCGGAGGCTTACCCGCGCCTGAAGAGGCCGGAGATCGGGGCGGACTGAGTTTTCCTGGACACCCGCGGCGCGCGGATGGTATATACTCGGTCATCGCCGAGGCCGGGGTAGCTCAGTCGGTAGAGCAGCGGACTGAAAATCCGCGTGTCGGCGGTTCAATTCCGTCCCCCGGCACCAGCCACGGCACGCCCAGCTCGAGGGCGCGAGACTGTGCCACACCGTTTCCCCGCCCGACCACAACGCGGCGATCCATATCATTTGAACCGGCCGCTTGGTTTCCGGGCGCAGCCGTGAAAAAATGCCTCGGGCGCACGGGGCTTCGGCGCCCTGCTTCGGAGAGAGACCATGCCGACAGGATGGGAACCGCCCGCCGAGTGGCAACGCATACGGACGATCGACGCCCATACCGCAGGCGAGCCGCTGCGCGTCGTGATCGAAGGGTTCCCCGTGCCGCCGGGCGCGACCATGATCGAGAAGCGCGCCTACGCCCGCGCGAACCTGGATCATCTGCGCCGCGCCCTGATGTGGGAGCCGCGCGGGCACGCCGACATGTACGGCTGCCTGCCGACCCCGCCGGTGACCCCCGACGGCGACCTGGGCGTCCTGTTCATGCACAACGAGGGCTTCAGCACCATGTGCGGCCACGGGATCATCGGCCTGGTCAAGGTGGCGCTCGAGTGCGGCCTTCTGCGTTCCGCGGCGGCGCGCCCGGTCTTGCGGATCGATACCCCGGCCGGGCGCGTCACGGCCGGAGCGCACATGAAAGACGGCCGGGTCGAGGCCGTGTCCTTCCGCAACGTGCCGTCGTTCCTTCTGGAACGCGATCTGGCGGTCGAGGTCGAAGGCCTCGGGAACGTTACCTGCGACATCGCCTTCGGCGGGGCCTTCTATGCCTTCGTCGACGCGCCTTCCGTGGGCCTGCAGATTCATCCGGGGCGCTACGCCGAAATCATCGACATCGGGATGAGGATCAAGCGGGCGGTGGCGCGGCAGTACCGGATCGTGCACCCGGCGGGGGAGCCGGAGCTGAACTTCCTCTACGGGACGATCCTGGTGGAACGGCTCCAGGGGAAGATCCACAGCCGCAATGCGTGCGTATTCGCCGAAGCGGAGGTCGACCGCTCGCCGACCGGCACGGGCGTCAGCGCCCGCGCCGCCATTCACCATGCCCGCGGGGAGCTGGCCCTGAATGAGCCCATCACGATCGAGAGCGTCATCGGAACCCGCTTCACGGTGGCGGCCGTCGAAGAGACTTCGGTCGGCGGCATTCCCGCCGTCATTCCCGAAGTGACCGGTACGGCCCATATCACCGGCCGGCACGAGTTCCTGGTCGACCCGGCCGACACTCTCGGGCACGGCTTCCTTCTGAGATAGTTTCGGTGACAGGCTACTCAACCCCGAAACTCTGCAGTATTCTGATGGCGCTCGAATCTGATAGTTTGGGGGTTGAGTAGCCTGTCACCGAAACTATTATGAAGGAAGATGCGCCGCCGATCCCGCCGCTGTGGTCCCTCACGCTGATTCTGGTGCTGGCCTTTGCGGTCCTCTTCCTCTGGCAGCGGCCCGCTGAAGTGTCCGCCCAGGGGCAGCGCCTGCTCGCGGTTTTCCTGTGCACCATCCTGGCGATGATACTCCGCCCCATTCCGGTCGGGGCCGCGGTGCTGACCGGGCTGGCACTGACGGTGCCCGCCGGGATCTTCACCATCTCGCAGGCGCTTTCCGCCTATGCGAGCAGCACCGTGTGGCTGGTGATGAGCGCGTTTTTCATCGCGCGCGCGTTGATCGGCAGCGGCCTGGCGCGGCGCATCGCCCTCGTGTTCGTCCGCATGTGGGGCGGCACCTCGCTGGGCATCGGCTATGCGCTGGCCGCATCGGACATGGTCCTGGCCGGGATCATCCCCTCGAACGGAGCGCGCGTGGGCGGCGTGATCCTGCCGATCACGCGCACGCTGGCCGAAGTGTACAACTCCCTGCCCGGCAGGACGGCGGCGCTCCTGGGAACGTATCTGATGCTGGCGCTGTACGAGAGCGACGTGACCGCCTGCGCCATGTTCCTCACCGGCCAGGCGGGCAACCCGATCGGCGCGCGCCTGGCGGAGCAGCACGCCGGCGTGGCGATGACCTGGGCCGGCTGGCTGCGGGCGGCCTGCGTGCCCGCGCTCGCAGCCATGGCAGCGACGCCGTGGCTGGTCTACAGGCTCAGCCCTCCGGAAATCAAACACACGCCCCAGGCCGCCGCGATCGCCCGCCGCGAACTGGCCGCGATGGGGCCGCTGAGCCGCGACGAAAAGATCGTGCTCGCGGTCTTCCTCCTGGTGTGCGGACTGTGGGCGACGTCGTCGTTCCACGACCTGGAGACCACGGCGGTCGCGTTCCTGGGGGTCGCCATCCTGCTCGTCACCGGGGTGCTGTCATGGAAGGACGCGATGCAGGAGCATGTCGGCTGGGACGTCTTCGTCTGGTACGGCGGCATGATCAGGCTGGGCGAAGGGCTGAACGAGTTCGGCCTCACGAGCGCGTTCGCCGGCTGGGTCTCGGGCCACTTCACCGGATGGTCCTGGCCGGCCCTGGCCGCCGTCGTGATTCTCGTCTATTTTTACGCACACTACGCCTTCGCCAGCATCACAACGCACTTCATATCGATGTACGCGCCCTTCCTGGGGGTGCTGACGGCGGCCGGCGCCCCGGCGCCGCTCGTGGCCTATATGATGGTCTTCTACACCAATCTGTCGGCCTCGCTGACGCACTACGGCACGACACCGGCCCCCATTATTTTCGCCGCCGGCTACGTCGCGCACGGAACGTGGTGGAAAATGGGGCTGTGGATTTCATTCGCCAACCTCGCGATCTGGAGTGCAGCCGGCCTCGTCTGGTGGAAATATCTCGGGCTGTGGTGACGCCGGCGCACGGTGCACCCCATTTCCTGTCCTTCGGGTGTACGATGCGAAGCCGAGGGTTCCATGGGGCTCAGGGCGGACCCACGAATGACATTTATATGGGAACTCGGCGGCACCGCGAAGGCGCGGCGCGCAGCGCCTGTATGGTGCGCGGGAGAGAGCGCATGGAGAGGCGTAATCCGGCAGGGTGGGTTGCAGTAGGTGCGGGCACCGCGGTGGCAGCCTTGTGGGCCTTCTGGGGAAGCATCGAGAATTTCCATGAAGGCTGGTGGCGGCCGACTCTGGCGGGGCGCATAGGCGAGTCGTTCCTTTATCTTGCCCCCATGTTGATATCGATGGCGCTCACCGTCATCGGAATCCGTTTTCCCAGGGTGGGGGCGGTGCTGTTCACGGCCGCCGGCATTTTGTTCGGCCGTTTCGTGTTCAGCCGCAGAGCGTTGAGCCTCGCTGCCGTTTTGAGCTGGCTGCCCGTGACCGCACTGCCGGTTGTCATAGGCCTGCTTTTCTGGTTCGGCAGGCCTCGACCTCGGGGCCGCGCCTATCGCATCGCCGCCGGGCTGCCGCTGCTCGTGGCCGTGCTGTGCGCCGCCGAGCCGGCCTGGCGCGTCGCCCACCGCTTCTACGACGGGGACCGGGGCATGCGCCTGGTCGAGGGGAACGGCGTCCGGTTGATCTGGGCTCCCGCGGGGCCGGGGTGGAGCCATGATCCGCGCGACGGCCCGGACTGGCAATCGGCCAAAGAACGATGCGCTTTTCTCTCCGAGGACGGGCTCCATCTGGCCGGCGAGCCGCAGAACATATGGAGGCTGCCCACGGTGGACGAGATCGTGCGCTCCATGACGCGGGGCGGCACGAACGCGGGCGGTTTCTGGAACGAGGCGGCAAGGAAGGCCGACTACAAGGTCCGGCCCGACAAGGAATCGCCCCTCTGGGATATTTACTCGCCGAAGATCTATTACTGGACCGCTACCGAAGCGGACGGCGCCAGGGCCTATCGCATTACGTACGACGGCCGGGTGTGGTCCGTGCCCAAGAGCTTGCGCATGGGGAGCCAGGGGTTTCGCGCCGTCAAGGAGCCGAAGCCGTGACGATCGATGCCCGCGCGGATCGGCGCCCGATGCGGGGCCGCCGGGCGGCAGCGCGAAGGCACGGCGCGATCAGCAGGGCGAAGGTTCCCTCGATACGCGACTGGTCGGGCCCGCGACTCGGGGCGCCTGGGTGGCCGCCGGCTTCCGTTCATCGCCGCGCGCCGTGACCGGCAGCCGTTCGCCGCGGGTCCATGCGGGCGGCCCTGCGCTGCGCGAGGGCGGTTCAACGCCGGCAGGGGGCGTAACGCCAGTCCACTTTGCCCCCGTAGGCCATCGTTTCGTGCACCAGAGCGAATAGATCCGGATCATACTGCTGCAGGAGTTCGCGGGTGCGGATCGGGTGGGGCGCATCGTTGGGCGCGCCGTCCTGCCCGAGCGCGTCGAAGTAGGCCAGAACCCCCGCCGTCCAGTAGTGCACGCGGTCGTGCACCGCCGAAGTTCCCTTCCACTTGCCGGCGGCGAGCGCCTTCTCGAAGATATCCTTGAGCTTCGCGTCGAAGCGCTCGTCGAGGCGCTCCACACGCAGCTCGTACTGCTGCACGTTGCGGCCCTTGTTGCTGAACGTGGGATCGACCGGCCGCGTGCCCACGATCCGGTGGATCGCCCCGGCGAACACGCGCACGACCTGGCTGTCGCCGACGTACATGTCCCGCGGATCGGCGAGCACGTTTTCCTCGGCCACCACCATGAGTTTCAACTCGGGAGTGTAATCGAGGTAGCGGGCCAGGGCATCGATGCCGCGGTTGTCGGCCAGCCGCCTGTACTCGGGCAGATCCGCTATCCTCTCGTTGCGCCCCAGCACCACCAGCCTGGCTCCCTCGGCGATGATCGCCTTGAGGATGTCGTGGCGATAGGCGAACATGCGGCGGATCGTCTCGTTGGCGTGCAGCAGGGCCGCATCCGAAGCCGAGCGGCCGACGACGACGAACTCGCGCGCCCATGTGAACTTGGTGTAATAAGGGTCGAGCTTGAACCTGGCGGGCGGCGCGGTGACGTTGGGCAGCGGCTGAAGCCAGGTGTAGCGCCAGTCCTGCTCCGGTTTCAGGTTGAACGTCGTGCGCACCAGCTCGTAGCCCTCGGGATCGTAGGCCTTGAGCTGCTCGCGGTGCCCGATCGGGCCGTGATTCCAGTTGTTGACGCGGTTGGTGTCGAAATAGGCCTGCGCGATCTCGCACCAGTATTCGCCCGAGTTGCTGATGGCGTAGGTGTCCTTGTACAAACCCTTGTCGCGCGCCCTGCGGTAAACGGCCTCCTTGCGCTCCCGCCACGTCGGGTCGATACGGGCGAGCGTGCTGTCGATCGTGTGGCAGAATTCGTGGACGGCGATGCTCTCGTCGTCGTAGCGATCGATCGGCAGGCTCAGCAGGTTTTCCTCGCCGAAGCTTGTCGGGCGCCCGCCGGTTCCGCGGACGCGCTCGTTCTGGTACTCGGGATTCGGATGATTGCGGTATTCGGGCATGTCCGTGTAGACCTGATCTTTCCCGATGATGATCAGATACATCGCCTGATCGACCATGGCCTTGAGGATGTCGGGGCGGCCGGCCAGCATGTGAGTGACGATCTCGTAGGTGCGCTGCAGCGCGCGATCGTCGACCTCCTGGGAGGCCACGACCGGCATGCCCTGGATGTCGATGTACTTCTTGTAGAACTTGCGATGGGGAGTGATGTCCGGGTCCTGGACTTTCCTGCCGCCGGCGTTGATGAGGGCAAAGAAGGATTCCGGCGGCGCAGTCACCTTTGGAACCGCGGAAGGCTTGGAGGATTGAGACGGCGCGCCCACCGACAGCACGGCCGCCAGCCCCAGGACCTCCGGCAGATATCTCTTCGCTTTCATGTCGCACCCCTTCCGGCAATTCAAGAATCTATCAAGATGCCGTGCGGCGATACCCGATCCGATCGGGGCACCCGGCACCGGGTGATCCTACTATAAACGGCCGGCCGTGAGGAATCGGGCGCGCCGCTCGGGCCGCCGGTCGCGCACGATGCGCGGGAGCGCATGCCCGCTCGGCGCAATTGCCGGAGGGTGATTCATATGCCGTTCAGGAAGCCGAGCAGGTCCGCGATCAGTTTGCGGATTTCCTCCAGCATCCGGGCCAGCTTGCGGGCCTCCGCCGGATCCAGCTCGCCGCAACCGAGCATCTTTTCCGGATAGAGATCCTGGAGCACGATATCGAGCATCGTCAGGTTGGTGCGCAGCAGCCAGCTGGCGCGCGCGGTCGGAGGCGGAATCTCGACTTGCATCCGCTGCAGCATGTAGGCGATCTGCGCGCGGATGCGCGCGATCGAGCTTTTCACGCGTTGCGCCTGCGAGCGCGTGAGGTCGGCAATATGGCTCGGCAGCACCGTCTCGAACTCCGGGACCAGCAGGGTGCTGCTCTGGCCGAGCAGCTCGTCGGCATGCCGCACGGTGGCGAGTATCTTGCGCTTGTGGTTTTCGTTCAGGCCGGACATCGATCGATTCCCTCCGGGCAATCGGCTTGTCGTTCCGTACGGGCCGCGTCAACGGCATGCGCCGGCGCCGGGCGCCGGTTGCAGTCGGATTGCACGAGCGGGCATGATAGCATGCCGCCCGCACCCGGGAGGATGTATGCGCTGCCTGATCGTCTCGGACATTCATGCCAACATCGACGCTCTCCTGGCCCTGGACGAGCCGTGGGACAGGCTTCTGTTTCTCGGGGATCTCGTCGATTACGGGGCGGCACCGGAAGAAGCGGTTTCCTGGATGCGCACGCAGGGCGCGTCGGGCGTGCGCGGCAATCACGACCACGCCATGGCCACGGGTGCGGATTGCCGCAGCTCGCCGCTGTCCTACGCGCTCTCGGTGGCGACGCGCGCGCATTTCCGGCCCTTGCTGAGCGGCGCGGCGCTCGACTATCTCGCAAGGCTCCCCCTGCAAGGTGCGCTGGAGGTGCCCGGGACGCGCCTGCACATGGTCCATGCCACGCCGCGCGAGCCGCTTTACGAATATCTGAGCGGCGACGCGCCCGAAAGTGCGTGGCGCGCCGCAGTGGGGGAGCTCGCCGACAGGGAGGAGTGGCTTTTTGTCGGGCACACGCACCGGCCGTTCGAGCGGCGCATCGGGCGCCTGACCGTGGTCAACCCGGGCAGCCTGGGCATGCCCGTGGACGGGGACCCGCGCGCGAGCTACGCCGTGTGGGAAGACGGGCGGGTCGAATTGAAACGAGCCGCCTATGACGTCGAAGCCGCGGTCGCGCGGTTGCGCTCGAGCGGGCTTGCGCCGGATGTCATCGAGGGCATGGCCGGCGTATTGCGCCGGGCCGCGCGCGGGTAGGTCCGCCGCGCCGCGGCGGACCGCGAGACGTACGTGTCATCCCGGTCTGCCGGCCCTCCGGGGCTCGGCTTGTTGATACGCTCCTTTCCGGGGGTTCGCCTGCGGCTCACCCCCGGCTACCCGCTCAGGGCCCCTGCCGGGGCCTCGTGATGGCCCCGAACCGCATCGCCGCCATTTCCGGGGGGTGGCCTGCGGCTCACCCCCGGCTGTCCGCTCAGGGCCCCTGCCGGGGCCTCGTGATCGCCCCGAACCGCATCGCGGCCATTTCCGGGGGGTGGCCTGCGGCTCACCCCCGGCTGTCCGCTCAGGGCCCCTGCCGGGGCCTCGTGATCGCCCCGAACCGCATCGCCGCCATTTCCGGGGGGCGGCCTGCGGCTCACCCCCGGCTACCCGCTCAGGGCCCCTGCCGGGGCCGCGTCAGTGCCGGAGGCACGGCAGCTGGTAGCTCCGGGTGAGCCGAAGGCGAACCCGGAGAAAGGCGAACCCGTCATTGCCAAGCCCCGGAGGGCCGACAGAGAGCCAGGCGGCCTTTATTGCGGAAGAATGTCCCGGTGCTGGACCCGGCGACTTTGGGTCCCCGGCGGGGTCCATGCTCGCGGTTCCGCACGGCGGGCGCTCGCTCAGGGCAGCGCTTCCACACGCACCGGATCGCCCTCGCGGACCGATGCGAGCGCGCGCACGTCGTCGAGGGCGCGCCCCCAAATGTTGGTGGGCGCCGCAAGGCGGATTTCGTCGCCGCGCGAAACAGGCGTGTGACCGAACCCGATGGCGATCGCATCTCCCTCCACCCAGAAGGCCAGCTCTCCGGCCTCGACCACGGCGCGGGCATCGGACTCGCGCGCCGCCCGCACGGGGGTGGAAAAATACACTTCGCTGCCCCAGGTTTCGGCCGTGGATTCGAACGGCAGGGCCCTTAGAATCGCCTCGGCCGTGGGTGTGTCGAAAAGCTGCGCGCGAATCACGACCGATCCGATCGTCATGCGAATGCGCTTCATGTTTCCTCCTCCTTGCGCCGCAGGCATCATGCCCGCGCCGGGGCCGTGTTGCAAGGTTCCGCCGCCCTGGACTATAGTCTCACGCGACCATGGCGCATGCATACGGATACGAGGGATCCGGAGATGGCGCAGCCGGCGCTCCCGGCGAGCGGATCGATCCGGGCGTCGCCGGCACTTCGCCCGGAGGAACGGATCCCGGGTCGTCGCCTGCAGGGATTTCGCGGCGGCAGAGGGCCGCCTGGCTGGCAGCGGGCCTGATCGCGGGCCTGGTCTGCGGTGCGGCCGGAGTGTGGATGCTGGCGGGCAGGCGCCCGGCAGCGCCTGTGCCGGTATGGCGTTTCGTTCTCGATCTCGTCCCCGATGCCGCGCTCGACGACAGGGTCAACCCGCTGGCACTTTCGCCCGACGGTTCCCGCCTCGTCTATTGCGGGCGCAGCGCCGGCACCACCCAGCTCTTTCTGCGCCGCCTCGACCGCTTGGAGTTTCAGGCGCTGGCCGGAACCGAGGGAGCATACGGGCCGTTCTTTTCCCCCGACGGCGACTGGATAGGCTTTTTCGACGCGCGGGATTCCAGGCTGAAAAAAATTCCTGCCGGCGGAGGCGGGGCGACCGCGCTGTGCGAGGCGCCTTTCGGACTCGGTGCCGCCTGGGCGGCGGACGGAACGATTTTCTTCGCCCCGGACGTGTTCAGCGGGCTGAGCGCGGTCTCCGGCTCGGGGGGCGCGGCGCGCAAGCTGACGCGGCTCGAGAGCCGCGAGTATACGCATCGCTGGCCCGATCTGCTGCCCGACGGCCGGACGCTGCTCTTCACCGTGGGAAGAGCGGGGACGCCCGGAGGTACGAGCATCGAAGCGCTCGACCTCGGGACCGGAGAGCGGCACGCGATCCTGGCAGACGCCGCCGGCGCGCGCTATCTGGCCGGGGGATATCTTCTCTATGTCAGGAAGGGGAAGATTCTCGTCCAGCCTTTCGACACCGGGCGCCTGCAAGTGACGGGGGATCCCGTCCCGCTGCTCGATGACGCCCGCATCGATCTCTCTCTCGGGGCCGCGTACCTGTCGCTTTCCCGTTCGGGTACGCTGGTCTATGCGCCGCGCCCCTCCGACATCGAACTGCGCTCGCTGGTCTGGGCCGATCGCCGGGGCGCCGTCAGCCGGCTCACGGTCAACAGGGGAGATTTCCATTACCCGCGCCTCGCGCCCGACGGCAGGCGGCTGGCGCTGGTCCTGCAGGCTCCCGACGAAGCGACGCATATCTGGATGCTCGAAATCGACAACGGGCGCTTCACCCGATTGACGACCTCGGGCCGCAGCACCATGCCTTTGTGGACGCCGGACGGGAACTGGGTCACGTTCGCCTCCGAGCAGCAAGGGCTCTGGAGCATCGAAATGGTACCGGCCGACGGCAGCGCACCGCCGGTGTCGCTCGCCGCAAGCGAGCGCCCGCGCATGCCGACGTCGTGGTCGCCCGACGGCAAGCTCCTTTGCTTTACGGAGTTCGATTCCGAGAGCGCTGCCGATATCTGGGTGCTTTCCGTCGGCGAGAACCGGGCCTGGCCCCTGCTGAAGGGTCCGGCCGACGAATGGGGCGGGACGTTTTCTCCCGACGGCCGCTGGCTCGCCTATACATCCGACGAGGCCGGCCCCAGCCAGGTGTACGTGCGTCCCTTCCCCGGCCCGGGCGAGGCGTTGCAGCTGTCGACCGCCGAGGGCGGGGAGCCGGCCTGGGCCCCCGACGGCACGGAGCTTTTCTACCGTTACTGGAGGCGGCTCATGTCCGTCCCGCTGCGCCGCGCGCCCGAATTTTCCGCCGACGCACCCCAGGTGCTGTTCGAGGGGCCGTACGAGCAGGGCCGCCTGCCCGCCTTCCGCAACTATGACGTCGCGCCCGACGGCCGGCATTTCGTCCTCGTGCGCAACGAGGAGGATGCCGGAAACCGGCTTCACTTCGTCCACGGCCTGATCGACGGGCTGCGTGCCGCTTCCCCCGGCGGCAGGGCGAACCCGCCGGCGCGATAGGGCGAAACGGGCGCAGCCCCGGGTGAAAACACGCGCAAGAAAACTGTTGCTTTTGATCCCGGCGTCGGACATAAGTGCGCCGAACGGCGAGGCGTCATGGGAGCGGCGGACACGGCGAAGAAAAGATCCTGGTTGCGCAATGCGGCGGCTTTCCTTGCCGTCCTCGGCCCCGGTATCGTCACCGGGAGCGTGGACAACGACGCGGGCGGCATCACCACGTACTCGGTTGCCGGGGCGATCTACGGCTACCGACTCCTGTGGACGCTGGTTCCCTCGTTCATTTCGCTCGTGGTGATCCAGGAGATGAACGCCCGCATGGGCGTGGTCACCGGCAAGGGGCTGGCCGACCTCATCCGGGAGAATTTCGGCGTCAAGATCACCTTCTTGATTTTCGTTCTCCTGCTGACGGCCGACATCGGCAACACCGCCACGGAATTCGCCGGCGTGGCCGGCAGCTTGATGATCTTCGGCATCAGCAAGTACGTCTCCGTGCCCGTGGCGGCCCTGGCCGTCTGGCTGCTGGTGGTCAAGGGCACTTACCGGGCCACCGAGCGGATCTTCCTGTTCTTCAGCTTCTGCCTGCTCTCCTACGTGGTTTCCGCGATTCTCGCCGGGCCCGACTGGGGACGGATCGGCGCCGACTTCGTGAAGCCCAGGCTGCAGTCGGACGCCGCCTATCTCAGCATGGTCCTCGGGATCGTGGGCACGACCGTCGCCCCCTGGATGCAGTTCTACATGCAGTCGGCGGTGATCGAGAAGAGAATCCGGCTCGAGGAGTACCGCTATGTCGTGTGGGACGTCGTCATCGGTTGCGTGGCCACGGTGGTGGTGGCGTTCTTCATCATCGTGGCGTGCGCCGCCACCCTGCACGAGAACGGGATCGTGATCGAAGAGGCCAAGGACGCGGCCGTGGCGCTCGCGCCCCTGGCGGGGCGGTTCGCCTCCCAGCTGTTCGCCTTTGGGTTGTTCGTGGCCTCGATCTTTTCCGCCACCATCCTGCCCCTGGCCACGGCGTTCTATGTCTGCGAGGCGTTCGGCTTCGAAGCCGGGGTCGACAAGAAATTCAGCGAGGCGCCGCAGTTCTACACCCTGTTCACCTTCATCATGGCCGTAGGGGTCTTCATCATTCTGCTTCCCGAAGCGCCGCTGATCGCGATCACCATCTGGGTGCAGGTGCTCAACGGCGCGCTCCTTCCGGTGGTGGTCATCTCCATGATCCGGATGGTGAACAACCCGCGCATCATGGGCAGATACACCAACAACCTCTTCCAGAATATCGTGGGTTACGCGACCACCGCGGTGCTGGTGACGCTCACCGTCCTGCTCACCCTCAGCCCGATCGTCGGGTGGATCACGAAGCGGTAGGCGCGCCGCGGCGCGGCCGGGATCAGAGGCGCGATTCGGCGACGTCCTTGAGCGTGATCACCCCCGTGAGGCGATCCTCCTCGTCGACCACCGGAAGGGCCATGAACTTGTACTTCTTGAAGATCGCCCGGACGTCCGAGACGTCGTCCCGGGCCCGGACCTTGACCAGATGGGGATTCATCAGATCGGACAGCCTTGCTTCCCGGTCATAGATGATCAGGTGCCGCAAGGTCAGAACCCCGGCCGGCCGCCCCTCCTTGTCGGTGACATAGATATAGGCGATGGAGTCGAGCGGGTGGCGCACCTTGCGGAATTCCTCGATGGCATGCCCGATGGTCTTGTCCCCTTCCAGGGATATGAAATCCTTGGTCATGATGCTGCCGGCCGTGCCCTCTTCGAACTGCAACAGCTCCTCGATGGTCTCCCGATGGGGCTTCTCCATCGTGTCGATCAGCTTCTGCTTGCTGTCCTCCGAAAGATCGGCCAGGAGGTCCGTGGCCTCGTCCGGGGCCATCTCCTCCAGGATGTCCGAGGCGATTTCGGCGGGCGCCGATTCGATGAGGGAAACCTGCAGCTTGGGATCCAGCTCCTCCAGCGTTTCGGCTGCCGTCTGCAGGTCGAGCGCCTTGAAAACCCTGCTGCGGTTCCCCTGATCCAGCTCTTCCAGAATGTCGGCGAGATCGGAGGGGTGGATTTCGCGCAGGCGCTTGAGATTGACGTTGAGCTTCAGGCTGTCCCTTTGCAGATCGGCTGCCAGGGGCTGCACGAATTTCCACGAGACCATCTTTTCCTTCAGCTGGTAAGCGAAAAGCCAGTTGGTGAAGGAATCGACGAACTTCAGCCAGCCCAGCCGCCGGAGAATGCCGCGGATGCCGATATCGACGTGCACCAGCCGCAATTCGTGGCCGGCGATGAGCAGGTGGACGTCGTTGACCCTTTCGATCTTGGCGCCGTGGGTGTCCACCACCTGTTTGTCCAGGAGCTCGTCGCGCAGCAGGATTTCCTCCTGGTTGACATCGGCCGCCTTGAATTTGCCGGCCGCCCCGGGCTTCAACCGGATGACGTTTCCGTTGAGGCTCGCCACCTCGGCCCAGTCCAGGCTCACGGGGGTTTTCTCGCGGCGCCTGCGGATGCGCAGCGTCACGACCCGCGGGAACTGCTCGCCCAATCGCACCTTGAGATCGGCGAGCTTCCCCAGCGGGACGCCGTTTTCGTCGACGACGGGCCGGCCGAGCAGCTCGGACAGGAACACGAACATCTCGATTCCCGAATCGTGGATGTTACTGGCCATATCGCCCTGCCTTCCACGTCCTTATAGCACAGCGGCGGCGCACGGCACAGCATTCTTGTGGCGGAACCCGGCGCGCGGGTGCGCGCAAACGATTGCAACCGGATGCGACTTGTTGGACACTAGCCCTGCGGCCGGCCGGTGCGCGCCCAGCCGAAAGCGCAGCGCGCTTGCGCAAGATCGATGTGCCGCCGCCCGGGGCGCGATGCGGAATGATGACGACAACACCGGGATCCTGGCGCTGATTCCCGCCTGGAACGAAGCCGCCACCATCGGAGGGATCGTGGCGGCGGTACGCCCGCGGCTGCCGGTGCTCGTGATCGACGACGGCTCGACGGACGGCACGGCGGCGGCGGCACGCGCCGCAGGCGCCCGGGTGCTGTCGCATCCTGCGAACCTGCGCAAGGGAGCCGCACTCAAGACCGGCTTCGCCTGGGCCCAGCAGAACGGTTACCAGGCGGTGGTCACCCTGGACGCCGACGGCCAGCACGACCCGGCCGACCTGGAGGCGCTGCTGCGCGCATACCGGCGCGGCGCGGGTGACCTGATCATAGGCGAGAGGGATTTCTCGCAGATGCCGTGGCCGAACCGATTCTCCACACCCCTGGGCTCGAAACTGCTGTCCTGGGCACTCGGGCGGCCGATCACGGACAACCAGTCGGGCTTCCGCCTGCTGACACGGCGCTTCCTGGAACGTGCCGATCTGAAGAGCACCGGCTACGAGATGGAGGTCGAGATGATCTGGGAGGCGATCCGGCTGGGGATGCCGATCGCCTGGGTGCCCATCCGCACCATTTACTTTCCCGACAGGAAATCGGGATTCCGCCCCGTGCGCGACAGCCTGCTCTTCCTGAAGATGGTTCTGCGCATCCGCCGCGAGCGCATCCGGCAGGAACGCGCCTCGGGATGCGAAGAGAGAGCCGGCGGTTCGGCCGAGAGCCGGGAAGCCGGATGAAGCGTGGGGCAGGCGGAATGTTGGGCCGGGCCGTCAGGACCGCAGATCGCGCTTTGCGGCTCCTGAGGGGAATCCGCCGCTTCTGCGACGACCCGGAGTGCCTGTACCGGCTGTCGCTGGGCAAGGCGGCCGACGATACGCTGCTCCCGGACGGCACGCACGTGAGGGCCGGCGAAACCATCGGCATCCTCCACCTCTGGTCCGAGCACGTGCCCGCGATCCCGGCTTCGGGAGCGGATCTGGCATGGGCCTGCCGGACGCTGCGCGCGGCGCGCCGGTCGCTGCGTCTGCTGGCGGAGCACGTGGCGCGCGACCCCGCATGGAGAGAGGTGCGCGCCTTCGCCGCCGAAGGGCTCTTTCTGCAGGCGCAGGGCGGCGGGCGCGTACTCGAAGGGATCGGCTTCGTGACGGTGCGCCCGCCGGAGCCGCTGCGCGCACGCGGACGCCTCGCGATGCGCGGCCGGAAGCTGTGGGCCTGGTTGCTGCGCAAAGCGTTCAATCCCCGCAGCGCCCGCGGCCTCGGCCCGGGTGATCTCTTCCCGCGGTATCTCTGGTTGACGCGCCGCGAGCTTTTGCAGCGCTATGCCCCGCGCGCCGGCGCGGCCAGGTGATGCGGCGTTCATGCAGGCGTGGCGGCCGGTTCGGCCGCGCGCATCGATTCCCGCCCGGCAGCCGACGCCATCCACTCGCGCACGGAAACGAAACGATGCCCCGACAGCAGCCGGCGCAGCCTGGGGACGGCCCGCCTGCGCCCCGCGGCCAGGGCCCGGCGCATCAGCCTGCTGCGCAACCCTCCTTGCGGCGCGGCCGCGAGCAGGGGATCGGGGTCGATGTCGTGGGGATGGGCATAGATTACGGCCGGGTGGCCGCCGGCGTTCGCCTGCCGCACCGCGCGCGCGAACAACGCATAAGGCAGCAAGCAGAGGAAGACGCCGCCGGCGGCCGGCAGATTCTGCCGGGCGAGGCGCAGGGTGGTCGCGGGAAACTCGAAGAGAGTCCCGCCCTTCAGGTGCAGAGGAGCGGGGTATCTGGGGAGCTCGTCGGCGTTCTCCCGCCCTCGGGTGCGGTAGTAGCGGCGATGCAGCGGGAACAGGCTGGCATCGTACTCCATGCCTGTTTCGACCAGGGCCTCGAGCGCCCAGAGGCACCGGCCCGTGATGGAAAAGTATGGGGCACGGTAGCCGTTCACGGGCATGCCCGCGATATCTTCGAGCGCACGGCGGCAGCGCAGGACATCCTCGATGAATTGCGCGCGCGTCATTTCATGCACCGGCCGGTGCCGGTAGCCGTGCGCCGCCACCTCGTGGCCCGCAGCGGCGATTTCGCGCACGAGGCCCGGAAATTCGTCGGCGAGGGAGCCGAGGACGAAGCAGGTCGCACGCGCCCCGTGGGCTTCGAGGATGCGGAGCAGGCGGCGGGTGCTGTCGAGCACGCCCTCGCCCGGTTGCGCGGACCGGCGGCCGCCGAGCAGGACCTCGGGCGCGGACTGGCACCAGTCCTCGACATCCACGGTCAGGATGTTTTCGAAAGGCCGCCGGTCTCGATCCATGGCTCGGGGCGAAGGGAGCGCTGCAACTCGGCCTCGCTCGCTGCAGCATAGCCGTGAGCGCCGCGCCATGTCAAACCGGTAGTTCCAGCGCTGACCCCTTGCGCGGTCGGCAGGCCCCGAAGGCCCGGCAGAAGGATGAATCAGAAACGTCGATCTGCCGGCCCTCCGGGGCTCGCATGATCGATGCGCCCCTTTCCGGGGGTTCGCCTGCGGCTCACCCCCGGCTACCGGCTGAGGGCCCCTGCCGGGGCCCCGTGATCGCCCCGAACCGCATCGCCGCCATTTCCGGGGGTTCGCCTGCGGCTCACCGCCGGCTGCCGGCTGAGGGCCCCTGCCGGGGCCTCGTGATCGCCCCGAACCGCATCGCCGCCATTTCCGGGGGTTCGCCTGCGGCTCACCCCCGGCTGCCGGCTGAGGGCCCCTGCCGGGGCCAGGACAGTGCCGGAGGCACGGCAGCTGGTAGCTCCGGGTGAGCCGGAGGCGAACCCGGAGAAAGGTGAACACGCCATTACCGAGCCCCGGAGGGCCGGCAGGGGGCCCGGCCCCCGGCATTGCACACTAAGCATCCGGCGACTGCGGGCCGATAGGTAAATCGGATCCGGCGACGCCATGGGCGCGTGCCGGTTCCGCAAGCGGGCGACATGAATCCTTCCTCGCAATCGCGCGGCTGGGCGGCGATCGTCCTTGCCTCAGATGCAACCATCCGCGAACTCTCTCCTGCGGCTGAACGGCTCACGGGGCGGCGGTGCGCCCTGCTGCTCGGCCGGCCGGTCACGGAAATCCTGGCCGAGCGCTCGGTGTTCGACGCGGCGGGCATGATCGCGGCTGCGCGCGAGGGGGGAATCTGGGAAGGGGAAATATACTGCCGGGACGCGCGCGGGGCACCGCTGCGCGGGCATGGACTGCTTATGCCCCTGCAGGGCGAAGATCCCGAGGGCGGTTTCCTGCTCATGGTCCGCGAGGCGCCGCCCGAGGCCGCGCCGGCCCAAGGCGGCCTGCTCGAGACGGTGTCGCGATTGCGCACGCTCGCGCACCGCATGAACAATCCGCTCGCCGTGATGATGGGCTTTGCCCAGCTTCTCC
>Ga0209102_1000967_pt1 | contig 16704 bp, 17 predicted proteins | sample ConPoolayeHmetaG_FD_185483 | JGI IMG/M metagenome (GOLD analysis project Ga0209102, IMG submission 185483) | Hot spring microbial mat communities from California, USA to study Microbial Dark Matter (Phase II) - Cone Pool mat layer H metaG... ...
TTCTGGTCCACCTTTCTATGTCGTCCCACATGCTTGTCTGGTTAACCAGCATGGCGTCTCTTCCCATTATAACGGGGTTTCCTTTTCTTACATCTTGGAGTTTGCGGAAGGCTTTTGCTGCTTTATGCATAAGCTCTATGGCTGACCTCAGCTTTTTGCTTGTTATCTTTGTTCCAGTTAGCTTCTCAATTTTTTCTTTAACTGTTTTAAGTTCTTCTCTCCAGAAAGCCATAGACTGCTCTGAATCCTTTATTCTTGGGGGGCAAATGGTCCACACATAGGTGTAATCTCCTAAGATTTCACTTAGCTTCGTCATTCCATCACATGTAAGCGTGGTTATTAATGCATCGCTTAGCTCGAGGTATGGGGATAAGTCCATCATTTTTACGCCTATTGTTGACCTTATAATTGGGCAGACTTCAACGGGCACTATGCGGTTTCCAAGCTTTGCGGCGTCATACCATCCTGAACTTACTCGTAATGGAATGGCGTCTGCAGCCAAAATCAGCTCGATGGGCGCGAACATGCAAGTATAGCCTATAACTTTTTTGCCTTCCTCTTTGGCTTCACGGATCTCTTTTTCCCTTGTGCCGAAAAAGTTTGCGATTTCGTCGAAGTACTGCATGGCTTCCGGCCTATTAGGCCATGTTTTTTTCATCCGTTCAATGTATTCGCAAATTAATCTTGAAGAAGCAGCTCTAATAGCATTTCTAAGATCCTCAACTTCCCTTTGGGAGACCTCGGGGACATACTTTTTTTCGTCAACTTTTTTCATTCATGTTCCTCACTTGATTTTTGACGGTTCTAGCCAATTTCGTGACTTAAAAAGGGTTCTGCCAGCCATATTTAGTCTCAGACAATTTTCGTAAGGACACATTTCCACGCATCGTAAGCAAAGCATGCACATTGATGTGGCTATGTCTCCACCTTTCTGATCGTAAACTTCAGTGACTTGCAAGGGGCAGACTCTTTTGCAAATTCCACATTTAGTGCATTTTTCCTCCACTTTGTTCAAGCGGAGAAGCGGAATCCATTTGAAAACTCTAAACTTGTTTAAGATGGCAAACGATGCGCCTGTAGGACAAAAACGGCACCAAAGACGCCTCACTATGAAAGAACTGGCAAGGGTTAACGCAATAAAAACGAAAACGCTAATTAAGGCGAAATCTTCGCCGGAATAAAACGTTATTATAGAAGCGTATGGATAGCTTATGTTTAAATCGTAAATTTTTAGAACACTTCTCCAAGGTATGACGAGAGGTTCTACAGGGCCTAAGAGAACAGAAATTGGTTTAAAAGGGCCCGTGAGAAAAATTGCCAATGCCCACTGCCAAGGTTCTATGGGGCTAAGTGCAAAGGGCAAAACAATAAAGAAAAACAACAGCGCATATCGGAATCTATTTAAGTTTCTGTTCAGTTTTTCAGAGAGGCTCCAATAGCGCACATTGAGTCTTTTTCGGATTACCGCAACAAGATCAAAGTATAAGCCTAAGGGGCAAAGCCACCCACAGAAGAATCGGCCAAAAATTAAGGTCATAGCAAATATTGCAAATAATATGAGCAGTAGCGAATTTGTCCAAGAGAACAGGTAGAAGAGACCTATCAGGGTCATTATTTGTATGAAAAATCGCATGTAGCTAACTTTTGTTTTTAGATCTTTTTTCCATATGAAGATGACAAGAACACCTGCAAATACTAATCCTGCAAAAACAGTTAACTTGAGTAGTTCACTTATAATCTCCAATAACATGTTTGGAAGCATCCTTGTTTTATGGAGTTATTGTTCTGGTGTTGTATTCGATAAGGTAGTTCCAGTGGAGTTCATATGGATAATTTTCTTTATTTAGGGGGTATGGGAAGCCGCTCATATTTTGGAAGGGTAAGGGATCTGCGGTGAAGTCAAAGCCGTATCCCCAGTTTCCAGCTGGATCTTTAAACCAGCAAGCTACGAAAAAGAAGAAATCTCTTTCCATTCCTTCCACGGTTGGTGGAAGATTGTTCACTGGGAAAATAAGGCGAACGGCGTCTCCTTGTCTTCCTATGACAAATTCGTCATCGTAACTGAGCACTAATGGGGTTACATCACCGTACCTTGTAAAGTTTCCATAGGAGGCAGAAGGGCTTTCAAACTCTTGGTAAAGAGTAGCGTAAGGATCAATTCTATATATTATCACCTCTTCTTGCGGGGTTACATCTACTCCAATGTAGTCAAAGGTTACATTCCAAAAGTTGCTTATTCTAATCCAATAATTATCAGCTGGGAAAAGCCCTGTCAAATCTACAACCCATGTTCTTGAGTTCACATCTGGGGGTAGAGGGAGCTGTCTTTCCCATGGAACCATCACCCAGTTTCCGTTTCCATCCATAACTTCCATGTATGGCGGAGGGGTAATCTGCGTGCCGCTGGGAACTTCATTGGCGAAAAATTTTTCAACCCACGCGGTGTAATCATTAGGAGCGCCCCAGTCAACTTTTCCCGTGACTATAAGCTTAATTTGTTCTACTCCTGATAAGTCTCCAAGATTCAAGGTTAAACAGTTCCATAAAATATCATTCCATGAAGGACTTAACAGCCCGTTTACTCCAGGTGTGAAAACTCCGTCCCTGTGAAGTATTAGAGGCAAAACATCTTCTCCTTTTTCGTTAATAGCGAAAACAGGTGCCAGAGGATTTTTGCTCACCGTGTATATTTTACCCATGTACTCAGGGTCTAAGTACTGCTCAACTCCTGTAGAATATACATCAACATTTGCTTGATGGTCAACAACCACGAGGTAAACTGCGTCTAAGTAGAAGATTTCGTCCCACTTCTGTGAAAGAATCAACTCATAATGTGTATCGTTTACTAGTTTTAGTTGGTTTTTGTCAAGTTTAAGATAATCCCACGGATTATTCCTCCAATATGCAATAGGCCATTCGGGGTCGTTGGTGATGTAGTTCATATAGCCCAGCCAGCCGTGGTTTGAAACTTCTGCGACATAAATATATTGTGTTCCGTTCCAAACAAAAAGCGAAGGACATGATGAACCTCCACTATAATATGCATAAAGGGCCATCGGGCCTTGGAGATTAATTCTTCTTATGGGATTTGTAGAACCATCTTCCCAACGTATAAATGAAGCTGTGCCGTCTGGGTTTGTTGCAGGCATCTCAATTATGTGTTCGCCTACTTTTACTAACCCTGAAAAACTTCCTTTATAGGTTTTTCCGTCTAATTTGAAGTCTACATTAGTGGCGCTGGAAGAAATAGTGAGCGTATGCATACCTGTTTCCACAATTTTGAATGTACCTCCTAATTGCTTCACGTTTACATAGTAGATTCCTGTAGTTTTTGGGGTGAATGTAATCCTTACAGTTCTAACAAACCCCCCTTTAAGTATTACTTCTATTGTTTCCTTGTGTACAATGTTGGATTTGGAATCTTTAATTATAAAATCAAATAAAGTTTTTCCCGTTTCATCCCCAATGTTGCGCACGTTGAACGAAATTACGATGATATCACCTGGCCACCCTTCAGAAGGGGTGATCGCTAAGCCATATAAAGTGAATTCAGCGGGTTTAGGTTGCGAAGATCCAGAGGGCGTAACAAGGGTGAAGATTCCAGCTAAGTCGCCTATCTTAACATTGTAAGTTCCCCCATTATTTTTTACGACTATGAATTCAACTATTGTAGAGTTTCCGCCAGAGAGTTGAATTATTCTGGTCTCTTCCAATACATCGTTGATTGTAAGGTTTAAATTGTAAACGCCTTCTTGTTCGCCTATGTTAGTCACGTTAACAGATATGGTTATTGGTTTACCTATTTCCGCCTCAGAAGGGTTTATAGTCATATTTCCTAATATAAACTCAGCAGGCTTCGGCGGTGGCGGAGGAGGCGCAATTGCGCTTTCAAGAAAAGTTTGAATGTAGAAATAACCTCCTGCTGCTAGGCTGACAATCATCAAGTCCAATACAAGAATCGCCTTAACCTTAGTCATCGCGGAATTGGACGCCATTAATTCTAAACTCCAAGGAGGACATTAATTACATTAATTATACTACAAGAAGAGATAGGTAAGAGGCATTTAAAAATTTCTGTTTTAAAGATTTTTACTTTATGTTGTTTCAAAGTGGGGGAATATTCAGATTTCGGTTTTCCAGGAGTTGCCCCGTACCATATGAAAACTTTGGCTATGATGGGTATTAACACTCCGCACGCCACGCGAGGAAGGAGTGTTATCAAAAAACCGTATATTCCATAAATTAGCGGAGGATTAGAAAATTGACATGTGAAAAACAATAGTATTCCTCCTATAGTTCCTGAGAGGATTCCTGAAATAACCATTCTCATAAAGTTTTCAGAACGTCTGTTTAACGCTCCAGACATATAGCCTATAAGCATAGCGCTTAAAACATATCCAAGGAGGCTTGGGTCGCCGAATAAAACTCTTAGAGGCGCTTGTTGACTAGAACTTCGGAAAATAGAGGCAGCAATAAATTTGTCAGAATACCATAAGGCGTAAATGCTTCCTAGTAAGAAGCCTGAGGCCCCACCAGCCCATTGGTTCCAAATAAGTCCAAGAAGCATTGGCACAGCCACTATCAACACTGCTTCTGAAAGTCCATAGGCAATTCCTATGAAAATGCCGAAAGAAGTTCTTCCAAGGAATGTGGGCATTATGGAGATAGCGAATATGATTAAGACAACGATAGTTGGGACGACTATTCCATATAATATATCGTTTAATTTCCAGTTTTTCCAGCTTAAAGACATAAAGTATGCCTCTCATGTGTTAAACATTCAAGAGGATTATATTTTTTTCATAATTTTCTTATGTTTAAAGGGCAGGCTCTCGCACTCAAGATCCCAATCACCCTTTTTCAGCGGGGCCAGAGTCGTCATCGCCTCGCCTTTCAATTGATGATGCTTCGCAATTTATTAATGTTGCGACGACTCCGCCCCCGCTGAACCATTCGGTAGATTGGAGTGCGTTTAAGGAATGGTTATGCAAGGATAAAAGCGAACATTATGCAAGAGATTTGCTGAATTATGCTAAACGGTTTCACCATTGCCTTTTCAATGGCGACTTAAGTGAAGTTGCTTTGTTAAGTGAAGGCAAGCGTAGAATGGTTTTAGCTGGTCTTGGCAACTTGGCAAAGTTTCTTGGCGTTTATAATCAATGGAAAGATTCTGTTCAAAGGTATGGTATTAAATGGATTGGTGTTGAAACAAAGGATAAGCGAATCATTCAAAGATTAACGAAGGCAATTGACATAAATGATGTTTACGATTGGATTAAAAGCGTTAAAGATGCAAGAGTGGAATTAGCGGTTTTCATGGATTTTATGGCGATAACTGGTTTGCGTCTTGTGGAAGCTGTGGAATCCTAAAACCTCATTATTAAATTGGCGAAGGAAGGAAAGTTAAGCGAATACTACAATAGCGAAAAAGAAGTTTTGGAACATTATAAATTCAGAGAAACATTCTTACGGAAAGGCAAGAAGGCGTTAATCAGCTTTGTTCCTAAAGAATTGGTTCAAAGGATAACAGAAAGTGCTCCTGTTAAAACAGCGGATTGCATTGACAAGACTGTGAGAAACAGTGGTTTACATTCAAGGTTTAGCGATTTAAGAGAATTTCATGGAAGCATCATGACTAAATACCTTAACCAAAACGAAATAGACTTCATACATGGACGCATCGGAACATCAACTTTCATGGCGAATTATTATAATCCGTTATGGATTGGCGATTTAAAACAAAGAGTGTTCAAAGGAATAGCGGAAATACAAGCAAAGATTTCATAGTTTCCCCCTACCCTTTTTCTGTAAAAAACCAATATATGTGATGTGAGAAACCGTCTGATTCCATATCTGGCGAAAAGTCCATAGTTTTTGATTAAATCATCACTTCTATTTCTATGCTACAATACCTCTTCAAGTGAATGTTATATCACTATATGGAAAATGTTATGTTGCTAACATTGAACCTATGAAATAGATGACTATGCCTACAATGAATATGAATGGCAAAAGGTGAAACAAGGTTACTGCACCCTGATACCCTGTGAAGTTCCAGGAAGCTGTGTTTACGCTCATAACCTGATCCACAACCATAGGCAAGAGGATAACGCCCAGCAAAAGCATAACTGTCAAGTAAACCATTTTAGAAGCTGGATTCTTTTGAGTGCCATGTCGTGGCATGTTCTTCACCACCTTATTTCTTACGAAACCAGCTTCTTAAAATTTGCCATCCAACCATAATGAAGGCACATGCCAAAATAATAATGATTAACGCTTGTGCGCTTAAGTCATACCAATCCATTATTTCACCTTTATAACCTGCCAATCTCTCAGAACTGCCTTTCCCTGCTTTGTTAAAAGTATAAGCGTGAAAGGTTCATGGAAAGGATGTTTACGTGAAGGTTTAAACGCTAAAAATATGCCTTCAACCGTAAAACCGCCATTATCAATAATGACATGTTTATTCAAAAAACAGCTTACAAGAGTAGAACACCGTTCTACTGAATGAATAACCGATAAACTGCGAGTACTACGGTGTAGTACTAAACGGATATCTTCTTTCTGCGGAGAAAAACCCATAACTATGAAACACCTTTTTGAGCTAACCGCTTCTTAATCTCGAAAGCTACAAACTGAACTTCGCTCGTGTCTCCGGTCTCCCTTAAGTGCTCTAGACGCCTCTGCAGTTCTTCTAAACTCATGGCTGAATAGTCTGGACGCTTTTTAGGTTTCACAACCTGAACCGTGCTATTCTGAACCTCTAATTTGGCTTCATATTTGGCGGCGCTAACCTCTACTTTAACGGAAGACTGTTCTTTTTCCCTAACAACATCAATAAGCTTCCTCATATACGCCTCTTTAAACTTGAAGTAAGTTTCATCATCTATGAAACCTTGATTATGCAAATCCTCATTTAAACTATCCAGAATAGCGGCGCTTTTGCCAATCTCATACTTCGCCATCTTCTTAATCAAACCTACAAAAAGCTCAGTTGGAAGGAAAACCATACAAGCATTAGGACGATCCTCGCTCACAGAACCACACTCCCTGAGCCGCGCACTCCTGCTCTCCAAAAAAGAAGCTAACTTCTTTGAAGAAGTGGTTAGTTGTTGTTTCTGGGTTTCTGGAAAAGACTTTTTGACAGTTAGATAGACAACTGTCGTTTTTAAAGAAAAGACTTTTTTCTGCTTTCGCAAATCTTCTTATCCCAAAGCTTTTATCTTTATTCTTACTATTTGTCATTTAGCGCTTTCCCTTCCTTCTTTTTTGAGTGTTATGTTCACGCTTTCCTTTTCTGTTCCCTGTATTGCCTTTTCTTTTCTCTCCAATATTGCCTTACAATTTCTGGATAGATTGGGTTTCCTTTCGGCATGTTTTAACACCTTTTCTTAGACAACTTTTATATTTTCTAAGACAAATTTATGTCATAGATGTGACCATGAAAGTCCATCAATTCGGTTTAGAATATGTGATAGATTGCTTTATGGAACATGAAGGATTCGCATCGCCAAAACAAATAATGGAACTGTTATATCCATATTTCCAAAACGTCTATTCAAAGGATACTTTTAGACGCAAACTTATGAGGCATTTAAGAAATTACATTCGCCACCCATATTTGCCATTTTACTTCAAAAACGAGTATAAAATGAAAATTTTTGATTTATGTTTACGTTTAGGACATTTCAAATATATTTTTGAAAAGAAACATCTTCCCTGCATAATAGACGTTGAACAGAACAGAACCATAACCTTTGACGAACTTTTACTTTTAGACTTCAAGAAGGAATATGGATTATGAAAGACCATCTTCTCGTTTATGGCATAGTTTTCATGGCGATGGGATTATACCTTATGATTAAAAACCGCCAAGATTTTCCTAAACTCAAACAATATATGGTGAAATTGATAATTTACTTAGAAGAAAAGTGTTAAATAGTTATTTTGTATGCATATATGCATAGGTGATAACGTGAAAAAAAGAACAACACTCCTAATAGATGCCGACATTTTGAAAACCGCCAAAGAATTAGGTTTCAATATTTCAATGGTTTGTGAAAACTGCTTAAAATTGTATATAGAGGCAATAAAAAACGCTAATAAGAAAATAGTGCCAGAGTCGTCATCGCCCACCATGCAAAATTAAAATGCTTGACTGAAATAAAAAGTTATAGCCAGGATGGACGTTGAAGATTTATGCTTAAACATATTCGCGTTGTTCCCTTAGCTGCTGAAAGTTTAGGCGTACGGTCCATGTGCACTCACGTTGAAACGCCAGATACCCGAATTCTCTTAGATGCTGGGGTTTCCCTTTGTCCAAATCGTTTCGGCTTGCCACCTCATCCATTGGAATTTGAAGCTATAATTGATTGCCGAAAGAGGTTAGCTGAGGCTGCTGCCAAAGCAGATGTAGTAACAATAAGCCACTACCATTTCGACCATCACACGCCTTCTTATGAAGATTGGCTTTGCAACTGGACAGCAGCAGACGCAACTGCAAGGCAAATCTATGAGGCAAAAACTGTTCTAATTAAAAATCCCAAAGAAAAAATTAACTTCAGCCAAAGGCGGAGAGCATGGATTTTCCAGAAGACTGGCGGAAAATATGCGAAAAAGCTTGAAGTTGCAGATGGAAGAAGCTTCTCCTTCGGCGGCACAAAAATAAGGTTTTCGGAGCCGGTTCCACATGGACCAGAAGATTCCGCTTTGGGGTGGATTTTAATGGCAACAGTCCAATACGATGGCGAAAAGTTCATGTTCGCCCCAGACGTTCAAGGGCCAATGTCAAAGCAAACGCTAGGCATAATCGCTGCGGAAAAGCCTCAACTAACAATGATTGGTGGACCACCACTTTATTTGGCGGACTTTAAGGTTAATGAAGAACAAATTCAAGCTGGATTTAGAGGTTTAGAACGGGTTGTGGAAGTTTCTTCTGTGGTTATTTTGGAGCATCATGTTTTAAGGGATGAAAACTGGCATGAAAAAACTGCACACATTCTTGAGAAGGCACAGAAAATTGGGCATAAGGTTTTGACAGCAGCCGAATACATTGGAGAAAAAAACGCTTTCTTAGAAGCTATGCGGAGGAGGCTTTTCGCTGAGCATCCGCCGTCAAAAGAGTTTGAAAAGTGGATGCGTGAAAACATAAAAACAAAAAAGAAGACTAAACCGCCACTCTAGCAAGCCGTTCATTTTGTTCCAGCCCTTAACGGCTTTTCCGAGAGTTTAAATGTTGTCGGACAAAAATTTTCAAAAACAACAACATTTAAACCGAAACTTCTGCGCTGAGGCTAAAACAGTGTATATGGGGCCGAGGCCGGGATTTGAACCCGGGCGCCGGGCTTTCCATCATCTTCCAGTCCACAGGCCCGTAGGCTTCCAAGCTACCTCACCTCGGCCACTTTAACGAGTTTCCCTTGGCTTCGCCTACTTTTAATGTTTACCTTTCCCATTTAAGTTTCTCCATTTTGTTGAAAAGCATGTCTGAACAGTTTTCCGTGTTTAGGCCTTTGGTTTAGAAAAGGAGAATTTGGAATTTATTCCATTTCTTCAAGTAGTCTTTGGGTTCTTGTCTTTACGAAAGCCTCAATCTTTTCCACAGTCATTATTTCTTCTCTTCTTTGTTTTTCAAGTTTTTCCTCGATAACTTTGATCAGGTTTTCAGGGTTTACTGGTTTTGTCATGTATGCATCGGCATTATAGTTTAGGGCTTCGATGGCGTTTTCAAGTTTCGGGTAGCCTGTCACCATTATTTTTATCATTTTGGGCGTTGTTTCCCTGAGCTTTTTTAGGAGTTTAGTTCCTTGAATGTCTGGAAGCACTATGTCTAGAAGGGCGATGTTGTAGGCTTTCGCCTTAGATTTTTCTATGGCTTTCTCCCCAGAATAGGCCACATCCACTTTATAGCCTCTGCTCTCAAGTATTAGGCTTAGTGTTTTGCAAATGTTTTCGTCGTCGTCAACAACCAGGATGCTTGCTTTCCTCCTCAATAACGGTCACCTCCTTCTTTTCTCGGATTCATCCTTGCAAGATTTAATGCGTGGGCCTCCCTAACCTTTTTTACCCACTCTGAAAAAACAATAGGCCCTTTCGCGTCAAACTTAACACCCAACTTTCTACATAATATTTCTATGATTGCACGTTCCAATATTGAAACAGTTCCAAGCGCGGAGACTGAGCTGCTGAAACGGTTTCTCTCAGACTCCAACACTTTTCTCAACTCTTTAAAGAAAAAATCCGGGTTCTGCGGAATGTCCGAAAAGAGAAAACCTTTCCCCCTTAGATATTTGTAGAAAACCTCCACTGTTCGATCACCAAGTGAGTAGCGTAATGCCCCATCGATTACCTTCAGCAGCATCTCTTCAAACTCGTCCAAGTTTTCCACCGAGCTTAATCTAAGGTTCTCAATTGTTGCGGCTTGTGAACGTTAGCGCATTATCCTTTTATGCTGGGCATCAAAAGCTTTGCCAATTGATAATCTGAACTGAGAATCAACAACGCACATCAGGTTATGCGGGCATAAATGCCAGCAAAACTCTGTAGGTTATTCCTCCCAGAAGAAGCGCAACAGTTATGTCTATTAACGTTATTGCTAAAGCTTTTCTCCATCCGAATTCCCTTATAAGTGCGGCGATTGTTGCAATGCATGGAATGTAAATCATTGTTACGAGGGCGAAGACAATCATCTGTACAGCCGTCAACGAATTCAGTGGAATAAGCCCTGCAAGCAAGATGAGGGCAAGTTCTTTGCGTAAAATTCCAAATATTAGGGGGATTCCCGTCTCCACTGGAAGTCCGAGCCAACCGCTTATGAGGGGGCGTGCTCCCGCAGTTATGTATCCTATAAAACCCGTCACATCTAAAACTGTTATCGTTAGGCTTCCAGCAACTATTATTGGAAAGGCTATGTAGACAAAGTCTTTGGTTCTGCTCCAAGTTTTCGTCAAAACATTTTTCAACGCAGGCTTCTTATATGATGGCATTTCCATAATTAGGCCTACGGGTTCTCCAGGCAAAACCTTGAAGGCTATCCTGCCCAAAATGAAAATGAGAATTAGGTCGAAAACATAAAGGGCTAAGGCCGCATGCAAACCCACAAACCTTCCAACCAAACCAAGAATAACCACAGTTCTGGCAGCGCATGGAATTAAAGTAACAACGAAAGCCGCTAGGAAACGCTCCCGCTCGGTCTCCATAATTCTACAGCCAATACACGCTGGAACACTGCACCCGTAACCTAAAATTAGCGGTATAAAGGCCTTACCATGCAAACCTATCTTATGCATCAAATTATCCATTAGGAAGGCTGCTCTAGGCAGGTAGCCGCTGTCCTCGAGCAATGCGAGAGCTATGTAAAAAGGCACAATATATGGCAAGGCTATGGTTATTCCGGCAACAAATCCGCCTAACACTCCCTTGCCAATTAGGGTTACAGTTGTGCTTGGCAGGAAATTTAGTAAAAAGCTTTCAATGTATGTTACTAAGCCTTGGAAGGCGTAGTCGAGGGCTTCCGATAGAAAGCTTCCTCCAACAAAGATCAATGTGAACATGAATGCTATTATGCCTGCCAAAATTGGATAGCCTAAAAACTTATGGGTTGTTATGGCGTCAAGCTTCTGCTCTAGGCTTATTCTTGGAGGTGCCTCAACAACTGTTACATCCTTAGCGATTTTGCTTGCTATGGTATATCTTTCAGAAGCTAACACAACGGGTGCTGTTTCGCCGTGCATCTTCTCCAGTTCAGCGGCAAGTTCTTCTGCGTAATCCAAAACTTTCTTTCCGCTTTCATAGTTTTTCAGTTTCTCAGCTACATTCACGTCTTTTTCCAAGAGTTTGACTGATATCCACCTTGCGGGATAAACTTCGCAGAGCTGCGTAAGCCTATGTTCCACGAGTCTTTGAAGTTTCTGAACTCTTTCTTCCACTTCAGCACCGTATCTAACCTTTAAAGGCTGAAGTTTTCTTTCGCCGTTTATTACGGCTATGACCGCGGATAGAAGCTCGTTTATGCCGCTTCCAGTGATGGCGACTGTTGGAACCACAGGCACTCCTAAGGCTCTGGAAAGCTTATCTACATCAATTCTTATGCCCTTTTTAGCTGCAAAATCCACCTGGTTTAAATCAACTATTAAGGGGGCTTCAAGCTCCAAAAGCTGCAGTGTGAAGTATAGGTTACGTTCAAGGGTTGAGGCGTCCACAACGTTGATTATGATGTCTGGCTTTTCAATGGCTATGTAATCCCGCGAGACGATTTCTTCCAGTGAAAAGGTTGAAAGAGAATATATGCCTGGCAAATCAATTACGCGAACGGTGTAGCCCTTAAAATGTAGGGTTCCCTCCGCCCTTTCCACAGTTTTGCCAGGCCAGTTTCCGATAACTTGATTTAAGCCTGTTAGCTGGTTAAAGATGGCGCTTTTTCCAACATTGGCGTTTCCGGCAAGCGCCACAGTGATTTCTTTTTTCCCAGAAAATTTTTTGTTCTTTTTACGCAGTTTGTTATGGCTGCTATCCATTTGGTTTTGCCTTCAATGGTCTTACAAGAACTTTTGAGGCTACTCCGCAGCCTAGGGCAAGCGCCACTCCTCTAACTTCGATTTCCACAGGTCCGCCAAATGAGCCTTTTCTTAAAAGTTTAACTTCAACGCCGGGCGTTAAACCCATCTCAGCGAGTCTTCTAACAAGCCCGAAACCTCCGAAGGCTTTTACTATTACGCCTCTTTCGCCTTCGGCTAAATCGGTTAACGCATTCAGTCCATTCTCATTTTCCAGCATCCTTCGTCCTTTAAAATTTCGCCTATGTCTAAACATTGTTTTGGTTTCCTCCTGCGGTTTTGACCCAGAGGCTTGCAGCCTCCGTTTGACTTAATGTATGCTCTTTTCCAGCTACGCATAGAACCATGGTTTTCTTTTTTCTTTTAACAACGTGGACTGGAACATTTGGTTTTATTCCTTTGCTGACTAAAGAGAGGAGAATGCCCTTCTTTTCGTCAACAATTTTGACGACAATGCATATTTGGTTTAGAGCAGCATCTGTAAGCGGATAACATTCAACATCGCTTACTTCGCCTTCAATTGTGGGTATGGGGTTTCCATGGGGACAAAACTTTGGATAGCCGAGACGCTTCTCTAAAAGCAAAAGCACATTCTCGGTTAAGGCATGCTCAAGTTTACAGGCGCTTTCATGGACATCGCTCCAATCCGCATCTAAAATGTCTGTAAGCAACCTCTCCGCAAGCCTATGCCTTCTAATAACATTCAGGGCGAGTTTCTCACCTTCAGCTGTGAGTTTCACGCCCCTGTAGGGTTTATGCTCCACCAAGCCATGCTTCTCCAAATGCGCAATAGTGTTTGTAATGGAGCCGGGCACAACGCTCAGCGCCTCAGCTAACTCTTTGGTTTTTGCAACACCGCCTTTTTTCTGAAGCTTATAGATTGCTTCAATGTATTCTTCAGCTTCATGCGAAAGCTCTATAGCCAAAGTTTTCACCAAATTTTACGAGCTCTCGTAATTTATTGTAAAACAAGGCTATAAGCCTTTTGGCATCTCGAATATAAACGAAGTTTATAAAAACATAACAATAAACCACAGAAACTCAAAACCAGCAAACGCTTAAGGGGGAGGGAAGCCGCTGAAAACTGCATCGACAAAAGCCTACAACGACATTAAAGGCCCCGTAAAACATCTGACTGTTGATTTAAAGAAGGGAGTTACTCGATATTTCCAAGCCGTTTTCACGTTATCTCCGCTTTTTTATGGCTGTGTAAAAATAGCGAAATGATATTTTTTGCTTGAAATGTGCAAAAATAAACTTAAAGAAAAGTAAAAAGCGCGATAATATTGTAAAAAATAAAGTTTTGTTGCTTGCTCAGAGTTTAGGTGAAGCTCGAAGAGGCTCTTAACTAAAAGCTATCGTCTAATCTATTCGTGGGTGGCTCGCTTGTGGCGGCGGTTTTGCTTGTTGAACCTAAAAGGGGTTTTCTAAAATTTCAAATCTTTCTCGTGTGTCCCTTGTAGACGAAGATTTCATGTTTCGCCTAAAACTTGAATTATAATTGTTCTTCTTCTCGGGTGAACATCCGTCTCTACAAAAATGATAGACTGCCAAGTTCCAAATTCTACTCTACCATTGATTATTGGCAGAGTTTTATCCGGAGGGAGCAAAACTGATCTTAAGTGGGAGTGAGCATTGGAGGGGTGCATGTAGGCTCCGTGTTTTGGGATTAGCTTTTCAATTAAAGCCTTGATATCATTGAGCAAGCCATACTCGCTTTCAGTTAGGATAAGTACGCCTGTTGCATGGGGAGCAAATACGTGTACTATGCCATTTTTTACTCCCGACTGGGAGACGACCTCCTGAACCTTGTCAGTTAAATCTATAAATTCAATTTCTCCCTTTGTGGAAAAGCTGTAGGTGATATTGAAAACTTTAAAGTTTGACAAGGTTTTTCACGCCCATTTTTACTTCAGCATTTTAAATTATCCTTTAATTTATAAAAGTGCCGTCTTGAAAAATCTGTTTGGAATCCTTCTGATGTCTGTGCTTAAAAAAGGAGTTGCGTTGATGCTTTTGTATACTGCGTTAAGCGTGTGGTGGTGCTAGTGATAGCATAAATATTATGGTAATATTAGTATCACCAACTTAACCAAAAAGTAAAAATAGAATTTTGAATGCTTAAAAATGTTTAACATTTAGCCTATAGTAAATGAAACAAACATACGCTCTTTTAGAAAATAAACCAGAAAAAGGCTTTTCCACACAGCCATTTCTACACAAGCAACACTTTAGTGAGACACCCTTATCTAGGCAAAGTGCTAAGGCCGTATACAAAAGCATCAACCAAAATTACTTTTGCAGCTTCTTGTTTTCAGCAAAAATTTTTGAAAATTAGTTATACAATTATTTAATTTTTGAAATTAAAAAAATGAGGTCATTAAAGAACTTCTCTTTAAAGATACCCAAAAATTTTATCAAAAAGATGAAACTTTAATCCAATTATAAAAATCAACTTGGATTTTATGTCGGATAAATTTTTTGGGATAATGATAAATATTACCATAGAGAGTTCTAAAAAAAGTTTTGTAGCGAACTGACTTTTGTCGATGCTTTTGTATACCGTTACATAAAATCTATGGAAAATCGGTCGAAGCCTTAGCGAAGTTTAGGCGTTCTGACTTGGCATGGAGATTTTCGTCGGTTTCTTTATGAGGCAATGGCGAAGTCCATTAATTGGCGTTGGCGGCTGAACTGAAAAGCCCTAAAAAGGCTTCTTTCAAAATTTTAGGCTGGAATTGAGCTTTGAAATTTAGTGATTTGCCCCGTGATAGAAAAGTTGCATAGACCAACTGTGGCTTCATTCATTTTCGAACTTTAAATTTTCCGTTGATGGTAAAAGGGGTTATTTTTTTGGATTTTATCTGGAAAAAAGCCTTTCGCGCAACGAAAGCAATAAGCGTTTTTGGGCTGGATTTCAGCCCATGTTATTTATTTTTTCATATTACCGTTTTTGAAATAACCGCTATAATTACTCTAAGACATGTTTTGTTGGGGTAGGGAGAAGGCTGGAAAGGGTGTTGGTGGTTGGTAGTTAGCTATTTTGGTAATGACTTTGCTGTTCTTGAGAGAAGCGTTAATGGAAGAAAAATTAGAGTTGCATGGGATTGGGGAAACTTTGAGAGTACAAAAGGTTTCCCAGTTGACGATAACCTGATAAACTGGGTTATAGGTCAGGAGCAAGCCCTAAACGAGTGCTTCCTCTGCCTCGACGAGTGGGTTCACAAGCTTAAGTGGCTTGAAAAAACAAGATGGTACGAAAGCTGGAGCAGCCCAGACAAGGCTAAACCTTCAGCTAAAACAGTCATAAGCCCTGGACCATACCTTCTCCTTTTAGGAGACCCTGGCACTGGTAAGTCGCTCATTGGAAGAGCCCTAGCTGAAAAGCTTACCCAAATTTATAGGGAGAATGGCATAAAGCTGTTTGATGCCTTATGTTGGAAAAACCCTGTTTTGCCAAGCCAACCTAAAATTTCAATTCACGAGGCTGGCGAAGGGAAGAAAATACTGCACAGAGAGCAGTTGAAAGAGCTTAAGAGAAAATTTGTCACAAAGGTTGGCTTAAAGGCTTTACAAATATTCCTAATAATTATGGGCCTATTCTTGATGGCTTTAGGTTTTTACTTCATGTATCAAGCTTGGCAAACTTGGAACGAAAACCCCTTGTTTCTAGGCGAACCCCTCCAAGAATACTACGGCAACAACTTTCAAGATTATTTTATAGGAAAATTTGTGAACTTTGTGCCCCTCACCTTTATTCCAGGTGGAAGCCTAATCTTCTTCGGAGTTTTCATCTGGTGGTTTTCTAGGCTGGGCGGTTCAGGAGCCTTAAAGGGCATTGGAGGAGCCCAGCAAAGCGACGTCCCAAAACTCCTAATTGACAACAGTTCTGGACATGCGCCTTTTGTGGATGCCACAGGCCATAGAAGCGCACAACTTTTCGGCTCAATAGCATGGGACCCTTATCAAACAGGAGGTTTAGGCACTCCGGAACATCAGAGGGTTACGGCTGGCGATGTTCATAGGGCTTCTCTCGGCATATTATATATTGATGAGATAAAGAACCTTGACCCTGAAGAAGCCATAACCCTTTTAACAGTGCTTGAAGAGGGACAGCTGCCCATAACCCTTAGAGGAAGGTGGCATGGCG
>Ga0209102_1000970_pt1 | contig 16692 bp, 10 predicted proteins | sample ConPoolayeHmetaG_FD_185483 | JGI IMG/M metagenome (GOLD analysis project Ga0209102, IMG submission 185483) | Hot spring microbial mat communities from California, USA to study Microbial Dark Matter (Phase II) - Cone Pool mat layer H metaG... ...
AAGAGCAACCCGTATCTAACTGCTAAAGAGGGAACCGGGAAAGAAGAGGCTGGGGCCTGTCCGCCAATTGATGACAATAGAAAACTTGGCCAGAGGCTATTGACCTTCAACCAAATAGTATGTTTGTCTTCCTTCCCTCACCGTTCTTAAACAGCTGCCCGTGACCGGCGGCTTCTGGTGGGAGATTTCTTCACATACCGACGCTCTTTTCTCTTTTCGCTGAAGTATTCCAGACCGCGCTCCGGGTAAAGGGTAAGCTGGGGATTCGACCACTAGTAGTCGGGGATGCCCTTGAAGGTGGCACCTATGCTGTGCCTGACTGAGAAAATGCGGTTGCCGAGGACGTGGGAATCATATAAAATACTAGCGGGCAACTGGGGTGGGGGAATATCTCCTGCTAACCCGGGTGGAATACATGACGTTTGACACCCATCAAATGAGAGGCTTGACCAAATACGCGGTGTATTGCACATCGGACTTCGCCCCTCTTTGACTCTCCGCTATATCACCACCAGATTGTTTCGGTGGACGACTTCAGAGCCGTAGTCGTAGCCGAGCATAGAAGCGATTTTCTTGGAGTGTACCCCTTTAATAACCGCAATATCAGCCGAGCTATAGTTGGTTATGCCACAACCTAACCGGACTCCCTGGGGGTCGTAGATATTAACGATGTCACCACGCTGAAACTCACCCTCAATCTGTATGATGCCGGCCGCCAGCAGGCTTCGCTTCTGCTTTTTTAGAGCCAGGGCGGCACCGGAATCCACCACCAGTTTTCCCTTGGTGGAAAGCCCGCTGAGCATCCAGCGCTGACGACTCTCCAGCTTGCTAGCGGTTGGCAGGAAATGGGTGCCGGCTTTTTCACCTGCCGCTAGCCTCAAAATTATATCCGGTTCCCGACCGTCAGCGATGATTACGTTGACTCCTGAAGCCATCGCCAGTTTGGCAGCCTCAAGCTTGGTAGCCATCCCTCCGGTGCCAAGACTGCCCGATGTCCCTGCCGCCAGACTTTCAATCTTTTCATCAATCCGGTCTACCTGTGGAATAAGACGGGCGTCAGGATGGCGGTAGGGGTCAGCTGTATATAGCCCGGCAATATCACTGAGAATCAACAAAAGGTCGGCATCAACCAGGTTAGCTACCATGGCAGACAGATTATCGTTATCACCAAACTTGGCTTCCTGAATCTCATCTACCGCCACCACATCATTCTCATTGACAATACACACCACCCTTAGTTCAAGTAAAGCGAGGAGGGTATTGCGGGCATTGAGATAGCCAGCCCGGTCAGCTAGGTCAGCCTTGGTCAGCAGCGCTTGCGCTACAGTAATATTATGTTGGGCAAAGAGCTGGTCGTAGATGTTCATCAGCCGACTCTGTCCCACTGAAGCCAGCACCTGCCTGAAAGGAATACCTCTGCGCTCCTTGGTCAGCCCAAGCTTATGCCTGCCGGCAGCTATGGCTCCGGAAGAAACAATAATTAACTCCAGACCTTGCTTGTGTAACTGTGCCACCTGGGCTACCAGCCCCGACATTATTTCTTCATTCAGATGGTCACTGCCACCGGTAAGAAGGCTGGTGCCAAGCTTAACCACCAATCGGTGGTAGGGCAAAGTCACCAGACTGGTTTTATCACTCCTGTCTTTACCCATTTAAATTTCAACTGGATGCACTGGTTTCATTATAGCAAGCTGGGGCAGGTTGGACAAATATAGCTTGTTGATGTGCTGGCGCTGTGCTAAAATTTGGTCGAAGGGCTAGGCCGTTTCGGCTAGCCCTAAAGGTGTTTGGGAGAGAATTAGGTTGGATTTCACTAATTTGCTCCATCTCATTGAAGAGATGCCTGCCTATCGTCGGCTAGTGGACGAGCTGGAACAAAAAAGAGCCAGCCCTTGGGCGGCAGTGCTTGATGCCGCCAAGCCCTATTTGATAGCGTCGCTATATCACCACTTGTCGATACCTATACTCATAGTTACTGCTCAACCCGAAAACAGCAGAAAACTCTATGAGCAGCTATTAACGTGGTGTTCATCTGATGCAGTAAAACTCTTTCCCGAGCCTGAGGCGCTGCCCTATGAGCGTATTGCTTCAGATACCTCCGCGGAACTGGAAAGGCTTCAAGCCTTGTCGGCTATGGCTGGCATAGGTGACAACAATACCTCAATTAAGAGCCCTCCCTTGGTTGTTGCCTCTGCCACCGCCTTTATGCAGAAGGTGACACCCTATGATGATTTCACTGGCACCAGCCACAGCCTCAGGGTAGGGATGGAGATTGAGCCGTTCCACCTGCTGAGCCACTGGCAGGCTATGGGTTACCGGCTGGAGGATGTGGTAGAAATGCCGGGCACGATAAGTCATCGGGGGGGCATCATAGATATCTACCCGCCCACCAGTGACCTGCCCGCCAGACTGGAATTCCTAGGCAACACCATAGATAGCATCCGTCTCTTTGACCCGACAAGCCAGCGCTCGCTGAGGACAGCCCCATCCATAGCCATCGGTCCAGCTTCAGAGTTGCTAACGCCTTTCTTAGACAAAGTCCCTTCTCTTGAGGAGGTCTTAAATAGTATAGACCTGGCTGGCTTGAATCCCGAGGTGAGAGAGCAATTCCAGCAGGAACTATCTATGCTACTCCACAAAGAGAGACCAAACAACCCACAGTTTTATACCCCGTTGTTTCACCGGGATAGTCTGGTGAGTTACCTGCCACAGGACGGGCTTCTTATCCTTGATGAGCCCCAGAGCATTAAGTTGGCTATCGAAGACTTTCAGGCTAAGGCTGACGAATTACGCGCCGAAAAGTTAGCGCGGGGAGAATTACCCCATAATTTCCCCAGGCCCTATTTCACCTGGGACGAACTGGAGCCCATAACGCAGAACAGGCAGCGTCTGTTGTTCACTTCCTGGGGCATTACCGGAGGTGAACCGTGGCATAAGATGAGCTTTGCCCCCGCCCCCAGCTACGCCGGGCAGATACCCGCCTTCATCAAAAAAGCCAAGGAGATGCTGGACCAGAGGAAAAGGCTTATCCTCGTCAGCCATCAGGCAGACCGGTTATCTGAGCTGCTTGAGGAAGTAGGTATTATCGCTCCTCCTATTGCCGAAATCAAGGAAGTGCCTCCCCTCGGCTCGCTGACTCTGATACCGGGTTTGCTGGCTGCAGGCTGGATTATGAATGGCGATACCTACCTGCTCACCGACGCTGAAATCTTCGGTTTTATCAAACAGCGCCGTCTCCTTAAAAAACGCCCGGTTCCGCACCACCGGCTCTTTGTTGACATGACCCCGGGCGATTATGTGGTGCATATTGAGCACGGAATTGCCCGGTTTGCCGGCGTGACCACAATGAAAGCTGACCGTGAAGAAGGAAAGAAGGAGTATCTGGTGCTGGAATACGCCGCTGGTGACAAGCTCTACGTGCCTACCGACCAGATAGACCGCGTCAGCCGCTACATTGGAGCTGGTGAACAACCACCAGTATTGAGCCGTCTGGGCAGTCAGGAATGGTCACGAACTAAGCAGAGGGTTAAAGAGTCGGTAGCCGACGTTGCCGAGGAGCTATTAGCTCTCTATGCCAGCCGGGAGGTGGTGCCCGGTTACGCTTTTTCTCCGGATACTCTATGGCAGCAGGAGGTTGAGGCTTCCTTTCCTTATGTTGAGACCCCGGACCAGATAGAGGTCCAGAGACAGGTAAAAGAAGATATGGAGCAAGCCAAACCTATGGACAGGCTGGTCTGCGGGGATGTCGGCTACGGTAAGACTGAGATAGCCGTCCGTGCCGCTTTCAAGGCGGTGATGGACGGTAAGCAGGTGGCAATCCTGGTGCCGACCACCGTGCTGGCGGAACAGCACTTCGCCACCTTCAAACAGAGGCTAGCCGCCTTCCCGGTAAGGATTGAGGTGCTGAGTCGCTTCCGGACTCCACGGGAGCAGCAGGCTATCATTGAGGGACTGGCTAATGGCAGTGTGGGCATCTGTATCGGCACCCACCGCCTGTTGCAAAAGGACGTAAAGTTCAAAGACCTTGGTCTGCTGATTATTGATGAGGAGCAGCGCTTTGGCGTTGTCCATAAGGAACACCTCAAGCAGATGAGGCGGGAGGTAGACGTTCTGACATTGAGTGCCACCCCCATCCCCCGCACCCTCTACATGTCTCTGGTGGGGGTGAGGGATATGAGCGTTATGGAGACCCCGCCTGAGGAACGCCTGCCCATCAAGACCTATGTTGCCGAGTACGACGACCATCTGGTGAGGGAAGCCATACTCAGGGAGCTGGAACGGAACGGTCAGGTCTTCTTTGTTCACAACCGGGTGCAGAGCATAGCTATAATCGCCGGTAAACTCCGGGCTCTGGTGCCTGAAGCCAGAATAGCCATCGCCCATGGTCAGATGCCGGAGGAGGAGCTGGAAAAGGTGATGGCGGAGTTTGTTCAGGGTAAAAGCGATATCCTGGTGTGCTCCAGCATTATTCAATCGGGACTTGATATGCCCAATGTCAACACCCTGATTGTCAACCAGGCGGATAAATTTGGTCTTACCCAGCTGCATCAGCTTCGGGGGAGGGTGGGGCGCGGCGCCAACCTGGCTTATGCCTATTTTCTCTATGACAGGGGGAAGCGCCTGACCCCTACGGCTGAGAAACGCTTGAGGACGATTGTTGAAGCCACCGAGCTGGGCGCCGGCTTCGGCATCGCCATGAAAGACCTGGAAATCAGGGGGGCCGGCACCCTGCTTGGCGTCAGGCAGAGTGGTCATATCAGCGCCGTTGGTTTTAATCTTTACTGTCAGTTGCTGGCACAGGCGGTGGAAGAGCAGAAAGCCAAGCTGGCAGGCATCTCTCAAGAGAAACTCAAGTCGTTACGCCTCCCTTCCCCCACCATTGACCTTCCCCTCGCTGCCCACATCCCCGAAGACTATGTAACCGACCTGATTACCCGGCTGGGGCTCTATCAGAAGCTGGTGAAGCTGGAGAAGCTCGAGCAGATAGAGCCTATCGCTCAGGAATTCAACGACCGCTTTGGCACCCCACCCCCCGAAGTGGAGAACCTGTTATATGCTGTGAGGATAAAGATTCTGGCGGCTAAAGCTGGTATCGAGTCCATCACCACCGAGCATGGAGAAATAGTCCTGAGCCTGTTTGAAGGCATACGCTTTGACCGGCAGAAGCTTGAGCCTTTCCTCAAATACGGTGTAAGAGTAACCCCCTTTCAAGTCCGCCTTTCGCCCAAACGCCTCGGCAAAGACTGGCAGAGAGTGCTGGAGGAGGTGGTCACGCAAATAGTGTGATACAATTTTGATTATAGACCTGCTCAAGAAAAGCGGTATCCAGACTCATGGAGATGGTGTAGCCAATTACCTTCCGGGAATAAGCATCAACTATGGCCGCCTGGTAAACGAAGCCAGTCCGGATGCGGATATAGGTGATATCTGCCAGTCACACCTGGTTTAAGTGGCTCAGGACCATCCCCTTGATGAGATTGGCATATCTGGGGAAGCGGTGCTTTGAGTTGGTGGTTTTCACCCACCTTCTCTACTTTGTCCTTTAGAGCCCCTACCTCCGTAGGTTCATTGTTGAATTTATCCCGGCTGTACATGTCTTTCCAGTGGTAAAGCAGGCTGGAGCAGATGTTGTACTTGCGGCAGAGCTGGGCGGCACCTTCACCACTCAAGAATTCCTCAACTACCTGACGCTTGAACTCTAAGCTGAATCTCCTTTGATTCCTCATAGCAGGGTCTTTTCTCCTCCTCATATTTTACCCTGATCCTGCCAGACTTTCCTAATCCTCCAAACCCAAAGTGTCCAGCCTCAGAGGTTCACTCCGGTGTTTTGATAGCCAAACCGGGTTCCACCAATACAATGTCTCGACCATGTACTGGGATTCACCTTTCACTAAAAGGTGCAACTAGGTTCAACATAGTGCTGCCTCGCCATGTGATAATACCACTTTCTGGCATTTACACACTTTTTGACCAGACCTGGGTAAAAGTCTGAAGAACGTTGGCGTTGTCTCCGGAGACAGCACCAGTACATAATGACTATCTGGTGAGTTTTACACCAGGACACATTTCAGCTGTCCCTGTCTCATCTGGGCTATGCACTGGTTGCAGGAAGTGCATTCCGAACCCTGGCTCGAACCCTCACGGATCTTCTTAACCAGGTAAGGGTCCATAATGAAAGGCCGGCACATTGAAACGGCGTCGGCGACACCTTCGTCGAGCACAGCCTGCATATCACTGACTTTTCTCATACCGCCGACGAGTATCACCGGGACGGGAAGGTGCCGTTTTAACTGTCGGCATTCATCGAGGTAATACGGGCTCACGGCATCCGTGCGTATATGGTGGAAAAAGTCTTCCTCAAGTCCCTCGCTGACTTCAATAGCATCGGCACCGCTTTCCACAATCAGTTTCGCCTGTTCGATGCCTTCGGCAGTTGATTTGCCTTCGCGATGGTAGTCTTTGATGCCCAGTTTAACTATTATCGGGTAATCGTCTCCGGTGGCTTGTCTTATCCCCTCGCAGATACGTCTTAAAAGGTTGGTTCGCTTCTCGTTGGTTCCCCCCCACTCATCGGTCCTTCTATTGGTGGCGGGAGACAGGAAGGCGCTCAGAAGCCAGCTGTGGGCGCTGTGAAGCTGGACGCCATCGAACCCCGCCTTCTTGATCCGGATAGCCGCCATAACATAGTCATCAACGAGCGCGTATACCTCATCGCTAGAAAGCTCTCTTATCTGGAGACCGGAACGGGGGTGGACCACTGCCGAAGGCCCCACCGGCGGTACGCCCGTGGTATCGGGAGAAGTCATCCAGCCTCCGTGAAGTATCTGGGCGGCAATTTTGCCGCCGCCCTCGTGAACGGTATCGACCAGTTTCTTCAGAGACGGGAGACAATCATCTCTGTGAACGCTCAGTTGTCCCGGGGAGCATTTACCTTCCTGAGTGGGATAAAGTCCGTGAGAAAATATTAAGCCTATCTCTCCTTTCCCCAGGTCACGGTAAAGCTTCTCTTCCGCCTCTGACAGCCTGCCCTTATCTGCCATGTTGTCCATTGTCGCCGAGCGGACGAAGCGATTCCTCAGAGTCAGTTTGTTGATGGTCAGAATATCGAACAGGTTCGGCATGTTTTTCTTCCTTTATATATAGTATGGATTCAAGATAGATTGGGCAATATTATTGAAGGAGGCTTGATAATTTTAATATCAAGCCCCACTTGAAATCAATGAATTAGCCCGCATCGACAGCAGCCACTCCGGGCGGTAGCGCTTCAGCCTGCGGACGAGCTGTTTTACCGAGTCATAGCCGTGGCTGAACCGGTCTTGGGCGCCCGCTAACACTGAGTCTCAGCTTCGGTCAAACAATCCGTCAACTTGTTGGCTTCGGGTTAGAACGTGCTAAAGGTCTTTATCGCACCTTGCCTCTTGCCAGCGAGGCAAATATACCCCCGAAACAGAGGACAGCAAAAATGGTAAATGCTGAGCTTACACTTCTCAGGAAAAGGGGATAGTATTCGGGAGCAATTTTAACCCCACCGATATATAGTGCTAGTACCAGCATTGTCACCCCCATACTGAGCATCTGCCCGATCAGGCGCATTGTTGCCAGTGTGGCCGAAGCTACGCCGTAAGCTCTCATATCAACAGAGCTCATAACTGCATTTGTGTTGGGGGATGAAAAAAGGGCGAAGCCGAGACCAAGGACAATTAAGCTAGCCACAACCAACCCAAGGTGTGTCCCCGCATTCAAGAAAGCGAGGAGAGAGAGGCCTACAGTGGTTAGTGCCATGCCCGATGAGGCTATGATTCTCGGCTCAATTTTATCCGAGAGCCTTCCAGCAAGTGGTGAAAATATGGCCTGCACTGCAGGCGCAGATACCAGGACCAGGCCTGCATCTTTGGGGTTAAACCCCTTTATGTACTGGAGGTAAAGGCTCAAGGTAAAGCTTACAGCAAAGGTAGCACTGTAATGGATTAGCGCCGCTAGGTTGGATAAAGCAAATACACTATTATTTCTGAAGAGGCTTATGTTCAGGACAGGGTTTTTCACCTTAATCTCCCATCTAATAAAGACCATCATCGCCAGGACTCCAGCTATGACTAGCCAAAGGCCTGACATCTCTGGCAGCAAAGAAAATCCATACATTATCGCTACGAGCATAAAACCGTAAATTACGGAGCCAACAATATCAAAACTCTGCCCTCTTGCCTCAGCCCACTCCTCCTCTAACTTCCAGAATATAAGGACAATTATTACCAGCCCCAGAGCCACATTTGTCCAGAAAATGCTTCTCCAACCGAGATGCTGAGTTAGCAGCCCACCTAAAAATGGCCCCAGCGAAAGTCCTAGGTAAACTGAGGCGACTTTTATTCCCAGGGCCTTGCCTCTCTCACCGGCAGGAAACGCTGAAGTTATGATAGCTACCGCGGTGCCAAAGAGCATCGCGCTCCCTATTCCCTGCCCGATGCGGGAAGAAATAAGCATGATGGTAGAGGTCGAAAGTGCTGAAAGAAGGGAAGCAACGGAGTAGATAATTACGCCGTAAGTGAAAATTCTCTTTCTCCCATATATATCTGCCAGTCTACCGAAGGGGACGAGAAACATTGCTGCTGCCAGAAGGTATGAGGTAGCCACCCATCCCAGTGAAATGGCATCCATCGCCAGTTCGTTCCCGATTGAAGGAAGGGCAATGTTGACGGAGGAACTCATAAAGGGCATAAAGAAAGAAACCAACGTAGCCACCAGTAAGGCAGCTTTCCTATTTGGGGTATGGTCCATACTGGTCACCCTACCCGTAGTCGCTGATTCCAAATGAACCCCTCTTGAACTCAGCCACTTGCTAAGTGACAAGTGAAGATTTACTCAACGCACCTAGCTTAGGGAGATTGTACCATACTTCCGTTAAGTTAAGGTAATTAATTAAAAAGGTTCATTTTATGCCTGAAGAGTTCAAGCCAGGATGTCAGAGGCCCCCTATTAAGAAGCCAAAAACTGAAACCGCTCCAAGTGCTATCCTGGGGACTTTACCTTTGTCTGAGCTACGGAAATTTCAGCAGTTGCTGAAAAACATGCGGAGCTTCAATCTCTGGGTGTGGAAGTGCTATCCGTGAGTGTTGACAGTATTTATTTGCACAAGATGTGGAATGACCACGAGCTATCGAAGATGATTAATAAAAAAGATTTTTCCCACAGATTCTATAATAGAGCCTATAATCCCTTGACACCATTTCGTTGTAGGATATAATTTAGTACACAACATATGGAGGAGGAAAACAATGGAACTGGGTCTGCAAGGCAAAGTAGCGCTGGTAACCGGGACAGGCAGTCAGATAGGTATGGGCAAAGCTATTGCCCTAACACTGGCGAAAGAGGGGTGTGACATAGTTTCATCTGACATAGACATCGAAGGAGCCAAAAAAACAGCCAATGAAGTAAAAGCTTTAGGACGTAAGGCTATCGCTCTAAAGGCTGATGTCGCCAATAGTCGGGAAGTTAACGATATGGTAAGAGCAGCCCTGGCGGAATTTGGCAAAATAGATATACTGGTGAATACGGCTGGCGGGACGGCTGCCGCCGGGCCTTTACATCAGGCTCAAGAAGAGAAATGGGAAAAAGATATAGCTGTTAACTTTTTGGGCTCGATGCATTGTGCCAAAGCGGTTCTCCCCGGTATGATGGAGCGCAAATGGGGTAAGATCGTCAATTTTTCATCAGCCGTTGCTTTGAACGGCATGCCTGGTTCCAGTTCTTACGCCGGGGCCAAGGCCGGGGTTATCGCCTTCACCAAGTGCCTCGCATTGGAAGTAGGTCCTCTGGGAATAAACGTAAACTGTCTGGCACCCACGATGGTAATGACCAATTTTGGGACTCATGCCACTATGGACGCCAAAAGGAGAGAAGAGGCAGCAGCGAGGACACCCTTGAGAAGGCTAACGACAACTCAGGATATAGCTAATGCCGTAGTCTTTTTAGTATCAGATATGTCCAGTGCTATAACAGGGCAGGTCATCTCAATATAGGGTTCTATCGGAGAGTTTAGGCGTGGAGAGTATTGACGGTAAGACGGTTACTGAGGCACTAATAGCCAATGTTTTGAATACCCGCTTTGAGGACATCGAAGACGAGGTAATCGACAATACCAAGAGGCGCATTCTCGATACTATCGGCTGTGCCATAGGCGGTGCCAGGGCTCCCGGTAACGCCGAACTGATAGAACTGGTCAAAAGCTGGGGAGGCAGACCGGACGCCACCATCCTGGCTAGCGGCGTTAAAGGACCGGTTCATAATGTGGCCATGGTAAATTGTATCTTGTGCCGTTCCTTCGACTGGGGGCCATTGACTCTTATCATTGATGGTGATGGAGGACCAGGGACCGTTTATATTGACGGGAAGCCCATCCGCAGGTTTGCTCATCACATCACTGAGACGACAGCCTTGACAGCTCTGGCCGTTGGGGAAAGTAGAGGGGTCAATGGCAAGGAGCTGATCACTGCCCTGGTGGTGGGTGACGACCTTGCGGCAAGACTGCACATTGCTAATGACCGAACTCCGCCGGGCCAGGCTCCTAGCCCTGACCTTGCCCCGCCTCCAATGACCAGGGGTTCAACAGCAATATTTGGAGCCGCTGCCATTGCCGGTCGCTTGCTGGGCTTAAACGGCACCCAGATGAGAAACGCCTTTGGTCTGGCTATGATGTTGAGAGGAGTTGGTGCCGGTGGCATGTTCGCTCCCAGTCAGCCCGTGCCGCCGCCGAAGCCGGCAGGGCAAAGTGGCAGCGTCAGTTCTACCCAGTCGGCTAACCCGGGGTGGCTCGGAGTAAACGACCCATTTTTCAAAGCCCAGCTTGCCAGAGGAGGTTATGAGGAGACTGTTAGCATCAAGCTGAGCAACGGTATAGAGGCGCGGGATGGTATCAATGCCGCACAACTTGCTAAAGCTGGCTGGCCGGGAGTTAAAGACCCCTTCTTTGGTGAACGGGGCGGTTACTATCCCGGACTTGCCAGTTGTAACCGCCCGGAAAGGATTACTGAGGGCTTGGGCAAAAAGTACCATGTGGAGCAGGTCTTCAAACCCTGGCCCGGTGGCAGGCCTACTAACGCACCCACCGAGGCGGCCCTGGCAATTGTCAGCAAACACGATATTAACACTGACGATATAAAAGAGGTCATCTTGCACCTTTCAAATGCCGCCGCTGCGGTACACTATTCCAAACCTTACATTATCGGGGACTATCCCATCATGAATGCCCTGTGGAGTTTCTATTTCACTGTAGCCAGTGCTCTGTACCGGAAGAGTTCTAAAAATGAGAACTTCACTGACGAAAAAATACGCGACCCTAAGCTCCAAGCCCTGATTAAAAAAGTAAAGTTGGCCGACCTCGATAAAGACGAAGGTGTTGAACTCGAGGTAAGAATGAAAGATGGTCGCACGTTCTCTGAGTACGTTCGTGTGGCATTGGGTGAGCCTTATAGACCGTTATCCCGGGACGGCTTGATTGCCAAATTCATGGAACAGGTGGAGTTTTCCCAAACAGTCAGCCAGGAGGATGCGAAGAAGCTTATCAGGTTAGTCGAAAGGCTGGAGGAAGTGGATAACGTGGCGGAAATAGTCAAACTGGCCGTAAAAAGGTAACTTACAGATGCCTGGAGCGTTAGACGGAATACGGGTAATAGACTGTGGCGTGGTTCAGTTGGGACCTACTGCTGGAACTCTACTGGGTGACCTTGGAGCTGATGTAATCAAAGTAGAGCCCCCAGTCACCGGCGAACCGGGACGAGGCATTGAGGTCTTTGCAGCAGCCGCAAGCAGGATTGAAGCCGGAGGGAGTCACTTCGAAATATGGAATCGCAACAAAAGGAGCCTCACCCTTGATTTGACCAAACAGCTTGGCCAGGAAATATTCTATCGCCTAGTTAGCACTGCTGACGTGGTACTGAACAATTGGCGGAAGGGCGTGGCTGAGCGTCTGAAGGTAGATTACCCGACGCTGCTTCAATATAATCCGAAGATTATTTACGCTTATGCGAGTCCCTGGGGCTTGAAAGGCCCGGAGAGTGAGGAACAGGGTATGGATTTTACGGCCATAGCTCGCTCTGGAATGGCTTATCAGGCCGGTGGGCCTGATGACCCGCCAATCATATTCGTTTCCGGGTATGCCGATACCACTGCCGGAATAATACTAGCTCAGGGGATACTGGCGGCACTGGTGGCCCGAGAACGAAAGGGAATTGCCCAGAAGGTTGAAATCTCGCTGCTGGGGAGCCTGGTGGCGGGACTGGAAAGACTACCGGTAAACACCAGGGCTCACTCCGGCGTGGAGATGCCAAGAAGAGACCGAACTAAAATGGGGAACCCGTTATGGAATTACTATAAATGCGGGGATGGGGAATGGATTGCCCTAGCTATGCTCGCCGCCGATAGATATTGGTCTTCTTTCTGTAAAGCGCTTGGTATTGAAGAACTTGAGCATGACCCGCAGTTTAGCAATATCGAGGTCAGAAGCCAGCTAGAGAATTCGGAAACGCTAATTCGTATTCTCGACGGAGTTTTTATTACCAAGTCCCGGAACGAATGGCTCAGGATACTGAGGGGACACAAACTCATCTGCGCGCCTATTCAAACTATTTCTGACTTACTCTCTGACCCTCAGGTGCTGGAAAACGAGTATATCATTGATTATGTTCACCCTGTGTTTGGGCGGATTAAGACAGTGGGCTTTCCTTGGAACTTCAGCGCAACCCCAGCAAGCTTAAGACTACCAGCGCCCGGACTGGGACAACATACTGAAGAAATCCTCCTTGAGCTTGGCTATTCCTGGGGTGATATCACTAATCTAAGGGAGCAGGGAATAATCTGAATTTAATGAAATTGGAACGTGGATTTCAGATTCGTTTAAGAGCAGGAAGTACCAGCGGTATGTTGTGCTTCGCTTTTATTATGAAAAGAGCGATGAAGAATCAATCAATCGTCTTGAGAATGCTGCCATACCTTAGCAGCCCGGCTAAACCAGTAACTGCTCTGTCTGGGAAAGGGTAAACCGGAATATTCGCATCTTCCAGTGCTTTGGTCACGCTTGCTGCCGCATCGGGGGCACCTTGGCAGACCAATATTGGCTTTATACTGTGTCTAGCTACGTCAATAATCGCTTTTGGCAGTTCCCCACTTAGTTCAAAAGAAATAAAAGCAACAACCACCGCATCAACCCCATCATCCTCCAGGACAGCCCTCAGAATCTCCCGGCTGCTATCAAAATTGCTGCCTGTCCAAGCCATGTCAACCGGGCTATCAATCGAAAGTAAGGGGGATATAAAATGTCTGAGCCGTTGCCTGGTCGTTGGGGAGAGTTCAGCCAGTCTCAAGCCAAATTCACGGCACTTATCAGCAATAATTATGCCGGGACCGGCCTGGAGTGATAGAACGGCTACCCTATCACTGGCCAATGATGGTTGAAAAACCAGTGCTTTAGTCATATCAACCAGCTCGGTCATAGTATCGACAATCATCATGCCGCTCTGGGTGAAGGCTGCTTTATATAGTTCGTACTTACCGGCTAAAGCACCGGTATGGGATAAAGTAGCCCTGTTACTCTCTTGCGTCCTGCCCCCTTTGTACACCAAAATCGGCTTCTGCTTCGCCACCTTGCGGGCTATTCTCATCAATCGTTTCGGCTGCTCTATCCCCTCGATATACAATACTATTACTCTGGTCTCGTTATCCTGGGCAAGATAAGCTACTACTTCATCAAAATCAAGGTTGCATCTGTTCCCTATTCCCATAACTTTACTGATACCCACATTGTTGCTGGTCAAAGCGTTGATGAGATAGATGCACATTCCTCCACTTTGGCTTACCACAGAAACATTGCCGATTTTGCTTAAACCAAGACCAGGCTGGAATGTGGCATTAAGGTTGGCCCTGGGGTTAATCAGTCCCAGGGTATTTGGCCCGACAATCTTTATTCCGCCCCGGTTAGCTATCTCTTGGAGTGTAGCTTGCAGGCTAAGCCCAGTCTCCGAACCAACCTCTCTGAAGCCGGCACTAACCAGGATCGCCCCCTTTATGCCCTTGACAATACATTCTTCTATTACAGATATGGTTTGTTCAGCAGGGATGACGACAACGGCTAAATCAATGTCTTCAGGTATAGCTAGAATCGATGGGTATGCCTTTAAACCGAAAAGCTCAGACAGGCCAGGATTAACCGGATAGATTTTGCCTTTGAACCCATCTCTAACTAGACTGGTCATACACATAAACCCTGGCTTCTCCGGGTTGGCGGAAGCACCGATTACCGCAACTGCCCTAGGATTAAATATACAGTCTAATTGCGCTACTAAATCCATATCCCGATAGTCATCTTGTCTCATTAATTTCAATAAAACGGCTTGACCAAACAAAACTTGGTGGTTTTATGTTTTAGCAGTTAACACCTCCCTAAGTCAACTGCGCAGTTGAACGCGGCATCAGGCAACCGGACGTAAAGAAAAAGGCTGGCGGGTTTTAAACCCGCCAGCCTTTTTCTATTCGACCGTCGCTATGGTGCCAGACCTAGAATCCCATGGACTTTTTCAGGTTTTGGTCAAGCCAGATAAAGGTTGGCCAGGTGTAAGCACTGCCCACGCCGAAGCCCAGATATATTTCACCGGAGTAGTTCTGTACCCAGGGCCACCAGAAGTTGAACGTAGGAGCTACCGGGGTCGGGAGGGCATACGCCTGCCCAAGGAAGTAAGGCATTAGTTCTTTTACCATCCTCATGGCTTCCTTCTGGTCCACGATCATGGCTTTCCGCACCCTTTCAAACGTCTCGTTAACAATCGGGTCGTTGATACAACTGACGTTGGTTATCCCACCCCCGGTAAAGTCACCCGCGTCGAAGAACGTTCCGACTGGCGATAGTCCCAAACACGATATCGCCGTGTGCTCTTTCCTGGCGAGTATGGAGGCTCTGGCACCAGCCTCCATAATCCTAAGCTCCAGCTCAACACCCACCTTACTCCACATGTCCGCAAGCACCGAGAAGTAGTCGGCTTCACTCGCGGTGATAAGTGCATGTGTCTTGAAGCCATTGGGGTAACCGGCTTCCTTAAGGAGTGCCTTTGCCTTTTCGGGGTTATAGATATAAAGCTCCCTCACCGATTCCGGCATCATCGGGTCGTCAAGAGCAAGGTAGAGGTCGGCGTATGACGGGTGATACACAAATGGCCAGGTGTGGATTTGCCCGAGGCCGCCGTTCAAGTCCCGGCGTATTGCCTCAAAGTCAGTAGCCATCATTAGTGCCCGGCGCACCCGGACATCGTTAAAGGGCACCATGTCTACCCTCCATTTAGTATGCCAGGCACCTTCCGCGGGCATTTCCGCTTCCAGCAGCTTGGGAGCCATCTGCCGAATCGTGATAGCCTGTTCCCAGTTAACGCCCCACATCTCATCAATCTTACCCGTCCACAGAGCAGCTTGCCTTGTGGATGTGTCAGCTATGATTAACCACCGGACTCTGTCTATGTAAGGTAGCTGGTCGCCCTTGCCTGGACCAACCGGGTTCTTCTGCCAGTAGTTGGGGTTCCTGTGAAAGAGCGCCCCACTACCGGGAACGTAGTCAACAAGCATGAATGGGCCGGCACCCACGGAAACCCTCCAGTCTGCCAAACTACCGTATTTCGCCATCACCTCCCGGGGTATGACCCGACACCATAAGCCCAAACGACTTATGGCTGATGCCAGAGCCTCAGCCTTTGTCTTGACGGTAACTTCCCAAGGACCGGTTTTCGTTATCTCAGCAGTCCTCAGTGCGGGAGCAGCGGCGTAAATGTAACTCCTGGGGTTACAGACCAACTGTTCCAGGGTATAAACAACGTCGTCAGCCGTCACTTCCCGCCCGTTGACCAGGCGGCTGGCTTCGCTGTCCGGGTTAAGAGTGAAGTGAACACCCTTGCGAATCCGGTAGATGAGAGTCCCTTCGTTTTTCTCAAAATCGGCTGACCATTGCCAGCTCTCAGCAATCCAGCCCGCCTTGTGGGCAAAAACGTCTTCGCTCATCCTCCAGTCAGTCTCTTTGGTACCGTAGCCGCCGGCGGGTCCTTTTGCCCAGTCGCCTGCCCACAATGGGTCATTAGTCAGCCCGAGTGGAGGCTGGGGGATAGGCTGACCGGCATAAAGCAGGTCAAAACTCAGTATATCTCCGGCCAGCGCCAGGGTAAGAGTTCCCCCATACTTCGGCACCTCAGGAGGCAGCAGCCCCTTTTCTTTCTCCACCACCTCTTTTTCCGCCACCTCTTTTTCTGCCTTTTCTACCACTTTTACAGCCGCTTTCTCCTCTGCCTTCTTCTCCTCTACCTCTTTCGGGGCGCAGGAAGTTATCACCAGGGATAGCACCATCAGCAAGCTTACCAGCATCCAGACAATTTTCTTTTTCATTGTCTTCTTACCCCCCCCTCTATTAATTTGATGGGCTACACCGTTTCAATTCTCCTATCTCACAATAGTGCACCTCCTTCTCTATCAAAGTCAAAAAGGGCATCAGGAGCCGCTATATTACTTAACGGTCTCGATGCCCTTCATCCGCAGCATCTTTTCTCTCCAAGCTTTATTTGATGTTTAGTTGCCCTGAAAAAAGGGCTGACATTCGGAAGCTATCTAAAAGCCACGCTAAACCTTCGCTCAGGCTAGTTGTCCTGAACTTAAGTCGCATATTTTATTAGCGGT
>Ga0209102_1000973_pt1 | contig 16648 bp, 19 predicted proteins | sample ConPoolayeHmetaG_FD_185483 | JGI IMG/M metagenome (GOLD analysis project Ga0209102, IMG submission 185483) | Hot spring microbial mat communities from California, USA to study Microbial Dark Matter (Phase II) - Cone Pool mat layer H metaG... ...
CAGAAACCCATTTCAACGATAGATCGATTCGTAGGATTCATTTATATTCAATCCATCCGCGTTCTATGGGTTTCGGAAATACTCCTGTCGGGCTTAAAATGATTTCCCCGCTTCAGTGAGGCATTACATATTCCCGAGTTTTTATATTGAATTGGTTTAAGAGATTATGAACCGCTTGACCTATTTAAAATTATATGGCAATTTAATAACATCGAATCAATAGATGGAGATTAGAAAATGCGCGCTAAAAAAACTTCTGATAGAAAAGAAGATTTAAAGAAATTTAAAGAAGAGATTGTTCATCAATTCCATATCATTTCAGAAGATGTTATTAGCCAAGTAAAGCAAGTAGCAGAAGGAGTGGCAAATATAGATGAAAAATTGGAGAGAAGATTTAATGAATTAAAAACTCAAATTCAAGAAACCAGACAGGAGGTTTTAGCGGCCGTTAAATTTTCTTATGCAGAATTGGATAAACGTATTACCACCCTCGAAAAGGAATTTCTTGAACTAAAATACCGCGTAGAAAAAATAGAGACTCGACCTATCTCCTAAACATCGGTTAGATCCTTAACAATTAGTTAGCCTAATGAGGTGTGAGATCAAATTACCTCCCTGACATTTTCCTTTTTATGAACCATATTTAAAAAAATTCTTTGAAGAGAAAGGAAATCATAACCATATTGGAAGAAAAAGAATAGGTAGGCGATTAGCCCAGTCTCTTTCTTAATACCCAAGTACTTACTGAATAAAAGAATGAGGAAAAGAGAAAAAGGATAAGGAGAGAAATCCAGGTAGGAATAGAATGGCGAGATGAAAATAGAGAATTTCTTAAAGACTCTACACTATAGGTTAATGGAAGAAAGTAGGAGATGAACTGAATTGGTTTTGGCAGAGTTTCAATAGGGATAAACACACCGCTTAAAAATATCATCGGGAATCGAAAAAGATTGGCTAAGGTTTGGGCCTCAAAAACCTCCTTTACCGCAACCGATACAAACCCACCCAGACCTGAAAAAGCAATAGATGATAAGACGAGGGAAGAGAATAGAAGAAAAGGATTGAGTTTTGGAAACGAGAAGAAAACGAGCGATAAAATAAATATGGCCAAAGCAATAATGAATCCAAAGAATGCGCCACCAAGTAGCTTTCCCATTAAAACCCCCTCCAGCGAAACTGGAGCCAGAAGCAGTCGCTCGAAGGAACCTAACCTTCTTTCAAAGGTAATCACAACGGCTTCCATAGAGGTGGCCCCAAAAAGGAGGGTCATTCCAAGAAGTCCTGGAACGAGATCAATCATTCCGGTTGGGTTTCTTAAATAAAAAGCGAGTGCCATCGCCAGAGGGAAAAGAATTCCCCAGGAAATATTTGGAGGCTTAAAATAGTAGCTTTTGATATCCTTAAGGCCAATAAAATAGATTGCTTTTAGTTCATTCACGACCATCATCACGGCTTTTTCCCTTCTTTATCAACCATCATAATTTCTTTATCCAATCCCGTAATACTAACAAAGGCATCTTCAAGGGTAGGCTGGAGCGTGTTTACTGAACTAATGACAATCCCTCTCTCGCGAAGAGAATAAAAGAGGTTTTCCAAGGATGGCCTTTTTGAAAATGTCAGGACAAAACGATTTTGATTCTGTTTTATTTCCTCGACACCCTCCATCTCCTTCATCCATTTAGATAAATCAGAGACATCGGGATTCTCAACACCTACCTCTATAACAAACTTACCCTGGACAGACCTTTTCAGGGCCTCTGGCGTATCATTGGCAATGATTCTCCCCTTTACAATTATGGCAATCCGATGGCAAAGAAGGTTTGCCTCTTCAATATGATGGGTTGTAAGAAAAATAGTTGTTCCCTGCCGATTGAGCTCTCGAATCATCGACCTCAAATTTCGGGCACTCATGACATCAAGGCCGCTTGTTGGCTCATCCAAAAAAACAATAGGGGGGTTATGAACCAGAGCCGCAGCAATGGTAAGGCTTCGCTTCATCCCCTTTGAGAGTTTTGAAAAAGGGATATCTTTTTTGGACTCTAATCGGATAAGATGAATCAGTTCTTCAGCCCTTTTCTTTCTCTCATCTTTCGCAAGTCCATAGAGTTGTCCCATAAATAGAAGGTTTTCAAAGCAGGTCAGTTCGTCATAAAGATTTGAGATTTCGGGGACTACTCCAATTTGGCGTTTTACCTGAACAGTTTCTTTTTGGACATCAAAGCCCTTCACTCTTGCCTTCCCCTCGGAAGGGGTAATAAGTCCACAGAGCATCCGAATAGTTGTCGTCTTCCCTGCCCCATTGGGACCAAGAAAACCAAAAATCTCTCCCTCTTTCACCTTGAAATTAATATGATCAACTGCCAAAAGACCATTGAAGGACTTTGTTAAGCCTTCGACTTCAATGACCCACCTGGTTTCCAAAATTCCTCCTCAATCTTCTTTATCCTCGCCTCTACACGGGCGATCTCATCCTCAAGATCGCGTTTGTAGCTCTCGAGCCACTCCTTTTCCTCTTTTGGAGAAAGAGGTCGAGTGTGGTGAGGCATACAGCACCCCCCATAAAAATGGTGTCCTAAATGGAAGGGATGTCCCATTTTAGGTTCGCAACACATAGCATTCACCTCCTTTCATGCTTCGATCCTTTTTCATAATAATTCTTATAGATTTTTAAAAATTGATCGAGTGCCTCTTTTCTTTTCTGGATGGTGATGGCCCACCCATGAAGAATCTCTTCTCCCTGAGGGGTAATTCGATAAATCCTCTTTGCAGGGCCAGGCCCCTTTGTATCCCATCTCGATTTTACCCATCCCTCTTTTTCCATACTCCTCAAATTCCTGTATATTGCCCCAACATCGGGAGGGTGATTGTGAAATCGAAAATCTGAAACCTTTTCAATCAGCTCATAACCATAGGATTCCTTTTCCTTCAAGGCTAAGAGAATGAAGGGTTGAAGAAGCCTCGGGGCTTTTTGCTCCGAACAGCCACACCCCTGGATTTCAGAATCATGCTTAATACAGGAATCGTTATTTTGATGGCACATTTTTTTTCTATATTTATATGTTTAAAACATATATATGATATTTTCAAAATTTTGTCAAATTAAAATCTAATGAAATCTTCAAAAAATTTAGTTAAATTATATAAATTAATGAATAGGGAAGCAACAATGATAGAATTTAAAAGAAGGATCATCCTCTTTTTTATCACTTTTTTTACAATTTCTTTTCTTTTTGGTAATTCTTCCTCCTCGTTTTCTAAACCCATTATCCCTTTTGGCTTTTGCCCAAAATATAACCCCAGAATTATGTATCAACTCTATCAACCTTTCATCGATTATCTCAATGAAATGACTCCCTATCAATTTGAAATTAAATTATCAAGGGTTTATCAAGATATCATCGATAGAATTGGAAAGGGCGAAATCTCTATTGCCTCGTGTGGACCAGTCTCTTACATCAAGGCAAGGGAAAGATATAGAGTCATCCCAATTCTTCGTTCCTTAAGCAGAGATGGGAAACCCTATTATCGAGGTATTATTATTGTTCGTCAAGAGAGCCCCTTTCAAAAAATCACCGACCTGAAAGGAACGCGGTTCGCTTTTGGTCAAGCCTGGTCAACTGCTGGACATATCCTCCCTGAATATTATCTGCTAAAAGCCAATATCCGATTAAAGGATTTAAAAGCCTATGATTTTCTCAGACATCATGATTCGGTTGTGAGCGCTGTGCTTAAGGGTCAATTTGATGCCGGGGCTGTAAAGGACATCATCGCCTATAAATATCAACACCAAGGCCTCCGATTCATTTTCTTGACAGAACCCATCCCTACGGTCCCAATCATTGTCAGGCAGGATGCGCCAAAAGAAATGGTCCAATCCGTTAAAACCTCTCTTCTCGATCTTAATCCTGAAAATCCGGCGCATCGCACAAAAATGGCCCAATGGGATGAAGAATTTAAATATGGATTTACAGAGGCATCAGATTCGGATTACGATTCCATTCGTCACATTCTCCGAGTCGTCGAGAAAGAACACGGAGCAAAGGGGCCTATTCGGGAATGAAATTCATAAACCCAGTTCGAACCCTACAAGGAAAGTTTACTCTTTATCTTTCGATTCTTATAATAGGGATTATCTCTATCCTTTCATTCTCGAATATTTCGAAGGAAATAAAACTCCTCCGAGAAGCTATGGTTAAGGAAGGAAAGGCCCTTGTGGAATCTTTGGCCATCTCTTGTACCAACACCATGCTTTATGAAGAGATTGGCTTGGTTGAAGAAGGAGGACTTCTTGATAATTACATTTCTGACTTGATGCAGAGAAAAGACCTTAAAGTCCTCTATGCCATGATTATCGATCCGAATGGGAAAGTGGTAGCTCATAACTCCATGATTGAACTTGGAAGTACCTATCATGATGAACTAACCAAGCGAGTGCTCACTTCATCGAATACCCTGATCCAATACCCTTCTGAAAATGTACTCGAAATTTCCACTCCTCTATCCATCTCCACCAAGAGGTGGGGAACTTTAAGGGTTGGAATCTCTCTGGAGGGTTTGAAAAAAGAGGTCTCATCCCTTCTATGGAAATATATTCTTTATACTGCTCTCTTTATTGCGTTTTCTATCATTTTTATTGCCTTTCTCTTTAGATTAATCACAAGGCCCCTAAAATCTCTCGCCTTAGAGATGGACCAAACCAAATTGGGAGCGGATTCTTCTCCTCCTCCAATTCCTGGGGAAGATGAAATCGGTATTCTCCGAAAAAGTTTCTATCGGTTGCTCCAAAGAATCAAGGAAGACGAGAAAGAAAAAGAAAGAACACAACGGAACCTCATTCTGACAGAAAAAATGGCCGCTATAGGAAAACTGACTTCCGGAGTAGCCCATGAAATAAATAATCCACTTGGAGGCCTTCTCAACTGCATCTATCACTTTAAACGAGGAGAGCTCTCTCCAGAGAGACAGAAAGAATATTTACAACTGATGGAGGATGGAATTAAACGAATTCAAAAAACCGTTACCAACCTTCTTGATTATGCCCATACCCCCCATCTTGAACGGACCTCAGTCAATCTGAACTCCTTAATTGACAAATCCCTCTCCCTTTTAGATTATGAAATTAGGGAACACAGGATTGAGGTGATTAAAGCAATCCCTGAAAACCTTCCGATGTTGGAAGTGGATAAAAATCAGATGTCCCAAGTTTTTGTTAATCTCTTTCTTAATTCTATTCAAGCCATGAAAGATGGAGGAATTTTAAGAATAAGCGCAAAGAGCTCTAATGGGCAACTGATAATCACCATTTCTGATACGGGGAAGGGAATCCCAGAAGAGATTCTTCCAAAGGTGTTTGATCCTTTCTTTACGACTAAAGGAGCTGAAAAGGGGACAGGGTTGGGGCTCTGGATTACTCAAGGTATTATTGAGCGACATGGAGGAATGATTCAACTCTCAAGTCAAGAAGGAAGGGGAACCACTGTAGAAATTCGATTTCCTATTGACACTCCATAAGAGAGGATAAGACCATGGATGGACGATTAAAAATTATGGTGATCGATGACGAACCTTTAATGAGGATAACGATTCAGGATGCCCTTGAAGCAGAGGGATACGAGGTAAGCATCGCAGAGACGGGCCAAAAAGGATTGTCCCTTTTTCGCAAGAATACGGTCGATATCCTTATTACTGATTTGAAACTTCCTGACATGGACGGCCTTCACCTCTTAAAGGAAGCCAAGCGGATGAACCCCGAAACCCAAGTGATTATGATCACGGCGTATGGCTCCATTGATTCTGCTGTCACAGCTATGAAAGAAGGGGCTTGCGATTATCTGACCAAACCCTTCTCAATGGACGAACTCCTGCTCATTCTTAAAAGAATCGTTCGAATAAAACAGTTGGAGGAAGAAAATATTCGTCTAAAGGAAAAAGTAGAGGAACGTTTTGGCTTAGAAGGATTGATTGGCAAAAGCCCACAGATGCAGAAAATTTATGATTTAATCGAAACTGTCTCTCAAACGGATACAACTGTTCTGATTCAGGGAGAGAGTGGAACAGGAAAAGAGATGGTCGCTAATGCCATTCATATCAAAAGTTTAAGAAAGAATGGGCCTTTTATTAAAGTGAATTGTTCCGCCCTTCCTGAAACCCTTCTTGAAACCGAGCTTTTTGGACACGAGAAAGGAGCCTTTACAGGAGCTATCAGGCAGAGAAAAGGAAGATTTGAAATGGCTCATGAAGGGACTCTCTTTCTTGACGAAGTAGGAGAAGTCTCTCCTATAGTTCAAGTCAAACTCCTTCGAGTCCTTCAGGAGAGGCAGTTTGAAAGGGTGGGAGGGAATGAAACGATCTCAGTGGATGTCCGTCTGATCTGTGCCACTCAAAGAGATCTTAAAGAAGAGATAAAAAAAGGGACCTTTCGTGAAGACCTCTACTATCGTCTCAACGTAGTCCCTATCTTTCTTCCCCCCTTGAGAGAAAGGCGCGAAGATATCCTCCTTCTGGCTGAACACTTTATGAATAAATTTTCAAAAAAAATGGGGAAAGAGATCTACGGAATCTCAGAGGAGGCCAAAAATCTTCTTCTTAAATATCCTTTTCCTGGAAATATCAGAGAGCTTGAGAATATGATTGAACGGGCTGTTGCCCTTCTTAAAGGGAAAATCATTCAGGTTGAAGATCTACCAGGGGAAGTCCTTGGACAAGATAGTCCAATAAAAGAAATCTGTAAAAAGATTCAAGGTTCCAAATCTCTTGCTCAAGCGATCAATCTATTCGAAAAAGAGTATATTCAGAACATTCTTGAAAAGACAAAAGGAAAAAAGGGGCAGGCGGCTGAGCTCTTGGGAATCTCAAGAAAGACACTTTGGGAAAAAATCAAAGAATTAGGGATTGAGATTTAAAATTAGTTCTTTTTGGTAAAAATTGTTACAAATGAGTAATAATTTAAATCCATTATAGATTCTAATAAGTTATCCTTCTTTTTTCTAAATTTGTTACTTCTACGTAACCCCCAAAACTCTTTTATCTTTAGATCAAATCATTACAATTAATTGGTTTTTAATAGTTTTTTAATTTTAATTTTTATTGGAATATTTATTGCAATCTTATCCCCATATAGAGGGAGTGAGTTAGGTAAAAGGAGATAAATTTTGGAGATGGTTCTTAGCTCACCTTCCTTCCATCCCCAAAAAGATTATCTTCTTTTCCTAACTATTAAGGGGAGCTAAAAAAGGGCTCCCCTTTTAATCAAAATTTAACTCTTTTGAGGAGGTTAATATGGCTGTTTCAAGAAGAGAGTTTATGAAGTTGAGTGGAGCTGGCGCCATTGCCATGCTCTTCGGAGAAAAATTTCGAGCTTTCGAGATCTTAGCCCAAGAAAAAACCCTCGATACCAAAATTGTTCATACAGTTTGCCAGGTCTGTAGTGGTGGATGTGCTGTAAAGGCTTTTGTTGAAAAGGGTCGGGTAGTGGAATTGAGGGGAAACCCTGATGACCAGATTAGCAGAGGAATTCTCTGCGTAAAAGGAATTTCAGGAATCCAATGGCTCTATGACCCAGACCGCCTCAAATTCCCCATGAAGCGGACCAATCCAGAAAAGGGAATTGGTGTGGATCCCCAATTTGTGAGAATTTCATGGGACGAGGCTTATGGGATTATTGCCCAGAAATTAAATGAATATAAAGAAAAGTTTGGGCCTGAATCTATCGCCTTTATTATGAGACCCAATCCTTTTTCTCTACGTCTTGCCAAGGCGATAGGAACACCAAACTATATCTCTCATCACAATACCTGTTATACAACCCACGAAGTGGTTTGGATGACTACTGTCACCGGGAAAGGAAGACCCTGGACAACAGATTATGCGAATGCCAAATATATTCTCTCTTTTGGTTGGGACATGCCAGGAAAGGCTAAAAACATGCAGACTCAACATTTTCTGGCAGCCCTGGATAAAGGGGCCAAGGTCACTGTCCTTGATCCTCGCTATACGGTCACCGCTTCAAAAGCCCATCTGTGGATTCCCATTAAACCTGGAACAGACCTTGCCTTTGCATTGGCGATGATCAATGTCATTATCAACCAGAATCTTTATGATAAAGAGTTCGTCAAAAATTATACGGTTGGATTGGAAGAGGTCAAGGAGTTTATCAAACCTTACACTCCTCAATGGGCTTCGAAGATCACCGAGGTCCCTGCAACTACTATAGAAAAAGTGGCAAAAGAGTTTGCAACCCTTAAACCTTCTGTCATTGCCACTCATAAAAGGGATGCAGCCGGACCCAATTACGCCAATTCCTGGCGTCTCTCTCATGCTCAGGTCATTCTTATGGCCCTTGTAGGAAGTATTGACCGCCTTGGAGGACCAATCATTGAAAGAATGCCAAAATTTCCCTCCCTGGATTCCGTTTATCCACCCCCACCCTATCCAAAACCAAAAGCCCCAAGGATCGATGGGATGGAGAAGTTCCCGCTCCTTCTTAAAACGGGAAAGGGTTCGTTCAGCACATTCACGAATGCCGTCCTTGAAGGAAAACCCTACCCTATTAAGGCTGCCATTGTAAGAAAACACAATATTCTCGCTTTTCCAGATGCGCCTAAGATGGTGGAGGCATTAAAGAAGATTGAATTTATTGTAGCTATGGATATTCATCCCTCTGAAATGATTCAGATGGCAGATATTGTCCTTCCGGATCATCATTATCTTGAAGGAAGTGCCATTGTAGGTCGTCAATACTTTGGCCTTTATCCTCAAATTGCAATTCAACAACCTGTTATTAAGCCCCTTTATGATACAAAAGGGTTTAGAAATATTATGATTGACATTGGGAAGGCCATGGGTCTCGGAGATTACTTTAAAGATGTTACCCCAGGGGGTTACGATGATGCCTGTTTGAAGGCCAATGGATACTCGATGGAAGAATTAAAGAATTCACCCAATGGTCTCTTAGGAGATCCCAAACCCTTTGTGCCCAAAACAGAATTTGGAACCCCTTCTAAGAAGATCGAGCTTTATGCCTCCGAATTGAAGAAATACGGTTATGATCCTCTTCCTTCATGGAAGGAGAAGGCAATAAAACCCACTAAGGAATATCCCTTCTATTTTGTTACAACCCGCCCACCCGTATTCATTCACTCCACTCTTCAAAACCTCCAGTATAATATTGAGGTTTATCCAGAGAACCAATGCTACATCAATACAGAGACGGCTAAAAAAATTGGGGTGAAAAGTGGAGATTATGTGATCGTTGAATCGCCCATTAATAAGATTAAAGTGAAAGCAAAGGTAACCGAAGGGATTAGACCCGATACAGTCTGTGTGGACCATGGATTTGGGCATTGGAGTAAAGGAATGACGAAGGCCTATGGAAAAGGTTCAAATGAAGGAGATCTCATTCCTGCCCGTGATCTTCAGGAGATGCTCGAACAACAAGATCCCGCCATGTCTTGTAATATGAACGACCTTTGCGTCAAAGTCTATAAGGCATAGAGAATTGGGATGAATCGTTCGATGGCAAGAAGTTCCATCTATAATATTCTTTCCCTCTGCTACACCTACCCTGATGAAAGGGTGGGGTCCTGGATCGTCAAGGGAGAATGGATTGAAGAGCTCAGGCATGCCCTTTCCCTTTTAACCGAAGAAGATTATGAGAACTTCCTTCTCCCATTCAAGGATTTTCTTTCCGGAGAAAGGGGGGAGGTGTTACTCGATCTGGCCAGGGAATATACTCGACTTTTCATCAATGCCTTTCCTCATGTCGTTGCACCTCCCTATGGCTCGGTCTATATGGAGAAGAGTGGACAGCTCTTCGGGCAGACGACCACTGAGATTCTTCAATTCTATCATCAAAATGGATTTACCCTTAAGGAAGATCTTAAGGACCTTCCAGACCACATTGCTCATGAACTTGAATTTTTAGCAATCCTCACCTCCAAAGAGGCAGAGGCCTCGGGGACTGCTCGAGTTCGATTTGAGGAGATTCAGATCGAGTTCTTTTCCCGTTTTATTCTCCCCTGGATCTATTCCTTTTGTCAGAGAATTTTGAGTGAAAGCCGATCTCCTTTTTACGGGTCTCTTGCCCAATTGACCCGTGAATTTATAAATCTCGAGAAGAATTATTTAGGAATTCCTGAAGAACAGAATTCCAAAAAAATGATTGAAGCCGAAATTCAAGGAGGTTAAAGATGGCAAAACGGTATGTAATGATTATTGATCTCAGACGTTGTGTTGGATGTAATGCCTGTACGATCGCCTGTAAACAGGCGTGGCCAGATAAGATTCCGCCTGGCGAGTTTCGAACAAGGATAAAAGAGATTGAGAGCGGAAAATATCCAAACGTGGTTAGGGTGTACCGAAGGACGGCCTGTATGCATTGTGCGGATGCCCCTTGTGTGAAGGCCTGCCCGGTAGAACCTATTAAGGCCACACGAAAGACCCCCGAGGGGGTGACGATCATCGATGATAAGCTCTGTATTCAATGCGGGGCTTGTGTGGAGGCCTGTCCTTATAAAGTTCGGTATCTCAATACAGAAAACAAAGTCAATGATAAGGCGGATGCCTGTAACTTCTGTTACCCGAGGATTCAGAAAGGAGAAAAACCGGCTTGCACCATCAATTGTGTTGGCCATGTTTTCACCTTTGGAGATATAAATGATCCCATGATCCAGAAGAAACTGAAACTGGCTAAACCCCTTCATCCTGAGTTTAAGACAAAACCTTCTGTCTATTATATTCCCTTCAGAAATCGGAAGTGGGATACAATTTAAATCCTTCATCCATTCAGGGCGGTCCCAAAAGGCCGCCCTGAAAACCTCGTTTCTTTTCCTTTTCCTTTTCCTTTTCCTTTTCCCTTTCCCTTTTCCCTTTTCCTTTTCCCTTTTCCTTTTCCCTTTTCCCTTTTCCCTTTTCCCTTTTCCCTGCTCCTCCCATAGCCAAATCCTCTGATTTATGGTAAATTATATAAAAAAGAGCTAAAGGAGAGAAATGAAGATCCTTTTAATCCAACCTCAAAGTGAGGCCATTGGATTTACAAACCTAATCCTCTGTGAACCCCTGGGTTTGGAAATGCTGGGAGGAGCGCTCCATGGGCATAAGGTAAAAATACTTGATCTCCGCTTTCGAAATAATCTCCCCTCCATTTTATCCACATTCAAACCAGAGCTCTGTGGGATCAGTTGTACCTATACCATAGACTATTCTTCAACCGTCCAGCTTGCCCAAACCATTAAACACTTCCTTCCCCACTCCTTCATTGTGGTGGGAGGACATCATGCCTCTTTAAATTATCAAGACTTTGCCTCTCATAAAGAGATCGATGCGGTCGTCATTGGTGAGGGAGAACAAACCCTAAGAGAAGTTGTAAATTGCCTCGAATTGAAAGGAAATTTAAGCGAAATTCCAGGGTTAGCCCTAAATCAAAACGGAAACCAATTTCTTACCCCTCCCCGAACCTTGCAAAAAAATCTTGACGATCTTCCCCTCCCCCTAAGAGAAGGGGCTGGAAGAAATCTTTATCATCTTGGATTTCAGAGACCTACGGCACTCATGGAAACCTCTCGGGGATGCCCCTACCAATGCACGTTTTGTGGGGTATGGCAGTTTTATCAGAAAAGTTATCGGCGAAAGAGCGCTGAGAGGGTGATTGAAGAGCTCAAGGGGATCAAAGAACCCTTTATCCTCTTCACCGATGATAATTTTCTGATGGATGTGAAACGAGCTGAAAAAATAGCCCAGTTGATTAAAACCCAAAAGATAAAAAAAACTTATACTTTCCAGGCCCGGAGTGATACCATTGTGGAATATCCAGAGATCATGAAACTCTGGAAAGAGGTTGGGTTAAGAAATGTCTTCATTGGTTTTGAAAAAGTCAAAGACGAAGAACTGAAGACCCTGCACAAGAATAACCTGACCGAAAATAACGATAAGGCATTACAAATCTTACAGACTCTTGGGATCGAAGTGTGGGCTTCTTTTATTATTGATCCGGAATACGACCATAAGGACTTTAAAACACTGAAAGATTATATCCTCAATCGCAAGATTAAGACTCCTACCTTCTCTGTCCTTACCCCTCTTCCAGGAACAGCCTTATTCCATCAACTAAAGGAGAAGTTGATTTCCAAGGATTTCAACCTATTTGACATCGCCCATGCCGTGTTACCTACCAGACTTCCTCTTCAGGAATTCTATAAGGAATTCTGTTCCCTCTATCAGCTTCCTTACTCGAAGTATCAACTCATCTTGGAGGGTTTTTCGGCATGGTTTTCTCATGGATTTCCTCTCTCTCATCTTTTGGGAATGCTCCGTTCAGCAAAACGATTGTCCGATCCTCGGTATCTTCTTAAGGCTCATGGAGGGAGTGGTCGTATTGATTTTTAGGTGGAGATGGGCAATAAATATTAACGTCATTGGACCCAAATCCTTTCTGTCTTCTGGAGGTTGAATGAAAGCAAAAATAGTCATTCCAATCGGTGGGGTTCTTTTATTAGCCGGATTGGCCATCTTCTATTTTTTATTCCTCAATCATCCAAGCCGTCAGGTGTTAGCTCACATCAATGAGGAGAAGCTTACGGTGGAAGAGTTCAACCGGGAACTCGATAAGATAGAATCCCCTCTCAAAGAGATGTTGAAGGAAGAACCCCAGCCCTTTCTCGAAACCCTGATCCTCAAGAAACTTCTCCTTCAAGAAGCCAAAAAAGAGGGGCTCTCCTCCCCGGTCACGACGTATAAGGATACGGCTAAAGATTCCAAACCACCCGAAGAGAAATTGATCGAAGAACTCATCAAAAAGAAGTTTCCTCATCCTCCGGCTGTGACCAAAGAAGAGGTAAAAAGTTTCTATCATCAATTCAAGAGCCAATTGGAGGGAAAATCTTACGAAGAAGTCTCGGGGGAGATCGAAGAAATTCTCCGTGAGGGGAAACGGCAGAGTGAAATGAGACAATTCATTGCAGAACTTAGAGGGAAAGCCAAGGTCGAGGTGGACCAAATCCTGCTAAAAAAAATTTCCTCAAAACCTCCTGAGTCAAATTCAGAGGATGACTTTAAGAGAGCCCTCACGGGTGGGAAACCCTTTGTGACCGATTTTGGAGCCAACAACTGTCTTCCCTGTCGCCAGATGAGGCCTATTCTTAAAGAGATCGGGAAAGAGGTGGCCGGAAAGGCGGAGGTCCTGGTCATTGATGTCTATAAATACCCTCATCTTGCCCGAGAGTATAAAATCCAACTCATCCCCACGTTGGTCTTTTTTGATGCCAAAGGGAAAGAGGCCTTTCGACAGGTAGGAATGATGGAAAAAGAGAAGATCCTCTCCAAACTGAAAGAGATTGGGATGGGAACATAAATGAGGTGGCATCATTCAGGCGGCTCGATCATAAGACTTCATTGTATCTAAACCTTTTCTCTCGTGTCGGATGAGTTCCAGATAGAACCCCACCACCTCAATCGCCCTTTTCAGCGCATCATTAATAGAGTAAAGGCTTTTCCCATATTCAGGGTAGATCAAAGCCATTCTTTTCGCATAATGGGAGTGAATAGGAATCTCCAATCCCCTTTGAATCCTTGAGTCAACCTCCTTGATGATTTCCGGCCTTACTTTTTTAAGAACCGAACATAAAACAGGGATGGGTCGACCATACTTATTCTCAATCGCCGAGAACCCAAATGCCCGGCAGATGAGTGGTCTCCAGGGATATACAGAACAACACTCCTCTTCTTCCTTCGAAGGATTTTTTCTATAAAACACACAGGACCCCTGTGGATCCATCCTTTCCATCTTTTTTAAATATAATTCGGCCTCTCCTGTCTCCCATAAACGAAGACTCAAAGGAATCCATTCTATCACCGAGACCTCAATCCTTACCGCCGCTATCGAACAACACTCCCCACATCCTTTGATACAATCGAGACCTGTCTCCTTCTTGAACTTCTCTATTTTTGAGTCGAGTTCCTGATAAAGCTCTAAAAGAGGATGGATTTCTAAAAAGAAAGGAGGCCTCTCTTTCATCAATCCTTCCTCCATAGGGCTTGGATCTCTGATTTAATATTTTAAGGATGATCATAAAGGATTTCAATTCCTGGAAATTTCCCATGATCGTTTGGTCACCCACGCACCATAAAAATCCCTCTCCCCTCGGAGACTGTGTCGGAATTACTATTTTGTCACCTGTAATCCCTCACTCAGATGGGGGATAAGCCCGAGAGGGGTATTGGAGAAACCCAAAATGCGGCTACCTTAAATGGTCCATAGAAATTCTTACTTTGGTTGGTTTTAATCAGAAACCCATTTCAACGATAGATCGATTCGTAGGATTCATTTATATTCAATCCATCCGCGTTCTATGGGTTTCGGAAATACTCCTGTCGGGCTTAAAATGATTTCCCCGCTTCAGTGAGGCATTACTGTCACCCTGAACTTGGTTCAGGGTCTTTTAAGTACCTGATCCCATTAGATGCTGAAACGAGTTCAGCATGACAGTCTTGGCGATTCTCTCTATAGCAACACAATCACTCGGGGAGAGGGAAGGGGTGAGGGGTAAAAATCATTTTCAAAATAAAATAAACAATATAAAATGGTTTTGTTTTGGGTTATAATAAATTAAAGATGGCTATAGGGCAGAAGAAAAAGGCGTTGATTCATATTGCCAAAGAAGATCTCCGTTTGAGTGAGGAAACCTATCGGCAGATCCTCCAGGGAGTTGCCGGGGTGGAGAGTTCCACCCAATTGACTCGGGAAGGCTTTATCAAAGTGATGAAACGATTCCAGGAGATGGGCTTTAAAGGGCTTCTCCCGAATCCCTATCACCCTGTCCCAAAAGGACGGCTCATTCCAATAAAAAGCCCTGTCGGGGAGGAGGCCATCACCGAGAGTCAAAAGGGGTTTATCTCCTTCCTTCTTGAGGAGCTGGGATGGGATGAGAGGCGCTTCCAGGGTTTCTGTCTCAGAATTATTAAACGACCTGATCCACTGACGAAACGCGACGGTCAGAAGATCATCATTGGTTTATTGGCCATATTGAGAAGAAGGGCATTAAACGAAAAAAGGAGAAAGAGATGAAAAAATATTTCATGATTGGAATAGGTGGGATACTCCTCTTCTCCCTGTTATGGATTCCTTTAAAAAAAGAGACCCTTGCTTCTTATATTGAGATGGAGGTCAAGGGAATCAGGATGGATGCCATGGGACACAGTCCGGTAGTCATTCTGGCGGACAAGGAAGGCAAGAAGGCCCTTCCCATCTGGATAGGTTTTCCCGAAGCGAATGCCATTGAGAGGGAGCTAAACCAGATCTCCACCCCGAGGCCGATGACCCATGATTTACTTTACTCCATCCTTCGGCATGCCCAAATTAAGATCAAGGAGGTTAAGATCGTACAATTAAAAAACCATACTTATTATGCCACCCTCCTTCTGATTTCAAATAAAGACCAACTGGAGGTGGACGCCCGGCCGAGTGATGCGATCATCCTTGCCCTCAAGGCAAAAGTACCCATTTTAATCTCGACCAAGATCTTAGAGGAACAGGGGATTGCTCTTGAAAGAAAAGGGTTCTTTAGTGAAAGATCGGGGATTCGAATTCAAGAACTGACCTCTGAACTGGCTTCCCACTTCAATTTCAAAGGAAAAAAAGGAGTCCTAGTCTCCGAAGTCATCCCTGGGAGCCCCTCCGAAACTTCTGGAATGAAAGCAGGGGATATTATTGTTAAGATAAATTCAAAAGAGGTAGGGAGTATTGAGGAATTCGAAGAGGCGATGGATACCCTTAAAGGGAAAGGTGTGGCCAATCTACTCATTTTTAGAGACGATCAGTATAAAGAAATCTCCATTCGTCTCAATCCCTAAGATTCTGGGAGGATGGATTTAATTAAGGAGTCTTTTGATAATGGGAATCTTTACAAACTGAACCCCTTCTTCTTTTAGGATGACTTCTTCGGCAGGGGTCGCTGTCCCTCGAATATTTCTCTTTTCTGCCTCTCCATAGTGGATTTTAAGTGCTTCTTTGGCAAACTCCGATCCCACATCTTCAAAATGCTTTTCCAGATAGTCCTGAATGATCTGAGAGGTTTGGTAAAGAAGCGCTTCTTCCTTTCTCCTTTCTCCACTCCCCCGTTTGATCATAAAAGGGGAGTAAGCTCTTACCACCTGGGTATCGTTACAGACCGGACAGGAAATCATGGAGGAAGCCATCTGTTCTTCGAAAGAAGCACTGTCTTTAAACCAGCACTCAAAAAGGTGACCATTCGAGCAGATCAAATCATAGGCAATCATTTCTAACTCCCAAAATTAATTTAACATTAAATAGAAGGTTTTGACAAGTCTTTTTTAAATTTGCCCACCAATCAAAAATGAGGTATCATTAAATTAAACCTAATTTGGAGGAGGCTCATGAAAAAAAAGTTTTTCCCTTGGATACCCTTTTTTTTAGTCCTCACCCTCTCCTTCTTATTTATAGGGAATGGGGAAGCCCAGAAAAGATTGGATCTGATTGGTCGAGAGACTCCCTATTTTACCCTTCCATCGACAGAAGATCGAACGATCAGCTATAAAGAAGAATACTATGGGAAATATCATCTTATCATCACCTTCTTTCCAGCGGCCTTCACCCCAATTTGAACAGGGGAGATGGAGGGTCATCAGAGGAACCTCT
>Ga0209102_1000974_pt1 | contig 16647 bp, 19 predicted proteins | sample ConPoolayeHmetaG_FD_185483 | JGI IMG/M metagenome (GOLD analysis project Ga0209102, IMG submission 185483) | Hot spring microbial mat communities from California, USA to study Microbial Dark Matter (Phase II) - Cone Pool mat layer H metaG... ...
CATGGAATCCCTAGTAATCGCGTGTCACTATCACGCGGTGAATACGTCCCTGCTCCTTGCACACACCGCCCGTCGTTCCACCCGAGCGACTCTTGGGTGAGGCGTGGTCCTTAGTGGCTGCGTCGAATCCAGGTTTCGTGAGGGGGGAAAAGTCGTAACAAGGTGGCCGTAGGGGAACCTGCGGCCGGATCACCTCCTAAGAAAGTATAGCCTTGCAATGCCAGCTGGAGGAGAAAGTGTGAAATTGCCACAGAAGCGCTAAAGCCCAATTATCGTAGTTTTGAGGAGTTGAGGTCTTGGAGAGGCTAGCCCCCCTTATAAATAGATTCAACTTTAGGGTTCTGTGACGTGTTTGCATTGGGTTTAAAATATTTGGATGCTTATTCTTCTATGACTCTGCCTTTGCTGTATGGGATGAATTCTCTTATTTCTTCTATTGAAGCTTTCAGCATTTTTTTCTGTTGTTCTTTTGATGTTTTTTTCTCCACAGCTTCTTGAATATGCTTTACTAGTTCTTTGCCCTTTAAGTCTCCTGGAATAATGACTGCATATGCGTTTGTTTTAGCTTTAACCGCGTCGATGGGTCCGCAAATAAATTTTATTTTTTCTTCTTCAACTGCAGTCGTAACGCCAATCGCCAATTTTAATGGGACTCCATGTAACCAGTTTCTCTTTCCGCTAATGACAAATGCTCCATGTGGCACGTATTCGCCTGAAGGCGCACCCTTGCTGAGTTGGTCTGGTTTAATCCAATAAACATCTACAGAGGCGAAGCCTTCACGCCAACCGCGACTAAAGGCAGCGGCAAATTCTGCTACTTCGCGTAGACATTGTTCGCTGGGTTTTTTTCCTTCAGTCTTTATGACCACAAAGGGTGCTCCGACGATGTCAGCGTGGAAGACAATGTCATCAGCCTCGGTATATTTTTTAATCAATACCTCGTTGCTGACTGCATCTTTGCCTGCTACGACTAAGAAGCCGTCTGAAGATGTGAACCATCGGAATTTTTCGAACCATTCTTTATGCTTCACTTTGTGTTTAACATGTTCTTCCACAGCTTCCGCAGGTTTAGCATACTCCAAAGTTTCAGCTCTCTTAATCTTTTCTTCAATATCCACAAGTTTCTTGCGGGTTTCTTCTAAAGCCGCTTTTGCGCCTTCTAACTTTTGTTTAGCTCGTTTGCTCTTCTCGTAAAATCTTCCAGCATCTTCAAACAGTCTTCCATGCAAGTTTAAGCCAAAGCGCAAACCATCAACACTTACTTGAACTGTTAAGCCTTTAGCATCAAAAGACTCGAAGAAAACGCTGGGCGTTATGCCTAAACTCTTTTCAGCTAGAACTTCTGAAACAATTGTTTTCCATTCTTTCCCACTTTGTTTGGCGACTAAAAACTTGTCCATTAATGTCTGAAGTTCGCCAGTATGCGCATAGATTGTATCTCCGATACATCTATTCTTTGCAGCTTCAGCCTCAGCTTCAGCTAAAGTCTTTTCTTGACTTTCTATCATGCGTTTAAGTCTTTCAGCTTCCCGCTTCAATTCATCAACTTCTAAGTCTACTTTTGCCTTTTCAATGGCTGTAACTCTAACATAGAACTCGTCTAAAGCCTCATTAAAGCTGTTGAAGAGTTGATGCTGAAAGCTTTCGTATCGCTCAAGTCTGAAGGGCACAACATCCACAAACCTGCTTTCATCCAAAACAATGTATGGCTCTAACTTGCCAATTGAAAAACAAGAAAGCAGAGTTTGCAAATTATCGTAAATGCTGTCAATTTCAGCCTCACTTAATGCGTTGCATGGCTTAGTCTTGTGTATTCCAGCCCTCAATAAAACCTCTTCGGAATAGATGCCGCCAATGCTTAAGAATCTTGCAAGAGCTCGCACAACTTCAACATCGTCTAGCTTTCTTAACTCTTCCCTCAAATCTTCCTTGTTAATCTTAAACGGATTTTTCCCCCCAGAAGGGGCAAAGGTTAATTTTTCGCCTCGAAGAATGTTTCGGTCGCGCATTCGCTTATAGGTCAAAGCGTGCAGAATTTCGTTCTTTTCATTCACTAAAATAATGTTGCCTTCACCAAAAATCTCTAAAATTAGCTTATAATTGCCTGCTTTGGCTTTAAAAGAAAAAATGACAACACGTTCAAATTCGTATTGCTCCACATTTGTTAAAAAGCCGTCTCGCAAGTATTTTCTCAAAGCCATACAAAAAGCAGGCGGCATCAAAGGCTTTTCAACCACATAAGAGGTTAAATGCAGCCTTCTAGAAGAATCCAAAATCAACCCAAAAGCTGGCTTATCAGGCTTATGAAGTTTGAAGAGTAGGGTTTTAGAATCTAACTGGTAAATGTTGCTGACTCGAGAATCCAAAATAGCCTCTTTCAACTCTCGAACGACAGCGGCAACATCGAAACTTGTAAACTCTTTCATACACAACAAGAATCACTTTGCAGAACTTATAATAATTGCCAAATTATAAATAGACAACCTTAAATCATAATCAAAAAATAAAGTGAGAGGAAGCAAAAACATGACACCTTTAGAAAAGATATACTGGTTAAGAGTAGCATTAGGCATTGTTGCAGCCTTTTTAAGCGCTGGCTATGGAATAGTAGTTCCAGGAGCTATCACTAATACAGGTTTTCCTTTAGAGACATTTATGTACGGCTTGTCCATAGCTCTTGTTTTTTATCTAATATCTTTTTACTTTATAAAAAACAAATTCATACTTCAAGTGGAGAAGCCGCAGAAACTCGCGACAACTGGAATAGGTTTATACTTTATTACGTGGCTAGTCTTCTGGATTCTCCTATACACAATAATTGCTGGACAGCCACTACCTGAGCCGCCACCTTAACTTATTCGATAAAGTCTTCCATAGTCGCTTGAGTTTTATCATCCTTCAATGTTTCAACCTTCACATTCTCGGAAACTGGTACTCCTTTGTCATTAGCCTTTGGAATGTTAGATACATCGATTTTACTTAGAACGCGCATGCAATCAGCCCAAGCTGAAAAGAATCCACGGTCAAAATCTCCATGAAGCCTATTTTTCACATGTGCCAGAAACTCGCGTCTATAAGCATTCAAAGCCGCCTTATCTCCTAATTCTAACTTCGAGAAAAATGAATACGAATCATTACTGTTCGACCGTCGCCCAAGCTTCATCCCATATAAAGCCCTAAAATAACCTCTGTTCCACTCTGTCTTGTGCATTTTCTGCTTAATTCTCTCCAGCTCCCGCTCTGCTTCAGTAAACTGTCTATTAACCACAAGCAGAAAGTAACGTGTCACCAAGGCTGATGGTACAGGCATTTCCTAACGCCCACGCGGCTTCGATTTCTCTTCTTCAGAAACATCTTCTATGCCGTTCTCGGTTACTTTAAAGATTTCCTCTCCTTCTGGCAAATACGGACTTGAAACTAGACGGGCAATTCGCACAGGACCATGTGAAGCTCTTCGTAGATAAACACGTGTATGGCTTGTATGCCCAACTATGTGACCGCCAATGGGATGAATGGCATCTCCAAAGAATGCGTCAGGCTTAGCCATGACTTGATTTGTAACAACAGCTACAGCATTGAAGGCTCTAGCAATGCGAATCAGTTTATGCATGTGCTTGTTCAATTTCTGCTGTCTCGAAGCCAACATCTCACGTCCGATATATTCACTTCTAAAATGCGCAGTTAAAGAATCAACAATAATCAGCTTCACATTATTCGCCTTAATAACCTCATCAACATTATCCAACAAGAACATTTGATGGTCAGACGTGTAAGCCTCAGCATAAATAATGTTTTTGACAACTTGCTGTGGGTCAAGACCTAAATGCCTTGCCATTTGCACAATTCTCTCTGTTCTAAATGTGTTCTCAGTGTCTATGTATACTGCAGCGCCATTAAGCCCGCCTCTTTCTGGAGGCAATTGAACATTCACGCATAATTGGTGGCAAATTTGACTTTTTCCGCTACCATACTCACCATAAAACTCGGTTATAGTCTGCGTTTCTAATCCGCCATCAAGAATCTTATCCATGGCTTTACTACCAGTTGTTAAACGCAAAACACTCTGGCGCATCCTAAGAAGCTCATCAGCCCTAACAAAAGTAACGCTAAGAGCAGAGCGAGCAGCATCAATAATAGCAAAAGCCTTCTTTTCGCTTATACCAGCGGGCTCCAACTCTCGGGCTGTAGCCATAGCCAACGATTCAACAGTGTGAAAACCCAATTCTTGCAGTTTCTGAGCAGTAGCTGGACCAATTCCTGGCAAATCCTCCAGAAACTCGTATTTCTTTTTAGATGCACATTCTGCTTGTTCTTCCTCACTCATTAAATCATTCTCCTCTTCTAACTCATGAAAAGGTTAGGCTATGCCCTATTTAAAATACACGAAAAACAACAATGCTCAATCCGTGGAGAGATGAGTTAAAGTGATAGTCGCTTAGAAATCATGCTTAGTTTGGGTGATAAAGCAAGACAAAACATAAGTACGTGAATTATTCATAAAACCGAAAAAAGGAGAAAGAACTTTGGAGACAGCAAAAATTGTGGAAGATGTTGCCTTTAACATTTTGAAACAAGCTATAATCTATCTACCAGAAGATGTCAAGCAAGCATTGAAAAAGGCTTATGAAGAGGAAATAAGCGAGATAGGCAAAACACAGTTAAAGGCAATTTTAGACAATATTGAACTTGCAGAGAAATATAAGGCTCCTGTATGCCAAGACACAGGCACAATAATATTCTATGTTAAAGCTGGCGCCAAAGCAAAAGACCTCGACAAAATTGAGAATGCACTTGTAAATGCCACACGAAAAGCCACAAGAGAAATTCCTCTCAGACCAAATTCTGTCGATCCATTCACTCAAAAGAACAGCGGAGACAACACTGGAAGATACATACCATTCGTCAATTGGGAAGTCGTGTCTGGAAACAGCATAGAATTAACAGTTATGACAAAAGGTGGTGGTTCAGAAAATGTATGTGTGGCTGGAATGCTTGTGCCAGGAGAAGGAATCGATGGCTTGAAAAAGTTTGTCATTGACGCCGTAATAAAGGCTGGAGCACAACCATGTCCACCAACAATTTTAGGCATTGCAATGGGAGGAGGAGCAGACATATCAATGAAACTGGCTAAAAAAACTCTGTTAAGACCCCTCAACGAATCTAATCCAGACCCTGCAATAGCAAAACTTGAAAAAGAAATATTTGAGGCTGCAAACATGACTGGGATTGGACCAATGGGATTAGGAGGAAAAACAACAGTTCTAGGCGTGCATATTGACTATGCATTTAGGCATCCAGCGTCTTTTCCAGCAGCTGTTGCCTTCAACTGCTGGGCTGCAAGAAGAGCCTCTGCAAGAATCAATGCAGATGGAACCGTTGAATATTTAACGCATAAGATGAAATGATGAGGTGTATATGAAATGACTATTTACAAATTTAAAACACCCATAACAGAAGAAAATGTTCGCAAACTCAAAGTAAATGATGTACTTTACATAACTGGGACCATCGTAACCGCCAGAGACCAAGCGCACAGAAGAGCCTTAGAACATTTTAAAGAAGGAAAACCCTTACCCATAAACCTTGAAGGCTTAGCAGTTTTCCACTGCGGTCCAGTTGTAAGTAAGGAAGGCAATAAATGGATTGCCGTCGCTGCCGGTCCAACAACAAGCACAAGGATGGATATTTTCGAGGACGAATTCATAAAGAACTTCAAAGTCCGAGTAGTGATTGGCAAGGGTGGAATGGGTAAGAAGACAACCGATGCCATGGCGAAGTATGGCGCCGTTTACGGCGCTTTCACAGGAGGAGCCGCAATATTGGCTGCTAAAGCCATAAAAAGTGTCAAAAGCGTTGAATGGTTGGATTTAGGTACTCCAGAAGCACTGTGGATTTTCGAGGTTGAAGAATTCGGTCCATTGGCTGTAGCTATTGACTCTCATGGAAATAACATTTTCATGGATGTTCAGAAGAAGGTTGAAGAGAATAAGCAGAAGATATATCAGAAGCTTGGTTTGTCGCATTAGTTTCTAACCATATTTTTTCTGTTTATTTTTGTGTTTGATTTTTGATAGGGAGTTTAGATTCTGTTTAATGTGTCGGAAGATTTAATATATAATCTTACATCCACATAAACAGAGGAACCAAACATGCTCAAAAACTTTAGAGACAAAATAGCCCTTTCAGGAATCACCGTGCTACTGATAGGCGTAATTCTATTAATATTCACTTTCATAAGCGCCTACGGATTTCTAACTCAAAGCCTTTCAATAATAACCTCTGAAGACATGGTGCGAATATTTGGCGAAGCATTAGCGCCACTTATTACAACCAGCATACGCATAATGTATCTTGGCATAATGGGTTGGGTAGGCTCACTCTTAACAATAAGAGGAGTGACGATAATTGCTCACATACCAACCATGCAAACAGTTGCTCCACCGCAAAAACCCATAGTGCCTCAACAAAAGCCAGTGCCCCAGAAGGCAAAAGAAGAAAAACTGAAAGAACCAGAATTTGTGGTCATACCACCAGAGCAGGTTTCACAGCCGCAACCTCAACCAAAGCCAGAGGAAACGCAAAAAAACAATTCTCAACCGCAATAACCTAACCAGTAAAATCCAACGTGGAATATAGGGAAAAGGTGAAGTTATGCGAGTCCCAATTCGAATGATAAGCTTAGCCACAACATTTTTCTGGATATTCCTAATCGCATTCTTCATCACTGCAGTTTATTCCGTCAAAGATATAAGCTTCAATATTGGCGATCCACAAATGAGTGTAAAAACTGACAATGAGCTAGTTTTTTCTCTGCCAGTATCCATTACAAACAGAGGCTTTTACAATATAGGCGCTTTCAGCATAAAAACACAAGTCTTAGACAAAGAAGGCTTCATCCTAACTCAAGCGTCCACTCTTATACCTGTAATAAGGAAGAATAATGAGGTTATCATCAATCATAATATGACAGCAAATGTTACCGAGTTATTACAGAGATGCCAAAATTACTTGTTTAACGATACTGAACTGAGTATTTATGCAGCATTAGGCTTGAGAATTGCGGAGATGATTCCAGTTGAGGCTTCAGCCAACTTCTCCATGCTATGGGGCGCTCCATTGTACAATTTTTCATTAGGAGAGATTCAATACAGTGTGCACAATTCTACGCATGTAAGAGTTGTTGTTCCGATAAGTTTTGAAAACCACTCCTTCTTCGACATTGTGGGAAGTATCCATATGCAAATGTATAACAACACGGATGTGCTTATTGGTGAAGGAGAAGCACGCATAGAGGCATGGAGTAACATGCCTTACGATGGCTTCATAGAGCTTTTTGTTCAAATAATTGGAGTGACTGAAACTGGGCGTTTTGAAGTCTATTTTCTGACTTCGATATTTGAATATGGACCGTTGGTGATTCCTTATGGCTGATGTAAATAATAACTCGAGGAAAAAAATTCGAAGTACCGTGTTTAGGGCTTTGAAGGCAACTGTTAAGAGTGTTCTCGTCTATCTAATTTACTACATTATATGGATGTTTTTGGCTCCAATTTCAGAATATGTCCCAAGTCTTCAGCAAATGATTGAAAACTTCGTGATAATATACATTTCCTTAATGATAATTGGAGACCTTACTTCAGGAACCATCTTCCAATACTTCGTTAGCGTATCCAAATCTTTGTTTGTTATTGCCTATTTAATTCTCTCTTTAAAGGGAGGAATATTTGGAATAACATTCCAAAACGTGAATCTGACTGTGGATCTTCGCTTGTTTTTGACAATTGCGATACTTCTCAGCTTATTAGGACTTTCAAAGTCCCTGCTTCAAACAATAAATTTTCTGAATGAAAAGGCAGAGCCTATGCACGTCTAATCTTCTATTTGTTTTGATTTGAGTTCGCGACTCATCAAGTAAGCGTCTTCGCCATCAGCATAATAACCTTTGATTGTGCGTGAAATTTGAAAACCCAGCTTTTTATAGAGGCTTATTGCAGGCATGTTGGTTACTCTGACTTCTAGAAAACATTGTTTCGCGTTGTATAATTGCATGCCTTTCATGGCTTCGTTAACTAAAGCTTCTCCAACACCCTTATGTCTATATTGTGGCAAAACAGCCACAGAAACAATATGGCCTTTCTTCATCAAACCGCTAAGTAGGTTTGATAAGCCTACTTCAATGCGACACATTATGTAACCGATAACTTCTCCGTTTTCTTCTGCTACTATGAAAGTTTCTGGGAATCTTTTGTATAAATCGATGAAGAAGTAATTTGTGTAGTTTTCTGGTAAGCAGACATAGTTAATGTGCATCACACTTTTTAGGTCATCCATAGTGAATTTCCGCAGCTTGAAAGTTTTTTGCAAGTTTCTTTCTCCATTTCTGTTCTGATGCATAAATTTCAAGGATAGTTAATATTTTTTCTCACTCAGCTACTTTTGATTTGTCTTCATTTGCCTTGACTTCTGGATGCGTAAAGTTTCCATAGGGCATGACCCAAACCTTAGCGTTCTTACCAGCAATTTTGAAGGCTTCATTTAATGCGTCATTTACCGCTCTTGCGGTTTTCAATTTAAAAATATTCGTGGCGTAATAATCTGGCATAGAAGAAACCAGAATAATCTGATGATTCTGCAAAGCTCTCAAAAGATAATAGGCTTTGTGCCCCCCTAAAACAAAATTACGCTTAATTTCCCTCTCAACAGCCTTAATATCGCTAAACTTAACCATCCAATCATAAAAGACTTGATTCCCATGTCCCTCTCGACATTCAGCCACCAAAACTATAACGCCACCACGCTTAACAACTTCAAGAGCACTGTCAACACCCTTATAGGCTTGAAAAAGATTTACATCCGCGGGATAGCCACCTGAACTAACAACAACTACGTCTGCTTTACGGTCTACTGACACACGGTACATTTCATCAACAACTTTGACTCCTTCATAGAAGACCCGTTCTAAATCGCCAGCAAAGGCCTTCACGATTTCACCTTTACTGTTGATTACAACGTTTAAAATGAAATCCACTTTAGCCAGTTTTGCAGCTTCAACCATATCTTCATGAATTGGATTCCCATCTAAGACTCCAGTTTTTGCGTTTGGATGCAGAATCATTGCATGATTATGCTTAATCGTCTCTTCTCCAGAGATTGCAGGCAAGATGCTTTTTCTTCCCCCGCCGTAACCCGCATAATAATGAAAGCCGATATCGCCAGTTAAAATTTTTACATCAGCCTCAGCAAAAACCTTGTTTAAATAGACTTTATTCCCATGCTTCTGAGTAGTACCTACATAAACAAGGTCTTGCGCCTTACAGTCATGACTTATAATTTTAATGCGATCAAGAACCTCATTGCCCAAAAGTCTAACAGCCTCTTCACGAGTAACAGCCCTATGGGTTCCGCAACCAAAAATCACTGTAATTTGTTCATCTTTAACTCCAGCTAGTTTCAATTCATCCAGTATCGGTGGAACCAATATGTGACTTGGTGCGGGTCTTGTGGCATCATCAACAACAATTGCCACTTTGTGTTCTGGCTTCACAATTTCGCTTAACTTCTTAGAGTCAAGTGGTTCTTTTAATGCCCTCTCAATCTCGGCTTTAGCATCAGATATGCCTTGTTTCTCTTTAGGTTCTATTATGCCAAGAAAATTTTGTGTTGGAACTCTGGCGCAGATTTCTGTTTTTCCATATGGAAGCCAGACATCAACCATAGCCATCACGTTGAATATGAAAACACTCAAGCAGCAATTATTAAGCCTTTACTCAAAGAAAGGGAATCATCTGCAAGTTATAATTCGTAAATAATTCTAAAAGCACAGAAACAACTTTATATCTTACATTCTCTGGTTCATGAAACAAAAGTGGGACTTAATGGGACTACGCGACCTTCTTAAACGGGAATTCTACTTTATCACAGGAAACTATCAAATTCTAGTCGTCAGCTGGATAATAATGGATTTAGCAATGGAAATGCCAGCCCCAAACTTTCAATACTATGTACAAGCCTTAGGCGGAAGCGGCTTAGCTCTTGGAATTATAGGTCTAGCCAGCTGGGTTGCAATGGCTACCGTCGCGTTTCCTGGAGGCTATCTTGCAGATAAATATGGTAGACGTTGGCTCATAACCACAATGACTTTTATCATGGCTTTGTCAAATCTATTCTATGCATTTGCTCCAACATGGCACTTCATTCTTTTAGGAACAATTGTTCACAGCCTCTGCCTTATTTATCAGCCAGCATTGTTCGCAATGGTTCAAGATTCATTGCCGCCGGAAAGAAGAGGAATGGGTTCATCTATAATACAGCTTATCCATGGCACCTTTAACACTCCAGGACCAGTAATCGCAGGCATCCTATTGATACAATTTGGATTGGTATGGAGCATGAGAATAATCTATACAATTGTGACTATTCTCTACCTCATTGCAGCAATTTGGCGGTTAAAATTGAAGGAAACCGTGATGAACAAAGAACCCATTCGCTTCAGATATTTTATTTCTTCTTACCCAAAGGCTATAAAAGAATGCTTTAATGTATGGAAAGCAGTTCCACGCTCAGTATTTTGGCTATTTATTGTTCAAACGACAGTGATGTTCGGAATGTCGCTTACCCATGTCATGAACGCTATATATGCAAGAGACATTCTTGGAATACCCGAAGAACAATGGTGGCTCACCTTCATTCCCCTCTTAGTAACCATGATTGTTATGTCTATCCCAATAGGCAAGATGGTTGACAAAATAGGAAGAAAAACTCCACTGCTCCTCGGCATATCTTCATTAGGCGTGGCTACACTAATCTTTGTCATTGGAAATCTAGTAACCGTTATGATATCCATGATTCTTTTTGCCACTGGTCAATTGTTAGTCATGTCATCAGCAATGGCACTTTCAACGGACCTTGTAGAACCTGTAAACAGAGGTAAAGTTGTCGGATTTAGAAATTTTGTCGCTTACATCTTCAACGGCGTAGCCATGCTATTAGGAAGCTATTTATACGTAAACTTCATTCCCCAACTACCCTTCTACGTAGCACTTGGATTGCTCATCCCTACATTCCTTATAATTCTATTTCTTATCCAAGAAGCGAAAAATGAAAAGCCAAGTATAGAAAAACAAAAAATGTAAAGATGCTTTTTCAGAAGGCAGAGTGGATAACAGATTGCCTATGGGTACTTTCTGCAATTTAGTCAAACCATTATGTTATCAAGGCTTAACGCTACAATGCAACACAAGTTCTTTAAAACTAAAACACAATATTAAAGAGATGTGAGGAATATGTCAATCGAAAAAACTCCTACAAAAAACGAAATCTTTTTCGTATGGTTTAACCGTTATTCTGGAGTAACCATAAAAACCCCTACAAAAACTTTGATAATAGACCCAGTTGATGTTAAACCCCGAGACTTCAAAAACGTTGATGCCATTCTAATCACACATGAACATTACGACCATCTTGACCAGTCAGTTATTTCAGAAATTCAGAAACTAACGCAATGCATGGTTGTGGCTGACCTAACATCTGCAAAAAGATTAAAGAACACTATACCTTCAGAAAAATTGTCCGAGGTTCAACAAGGCTCAGAAATGAAAATCGGTGAGGTTTCTATAAAGGCTGAAAAATGCAATCATCCAGCTGCTACGCCCGTATCCTTCATAATAACAAGCGAAGACGGAGTCAAAATTTTCCACACAGCAGACAGTTTACCATTTCCAGAAATGGCAACAATAGGCGAAAAAGAAAAATTCGATGTAGTTTTCTGTACAGTTTCAATTGCACCTGGTTCGTCGCCAGAAACAGGCGCCGAAATCATAAGGTTAACGAAGCCAAAGGTGGCGGTTCCCTATCACACTGGTTCTCCAGCAGACCAAAAGAAGTTTGCGGAAATCTTGAAAAAGCAAATGCCAAAAGTCACATGCCTAATTCCAGAAGTCGGAAAAATCTACCAAGTTTCAAAACGGACGTGAAAAAGTGCCTATCAAAAAAAACGACGAGACCGGTAAGATAGAGATTTGCAAAATTCTGAACAAGATTGGTGCATTGCAGTTTGGGACATTTAAACTTACAAGTGGTAGAATAAGCCCCTACTACATTGATTTAAGAATAGTGCCAAGCTTCCCCGACGCTTTTCAAAAAATCTGTGAGTTCTATGTAGACTTTATAAAAAAAGAGATAGAGAGCAAAAATTTTGAGAGAATAACTGGAATTCCAGTAGCGGGCATACCATTTGCATCCATAATTGCCTACCATCTAAAGAAACCATTTATATACATCCGCAAAGGAGTGCGCCTCCATGGAAGACAAAGAAGAATAGAAGGGATAATTGCTCCAGGAAACCGAGTTTTGCTAGTTGATGACCTAATTACAACTGGCATATCGTTGAGGAATGCGGCAAAAGCCATAAGGGCAGAAGGCGGGGTGGTAACAGATGCCGTTGTGCTTTTGGACAGGGAAGAGGGTGGAAAAGAAAAGCTTGAGAAGAGTGGAATAAAGCTTCACGCAATGCTCAATGTTGGCGAGATAGCTGAAAGGCTATATGAAATAGAGGCAATAGATGAAGAACAATTGAAAACCATTCTGAAACAAACCAAAAAATATAAGAAATAAATGAGGACGAAGCAATACTACTCATAGAATATGAGTTCTTGTTCCTCTAACATTTTATGAAGCTTATGCACCGCATCATACACGTCCTGTTCCTTCTTTGCTCCTGTGCAAACAAGCTTTCCACTAGCAAACAATAGTATGACAACTTTAGGCTCATCCATTCTATAAATTAAACCTGGAAACTGCTCCGGCTCATACATAGTTTTCTCGAGAACATATGCCGATTTTTCCAAATCAATCATGCCACCTAGACTTGCAGAAGCTACGATATTCTGGATTTTCAACTCAGGCTTGCTGATGATTATTATTCCACCTTTCTTCAGCTCTTTAATAACCTTTATGACGGCTCTGCGCGCTTCTTTCTCCGATTTTGCACCCGTGCATACCATCTTTCCAGAATTAAAAATTAGAGTAGCTGTTTTTGGTCTCTTAAGTCTAAACACTAATCCAGGAAACTGTTCAGGACGATATTCTACACCTGGATAACCTTTAACAACAGCGTTTAAGTCAACTTTTTGATTCAAAGTAGCCGAAGCAACAACATTTTCAATGTTTACGACAGCTTTAACCTTTGGCATAAATCTCACTTCTTATAGTGAATGCTTAAATACCCTTTATAAAGCATTGGGTTTTAAAAACTGTTTTTTGAACTTTCCCTTAATTCGGTTTTAGGTCTTATCATCATTTCAAGCTTTTTGTCTAAATGTAGATGTCGAATCACAATCCAAAGGTTTAATAGCAAAAAGACTAAAAGCGAAGCTTGCATCCAAGAGAATGTTGGAACACCACGGCGTATGCCTTGATGTAAACCGTCGGTTACAAAGCAGTTAATCGCGTATGTTAGGAAACCATGAGAAAGAGAAGCGTTATGGATATTATTATGAGCTTCTTTAAAACTTAGATGGTATTGCAAATCGGGGTACATGCCCATAATAGTTACATTTTGGGGAGGATCAGCACCTATTTGATAAAAAGTGAAGCTTCCAAATAGACTAAAAAGCAAGATTCCTATGAGAAGGACATCTAGGATTATAAAAAAGATTGTTTTAATATCTAATTTTCCAAAAAATTTCCATTTCTCTTTCTGCTCTTCTTCAGCAGATTCTTTTTCTTCATCACCACTGAAAAGCGAAAATAAAATGCCAACAAAAATTATCATTACAATTAAAAAGAAATAAAAATTCCCCAATCTATTAACGAATAAAGCAAAATTGCCTACAAATGGAATTTTTGCTATCACCTTTCCAATAAGGGCGCTCTCATGAAAAATTTCTTCAGCATATACTAGATTGTTATCTCCATGGGTGGTAATAGTCCAAGTACCATCAGAGTTTTGCACTTTTTTAACAGCTCTATGAACAATGCGAAAATTTGGATCATCAGGTTTGGGACTTTTGAAAACAACGATGTCTCCAGTTATGTAGTCGGCATTTATTTGAGCTGCAGATACCCCTTGGACTATTATCACGTCGCCTACGTTTAATGTTGGCAGCATACTTTGAGAAGCTACTGCTAATGCAGGATACTCTGAACCCATCACTAGTTGTGAACCATACCAAAAGCCAAAAACTATTACCGCCATTAGGATAACCATCATGACCATTTGGAAATATTCATTTTTCCATATGCGTTTAAGTGGTTCTAAAGTCAAATTTGTGCCTTCTGTTAAATGAAGCATTCTTGATGACTTATGCTTTAATGCTTTAAAACTTAACGCTTTAAAATAGGAAAAATAGGGGAAGACAGATTAGCTTAGAGCTCTCTTGCCTAACTCTCTGTTACTCGAAGTTACCGGCATCGAAGACGTTTATATTTTCTTTTTACTTAGCACTTCTCGGAAGGGTTTCTTACATTTTGGACAATCAAAAAGTCCAATCTCTAGCTGCATTTTCTTGCCTGACTTGTCTGGACGCCCAGCCATTTTCCATGTTTTTTTAGGTGATGATACAACGGTTCCGCATTTTGGACATTTAGCCATTTAATTTCCTCCAACATTCTCGATAACGATGGTTTCATATGATGATAGATAAAAAACTTTCCATTGTTTTCGAATAGAAAAACACTATTGAAACATAAAGTTTAAACATATTTTTGATAAAAAAATGGAATGAATTTAATGCAACTTTTTAGTCAAGACCTAAAAAGCGCTACATAATTGAATTTGAGGGCTTATGGAAGAAAAACTTGGAGCTTGCTTATAGTTAACATGCTTTAAAATATCAAACAAATGATTATTGAAACATAATTTTAATGTTGTTTGATAATAAAATCTGCTTAGAAATTATCGGTTGCCACTTCTAGATTAATGTAGGTGTTGTTTGATTGTGCGATGTTTATTTGTTCAGCTGCAGATTTAAGCAAAAATACATAAGCCTAATTATTGAAATTTGCATCAAACGTGACAAAAATTACCAAGCAGAATTCTTTCCTTTAATTCCTTTTTCATCCCAGATTTTTAGAGTACCAAATGTATGTTTGGGCTTGCTTAAATCCTAGCCTTTTGATGAAGTGTATTCCAGCTATGTTGGTACTTTCCACATCCACTATAACAATGCGCGCACCTCTATTCTTGAATCGTCTTTCCAATTCTTTGTATAATCTTCTCCCAACGCCATGTCTTTGTTTTATTTTTTGGATGCCAGACCATACAAAATAACCATAAGTCCACGGACTAAATGGACGCTTCAAGATAATTCCCAAGGCGAAGCCAACTATTCTTTTTGATTTAGCATCTTCAGCGACAAGACAGAGTTCTGGTTCGCTACTAAAGAGAGACAGCAACTCATTAATATTCCATGTTCGATAAGTAAACTGTAGGCTTGATGGAGTGAAAATCCTCTCGCCTAAATGCCAAACTTCTGAAAGGTCCTCCAGAGTCATCTGTCGAACTTCAACTTGCAGTTTCCTTTTCTTACTGCGCCTTCCGTGTCCTTTCGCTTTTCTAGCCAGCGGCATCGCACATCTTATTTTACATTAAAAAATGGCGATATAAGCCTATTCGGAGCTTCCTCAACAGTGACACTTGTGCTATCTAAAAGTTACTTAGAGATAGGCTATTTTTGTGTTGTCCAGTGGATTGGCGTCGTTTAGGATTGTGCTTGTGTAGGCCTTTATTTCATAACTTCCGCTGGTTGTTGGTGTCCATGTGAAGTTTAGGGTCATCGTGGCTTCAAGCTCTAATGTTATGGTTTGAGTTCCAATTAAGGGGTCCCATACTCTTGTGTAATTACGCTTACATTAAATGTTTCAGTGAAATTCCCTACATTCTGAAGAGTCACATAGATACGCAATGTTTCATTTATCTTGGGGTTTTCGGTTGAGAATCTTAGGTTTACAATGGATATGTCATGTATCACTATCCACGGGTTCATAAGTGGATAACGGTCCTCGCCATAAGGGAAGAGTTAGTATGGTATGTTGCCTATTCCATCGCTTCCAGGCAGACTTGTAATATTAGCACTTGCTGACTTTAATGGATGTCAAATGTCGCTATGAAAACACATTAAAATAAGCATAAGCATTATTGTAAAAACTAATTTCCTTTCCATGATCAATATCCTGTTTGTATAAGAATTTCCGTCATATTAGAATCTAATTTCTAGTACAATCTAATCCAAATATAGAACGCCAAAAGCTTTGGCTACGTAATATTTATGAAACCCAAGATAGCAGATAAAGACTTCCAAAATGCTTTTACCTACGGTTTTCCGCTTATTCCTTAGCATCGAGGTTCAACAAATCTTGAAGAACCCTACGAAAAACGCTTTTGATTTGCTTGTTAAGCCCGTTCGAAGGCTTGTTGAACAGAGAGGATTCTCTAAGCCAACAGAGCCCCAAGAGAAAACTATTCCAAAAATTCTTGATGGAAAAAATGTCCTTCTTATCTCGCCTACAGCAACTGGTAAGACAGAAGCCGCTTTTTTACCAGTCTTGAGCATGCTTCTCCAAGGACAACAAGGAATGCCTGGCATTAAGGTTCTGTATATTACTCCTTTGCGAGCCTTAAACCGTGACATGCTAGAAAGGCTGGAATGG
>Ga0209102_1000976_pt1 | contig 16624 bp, 13 predicted proteins | sample ConPoolayeHmetaG_FD_185483 | JGI IMG/M metagenome (GOLD analysis project Ga0209102, IMG submission 185483) | Hot spring microbial mat communities from California, USA to study Microbial Dark Matter (Phase II) - Cone Pool mat layer H metaG... ...
GTCCAGCAGGCCGGGAGACGACGGCCCAACCCCTATCCCGCTTCCCTCCTCGCCGGGCTCCCCAAACCCTTCCTCGACCGCCTCCGCCCGCCCGATCGCTAGCTCTATCCTGGTGGTTCCGGCCTGAAGCTCAACCTGTTTGCGCGCCGAAAGCCCACCCACCCTGGCCTCGACCACCACGGTGTCGCCGGTCTCAAGGAATGGAACGTCCCCTGTATCAAACATCCCCCGCCCCCACATGAAGGGGGGCACCTCGGGCCCGTCCACCGGCACGGCCACCCAGAGCGCTTTGTCCAGGTCGGTTATGTTTATGATGGTCCCCGAGCCAACCGGCCTGTCGTAAAGTGTCACGGTCCCGGCCACGGCGTTGACGTCTAAGTCGGCCCACACACCCCCCATGAGGACAACCGCGGGGATGAGCAGGACGACGAAGACTCCGGGCTTCAGGCTCTCACCCCATGACGGTGAAGCTCGCGTCCTGGTCGCACTCTATGAAGTAGGCCGCGTTGGGCTGGAGGCTTGTGAAGGACGAGTCCGAGCTCCACCACAATCCCTGTTCGGGGAAGTACTGGACCGCCTTGTACTCGCCCGCAGAGCTCCTGCGCCAGATCTTCGATATGGGGTGGTAGGAGCCGGTCTGTGGGAATGCCTGGGATATCGGCGTCGCCGCGCCCACCCATCCCACGAGGTTTAATCCCTTCTTCAGTTGGATCACCCGGCTTTCGGAGCTTCTCGCCACCGCCACCTCGCACGGCGCCGAACACTCGATGAAGTAGGCCTCGCCGTGCCTGAGATAGGTGAAACTCGCATCAGCGCTCCACCAGCCCGCGCCCTCATAGTAGGATGCGGAGACGTAGGAGCCCGACGAGGTCCTCCTCCAGACGCGTCTTACGCCCGGTGCGGACGCGAAGGCCTCGGCAAATGTTCTGTCGGGACCGGGCCATGAGACGAGATTCAGGCCGCGATCCAAGAGAAGGTTGGTCGTTTCCCCCGACCCGGTGACCATGACCATCACGGGGCGCACCAGCGATGTCGCGAGCGTGCCGCCCGTGAGGATCTCGATGGTCCCCTGGAACAGCCCCGAGGGCTGGTCGGCCGGCACCCGGTAGGTTAGATCTATCACCCTGCTCTCGCCTGGGGCAAGCTGGATCGTGGTGCTGGACGGGGTTATCATGGGGGCTGCTGAACCGTTGACAAGGATCCTCACGCTGGCCGTCTGGTCGCCCTCGTTCCAAATCCTAAGGTAGGAAGTCTTGCTTCCGCCTTTGGGGATCGTGAAGGACTGATCGGGCCCGGTAAGGGCTAACCCGCTCAGTGAGGCCGCCAAGCCGCATAGGCAGAAAAGAACGCCCGCCGCCATGATCACCGAAACGGCCCGAGCCATCAAGCCACCCCTACCTAGCATCGAAGATGAGATTGCCCTCGTAATCCTGGTCCTTGAAGGTCTCCGGTATCTTGATGAAGATGTAGAGGTCCATCTGGCCAGCACCCTCCAGCCGGTCTATGAAGACCTGGCGGGTAGAGGAGAGCGTGAGGATGGGACGGCCGCTCTCCGGAACTCCCGGCGACGGGTCGTCATCGACCATGAAGTCGTTCGGTGCAAGCTTGTATGCGGGGTCCTGCTTCCCGACGAAGGTGGTGCAGCGCACCCCGATCTGGATCTGCGTGTTGCAGGCGTAGGAAGCCCGAAGGCCGGTTGAGGCGACCTTTCCGGGCTGTCCGGAGACGGTTATCGACTGTGAGCTCAGGCCAAACGAGACGAAGGTCGTGACCGTCACGCTTGTGATGCGGCTTGAGGACTCGGCCTCGTCCTCGACGATCGCCACTATGGTCCATGCGCTGGCTCGGGCCGACCTGTCCAACCGTGCCTTGAAGCGCCATGTCGCTTCCGCACCCGTCCTGTCGCTGGGCGCTTTGCAGCCCGCCTTGTCAAGCTGGGAGCCCGTGAAGCCATCCGAACTTGACCAGCGGAAGGTATAGTGATCGGTCAGCGAGTCCTGGGCGGATTGCGATGATTGGGCCGAGTACGCCACGATCGTGATCTCGAGTATGTCCGCCGCCGTGTTGTTGTCCCTACACCTCACATCGAGGGTGAATGCCACCCCCGGGTCTATGACGGAGGTTGTCGCGGACCGATCGTCAAGGATCGAGATCGATATCAGCTCCGGCTTCGCGTTCAGTATGTAGGCGATGATGGGTATCTCGATGCCCGAAGAGAGCGGAACGAGCCCCATGATTAGGATCAAGAACAAGGCAAGCCCTGACGGTCCACGACCCATCGCCCGCCGACCCATCCGCACCGCCCTGCGCAGCCTTACTCCAGCGGATCGGACAAGCTGTATTAACTATTCCAAACGTCAGGGTGCCCACTCAGGGATTGTCGCAACGTTGGTTGAGATTACTGCAGGGTGCCGCGCCTTCGGATGAGGAAAAACACCAAGACCGCCGCGGCGAAAGCGGCCGCCACCCCAACGTAGAGCAGGGACGGCTTCTGAGGATTCTCGACCACAAAGACCGTCACCGCCTCGGCCGTGAGGTTTGAGTCGGAAGCGACCGCCTTGAGCTCATGTTCCCCTTTCGACCACCTGCGCGTCCTCCATACGTAGGTCGCCTTGCTGGAGACGAGCTTTCCGTCAATGTAGATCTCGAAGTAAACCTCGTCGCCGTCCGGGTCTCCGCCCTCGACCGCAACGGACACGTCGCCCGATAGCTTCTCCCCCTCCTTTGGGAAGACTATCCTGACCCATGGGGGACGGTTTCCGGCCGGCTTTGCCACGGTTATCGATATCTGCCTCGTCACGCCCGGCACTATCTGTTCGCCTTCAAGTAAAACGACGATCTCTCCCTCGAAGTAGGCCGGGTAGCTCGGCGCCGCATAGACTATCTCCACCCGCCTATTCTGCAAGGGATCTATGGTAAGGGAGGTGGTCTCCAGGAAGGTGATCGAGGTGACGTTTCCGTGCAGCTCTATCCTGTATGCCCCGGTCGCATTCCCGTCGTTGTAGATCCTGATGTACGAGGTGACGTTCTCGCCCGTCAGGAGCGTGAATGCCTGCGGCGGACCCGAGATCCCGACGCTGGCCGTTTCGCTCGCGACTGCCTGCCCCACCCAGACGACCAGGAACAGGGAGACCATCGACTTGGGGCCGAGGAACACTTGCATGACGCTGAGACGGGCGGATAAAAATCCTTTCCGGCCGGCCGCCCGGCCATGAAGGGATGCCCAAAACGCGCAGGCCTATCAGAGGGAAACGAATCCAAACCCAGTGAATCGACTCCACGGCGCGGGCCTTTCAGCCTGAGATACCCTTTATGTTCCCAGCCGCAAGACGGCATCCTATATGAGGTCCACCGGAATCCGGCTTGCCGCTGAGGCCGCAGCCGGGTTCTCGTCCAAGATTGTCCAAGCGATCAGCGTCCGGTTTCCCCGGGCCTCGTGAACATGCTCAAGGCGATCCCATGACTTTGTCAAACGCCGAGTCCAGAGCCGTCATTCGCCAGATCCTCGAAACATGCCTCGTGCGACGCGCAGCATGCCTCAGCGAGGCTGACCTCGGCCGATCGGCCGCCGTATTCGCCCCACACCCGGATGACGAGACGCTCGGCTGCGGCGGGATGATAGCCCTCAAGAGACGCGTCGGAGCCGACGTGAGAGTCGTCTTCATGACCGACGGAAGAAGAAGCAACCGGAGGCTGATGCCCGAGGAAGAGATCAGGGCAATTCGAAGAGACGAGGCCCTGGCTGCAGCGAAGACCCTGGGAGTCGATCCGGACAGGCTTACCTTCCTAGACTTCCAGAACGGCATGCTGGCGCAAGTCTTCCAAGCCGCGCGGCAGAAGGTCGGCCAGATACTGGAGGAGGAGCCGGAAGAGGTCCTCATCCCCTACCACGGCGAGCCGCGCCTGGCATCGGACGAACACCGTTTGACCAATCAGATCGTCACCTCCGTTCTTGAGAGCTGCAAGCGGGTCAGGTACGTCTACGAATACCCCATCTGGCTGTGGAACCGTTGGCCATGGGTGCCCGTCCCACAAGTGAGGCTTAGGCGGCGGATTCGGTTCCTCCTCGCAAGCGCCAGGTGCTGCGTCGCGCTGTTCCAGGACTTCCGGTACTGCGTCGATGCCCGGTCCGTCCTCGACCTCAAGAAAGCAGCGCTGGACTGCCACAGATCCCAGATGACCAGGATCGTCCCGGACGAGAGGTGGAGGACGCTGCCCGACGTCGGGAACGGCGAATTCTTGCGATGTTTCCTCGGGGGCTACGAGTTCTTCAGCCGCCACAGGATTCCGCGCTGATGAAGGCCCGTATGCTAGAAAGCAGCCGCCGCCGGGCCGTCCGACGCAGGCGAATGCCCATGCCGGTCGCTAGGACGGCAATGAGGATGCCGCCTCGATCGAGTTCAGGACCCTCTTTGCGTCGCTGTGGTAGCCCAGCCTTATCAGCATCTTCACATACTCAAGGTCCGACCGCACGACCCTTGGAGGCGCGGCTGGGGGAACCGGGTCCCAGAACGCCCTCTTCCCGCCGTCCCCTCCAGTGCCCGACTGCCAGGATCCATTTTCCAGCTGCAGGACACGGAGGAGAACCTCCTTGCACTCCGGGTCCCAGAACTTGTTGTACCAGTAGCGACGGGCAGCAAGCGCGACGCACCCGGCGACCCCGATCACGGCCATTGCTAGCAGAACGAGCCTGCCAGCGTCGAAGGAGACCCGATCGACGGTCCTCCGGGATGCACCAAGGCTCGTGACGGCTCCAAGGCCAGCCCTGAGGGCGCCGCTGGCCGCGCTCGCCGCCGCCAAGGCATCGTTCTTCAGGGTGCTGAGAAGCGAAACCATCCTTCCGAATGCTGAGCCCAATGCTTCACCTACTGGGCCCAAAAAAGTGGGAAAGGTGGAAGTTGGACCTTCTTGGACGCCCGCCTCGGCCGTCTGGGACGTATTGGAATGCTGTTCCGCTGCATCGTGCGCGAGAGTTTGCCCCGGGACAAGAGCCGTGATGAGCCCCAGCACAACCAGTGCACGCAGGACAGCCGACGGAACCGTCACGCCGCTACTTCTCAGTAAGCTTCCTGAGTGCATCGTCCGCCTCCTTAGTGAATCCCAGCCTCCTGAGATTCTCGATGTACTCCATGTCCGCCTTTGACAGCCTCGCTGAGTCGCCTGCATATGCCCCTGACGTCTCAGCCCCAACATCGGGACGCGCTGACCGGATCTGGGAAGGCCCAAGTGTGGAGGAGGAAAATGGGCGCGTATTTTCGGCCGTCCGGGCGGGCGGGGCATAGCCCGCCGATGAAGCTCCCGGCCGTTCGGTTGGAGAATGACCCGCGACGGCCCGCGGGGCAACGGATCGGGTGACCAGCTCGGCCGAGACCGGCCTGGTGGAAACGACAACCCTACCCCTCATGACTCTCGACGGCTTGCGTCTGACGAGCATGGTCGGTTGAGCCGGGGCCTGCGGTGGGGTCAGGGACTTCTGCGCAGCGCTGCGCAGTAAGGGTGCGGTCTTTCCCTGGATGCCCCTCAATATGTCCTTTGCCGTTCCCGAGGCCTTCCTCTTTCTGCCAGCCCTAATCCACGACGTCTTGGCAACGATCGAGACGACGGATGCCCCGACTATCATCGCTAGAACCATGATGCCCAGCTTGCTCCGTACCCCCCGGGAGAACAACCTCAGCCCGCCACCGGCCATGCGAGCCACGGTCGCCAAGATTCCGTCGGGCTGGCTCGTGATGGTCTGGTTCAGCGTTGCGTTTCCTTCAACCAGATAGGCCGGCGCCCTCCTCGACAGCTCATCGATCTGGGAGAGGAGCTGAGCGTTAGCGATCCGAAGGTCCTCAACGGCCCTGTTGACATCGGCCAGGGAGGCCTCGGTCAGGGTTTTCTCCTCGTGGAGCCTCTGGACCTCAGCCTGCAATCCTTCTGCCAGATCCTCAAGCATTCGAAGCTCCTGCTCTCTTGCCGCAATGGTCGCCTCGAGGCGGTCCTTCTCGACGGTTAGGTTGGCGACCAGATCTTGCAGCATTGACGAGTTGGACTCAAGCCCCGAGAGCACAGCTTCTATCTCGGCGATCCTTGCCCGGTAGACCGAGATCTGCGCCTCGGAGGCCGTCCTCGTCGCATTCAGCTCAAGGATCACTGACCCATAGGCCGCCATTACCTCCTCGAGGGTCTTCTGCAGCGACGCAACATTCCCGGACAGGTTGAGCTTCTCTGCCTCAAGCCGGGCGATCGTCTCCGCGTCTAGGGCTCTCCGCGTCCTTAAGGTCTCAAGCTCTCCGAGCAAAAAGACGGCCCTTTGTTCTGCGTCCCTAAGCTTGCTTTCCAGGAGCTCCTTCTGACCCATGATCTCCGATACTTGCGCAAGGAGCGACCTCACCTGTTCCTGGAGGCCGACGTTCACGGTTGAGAGCCCGGAGATCTCGGCCTCCAAGGCATCGATCCGAGCCTGATAGAACTCTACCAAGGCAGTGACGTTCACCGACACCTCGACACATATGTCCCGGCTTGCCGACAGCCCGCCGGGGTCGGAGACGGTCAGGATGATCCTGTCCTTCCCGCTCGCGGATGGCTGGGCAGCGATCGTCAGGGTCGCGTTCTGGATCGTTCCCTGCACAAGCGTTCCCCCAGTGGCCGACATGGAAAGCGCACCCAGGGCGTCGTCCGGGTCGTGAACGTATCTGGACAGCTCGACCGTCGCGACCTCGCCCTGCATTAGGGAGATGGTCGGGATCGGCGCTATGCTGGGAGGATCGTTCACGGGGGTAATGAAGACCCGGATCTGGCCGGACACGGTGAAGCTTGAGTCCTGGACGTACACCGTCACGACGTCCTCGAGCACCCCTTCCGGATAGAGGAATGTCAGGACGTGGCCCTGCACAGAGACGTACGGATTCGTCACCTCGATATGCAGGCTGTGAACCGGCGTGTCAGGGTCCGATAGGTAGGGATCAAGGTCGAGCTGCCACGCCACATCCTCCAGCCCGCGTTGGGGCGGTATGGCAGCAAGGGAGGGAGGTCGGGGCGTTTGGCCGTTTACGTTCACGATGGTCGTGCCTGCCACTAGGGTTGCCGTTGCCTGGCCGGACGCCCCGACGATTGAAACGACGACTCGGTCCCCGGTGTTGAACTGCGGCACGTCGCCCGTGTCGAACCTACCTGCCCCCTTCTGGAAGGGCGGGATGTTCGGTCCGTCCACGGCCGTCGTGACGGAGAACCCGGTGGTCGAATCGTACACCATGATCTGCGTACCGGCCGGCGCGGGGGCGCCATCGATCGTGGCGACGCCGGCAACCGCGTTGACGTCCAGGTCCGCGGGCACGCTTGGGATGAGGAAGAGGATGATCAGGATGACCAGGCCTGAGACACATGCACGCCGAATCGATCCGAAGTCCTCCCCTCCACGGCCTCGACCGACCGTGCGGTCTGTGCGCAAACTTGCCCCTCCTTTTCCGCGGAAACGCAAGGCTACGATAGCGCCATTAAATACTTTTTGACGAAGTCGGTCAGAAATGGATGATTCGCAACAAGTATTGGCTATTCCGCGAAAACCATAACGGCCTTCAACGCACCCGTGCGACGACCAGGCAGAACTGGGCCCGGATGCCGAAGGACCAAGCCTGGCACCTAGCATGCAAACACAGAAGGATAATGCTTTAAGCCCGCGGCCCCCCGGCGACCGGCGTGAGTTCGATGAAGACGTCCTGCAACACGGTCCTCTTCGGCGGCTTCTGCCTCGAGACCGCACTGAGAGACATCGCCTACTGTGGCTTTGACGGCGCGGAGCTCGCCGCGCTGCCCGGGATGGCCTCCCATGTGGGGACGAACGCCTCGAAGGGATTCCTCGACCAGGTGAGGGCCCTCGCCTCGGAGAACCGCCTAGCGCTCAGCTCGATAGAGGCGGGAGGCGTCGGCGAGAATTTCGACACCGTTCTCGAGACGGCAGCGGGCCTGGGCATACCCATCGTGGCCATAGGTTCGGGCGGAAAAATGAACGACGAATCATCCTTCAGGGAAGTCGTGAAGGTGGTCTCGGACGCGGTTGCAAGAGCCGAGAAGCACGGCGTGAAGATCGCGGTCAAGGCGCACGTCAATGCAGCGGTCTACAACTCCCAGACTTGCCTCCGCCTCCTGCGCGAGGTCGACTCCAAGTCCCTCGGGATCAACCTTGATCCCTCCCACATTTTCAGGGCCGGCGAGAGGCCGGAGGAGGCCGTGCTGAAGATCGGGAAGGGCATCATCCATTCGCACTTCAGGGACGCCCCCAAGGCCGAGATAGGCCCCCCGGGCGCGCCGTTTGAGCAGATACCCGGCACCGGGAAGATCGATCTTGCTGCCACCGTGGCGGCTTTCAAGAAGGTCGGCTATGACGGCTACCTCAGCCTCGAGGTGATCGGTGCGAGCGGACCCTTGCGGAGCATGTCGGAGGCCCAGCTTGTGGCGATCGCCGCAAGGTCCCAGGGCTACATGCTGAGGCTCCTGAAGGAGGCCAACGCTATATAGGCCCTAGGATTCCCCGCATGATCTTCAGCCGGAAGCCCCCGGCAGGGCGTCGAAAGGTTCGATCGAAGCGAGAGGGATCCGTAGCGCGAAATTGCCTTCCCTTCCACGGCCGTGCCCAGGGCCCAGGACCTAGAACGCGCCCGGCCAACTAGGGCGCCGGGACCGGATGGGGGCTCACGATCCGTCCTGTCTCATGCGATCTTATGGCCGCCTCTATGATCTCCTGAACGGCAAGCCCGTCCTCGCCCGAGCCCTCTATCTCCGACCTCGGGACGCCCGAGGACACCTGCTCCAGAAAGCGGTGTATCCGCGTCTTGAAGGTGTCAACGAGCTCGCTTCGGATGACGCTCACCTCGGGCGAGCGCTGGTAGCGGTAGAGCGTCAGCTTGTCGTTCTGATCGTCCAGCACGAACCTACCCTGAGTGCCTGCGAACTCCCACCGCTGCCAACCCGTCCCCAGCCCGGCGGGCAGATCCCTGCTGCTGACGAGATGCCCGACGGCGCCGGATGCGAAGAGCATGTTGATCGAGTTTGTTGAGAGCATCACGTCGCCGGCCTGCCTCCGGAAGCTTGGCTGCCCGAGAAAGGCTTGGACCTTCACGACGTCCCCGAAGAAGTGCCTCCCTATGTCAAGGGGGTGGGGAAGGAACGCCCTCACATGGAAATAGGGATATCCCTTGACCCTCGGAGAATCGGAGGGCTTGAAGCTCGGGGAGTAGCCTATCCACATGCTGAGCCTGCAGAACACGTCCTCGCCCATTTCCTCCCTGTGGAAGGCCTTGGCGCGCTCGATGAGTGGGACGAACCGGTGGTTCAGGTTTATGCCGAAGTAGAGCCCCCGCCTCTTGGCCTCGGCAACCATCCTCCTTCCCTCGCGGATGTCGTTGGAGATCGGCTTCTCGCAAAGGACGTGTTTTCCCGCCCTCAGACACTGCATCACGGGCTCGTAGTGGAGCGAGCCGTTCTCATGGCCGCCGGTGCACACGCCGACCAGGTCCAGCTCCTCCGACTCCAGCATGTCCTCAACGCTGTAGTAGGACTTGACCCCGAGTTCGGATGCCGAGGAGTCGGCCTTCTCCTTAACGATGTCGCAGACGCACCTCAGATTCGAAAGCGGATCGGCCTTGTAGACCCTGGCATGCGCCATGCCGATCCCGCCCATCCCGACGACGCCGACGTTCAGAACCATGCAGGCTCAGGGCACACCATGCTTGAAAAATCGATGGTATCGGGATGGACGGTGCCCGCCGAAGCTAGGCTCCAAAGGGCTCCCAGGTCCGGGCGCGACGGGCCGTCGACCTTCCGCACGACGGCCAACATCCGCATCAAAGGGCCCACACAAGACCGATGAGCAGATCCCCCAGAATCAGGGTTATGAAGAACCCTGCAAGCATCGGCACTATGAAAGGCACGTAGGGGAATGCCCAGACCCTGTCGCTTGGCGGCAGGTTCAGCCTAACCTTCTCGATGATCATCTCCTCCTCCTTCTCGTCCAGTATCCTACGTGAGTACCGCAGGACCTTCACCGTCTTGCCGCCAACTTCTTCGAACCTCTCCAGCGGGATGAGGAAGCTCGGCTTGAGATCGGCGACCTTCGCCCTGTAACCGACGAAGAAGGCGGGTATCGTCCTTCTATCCACCTTCGGTATACGGCCCCTCAGGTAGTCGTGGATGTTCTTCAGGAGAAGGCCTGCGGGAACGGCCATCGAGACAAGCAGGGAGTTGACCAGCCAGGACAGGGAGAACATCGGCAGGATGAGCGGCCCCCTGACGAAGGGGTTCAGATCGTTCAGCGGCGGGAGCAGGGACCCTGGGTCAAGCATTATGGGGTAGACGGCCGAGACCCCAATGAACACCTTGCAGTCTGCCCCGCCCATCGAGCCGGCGTAGAATATGGCGAGGGCTATGACGAACGCGACGCCTGCGGACGCCGAGGCCATGATGATCGGAAGGACGCTGAGCGACGCCGCCGAATCCCAGACCGAGAAGAGCAGCCCACCCATCAAGAGCGCCAGGGGGACCCAGTTCTCTACCTCCCTCCTTGAAAGGTCGCTCCATGCCGCGTAGCCCAAAAGCAGCGACGTGAACAGTGTCCTGCACAGGAAGATGGACGCGATCATATCAGGGGATCTCCGAGCTTGATCGTCTGCGGTTCGAGCGCTCCTTGGGCCGCATTTAACTTTCTTGGATCGGACCGGGCAGAGTCTGAGATACGGCCGGGACCTACTTCTCGTCCTGGCGGTTCGTTTACTAGCGCGCTAGGAATCGGTTGGAATGTCGCGCACGGTCCGCTGAACCAAGAGCATCTCCCCTGAAGCTTTCGCGAAACTCCCACGGCGGCTCGAAGATGGCCGTCCTCCCGCGGCCTGCAGGGTCCTCCGCCCTCGAACCGCGACGCGGCCCTCACAGGTCCAGTATGCGCTTGACCCTGACCTCCTCCGCGAAGATGCCGTGACACGCCTTCTCTTGGAACTGCGTGACTATGTCCTCGGCCCCAAAGGACTGGGTCAGAAGGTCCATGTTCGTCTTGAACTTCGAGTAGGCCGTCTCGAAGTCCGTGAGCTCCTGATAGAAGTCGAAGAGCTTCGTGATGTAGAGGCAGAAGAGCGAGACCGCCGCCGGGATGACCTTCTGGGGCGGTATGTCCCTCAGCCTCTTGCGGAGCTCGTCGGTCAGTATCTTGCCCTCATCCGCCACAACGAGCCTCGGCACGCTGGCATAGTCGGCCGCGACCTCGTCCATGCGCTGCTGTATCTTCTCCACGGGCACTCCCATGGAGTCCTTGATCTCATGCACTATGGACTCCGCGAGCCCTACCCCGATCGCGATGGCCTTCTCCTCCTCGGACATGAAGTCAAACCTTCCGGAGTCGCACAGGCTTCGGAACTTGGCCTCCTGCTTTCGCCTCTCGATGGCTTTCCTTATCTCGTAGGGCAGGAACGGAAGCTTCTGTGAGTTCAAGTACTGGATGAACTCCTCGACGTCGCTCTCGGTCGGGTTCGGGAACCGCTCCAGGAACTGCCCGACGAGGAAGTTCAGCCTCTTGGCGTTGAGCGCCTGGACCTTCTCCCTTGCCTTCTCCTCCAGCCCCTGGGCCATCTCCTCGGCCCGCGACAGCTCCTCCTCCACGTCCTGGTTCTTGGCAAGAAGCCTCTCGATCTTGGAGACGGACAGTGCGAGCTGGGACGCGCCATCTACGTCGAGTGACGAAAACGACTTCAGCTTCGACTTCAGGCTGGCCAGCCTCTCCCCCCTTCGCCTCTCAAGATTCGCCCTGAACCTGCCCATCAGCAACGCGCTTCTGACTTCCTCAAGGTCCTGCGCTATGTCCCTCATGCCCTGCTCCCTCTCGGCCTTAAGCAGCTTCTGGAGGGCCTCGGTGGGATCTCCCCCTGCCTCCCTGAGTTCCTGGGCCTCCCTCCTGAGCGCGTCGATGGCCTGGATCATCGTCCGGTAGACGCCCGTGTTCCGTAGATCCGACCTCATGCCGGAGTTCATGATCTGCCCTTGCCTAGAGCCATAGTGGGACCCCACGCACACGATGCGGTCATCATTCGATGCGTAGATGAACTCGGCCTCGCCGTTGACGTCCACATCCGCGATGGCGGATCCGACCCCGACGTTGCCCTGCGTGCCCACGCTCTTCTCCACCTCGCCGCCGGGCCCGAAGATCGAGACTTCATCTCCCTTGCTGAACGCCACTACCTCAAGCCCGCCGTCGTGGTCCACATCGGTCGGTATTGGCGACCAGAAGCCTTGTCCCTTCACGACCTTCTCCCACATGATGTTTCCTTCAGCGTCCAAGCAGGCCAGCTTCCCGTCGGTACCGATCTCCTGGCTCACGTACACCAAGATCTCCATCCTGCCGTCGCCGTCCACATCGGCCAGCGCAGGCGGGGACCGGATCGCCGTCCCGACTACCCTACTCCACAGCCCACCTCCGTCGGAGCCAACCATGTAGACGCAGCCGTTGTCCGAACACGCCACTATCTCGATTCGCCCATCCCCATTTGCATCCCCCGCCGCAACGGAGGCGTTGAAGCTTGGAGCCTCGAAATCCCTCTTCAGCCTCAGCGACCCATCGGGGTTGAAGATCAGGATGTGGCCGGACGCCGACCCCGTTACTATCTCCATCTTCCCATCCCCGTCAAGGTCAACCAAGCAGGGAGCCGACTGGACCAAGGCCCGGCTGCGGCTTCCCCTGTGGCTTGACTGCCAGATGAGCTCGCCCGTCCTTCCGTCCATGGCGTACACGCTGGAGTCCTGGCCGGTCACCACGATCTCCAGGAGACCGTCGCAATCGATGTCCGCGATGGCCGGGGCCGACCTTACCGGCCCCTCGCACCTCGTCTCCCATACGACCCTGCCGTCAACGCCGTTCAGGGCGTAGACGTTGGAATCATCCGAGCCAGCCACAACTTCCATGACGCCGTCGCCGTTGATGTCGCAGGCAACGGGGGAGGACCTTACAGGGCCATCGGTCTCAAAGCTCCATGCCACAACGCCGTCGCTGCCCCTGAGGGCATAGATGTGCTGATCGTCTGACCCGAATACCACCTCAAGCAGCCCGTCGCCGTTGACATCGGCAACGGCGGGGAAGGTGTGAATCCTCCCCCTGGCTTGGAAGCTCCACCTAGTATTTCGGAGCATGCCCGATGAGAAAAGTTTCATCTTTTCACCTCACGCATACAACTCGACGGTCACGTTCAACTTCCGATCCTGCGTCTTGGTGATCGTCACGCGATTGGACCCGGGACCGATGAACACCCGCCTGAGGAGGGGAAGGGCCAATCGCTTCCTCAGCATCGCCCCCTTGGCCGTGTAGGAGAAATCCATGCCCTGCACCTCCATCTCCACCTTCTTCCGCACATCCACATAGGAGACTATGCTCGGCGGGTTGTTGACGAGCTCCAATCCCCCGCGGTTGATGCCGAGCTCAATCGACCTCCTGGACCCGGGAGGCTCCTCCTGCACCTTTAAGATCTCGTTGTAGAGGGTCATGATTAGGGCCTCGGCCTCCTTGATCCGATTCTGGGAGCTGTACTGGTCCATCACGGGGACAACTATTGAGAGAGCCAGCGAAAGGACCGCAAGGCTGACCATCAAGAGCAGTAGCTGGGCAACGACCTGATCAAGACCCCTGCGATCGAGGAAGATCATCGCCCTCATCTAACCTCCATCCCTATCCTTGCGTAGCGGAAGGCCACGTGCTTCTCCCTCACCCTGTAGACCATGAAGGGTATCCCGTTCAGCTCGAAGCTGTCGCCTTCCTTCAGAACCTTGATCAGGGTGGTGTCCGCCTCATGGATTGCAACGGTGTCGAAAACGTACTGCTCCCCCGGGTCCGAAAGGTACAGTATCCAGCTGTCCGCGGTGTCGCCGTCGCGGTTTATGTCGGTTCCGTAGGCCGATTCCTCCATCTTTGAGTAGTAGTAGTGCGACGAGCTCGTCCCCACCGTGCCGGGGATCGGACCGGTCTTGATCAGGGTCCAGTTCTCCACCCTGAAGATGGACTCCTTCTCGAAGCTGAGCTTCACCACGAAGCTCCCCGCCTTGATCTTGGTGTTCTTCGTCACGAGGTCCACGGGCAGGTTGGAGGTTATGGTGACGGTCTTGCGGTCCTTGGCGACCTCCAGGCTTGAGGTGCTCCCGGGATCGTAGCTCACCCTGGAGTCCCCAACGTAGACGAACTGGTCGGCCACCGGGTCAACGGTGAGGGTTCCCTTGGGTATTGTGATCGTGAATATGCGCGTCGCGTTCGGCCTCCAGTTCAAAAGCTCCCGGATATTCGTATCCAGAGCCCTCAGCGCGTTCCTGACAAGGGCCAGATTATTCCTGTCCTTCTCTTTCTCTATCTCGGGCGAGATCAGGGCGTAGGTCAGGATGCTCCCGCTGGTCACCACGAAGGCCAGAAGCAGGGCACCCGTTGCAACGTATATGGCCCTTCGATCGTCGCGCATCCTCAAGTTCTCAGCCCCCCTCCTCAGGTTCGGGCGCCGGCAGCACCAACTCCAACATCCCGCTCCTGTTCTGCTTGTCGTAGACGACGAGGGTCACCCTCTCCCCTCCGGCCACAAGGTAGCCCGTCCGATATTCGAGTTTGTAGCCGCAGAGCAACTCGCCCGCGATCTGGTCGTAGGCCTCCTGGAGCTTCTCCGGGGTTGGGGCAAGGTAGAACCTTCCATGGGTCTGCTGGCTTATGGCGTTGAGGACCGCAACGTCAACCCTGTCCTCCTCCCCCAGTCCGACGCAGTAGATGGGTATCCCCTCCAAGACCGCCAAATCCACCACCTCTTCCCACGTCCTGGTGCTGTAGGGCTGGCCTGTTGCGTAGTTGAGGTCCTTTCCGTCGGTTAGGGCGACCACGACCCGGTACTTGGACCTCTCCCTAACCCACAGCACCGACTGGTAGAGGGCGTCGTAGAGGGGAGTTCCGTCCCTAGTGACCAGGCTGTCCACAGTGGCTGCCAGGGCCGCCTTGCCAGCTGGATCGGTCGCCGTGAAATCGGCCCGGAGGACGATCTCCACAAGGCCGGTGTCGTAGTTGGTGGTGAAGCTGCAGATCGCGGCCTCATCCTCTGGGTACATGCGGTCGATGAAGCTTTTCACAGCGGGCTTCATGAAATCCAGCCGGGACTCCTCGCCGGGCTTGGGAAGTTCGTCCTTCCACATGACCCACTCCATGGAGCCGGAGACATCGTTACAGAAGATCACGCTCAGGTCGGACTTTCTGTCGGGCGGGCCCACATCGATGGGCCTGCTCACGGGCGTCCTCGTCGCGTTGGGGCTGGCCTGCGCATTGCCGGCGATGTCCGAGGCGACGGCCCAGAACGTGACGGTGCCGTTGTAGTTCTTGCTGTCCCATATGGTCTCCCTGGACCGCGTAAGATCGACAACTCCCTTAGCCTCCTGCGCGATCACGTAGCTCCTCGGATCCACCCGGCTCTCCGAGTCGACGGCCGACACCGAGAGCGCGAACCTGCCGCCCTGCAGGAACTCATCCCCGGAGTTGTAGATGTAGAAGTTGGAGACATCCAGCTCCCTCACCGGCATCCCCTTGTTATCGGACACGTGGATATAGATCTCAACCTTTTCCCCGGTAGTCCTGATCTGAGTGACGGACACGATGAGTTCGCCGGTCATGATCTGGGAGATCTTGAGCTCGACCTGGGGCGGCGACCTGTCGATTACGAACCTGACGAAGTCCTCACCCTCGCCGTAGAGGCTCCTTCCGACCACCCTCAAGATGTGCTGGCCGTCCGCAAGGTACGTTGGGCCGGCGGATGGGTCTATCCGGAAGCCGTCAAGCGTGGTCGAGGAGTTGGCCACCATGGTGCCGTCAAGGTAGATCCTATGCTCGGTCGTGCTGCTGCTTGTGCGGTAGCTTACGTTGAAGGGCCCGTTGAAGACGGATCCGTCAAGGGGCTGTACGATCTCCGTCAGCGGCGGCGGATCGATGACCACCCTGCCGTCCCTTATCCCGATGCTGTGTGGCTGGATGTTGTCGATCGAGCCCTTGCTTATCACGATCCCCCCGCTCCTGATCTTGTATCTTGACCGAGGCGTCTTGACTATGAGGTAGTTCCCGCTTGGATCAGATTCGATGGTATACTTTGCCGATCCCGCCAGCTCGGGCAGGGTCAATGGAACCTCGTCGGCCCCAACTCCCCAGGCCTCGGAGACCTTGGACCTTAAGTATGCCGATATTCCGTCAACCAATTCCCTCTCCTTGGCCAGGGAGTAGTTGTCGGAGGTCTTCTTCACCATGAAGGCTACCGACGAGAAGACAAGGGCCATGACCATGAGCATGAGGAGGTTCCCGGTCAGGACCTCGATGCTTCGTTTGGACCCAATGAAACCTCCCATCGCGGCCACGGCGCTCAACCTCAGTTCCCGATGTTGTCGATCTTCACCTGGATGCTCGCGGTCTTTGTGTTGCCGGAGCCGTCGTAGGCCACCGCCTCGATTGTGACCGTCTGGTCCTCGGGCAGGGTGCGGGTGTCGATGGTGAACTCCCAGTTGTTGCCTCCGACCATCGTTGCCAGGCCCTCGTAGACGCCCCGCACCCAGATCTGGACCTCCTTGAGGCCGGATCCACCAAGGTCGCTTGCCGTGCCCCTGATGG
>Ga0209102_1000977_pt1 | contig 16613 bp, 14 predicted proteins | sample ConPoolayeHmetaG_FD_185483 | JGI IMG/M metagenome (GOLD analysis project Ga0209102, IMG submission 185483) | Hot spring microbial mat communities from California, USA to study Microbial Dark Matter (Phase II) - Cone Pool mat layer H metaG... ...
AAGACCGCTTTTTGGGCTTTAGAGGCTTTCCGGTATTCGCTCTGAAACACTTTATCGATGATCCTCGAAATTTGAGCCACGACATGAAACAGGTCGAAAACGCGCTTGAGGTGAGGGACTCTGGTCCCTACGGCCACGATAGAGGGGACCCACATACCCATCACCACAGCTTCTAACTTGGGTCCTTGCTCCCGACTCATGCCTGAGAAAAATCTCCGCAGGATTCTAGGTTTTCGGCCTTCTCTGACCCAAACCACCCACCGGCCTCGTAGTCCCGAACTACGCTCAGATAGCGGTGACCTTTGCGGATGGAGACTTCCTCGCTGGCCAGGATGCGAATGCCTCGATAGGCGATTTACCCAAGCTTTTCTCCCAGGAACTTCTTGTCTATAGCTTTGACGGTTTTCTAGTCTAGCCTCAGATGGCAGAAGACATCCTCGACAGTCATGAGCATCGAGAGCCAGAAAATATAGCGAGCCAACCTCTTAGTCACCCGCAGATAAGGGTCGAAAAGCTCTAACTCTTCGATGGGAGTCTTCCGGCAGTGAGGAGAGATGCCCTTCCGCTACAGGCAGCGGAGCCAGCTCAGGGCAGGACCAAAATCCAGGTCGCGTACCCACCGTCTCTCTTGACTGTGGATCCCCTAGGTTTGCTTCCCACAGATATAAGAAAGGGGACAAAACCGCCTGTTGAGCAATGCTTCCAGGTAGGCATTCCTGGCATCTCCGCAAACCTTCTGGCGGAGAATACGGATTTGTGGGAAGGGGAAATAGGGTGCTATACTCAGAGTGGACATCGTTGGCCTCCTTTGGATGGAGATTGAGAGTCATTCCATTTATCTCATCCGTTGGAGAGACTAGATGTCCAATCTTCCATTCAAGCATGATAAAGAGGGACATCACTTTCAACTAATCTAGAGATTATCAATAATTAAAAAAAATAATTTAAGAACCAAGCACAAGACTAAAACAAAAAGTCTTAATTTCCCTTCCTTATTTTTTGATTATCTGAGAAAAAAACCAGAGCCTAAAGGACCTTCAGGATCAAAGAAAAACCGGCATTTTCCTGTAATATGAGCCGTACCTTCAATTTCAGGGATTATAGCCTCCTAAGGCCCACACTTTGTTTGACCTACCACCCGACCGCTAAAATGAGTATTGATTATACTCTCCACCACCACTTGCTGAACTGGTTTCAGTTTGCCGCAGGCAGAAAGGATAGCCAGATGGCCACTGACTCCGGTACCCGTGGGGCTTCTATCTACTTCGCCTTGGGCAAAAATGCAGACATTACAAATGTGAGCTTCTTTTGTCTTCGCTCCTTCCCAAAAACTTTCTCACAATTGGGTTAACCTTCTCTATTGCTTGTAGCAATAAAACCAGTGCACAAAGTGCGAGTCCCACAAAAAAAATCATTTTTATTTCTATCATAAATTTCCTCTGATTTATTTACAATAAATTGTCACTTCAGCTCTGCGGGCCCTTTTTAAGACTAAAGGTGGCAATTTTGGGGAATTAAGTCTATTCCTAACTGAGAGGAATCCACATAAGCATAAAAAGTTCCCCCAAATGCCAGATCATAGTTAATCCTACCCACTCCCGGCACTTCAACTACTTTGTTTAAAGCCATGACAAAGGAAGGCACATTTTTAAAGCTGACACTGGTTACTCTCCCTTCCTTAACTTTAGCTCTGGCTACAACAAGGCCAGCTGGTGTATCTATCCTAACTTCTGTTAGGGGCGATTTAAGGGGAATCAACGCACCTTCTACTACAACTGTGGTTAGAGCAATTACGCCATGCCCACACATGGTACTCAAACCCTGATTGTGAAGAAAAAGAACACCAAGATCAGAACCTTCCCTCACCGGCTCAGTAATAATAGCCCCATACATGTCAGCATGTCCTCGTGGCTCCCCAATCAGAGCCATCCGCCAGTTATCTAAATATCTTAGAAAATAAGTTCGCTTAGCGAGCATAGTTTTTCCTGGAATTTGAGGCAAACCGCCAATTACTACCCTCAATGGTTCGCCGCCAGCATGGGATTCTATGGTAGTCACCACTGGCCAGCTCTTAGGGGGCTGCCACTTATCGAGCATTATCTGCCTCCTCTTTTTTATAGGAAACTTTATAAATGATATATTCTCGGTAGCCAGTTATAATCTTATAATATCCGCTTAGCTCTCTGTCGAGTTTCTCATCTCCACTATCAACTAGGAGAGGCTGTCCGTGTAATGAATTGATTTTATTTTTAGTGGCCACGATAATAATATTTTCCCGACCTACTTTTTTTATTACTTCCGGACTAATCTGCTGATTCCCTCTTCCTAGCAAATATCCCTGGCCACCTATAGGAGTAACAATGAGCTTTACTTTTTTACCCTTTATATTGGACAGCAGCTCAGCCTCATTTAAATCTTTACCTATTAATTCTTTTCTGAAAATAAAATCTACTCCTAGGAGTGAACCATCCAATCCAATCCTATCCATAATGGCCTTAGTTGTCGTCCCCGGACCAATGATATAGCCGAAATCATCTGCAAGATTTTCGAATATTTCAAAAGCAATAGCCTGTTGTGAGTATTTCTCGCTGACTGAAGAAGCAGCTTTTGCCCGCTGAAGATAGGTAGGGCGGCCAGGAATGGTTAAATAACCATAGAGGCGAGCTGATAATGTGTGTTTTCTAAACATTTCTTCGTCTATGTCCATAACTTCAGCCTCAAAAGTATGAGATATTTTATCCAGGAGATAAAGGGCGGCAAGTTCCCCAGCTGTCTGGGGATTATAAGCATAAACAGCCGAATGAATTTTTACCCCAGCCGGAATACCCACAACTACTAACGAATTACCAATAGCCTGATAAATATCTCTAGCCGTGCCATCGCCACCGGCAAAGAGCAAAAGGTCAACTTTGAGGGCTTTCATTTTTTTAGCTGCTTCTTCGGTATCGGCGGCTGTGGTTAAAGCTGAAGCTCCAATGTTAAGAACACAGGGAGAAAAACCAACCTGGCGCGAAGCTTCCTCACCCATTTTAGCCGCACAGGTTATAAGCTTAAATTTATCTTTGAGGTCTTTGAGCTTCTCCAAAGCTTTTCTAGTTCTATCTTGAGCTATTGGCTCGGCTCCCAGAGCTTTAGCTCTTTCCAGTACAGCCAGACTGTCTGTCCCTTTTAAGCCCACTCGGCCTCCCATTCCAGCTATAGGATTAATGATTAAGCCTAATTTTTTCACTTAAAGACTCCTCCGAGTAAAGATAGCTAATTTCTGCTTTCTTTCTCAACTTAGTATCGTCCTTTCTTTAAGTCAGAGACACTGGCTGAGGATGAAACTAACCTTGCCTTATATTTTAATCCTTTGGACCATGCTTCTTTAAATAAGACCGCCAGCTAATTGCCCATCTTTGAGGATCATCTAGACTGCTCTGGTCAATTTTATGGACAACACTTCGATAGGGAGCATTCCTTACTTTTTCTGGATTTTGATAAGCCTCCTCAACTACCTTTTCCAGGCAGATTAGATACTCATCCAGCTCATCTTTGGAATAAGACTCGGTAGGTTCAATAGTAAAGGGTTGGGGTATAATCCAGGGATGATGGCTTGACCACAGATGAAAGCCAAAATCAGCCATCCGGCGGGTTATATCCTCTGTTGTTACTCCAGTTTCTCTGGTTAATTCCTCCCAACTGTATCTAACTTGTTCAATCCTCCGCTGTATCAGAGGAAAAGAAACACTGGCTCCTTTTATTTTTTTTATTCTGGCTAAAACGTAATTATTGTTCAAAACAGCTACCCTAGCCACCTCCTTTAGCCCTTCTTCACCAAGACTCATCACCCAGGCATAAGCCCTGAGAATAGCTGGAAAAACGCCATAAAAACTTCTGATTTTGCCTATGGAGTGGGCAAGATCATAGTTCAAAAAATACCTCTGACCGTCAAAATCAACCACAGGCACCGGAAGATAAGGAACCAACTCATCGGTTACACCTAGGGCTCCCGTAGCCGGACCGCCACAGCCATGGGGTGAAGAGAACGTTTTATGAAGGTTAAAGAAACACATATCAAAGCCAGCTTCTTTAGCCCTAGTAACTCCCAAAATACCATTGGCATTAGCCTGATCGTAACCACACAGACCCCCTATTTCATGAATGATAGAGGTAAAGTCTGCAATATGGGGATTGAAAATTCCGGTATCCTCGGGATTGGTTATCAAAAGACCGGCTGTTCGAGGAGAAATCGCCTGTTTAAGAGCCTCAATCTCAGGTATCCCCCGCTCGTCAGGATAGATAGTAATTACTTTAAAGCCTTTGACAGCAGCTGCAGCTGCATCTGAGGGATGAGAGAAAATAGTGGTGATGATTTCATCTCTCTTTTCTTGAGGGTGTCGATGCTGGTGATAAGCCTGAATGATGGAGGCCATGGCCAAAATAGCAGCCGAGCCTCCACCAGGTTGAAATGAAAACTTACTCAGACCCGAAATTTCTCTTAAGAAAAGGTCCATTTTATACATTATTTCTAGAGCACCCTGGACAGTACTTTCATCCTGAGAGGGGTGAAGTTCAGCAGCCTGGGGGGAAGAAACAAAGAATTCGTTGATTTTAGGGCTGTACTTCATCGTACAGGTACCCTGGCCGATGTCGACATTTAAATCTGCTCCTAAACACTGCTGCGAAAGGCGAAGATAATGCTTGAGGACCCTCATCTGGGATATTTCAGGAAGAGCGGGGGGCTCTTTTCTTACCATCTCTTGAGGTAAATCTGAGAAAGGGTCTGGAATCCGCTCTTTTATTTCCTCTTCAATTTCTGGAATTAAGATCCCTCTTTCCCCGGGTTTGCTTAATTCAAAAATTATAGGTTCATCCCATTTTGCTTGCTGAAAATTTCTTATTTTAATTTTGCTTTTCATCTTCTCTCTCCTTAAATAAAAGATTTCCCCTCTTTAATTATTTAAGGCAATCTTTCAAAGCTTGAATTAAAGAATCAATATCCACCTTGGTGTGAATTTCTGTTACGCAGTAAAGGGCACAATTTTCTAATTCCTGAAACTCCTTAGAAAGGTCCTTTCCTCCAAAAATATTCTTCTCCCTCAAGGCTTTATTAATTTCAGCTACACTCTTCCCTGTGCCTCGAAAGCTGACCACAAATTCTTTAAAATGAGGCGATTTAAAAAAAGGAGCTTCTATACCTTTAATTTCAGAGAGCCTGGACATCGTATAGCGTGATTTCTGAAGAAGATGGATTCCAAGTTCCTGCATTCCCTTTGGACCCATCAAAGATAAATAGACTGCAGCTGTTATCCCCCATAAAGCAGCATGGGTGCCAACAAACTCCTTTCCTTCTTCTCTTTCAGCAAAAGATGTCCGCTCATAGGCTACATCACCAAACCCATATTCTCCTTCAACACAGGTTTTAGCTATTCCAAACAAGCGGGAGGGATATTCCATTACATATTTCTCTTCATCTCGAGTGGCAATAAATCCGCCTAAACCACCTCCATAATGGAGATGAATTCCCAAGGGCTGGATGTCTCCGCAGACAATGTCAGCTCCGTAATGAGAGGGAGGGGAAAGGATTCCCAAAGAAATAGGATCAACCCCAACTACCATTAAAGCCCCGGCTCCATGAGCAATTTCAGCTATTATTTTGCCTTGAGTTTCAATAAAACCCAGATAGGATGGGTTTTCAAAGTAAATAGCTGCTGTTTGGGAGGAAATCTTTGACTGAAGGTCATCAATATCCATCAATCCACTCTCTCTCGAATGTTTTATTCTCTTGACAGCTACTACCCCGCGACAGTAATTCTCGATAACTAACATTCTTTCGGCTGGGACGGTGTCCACCACCAGCACTTCTGAGCGTCCGGTTATCCGGGAAGCCATGCGTAGCGAAGTGCTGGCTGCCTGGCTCCAGTCATAGGTTGGCACGTTGACTACATCCATATCCACCAGTTCAGCCATCAGGCTTTGATATTCAAAAAGGGCTTGGAAGCGACCATGGTCTTCGTAGGGCTCACCCGCATAAGCTGTCAGAAATTCAGAACGATGGTTTATTTCATCACAGATAGCAGGAACATAATGCTGCCAGCAGCCCCCTCCTAAAAAACTTATGTTTTCCTGGCAGCTTTTATTTTTAGCCAAAATGCTTCGGAGATGCCGCTGCAGAGCGACCTCAGATAACAAAGGAGAAGGCAAATTCATTTTTCCCTTAAACCTTAAACCTTGAGGGATGTCCTCATAAAGCTGGTCGATATCCTTGATGCCTATTTCTTTGAGCATAGCTTCTTGGGTTTCAGGTTCAGAATTTGGAATATAGGGATGAGTGAATTTCTTCTTACCTCTCATATCTTTCATAAAAACCTCCTTTCAGAAATTGCTAAATCAATTTAAAATCTATTCGTTATCAATAAATAATTAGGCTATAAAAGCCTCTGCCATCTTACCACCAGAAAAACTCAAGTTCTTCAGAATTATTAATTAGAGGAAATCCGTTTTTCTTTCGCATTAGCGGTATAAATGCCTTCCACCGAAATCTCCTCGCTCCATCGCGAACAATGATAAAACTTGATGCTTTCAGGTGTCAAATCTAGCTTTAAGAGAAAGAGGGATGGGCTGACAAGCCGCCGACAAGGTAAAACAAGCCGGAAATAAGGAAAAGCTCCCTTTTGCTACAGGGAAGATCACGAAAAATATTCAGCCGATAACTCAATGGCCATTAAAAGTTCCTGATAGACGATGTGCGGTGGGGAGCTCTCTCTGCGATCGATAAAGGTGAGCTTGAGGTGATTGATAATGCGATCCACTCCAGAAGAGGCAGTGAGGAACCATTGAGCTTTATCGCGCCTCCGCATGAGAAAAAGAGCGAGACCTCCCACCATCTTTCCTGAGTAAGGAAGGCAATGAGTTTCATCGAGCCTTCGCATTGAGGAAAGAGGAAGAGGTCAACCTCATAGGGAATACAGAAAATAATTGCCGCACATCATCTTAGAAGAATTCCGACGAATCTCGGCGAAGCGTCTCCTTTATCCACTCGTCCCACTCCTTAAGGCGCTTGGCATGGCAGGATGGGGAAAACTCCTTAGTGCGGCAGGAGAACGTCACAAGCCTCTCTTCCCCACAGTCGAGATAGCGGATGCGGGCAACCCACAGCGCGGATTACCGCAGTCGAGATAGCGCTCGATCACCTCATTGACGATCGGTCGGAAGTAGCCATACTCCTTCTCGAAACGGCTCTCGTAGTCGGACAAAACCTGTCGAAGTAATGAAAAAGCACCCGATAGAGGACAGTCCGTTCCGGATGGCGAGGACGATAAATGTGAATGCTCATGGAATAATAACCCTTTAATTGAACCACTTCTTTATTTTTTCCATTGAAGTTTCCTTACTAAAGCAAGTGAGTCCAAAAAGGGATTGAAATGCTCAAAATAGTCAAAATTAGAATTTTCATACATCCCCTCCAAAAGAAAATCTTAGAGGAATGTAATTTCTGAATTTGAATCAAATTTACTTTTGAGATGATTCACTGCCTTTTGATAATTCTCTTCATAAAAATAATTGGATAAATCGATTTTCCAGTCGGAAAAAGAATAAAATGTAGCGATCGAAAAAATAAGTAAAATCAAAAAATATCTTTTCATTGCAAACTCAATAACATTGACACTTGCGAAAATCAACTTAAATAACAGTCAGCTCGCAAAAAAGGCTTGATTCATCTATTTCTACTATTCGAGTTTCCACATTAAATCCTTTTGTTAATTCAATGAATTGATTCGATGAAACAGTTATAGCTGTGAACCCATCTTTGCAAACAATAACACCATCACAAGTTTTTTCGTGGTCTATTTCTCCGAGAAGCCCTTCCTCTGATTGCAATTTGAACCATTCAAGACGATGCTTCCAGAACTTATCTGAATAGCTTGAAAATAGAACAGTCCCACCGATTTTAGTCCCACGAATGCTTTCTTGAATTAGATCTCTCTGATTGACATTGAAAGCTGAAATCCCATTCTGAATACAAACAACCATGTCAAAGATATGGTTTGAGAATGCCAACTTGACAGCATTCATTGCCAAGAGATGAACATTTGAAACATCGTGAAGCATTCCCTTTGCGAGTTGCAAACTATGAAATGAAGTATCAACTCCAATAACCCATAGAGCTTTTCGAGAAAGGGGAAGAAGAACTCTTCCATAGCCACAACCCAATTCCAGGACGATATCTTTCGGACAGAGCTTCTGCAGAACATGGTCAATTTCTGCCTCAAGGTATTGCCTAACTCGAGGAGGAGCTATCTCATAGCAACGCTTCAATCGCCTTGCAGAAAGTTTTTCACTGTAATAATCCTTCATAGCAATGGTTTTGATCTCCCGTCCCCTTTAATCTCATAGTATCATTCCAAAGAATACGACGGTAGTGTAACATATTTTGTGTGGAATGGGAGATAGCCAAAGAAAGGCTCCTTCCCCTAAAATAGTTGGAAAACTAATCTCAAAGAAAAGAGGAGAAAGAGCCTTGAAAATCGAGCTTAAAGTAAAAGAGTTAAAGGAAATTTGCAAGTTAATTCCCCGGGAGCCGGAAGAAGTGCTGAAGTTGATAAGGAATAATTTGCCCAGAGCTATAGGAGAGTATCTTTCCGGGCTTATTCCTCTGGAGCCGGAGCAGCTTTTGGGGCGAAAGCCTTATGAGAGGCAACAAAGTGAGGGTAATCACGGGCATGGTTATTATCGGCGGCGATTTAGTTTGAAGGGAATTGGGGAGGTTTTGGTACGGGTAGCTCTCCACAGGCAAAGCAAGTTTCGCACTCGGGTTTTACCTCGAAGTAAAAGATATGAGAAGGAACTGCAGGAGGATATATGTTTGCTTTACCTTACCGGGGTAAGCACGGGGAGTTTATCTTTAATTTCAGCTAAGTTGCTGAGGCGGAAAGTTTCAGCCGGGGAAGTGAGGCGGATGTCAAAAGAGCTGGTGGAGGGGGGAGAAAGGTTTCGCAACCGGGATTTATCTCAGGAAAGGATAAAGTATCTTCTCAACGATGGAGTTCATTTTAAGATGGGGGGAAGCTGGTTTTAGGTTCTCAGGCTGGGGGCCGAGAATCAGCCTGCAGCTTCCGGGAGCTTTTCCGGGACTTGAGGCGTCGGGGATTGCGCTAGGAACTGATAAAGTTGGGGGTGATGGATTGTATCCCAGCTCTGGAACAGGTCTTTAAAGAGGAGTTTCCTCAGGCTGAGGTTCAGCGCTGCATTGTTCATCTCAGTCGTAATGTTCTGGCCAGGACTCCTCGCAAGCTTAAAGGTGAGATAGCCTCTGAGCTTAGAGGCATCTTCTATTCTCCCTCAGAGGAAAAGGTCAGAGAAAGGTTCGCTGATTTTCGGCTACGAGGTGCCTGGAGAAAGCGCTCGAGGCGGCTTTAACCTTTTTTAAGTTTCCAGCTGAAGATTGGGTGTCGTTCAGGACAATAAACATAATTGAAAGACTGAATAAGGAGTTTAAGCGTCGGACCAAAGTGATGGAGATAGTGTCCTCAGAGAAAGCTCTCTCTAATCTTCTGGCTTTTATTTGTTTGAAGACAGAGAGATATTCGAGGCAAAGTCCGATGAGAAGAGTCGTCTCGGCTATGTTCATCCCGCAGCTCAACGCTCCACTTGATTTTACACAAAATGTTTGATACTACCGAGACTGTTTGTCATTTTAAACTCAAAATGATATAAAATTTAAGCAAAATTTTTGATTTTAGTAACTAAATTTTTTAGATGGGGAGGTAAGGATGAAAAGGATTCTAACTCTATCTTTTATCCTTTGTTTAGGCATATTGTTTATTTGTAAGCCCGGGAAGGCAACCTGGGAAAAAACCAAAAGGTTAACCTGGAATTCTGGTTATTCACAAGTCCCCACTGTGGCTATAGACTCTAATTTAACTATTCATGTTGTCTGGTTTGATAATACAAGCGGTAATTATGAAATCTATCACAAGAAGAGCATGGATGGAGGTGAAAGCTGGAAGACGAAAAGGCTTACCTGGAATTCAGGTAACTCATGTTGGCCAGTAATAGCTGTGGACTCATGCGGATTTATTCATGTTGTCTGGTTTGATAATACACCTGGAAATCACGAAATCTACTATATGAAAAGTGAGGACAGTGGTGAAACATGGACGAGGAAAAGACTTACTTGGACCTCAGGTGATTCTTCATGGCCAGTAATAGCCGCAGATTCAAATAATAACCTGCATGTTCTCTGGACGGATTATACCCATGGTGCACCTGAAATTTATTACAAGAAGAGCACTGACGGAGGTGAAACATGGGGAAGTTCAAAAAGGCTCACCTGGAACACTGGCTCTTCCCTAAACCCATCCATCTCCATAGATTCCAGCAACCACCTCCATGTTGTCTGGTGGGATGATACACCCGGAAACAGAGAGATTTATTATAAGAGAAGCGTTGATGGTGGCGATACCTGGACAACAAAAAGACTCACTGTAGACTCGGCTGAGTCTGAATTACCAGTAATAGCCAGAGACTCAAACAACTATCTTCATGTTGTCTGGAGTGACAGGAGAGATGGAAACTATGAACTATATTACAAAAAGAGCAAGGATGGGGGGGTAACATGGACAAAAGATAAGAGATTGACCTGGACTTCAGGTTCTTCTTTAAGACATGCTCTCGCCATAAGCCCAAACAATTATCTCCACCTTGTCTGGGACGACTATTCATCTCTGCCCCCTGAGATATATTATAAGAAGAGCACGGATGGAGGTGAGACCTGGACGACGAAAAGACTTACCTGGAATTCAGGGGATTCCATGTACCCATCTCTGAATGTGGATTCTTCAAATAATGTCTATGTAGTCTGGCATGACTACACCCCAGGTAACGCAGAAATCTATTATAAAAAAGGGAATTAAACCCAAAGAAAGTAATCCATAAAAGAGTGTAAAGATTCAGATAAATTCTTTAAAGAAAGTTTTATTTTAATTTTCTATTTCTTCGCTTAATTAGAGGATTAAATTAAGCCACACCCTGGGCTAATGCCTAGGGTATCGGCCCTCTGACATAATCTGGTTATGGCTTTCTTGTCTGATCGCGAATGTACTTTTTAACAATCTCTTCATTTACCTGGCCAACTACTTCGCCAAAATACCAATCTGCCCAAAAACTGTCTCCCCACAAAAATTCTCCCAACTCCGGATACTCCTTCCTCAATACCCGACTCGTTCCCCCTTTGAATATCTGCACCACGATATGGAGATGATCATCTTGAATTGCCATCTCACTGATCCACCACTTGTTCATCCGACAGGCTTCGTACATATGCTTCTTGAGGCGGATGGCTATTTTCTCTTTCAACACCCGTTTCCGATATTTGGGTATCCATACCAGATGATATTGAAGCCGATGTCTCGTATGGGCTCAGGTTGTGTATCTGGCCATAACCAGATTATGTCGGATTTGCCTCCACTCCGCCAGCTTTGTTGGCTTCGTTCCGTGTGCCATTCAACCCCAGGCTTGAGAGCCTGGGGTTTTCTGGCTTCTTAGATAAACTTTTTTATCTGCAAAAAGAAATTGAGACCCAATAAAGATATGGATGAAAAATATAGAGAAGAAATTCTTATTGCCTTCTGAAATGCAGTTTTTTATAATCAAAAGAGCTTTACAATCTTGAGAGAATATTTTCTATAATCGAATTAAGGAGAAAAAATATGGCACTCATTACCTGTCCTGAGTGCAGGAAGTCGGTAAGTGACAAGGCAATCTCTTGTCCAGGATGCGGTTTTCCGCTCAAGGAGAGCGAGCTTCCGCAGAAATATACAGGATATGTAAGCTATGAATATAAATCTTCAAGAACCATCTTCGGAATGCCGCTTATCCACATTGTCTATGGCCCAGTATGGGGAGGGATGCTGAAGCCTGCCAAAGGATTCATCGCCATCGGTAATATCTCTATCGGCGTGATTGCCATGGGTGGCTTTTCCCTGGGTATAATCTCCTTTTCGGGAATTGGACTTGGACTCATCTGTATTGCAGGCATGGCTTTCGGGATTCTGGGCGGCGTGGGGGGAATTGCAGTGGGTTATATAGCCATTGGAGGAATGGCTGTAGGAGTTTATGCCGTGGGCGGGCTTGCCCTCGGACCTCATACTATCTATAACGACCCCAGGCTGATTGAATTCATAAGGTCATTACTAAGATAAATTCTTTATACATTCTTTAGATAGATCCACTCCTTATATTATTACTCTTTATTGTAAATCAAAATCAGGTAGGTTCTTTCTGAATCCCTTCTCGTGCCCTTTAGAGGAGGCCTTTCACTTAAGAAATTTAGTTTTTTCTTCCTTCAAGATGGCTGCCTCATCTTTCCCGATTAAAGCCTCACGCCTGAATGAGGATAGTGTTCGTTTCCCTTCCCTCTTATAACCACTTTACGGTGACTGATTTTTTTCCTTCAATACTTGGGTTTAATCTTCATGTTGAAGAACATGAAGGCGAACTTGTCTGCTATCTCCTCTATTCTCTTGCTGGTGCTACTTGCCCCGTGTCCTGAACGGGTTTCAATCCTGATTAGAACTGGGTTAGTTCCCTTGTGTTTTTTCTGCAGGGTGGCAATAAATTTATAGGAATGCGCAGGAACAACGCGGTCATCATGGTCAGCTGTGGTGACCAATGTTGCAGGATAAGAGACTCCTTCTTTTATATTATGTAAAGGTGAGTAGGAATAAAGATTTCGAAAATGTTCTTCTGTCTCACTTGAGCCATACTCGACAACCCACCCCCAGCCCACCGTAAACTTATGAAAACGAAGCATGTCCATGACACCCACCGCAGGAAAAGCCACCTTAAATAACTCTGGCCGCTGGGTCATACTGGCTCCCACGAGTAAACCTCCATTTGAAGCCCCTGAAATGGCCAGTCTTTCTTTCGATGTGTACTTCTCATTTATCAAGTATTCCGCAGCGGCGATGAAGTCATCGAATACATTTTGCTTGTTTAAAAGCATGCCCCCTCTGTGCCATTTTTCACCATACTCTCCTCCTCCTCGGATGTTAGGCATGGCATACACTCCTCCATTTTCAAGGATGACAACTATTGTAGGGTCAAAACGAGGCACCATGCTTATATTAAAGCCACCGTAGGCGTAAAGAAGGGTTGGGTTTTTACCATTAAGTTTGAGTCCTTTCCTGTGAACTATAAACATCGGCACCCGTGTGCCGTCTTTGCTCGAATAGAAAACCTGCTTAACCACATAATCTTCGGGGTTAAAAGGAACCTGAGTCCTGAAATATACTTCTGATTTTCCACTCTGAAGGTCGTATTTGTAGATAACAGGGGGAATCATGAAAGACTCGAAGGTGTAAAAGGTTATGTTATCCTCCTTCTTCCCGTAAAATCCGCTCGCAGAGCCGAGCGCCGGCATTTCAATCTCTCTCACCAATTTTCCATCCAGCTCATATTCATAGACGCGGGTTGTGGCATCCTTGAGGTAGGAACAGAAAATTCTCTCTCCCACAGAGCCGACTCCTGTCAAAGCTTCTTCCCTTTCCGGGATAACAACTTCCCAGTTTTCTTTCTCTGGATTTTCGGGGTCTAGAAGGACAAGTTTGTAGTTCGGCGCATCTGCATTGGTGTAAACGAGGAATTTGCTCCCAATGTTATCAATGACTGAAGAATTAAATTCAAATCCCTGGATGAGGGGCTTAAATTCTATCTTGCCCTGTCCAAGCTTTGCAGAGTAAAGTTCATTTCCGTGAGTTCCTTCAGAAATGCTCAGAATAAGAAATCTTCCATCTTCAGTGATTGAGGCTCTCTTATACCTCAAAGGATGGAGGGGGTCTTCGTAAACAAGGGTATCTTTTTCCTGTGGAGAATTAAGCCTGTGGTAGAAAATTTTCTGGAATTTGTTTGCCTCTGACAATTCCTTCCCCTCTTCGGGTCTGTCAAATCCACTGTAAAAGAAACCATCGTCGAACCAGGCTGCATCTGTGAACTTCACCCATCTTATTCGGTCATCCAGTTCCTTTCTCGATTCTATCTCCATCACCCTTAGTTCTCTCCAATCTGAGCCCGCCTCCGACTGAGAATAGACTACGTACCTATCATCTCTGGAGAAGCTGATGAGGTCAATTCTTACTGTTCCGTCCTCAGAAAGCTTATTGGGGTCAAGAAAAACTTCTTCTTTTCCTTCCAATCCCTTCTTAATGTAAATCACAGACTGGTTCTGCAATCCATCATTTTTATAAAAAAAGTAATATTCTCCTGCTCTAAACGGCGCTGAACACTTGGGATAATTATATACTTCGCTCACTCGTCTTTTAATAGCTTCCCTGAATGGGATCCTTTCCAGATAAGAAAATGTCAGTTTATTCTGAACTTCCACCCATTGCTTAACTTCCTCGGATTGGTCATCCTCCATCCAGCGGTAGGGATCCTTAACCTTTACTCCGAAATAATCATCTACCTGCTCGACTGTCTTGGTAAGAGGGTAGCTGAGAGTTTCACCGGTTTCTTCCTCATATTTCTTGCAATAGGGAATAAAGATAAGGAAGAAAATTATGAGTGCCAGAATTAGGTTCTTTCTTTTCACTTTGTTCCCTCCTCAATCAAAAGATATTTTTTGCCCTTCATTTTTTAATTAAAGTTTTTTACTTTTTAGAAATTATTATCACAAGAAGCGAGCGAGGTCAAACCAATTTATGGGGTGAGGAAATTGGTGACAGTTTGGCCTTCTGATTTCTTTTCCCTGGTAATATGCTCATCTAGGGCGTGAGGTAGTCCAGAGGCTGATGGGGCCTGATGTAATTTCAGGTGTATGTTCTCCACTCCACTTGCCGGTTATGCTCTTCGTGGTTTAAGTCTACCTCACAGACCTTCGTAGAACTCTTTCCGGCGCCTCCTGTTCGCCCTCCCTACTCGTCCATTCAGTTCAGGATAGCTCTAGGGGAAGCTCAAAAAGAAGAATCTGCTTCATCAGGCAAGCCTCTTCAAATTGAGCCTTGAACTCTGTGCCACCCTCCATCACGATGGTCTTGATCTGAAAAGTAAATTTTTTGCGCATATAGTTGAGAAAGTCGGCTCCATCTGCGCTCGTCTTCCTCTTATAATCCCCAGACCATCGAATCTCAAGACCATATCCCGAGCGATAAACAGGGAACGGACCTCATCGGGCAAGAGACGCACCTGAAGAGTATCCACCTGAACCAGATCCCTGTGCGAATGAACTCGATAATCTCTTTTTATATGAGAAATCCTTTTCTGCTCTTTTTTCTACTCAAGTTACCCTTAACTTTTCGAAAACTCCTCTTTCTTTCCTTCAGGTCTTCTTCTTGTAATAAATCTCATAATTACCGGGTGTCGAATCATCCCACACCACATGGAGGTTGTTATTTGAATCTATGGCTATAGCAGGGGAGTGGGAGTTGCCTGAATTCCAGGTAATCCTTTTCGCAGCGCTCCAGGTTGAGCCTCCATCCGTGCTCCTCTTGTAATAAATCTCATAATTACCTGGTGTCGAATCTTCCCACACCACATGGAGGTTGTTATTTGAATCTATTGCTATCGCAGACCAGCAGGAGTCGCCTGAATTCCAGGTAATCTTTTTCTCAGCGCTCCAGGTTGAGCCTCCATCCGTGCTCCTCTTGTAATAAATCTCCCAATTACCGGGTGTCGAATCTTCCCACACCACATGGAGGTTGTTATTTGAATCTATTGCTATCGCAGACCAGGAGGAGTGGCCTGAATTCCAGGTAATCCTTTTCGTAGCGCTCCAGGTTGAGCCTCCATCCGTGCTCTTCTTGTAATAAATCTCCCAATTACCGGGTGTATCATCTTCCCAAACCACATGGAGGTTGTTATTTGAATCTATTGCTATAGCAGGCCAGTAGGACCAGCCAGAATTCCAGGTAATCCTTTTCTCAGCGCTCCAGGTTGAGCCTCCATCCGTGCTCCTCTTGTAATAAATCTCCCAATTACCGGGTGTATTATCATGCCACACCACATGGAGGTTGTTATTTGAATCTATTGCTATCGCAGACCAGCAGGAGTCGCCAGAAGTCCAGGTAATCCTTTTCGTAGCGCTCCAGGTTGAGCCTCCATCCGTGCTCCTTTTGTAATAAATCTCATAATTACCGGGTGTATTATCATGCCACACCACATGGAGGTTGTTATTTGAATCTATTGCTATCGCAGACCAGCGGGATTCGCCAGAAGTCCAGGTAATCCTTTTCGCAGCGCTCCAGGTTGAGCCTCCATCCGTGCTCCTTTTGTAATAAATCTCATAATTACCGGGTGTAAAATCCCACCACACCACATGGAGGTTTTTATTTGAATCTATGGCTATGGTTGGGTCATAGGAGTAGCCAGAATTCCAGCTAAGCCTCTTCGTAGCGCCCCAGTCTGAAAAACAGATGCCTGAAGGATAACTTAGCCCGATTGCCAGCAAAATAATTAAAAAGAAGTTCTTTCTCATACCCCCTCCTCGCTCTAAGTTTGATTGAGATTATAAGATTCTTCCTGAGTTAAAAATAGAATCATTCTCTCTAAAGCTTATTCCCACATTATCTTAAAGTTAAAATTTCTAGGATAAAGGTTATCTTCTCTCCCCAATATTTTATACCTCCCATCTAATT
>Ga0209102_1000980_pt1 | contig 16569 bp, 16 predicted proteins | sample ConPoolayeHmetaG_FD_185483 | JGI IMG/M metagenome (GOLD analysis project Ga0209102, IMG submission 185483) | Hot spring microbial mat communities from California, USA to study Microbial Dark Matter (Phase II) - Cone Pool mat layer H metaG... ...
CAAAAAATTCCGTCGGCTGATTTCTTTTATTCTCTTGTCTTCAAAAGTTACCCGGATGATATCGTCGCTATAAGAAGGATAAATTTCAATAAGATTACCTCTTTGTCTGAAACTTCCCCGATGAAATTCTAATCTTGAGCGAGAATAATGCATTGCCACCAGTTTATATAAAAATTCTTCTTGGGAAATTTTTTGATTTTTTTTGATATTGACTACCCAACGACTATATTCTAGAGGCGAACCAATGTTGTAGATACAAGAAACAGAGGCGACAACAATAACATCTGTTCTGGAAAAAATATCACTGGTGGCTTGCAGTCTTAATTTGTCAATTTCTTCGTTAATCTCCGTTTCTTTGGCGATATAAGTATCTGTTTGGGGAATATAGGCTTCTGGTTGATAATAGTCATAATAGGAGACAAAATAAGAAACCGCATTTTTGGGAAAAAATTCCTTAAATTCCTGGTAGAGTTGAGCAGCCAAGGTTTTATTATGAGAAATGACTAAGGTTGGTTTTTGAATATTTTGGATAAAATTGGCAACCGTGAAAGTTTTTCCTGAACCAGTAACACCTAATAAGACCTGATAAGCAATTCCTTTGGAAAAATTTTCTGTTAACTTTTTGATTGCTTCAGGTTGGTCGCCAGTTGGTTGATAACCTGCTTTAAGTTCAAATACCATATCTTATTTTAGCATTAGGCTTAAGTGGTAAAGCGTATTCTTAAATTGTTTTTTTCAAGGGTGATTTGACAACAAGCGAAAATTAAATTTGACAAATTTATTGTTCTCGTTTTATAATTGGCCTACTTCAATGAACCAGCAGAATTATGTTTTTAATGATAGTTTAATTTATCGGTTGCAAGGCGAATTTTTCCAGTTTCCACACTGGAGGATGAATTACTACTCGGCCGAAGACAGAGCAGGGCAACTACGAGTGAAGAATTCCTTAACTTTCTTGCTGGAGGATTCTTCAATTTGCAAATTCATCAAATCCCTTAGTCCATAGGGGGAGCTTGTTTTAATTAAGACAAGTATACCCCCGAAAAAGGGGTTTTTTTAATTAAAATTAAGGGCGAAAATGACTAAAATTCAAATATTAACCAAAGAAGGAAAAGAAAAGTTAGAAAGACAATTAGCCTCTTTGAGAAAGGAGCGGCGGGTTTTAGTGGTTAAATTAGATGAAACAAGGAGAATGGGTGATTTGGTGGAAAATTTTGCTTATCAGGAGCTAAGAAATCAGCTTTCAATTTTAGATAGCAGAATTGAAGAATTGGAAGAGGTGCTAGCCGGAGCAAAGGTAGTGGTTGACAATAGTGGGGCTGATGGAAAAGTTTGGTTTGGTTCTTCGGTTAAGATTAGGCAAGGAAATAAAGAAAGAATAATTCAGCTGGTTGGTGCTGGTGAAGCAAATCCCCTTAAAGGAAAAATATCTTACGATTCTCCTTTGGGTAGGGCTTTACTCAATAAAACTGCCGGTGAAAAAGTAGCGGTAGAGACACCAAGTGGCAAGGTAGAGTATGAATTAGTGGAAGTTTTAAACTAAATTGTGGTAAGATTAAAAAGGTTTATGAGCCAAAGAATTATTCAAATTAGATTAAAGAGACTAGAAAAGCTGAGGAGACTTAAATCATTAGGGATAAATCCCTATCCAGATTCTTTTAAAAAGGGAATTACTTGTTTGGAGGCGCAAAAAAAACTAGGAAAACAAGTTAGAGTGAGAGGAAGACTAATGTCGCTCAGGCCTCACGGAGGAGTAACTTTTGCTGACTTAGTTGATGCTTCTGGTAAAATTCAACTTTATTTTCAGAGAAATTATCTTAAAGATAAATATAAACTAATTGACTTATTGGATGTGGGAGATTTCTTAGGTGCTGAGGGTGAAGTTTTCAAAACCAAAGCAGGTGAAATAACGGTTAAGGTGGCAAAATTTGCGATTTTAGCCAAATCTCTTCGGTCTTTACCGGAAAAATGGCATGGTTTAAAAGATGTTGAACAGAGATACCGCAAGCGCTATTTAGATTTGATAATGAACCCCGAAGTTAAAAAGATTTCCTATCTCCGTTCGAAGGTATTAACTGCTATACGAGAGTTTTTAAATAGAGAAGGTTTTCTGGAAGTGGAAACTCCAATTTTGCAAGAAATGTATGGTGGAGCTTCCGCTCGACCTTTTATTACTTACCATAACGCATTAAATTGCGATCTTTATCTAAGAATTTCCGATGAACTTTATTTGAAAAGATTAATTATTGGAGGGTTTGAGAAAGTCTATGAAGTGGGTAAGGATTTTCGCAATGAGGGGATAGACCGAACTCATAATCCGGAATTTACTCAAGTAGAATTTTACTGGGCATATGCAGATTATGAAGATTTAATGAAACTTACAGAAAAAATGTTAGTTAAGGTTTTAAAAACTACATTGGGAAAGACTAAGATCAGTTTTGGGAATAAAACCTTAGATTTCACTCCTCCATTGCCCCGAGTTTGCTTTCGTGACATCCTCTTAAGGGAGACAGGGATTGATATGGACAGGATTAAGACAGAGAAAGAGCTTTTAAAAGCAATTAAAGAAAAGAAAATTGCGATAAATCTGAAAGGGGTTTTTGGTATAAGATCTGTATTCGAGGAACTCTACAAAGAAAGAATTAAACCAAAGCTAACTCAACCCACTTTTTTATTAGATTATCCGTCGAGCATGATTGCTTTGGCAAAGAGAAAAGAAAATGAACCCAACAAAATTGCTAGTATGCAGCTTTTAGCGGATGGTTGCGAATTAATAAAGGCTTATAATGAGCTGAATGATCCTCTTGATCAGAAGAGAAGGTGGCTAGAGATGGAAAAACTTGCCAAAAAAGGACTAGAAGAAACAGAAAGATTAGATGAAAATTACATTGAAGCCTTAGAATATGGAATGCCTCCGACTGCAGGTTGGGGGCTTGGTATCGATCGGTTTATTGCGGTTTTAACTAATAAGCCGCTTAAAGAAGTAATTTTATTTCCTACTTTAGTGCCAAAAAAGAAATGATTGACAGAAAGTGGGCCTTAGAATTTTTAAATCAAAAAATCGAAAACAAAAATATTATTAAGCATATGATTGCCTGTGAGGTTTTAATGGAAGAAGTTTATGAGGTGTTGGTTGCTAAGGGCAAGAAAGATTTGGGGGGAACGAAAGAAGAATGGATGATAGCCGGGTTGCTTCACGATGGGGATTATTGTCCAGAGGTTCCTCCCGAAAAACAAGGAGTCCAAATTACTGAATGGTTACGTCAGCAGGGATTCAAAATTCCAGAAAATGTTGCTCAGGCAATGGCTGCTCATAATTGGAGAAATACCGGTGTTGAGCCAAAAACAAAGATGGATTGGGCGCTTTTTTGTGGCGATAGTCTTACCGGATTAATCGTGGCGGCAACTTTAGTTTTACCCACTAAAAAATTAGCCGATTTAACCGTCCAAAATGTTTTAAATCGTTTTAAAGAAAAATCATTTGCTCGCGGCACCCGAAGAGAGGATATTTTGAAGTGCGAGGAAAAACTGGGGTTAAAGCTTGAAGAATTTATAGAAATTTGCCTTAAAGCAATGCAGAAAATCAGGTCCCAGCTCGGATTGTAAAAGTTATTACTCATTGACAATAGTAAGACCATTTGTTATCATTCTTACCATGAGTATTTTAATCACAATTACTAACAAAGGACAGGTAACTATCCCTAAGGATATTCGTTTGCTTTTGGAAGTGAAGCCAGGTGATCGAGTTTCTTTTGAAAAGGTTGCTCCTGAAAAAAAACAAGTAACAGTGCGGATTATTCCCGGGAGGACTGTCGAAGAGCTTTATGGTTCTTTGGAGACGAAAGTAAAATTCCAAAGCCGAAAATACGAGAGAGAAATGACGAAAAAACTTATTTCTCAATTAAGGAAGTGAAATAAATGAAGAGGGTTGCTCTAGATGCCAATGTTATTCTTCGTTGTCTTTTAGCTGATCACCCAATCTTATCTCCAAAAGTAAAAGAGCTTTTCGAAGCAGCTGAAGAGGGGAAATTAAAACTTTTTCTTGATGAAGTAGTTTTAGCAGAGGTGGTTTGGACATTAAGTTCATTTCATAAAATCTCTCGGGAAAAGATAGCAGAACAACTTAGAATTTTGATCTCTCAAAAGTGGCTTTTTTGTCGTCGAAAAAAATTAATACTTGAGGTTTTAAAAAATTTTGCCGAGAAAAATATTGATTATATCGATGCTTGGCTTTTTTCCGTGGCTAAGAAATTGAATTTTCAAATTGCGTCTTTTGATAAGGATTTTGATCGTTTAGACAGAAAAATCCTGATATTGATATAATTTAGCCATAATGCTTGATTTAAATTTTATTAGAGAAAATCCAGAAAAAGTAAAAAAAGGGGTTAGAAATAAAGGCTATAAGCCGGAGATCGTGGATAGAGTTTTGAAGGTTGATGAAACCCGACGGCAGCTGATCAGCGAAATTGAAAAATTGCGGGAGGAAAGAAATAAGTTGGGGTCTAACGAGATTGAAAAAGGTAAAAAAATCAAGGAGGCCTTGCGCCAGCTTGAGCCTGATTTGCGGGCAGTTGAAGAGGAATTGAAAAATCTTTTATATGAAATTCCCAATTTGCCTTTAGAGAAAGCGCCAATCGGTAAAGACGAGTCGGAGAATGTTGAATTGCGTCGGTGGGGAGAACCAAAAAAGTTTTCTTTTAAACCTAAAGACCATCTTGAGTTGGGGAAAATTCTGGGGATTTTGGACTTTGAGGGGGGAGCAAAAGTGGCTGGTTCTGGGTTTTATTATTGGCAGGCAGAGGGAGCAATTTTGGAATTAGCTTTGATTCGTTATGCTTTTGATTTTTTGGGAAAAGAGGGGTTTGTTCCGATAATTACTCCTGATTTAGCCCGTTCTCGTTACTATTTAGGAACTGGTTATTTGCCGAAAGGTCCGGAGGCGCAAATCTATACAATTGAAGATGAGGATTTAGGATTAATCGCCACTGCCGAGGTGACCTTAGCAGGAAAGCATGCTGACGAGATTATTCCTGAGCAAAATTTGCCTTTAAAATATATTGGTTATTCTCATTGTTTTCGCCAAGAAGCCGGCGCTTATGGAAAATATTCTAAAGGTCTTTATCGGGTCCACCAGTTTACTAAGGCAGAGATCTTTATTTACTGTCTGCCAGAGGAATCTGATAAATGGCATGAATATATTTTGAAAATGGAAGAAAAAATCTATCAGAAGTTGGATTTGCCCTATCGGGTGGTCGAAGCGTGTACTGGAGATTTGGGGGCAGTGGCTGCTCGGAAATTTGATCTGGAAGTTTGGATGCCGGGTAGAAACGAATATGGCGAAGTTACTTCCACCTCCAACTGTACTGATTTTCAAGCACGGAATTTAAACATAAAGGTTCGTCGGAAAAATGGCAAAACAGAATATCTCCATATGTTAAACGGAACAGCAATTGCTACTTCACGGACCTCTTTGGCGATTTTAGAAAATTACCAACAAAAAGATGTTTCGGTCTTGGTTCCTAAAATTTTGCAAAGATATACCGGCTTTAAGAAAATTGAGTCAAAGAGATAAAACCTCTTCATTTATCAGCTTTACCAGCTGGCAGAAACAGCGTTTTAAAGCCTACGCCTGGAAGGAAGAAGATAAAATCAGCGATTATCTTGATATAATTAACTTATGCTTAATTTTTTAAAGAGTCTTTTTGATTATAACCAAAAGGAATTAAAACGATTGAAAAAAATCGTTGGTCAGATTAATGCTTTTGAGCCAAAATTAGAAAAACTTTCGGATAAAAAACTTCGGCGGAAAACAGAAGAATTTAAAAATAAGCTGTTTGATGGGGAAAAACCAGAAAATATTTTGCCCGAGGTATTTGCTGTTGTCCGTGAAGCATCTAAAAGAACTGCGGGAATGAGGCATTTTGATGTTCAATTAATGGCGGCAATTGCTTTATTTGAAGGTAAAATTGCTGAGCAAAAAACTGGCGAGGGGAAAACCTTGTCGGCTACCCCTGCTTTATATCTTCGTGCTTTGGAAGGGAAAGGCGCTCATTTGGTGACGGTTAATGATTATTTGGCAAGACGAGATGCCGGCTGGATGGGACCAATTTTCCACTTTTTAGGTCTTTCTGTAGGCTGTATTATTCCCGAACAGTCTTTTATCTTTGACCCGGAATTTAGTCTGACATCTGAAGACGAAAGATTATCTCATCTTAGACCTGTCGAAAGGAAACAGGCTTATTTAGCTGATATTACCTATGGCACCAATAATGAATTTGGTTTTGATTATCTGCGAGATAATATGGTTTCTTCTCTTGGGGAGATGGTCCAAAGAGGATTTTATTTTGCGATTGTTGATGAGGTTGATTTTGCCCTAATTGATGAAGCCCGGACCCCTTTGATTATTTCTTCTCCTTTTGGCGAGCAAGTAGAAAAATATTATAGGTTTGACAATTTAGCCGCTCAGCTTCAGCCAACAACAGACTATGTAATTGACGAGAAAGCGAGAACAGCGATGCTTACTGATTATGGGATAAAAAAGATAGAGAGAATGCTGAGGATAAGCAATCTTTATGAAGAAGATTTTGAAACCGTTCATTATATTGAAAACGCTTTAAGGGCAAGAACTTTATTCCAGAAAGATAAAGATTATGTAGTTAAAAATAACGAGGTAATCATTGTTGATGAGTTTACTGGTCGGTTAATGCCTGGGAGAAGATGGTCTGATGGTTTGCATCAAGCAATTGAGGCAAAGGAAGGGGTTTCAATTCGACAGGAGAGTAGAACTTGGGCAACAATTACTTTCCAAAATTATTTTAGAATGTATCAGATTTTAGCTGGGATGACCGGAACCGCTGCTACCGAAGCTGAAGAATTCAAAAAGATCTATGGTCTTGATGTTATTGTGGTGCCAACTAATAAGCCAATGATAAGAATTGACCATCCTGATGCTGTTTATAAAACTCAACAAGCCAAATACACCGCAATTGCAGCGGAAATCGAGAAATGTTTTCAAAATGGTCAACCAGTTTTGGTTGGAACAACTTCAATTGAAAAAAATGAAATCATCAGTCGGCTTTTAAGCAAAAAGGGGATTCCTCATCAAGTTTTAAATGCTAAAAACCACGAGAAAGAAGCAGGAATTATTGCCCAAGCAGGGAAATTGAAAGCAGTAACTGTGGCTACCAATATGGCAGGCAGGGGAGTAGATATTATTTTAGGTGGCGAGCCGCCGAAAAAAACTAAAAGTGAAAAGGAAGATGGGCAATGGAGGGAGGAGCATAAAGAGGTGATAAGACTTGGAGGTTTACATGTAATTGGAACAGAAAGGCATGAGGCAAGAAGAATCGATAATCAATTACGGGGTCGAGCTGGCAGGCAGGGAGATCCTGGCTCTTCTCAATTTTTTGTTGCTTTAGATGACGATTTGATGCGGATTTTTGGTGGAGATCAGATTGCTTCTTTAATGACCAGATTCAGAATGCCTGATAATATGCCAATTTCTCATTCAGTGGTGAGCAAAGTTATTGAGCAGATCCAAGTTAAAGTTGAAGGTTTTAATTTTGATATCAGAAAAAGCTTGGTTGAATTTGACGATGTAGTTAACAAGCAGCGAGAAATTATTTATAAAAAACGAAGACAATTCTTAGATTGGTTTGAGAATAATAAAGCTAGGTTAAGAGAAGAAGTTTTGAGGATTATCCAGGAGGAAGTAAATAAGGTGGTGGTGATTTCTTTAGAACCGACGACAATGAAACCAAATTTAGAAAAAGTAATGTTAGGACTGGCAGAAATTTTAGCTTGGGAGACAAGGGAAAAACGGGAAGAGATTATTAACTATCTTGAAAAATATAAAGACAATCAAGAAGAACTCAAAAAAGTTAGTTGGCAAATAATTGAGAGAGAATTAAAAAAGAGGCAGGAAAGTTTGGGTAAGGATATAAGCCAAGAGATTGAGAAATCAATTTTGATTTATACTCTTGATCAACTTTGGGTAGATCATTTGACTGCTTTAGACAATTTGCGCGATGGGGTGAGACTGAGAGGTTATGGCCAAAGAGATCCTTTAGTTGAATATCGGCGAGAAAGTTTTCAGATGTTTCAGAAACTGCTTGATAATTTAAATTATCATTTCACCAGAAGAATTTTTAGGGTTCAAGTAATGACTCAGCCTCAAGAGAAACCAATTAGCGCGGTTGAGACAAGGGGAGAAATGATTTTGCCGGGACAAATACCAGCTGAAGGTGATGTTTCCCAACAAGATTTAGGAGCCAAAATTAAACCCATTGTCTCCGGTAAAAAGAAAATCGGCCGCAACGATCCTTGTTGGTGCGGTAAAAAAGATGCTTCCGGGAAACCTGTTAAGTGGAAAAAATGCCACTATCCCGACCCCGGACCAAACGGATAGTATTTCAATAAAAATAATCGCCTTTGTTGCTACTCCAAATTCTGACATAAGATTATTTTATAAAATTTACTATGTTTTAGCGTTATTGTAAACTATGTTAATGGGTAGTTCTCGGACATTATATACTAAACTTGCCAAATATTATGACTTTCTGGCTCCCTCAACGACTAAACAGGAGTGTGTTTTTCTAGATAAAATTTTTAAGAAATTTGGTAATGGTCAGATTCAGAAGGTTTTAGATTTGGGTTGTGGGACGGGAAGACATGCTGCTTTTCTTCAAAAAATGGGGTACAAGGTTACCGGAATTGATTTATCAGACCAGATGCTTGATACAGCCCGAAAGAAATCGTCCGAATCAACTTTTCTTAAAATGGATTTTTGCTCTCCAAAATTTAAAAGAAATTTTTTTGATGCCTCTATTTGTATGTGGAGCACTATTGGTTATATTTTAGACGAAAATAAGTTTAAAGAATTTGTCAAAAATATTGCTAAAGTGACTAAAAAGATTTTAGTTCTTTCTTCAACTAATCACGAAAAAGATGATTTTCAATCAGATGAAAAAAGCGAAAAAGTTATCTTACTCCCAGATGGGAAGATAAAGACTAATATAGTAAGACACTACAATAACGAAACAGGGATTAGAGAAGAAAAATACAAATATCTTATTATTGAAAAAGATAGAGTGACAAAATTTTCAGATAAAAATAGATTGAGACTTTGGAAGATTGAGGAAATAAAAAGGTTATTGTGGCCTGAATTTGAAATATTAAATATTTATGGCGATTATTCAGTGAAGGATTTTTTTGATATCAGAAAATCAGATAAAAAAATAATTATTTGTAAGAAAAAATCGTAGCGCCTTTTAGATATTTTTTCTTGACAGTTTTTTGTTTTGGGTTTATTTTAAAAATAAATAAATCTTTATGAAATCCAAAAAAATTTCTACCCAGCTAAAAAGGTTGCCTCCTTGGGTTATTTTCTCGGGTGTTCTGATAGTTACCGCAATAGCCTTTCCCGCGATTAAGAACTTTTTTCCAAAAGCAACCAAAGAAAAATCCGAATTTACAGTTCAGCAAACAAAAACTGCCCCCCTCTCCTATCAAATTGCCGATATTCCTTACTATAGTCAGAAGAATTTTTGCTATGGAGCAAGTATGATGATGGTTTTGAAACATTCTGGTTTAGGTGAACAGCATGTCCAAAAATTTAAAAAAATTTTGGAGGAGAAGGGTAAAGGTGGGCCTCCTGATATTTTTATTGGTCTTAAAGCACTTAACCTAATTAGCAACATCCGGCTGGGCTATTTCAAAAATTACAACCAAAAATTTGCTGATTTTTATAAGCAAAATTTTGGTTTAGCAGACAAACAAATTATAAATTTTTCAGACTCGCAGGAGGGGCTCTCTTTTTTAAAACAAAAAATTTCCGCCAATATTCCTGTGATAACTTTAATTCAAAACGGCAATCATTATGTGGTGGCAACTGGTTATGACCAAAACGATATTTATCTTAATGATCCTGACCCGGATTTTGGAAAAAGAAAAATGACAATAAATGATTTTTTGGCTGAATGGACAAATTATGAGCAGAATATTAAAGGCGACCAAATCGGCTTTCCTGGAGAGATGGGAATGATTTGGTTGGAAAAATAATTTTATGCTTTACCTTTTTGGGGTAATCGCAATATTTGTTATTTTTTCCTCTGTCTGGGGGTATTTTAAAAATAAAGACAAGAGAAAATATTTATTTAGGCTTTTTATTGAATTATCACTGGTTACTATTTTGCTTTTTCTCTTTGGGCCTTTATTTGCCCTTTCTCCTATTAAAATTGGCTATTCAACCCTAAAAGAAGGAAATATCACCTTGTATTATCCAAGGAATAGTGTCGATATGGCCCGCGAGGCGATGAAACAATTACAAGAAGCAGAAGAAATGAATAGAGATTTTTATAAAAATACTTTTCCAATGAAAGTTGTTTTGGCTCGTTCTGAGTTGGATATGTTGCGATTTGGTTCATATCCTTACGCTGGGGGAACTGGTAGTGAACTATCTTTAAACATTCGTTTTGGTCGGATGACAACCGGCAAAATTGCCCACGAAATGTCCCATCGAAATTTGGCAATGCTTACTGGCAAATCAATACCTTCTCCCAATTGGTTTAACGAGGGTTTGGCTTCTTATATTGGAAAAATGGAGGAATACCGAAGGCCCAAAGAATTGCAAGTTGATTTAGATAATGGCCAATATGTTATTGATATTTTAAGTATGCGGGGAATTTTAGGGACTTCCAAATGGCTTTTGAAAATTCGCCAGGGGAAAGCAAGAGTTTTGTACGGGCAGACATATTTGATGGTTAAATATCTTTTTGACAAATATGACCAAGAGAAGATATATGATTTTGTAGTTTCTCTTAAAAACCAAGATTTTGAAAAGGCTTTTGCTCAGTCTTTTGGGATAACTGAAGAGCAGTTTCATCAGGAGTTTATTAATTACATTCGAAACTACAAACTTTAATCTTCCCCCGAGCAATCTTGGGGACAAGTTTCTTTGTTTTCTCCCAAATCCGGTTCGCATAAGGTGTTGCCGCAAATTGCTTCACCAGAGGAAGTTGTTTCGGAGAAATTTTCTTCCGGAGCAAAAATTTCTTTCTGGGTTTGAGGTAAAAAAGTAGCAGTTGTCTTTGTTTGGTAAAAAAGATGAGAGAAGAATAAAGCAATTGCTACCAATCCCAAGAAAATAAGCTTGGCTTTGTTTTTAAAAATGCTTGATAAATAGCCAAAGCCCAAAATTGCCTCCAACAAATGAACTAAAGTTGGAAAGGAGAAAAAGGGTTGGTAATAAGTTAAAGTAATTGTCCCCAAAATTGCTAAATACAAAGAAGAGATAAGATAAAAAACTTTAGGAATTTTTAATTTCCAACCCAATAAGATTAAAATAGTCCATAGACTAAAGGCACTGGCGCAAAAATCGGTAATTTGGCGAAAATTAAATTGATAATGATTAATCCCCCAAAGCATTATTGCCGCTGGTAGGGTGATTAAAGCAAAGACAGGATGAGTTAAAGAAAATTTCTCAGCAAAATAGATAATTAGCCAGTAAAAAATAACCAAAATTCCCGTTAAGATAAGACTTTCTTTTACTATTGGAAACAGGTCTTTTCTCAGAGGCGGTTTTTCTGTGAAGTCCGTCGGTTGTTTTTTCTCGCCAGCATAATCTCTCATTGTTTGTTCTTGAGGGGTGGGTTCAATTATGGTTGAACATTCAAATACTTTATTTTTGTTTGGCGTTATATAATCTTCAAAAAAATAAACCGAACCACCAGTGCCGGCGGCTAAATATTTGCCGTTTTCAGCGATATCAATCGCCTGGACAAATTCACCGACGGAGATTTTTTTTCTCTCTCCATCGGTAAATAAAATCTGGACCTGACTGTCGCTTCCACCTAAGGTAATAAAACTACTATCTTCGGCAATATCTAAAGCCCCAACCGAAGTATCTAAAGTCCAGTCTTTCAAGGGAGTATTGTTTTTACTGTTAAGTAGATAAACATCGCCCCTCATTGTTGCCGCGGCAATAAATTGACCATCGCTTGTCATACTCATTGCTCGTGAGGAGTTCCTTCTCTGATTATCAAATTTCCAAAGAGGAGCGGGAGAATCCTTGCTAAACAAAACTACTACGCTTGAATCCGGACCGCCTTCAGTAGCAAAAGCCGCCAGCGAACCATCAGCGGAAATTTTTGCTTTGGAAACAGGAGAATCAAAAGTTAGTCTTTCACTTTTCACTAACGGTTGATTACTTTCTTTTGAGAAAATATAAGCCTTGCGGTCAGGACAACCAGTGGAGGCGGCAACAAAATTGCCATCAGCCGATAAAGAAACATCATGAAAGTTGCTATCGCTGATGAATTTCCAAACAGGCTGAGAATTTTTAGTTTCCCAAAAAAGTAAAGCATTGCCCTCCTCGCTGCCAGAATCTTCTCCGACACTGGCAGCAGCGTAGTTGCCATCAGCGGAGGAAGCGACCGCTAAAATTATAGCCGAAGCTCGGTATTCCCAAATTGGCTGGTTATTTTTTGGTCCAAACAAAACTGCTTTGTTTCCTACCGGAGCAAAAATCTTTGTGCCATCTTTTGAAATTGCGATTCCATTCCCCCGCGGGCTGGTACCAATAGGAAGAAATTTACCAAATTCATATTCCCAGATTGGTTTGTTTGAAGATGTGGAGAAAAAATAAATATGTTTACTCGTTTGGGCAGCTAAATATTGACCATCGGCTGATAAAGCTACTCCACCAACCCATTCTTTGCCAGTGAAAAAACGCCAAACAACATTTCCAGTTTGGGGTTCAATTAAAACAATCTCATTTTTGTCAAAAGCTGACTCGAAAAGCACCGGGCCGTTATCAGGAGAATCGATAATTGAATCCCGAGCTTTACCTAAACCATTTGAAGCTTCAAAGTAATAAAAATTTGAGCCAAGTTTGCGAGGGACAAATTTATATAAATATACTTAACGCCCTTTTTGTAGTTATTATCCGTGGGATTTTCTTTTTCCATATCAATCATTTGACCATTAAAGTAAATTTTGACGTATTCTGGCGGTCGGCCCTCTTTATCCCGATAAACTACCGAGTAGGTATAACGGATACAAACTGGTCCCCATTCCGGATAAACATGGCCATTGGTCAATTCAGGGTCATTTGGAGTTTTTTGAAGTTTGGGAATAATTTGTTCTCCCGGCGGTTTGTCTTCGGCAAAAACAAAAGTAGGAAATAAGAAAAGGGTTAATAAAAAGATTACAAACAGGAATTTTTTCATTTTTTCTTTTTTGCCAAAGATTGGGCAACTAAAGCATAAATTATTGCGGGAATAATTAAAACTGGAATTAAAACCCGGTGGTTTCTGGTGCCTAAATAGCCAAAGCGGGGAAGCAAAAATAATAAATAGAAATCATAGGTTGCGTAAATAATTACTAAAGCAGTGAAAAGAATTTCCTCACTGTCTGGCGTTTTATCGACTTTGGTAACAAACCAGGCAGCAACTTTGATTAAGACCATAAAAGACAAAAACAAAAGAGGAATTATCAAAAGACCAACTAGACCAAAGCCGTATTTGACAACCAAAGACTGCCATAAGGGATTACCTTCTTTGCCGGCGACAAACCAAGTTAAACTTAGATCAAAATATAAAAGAAGAAGAAAAATCAGCCAGGCAAGTTTTTTGGGTAGATACATTAGAACTATTATTTATCGCCAGGAAGAAATTGTCAAATTTTTTTAAGGAATTTTAACTATGCCTAAATTAAAAAAGTCTTGATTCTAATTTATACCTACTCCCAAAGTTAAAAACTCTTTTTTCTCTAGAAATTGGAGGAATGGGATATCTTTGTTTTTGGCTCTCTTGATTTATGAAAAATTAAGAGTAGTAGGGTTATTAAAATGATAAAATAAAACATATGGGGAAAAAACTAAAAACAGATTCTCAGATGATTTTTAGACTAATTTTGTTTTTAACTCTAACAGGCCTTGGCTTTTGGTGGCTTTTTAAAAAAACTAGTACCAAATATGGAAATCACCCTGATTTTGATAAGGTTAAAGGCGAAAAAGCTTCGATCATAGAGAACATCGAAAGATTTTTACCAGAACCAGTAGTTAAAACAGGAGAAAAAATAGTCGATCTTATTCCTGAAGAGAGTAAAAATCAGTTTCGGAAGATTTTTGAGGAACAGATAATTAGGCAAAGTACTCAGATTATTCAAGATACTCTTGTTAAAGAAGAAATCAGAGAGACATTGAAGGAGGCAACTGATCAGATAACTGGTTTTCCAGAAAAACAGAAAAAGGAGGTTCAAAGAGAAGTTATTAAGCAAGTTTGCGAAGATTTATTAGAGGAGGTTAAATAATGAATCAATTAAAAAATAAGTTTTTAGATTTAAAAAATAAGCTAACTAGGATTAAGGAAGACTTGAATTTAAGCGAAAAAAAACTGCGCCTTGAGGAATTAAAAAAAATTTCTCAAGCAGAAGATTTTTGGCGTGATCCCCAAAAAGGAGGCGAGATTATGGAGGAAATGGCCAGGATCGAAAAGAAAATTAGAGGAATCAACAATCTAGAGGAGAGGATCAATTCTAGCATTGATTTGGCAGAAGAAATTAAGGAGCAAGATAAACAATTGATTAAAGAGCTAGAGGAAGAATTTAATCAGATTGAAAAATTAATTAAGAATTTGGAACAAGAGACTTATCTTTCTGGCAAATATGATGGTCAGGATGCGATTTTGTCTATCCATGCTGGTCAAGGGGGGACGGAAGCAATGGATTGGAGTTCTATGCTCCAAAGGATGTATCTTCGCTATGCCGAAAAAAAGGGTTGGCAGGTGGCGATAATTGATATGGTGGCCGGAGAAGAGGCAGGAGTAAAGTCAGTAACAATGAAAATCAATGGTTTTCAGGCCTACGGAATGTTAAAAAAAGAAGCAGGAATTCATAGATTAGTGAGAATTTCTCCTTTCAATGCGCAAAATTTGAGACAAACTTCTTTTGCTAAAGTAGAGGTTTTACCAGTTATTGAAGATGAGAAAGAAATTCGTATCAAACCAGAAGAAATAGAATTTGAGGCTTTTAGAGCTGGCGGGCATGGCGGCCAAAATGTTAATAAAGTAGCCACTGCGGTGAGAATTCGCCACAAACCAACAGGAATTATTGTTTCTTGTCAATCAGAAAGATTTCAAGAACAAAACCGAAAGCTTGCTTTACAAATGTTGAGGGCGAAACTTTGGCAGCTTGAAGAAGAAAAACAGAAAGCTGAGGAAGCAAAATTGAAAGGAGAAAATCTCTTGCCTTCTTGGGGCAGGCAAATTCGTTCCTATGTTTTGCATCCTTACAAAATGGTTAAAGATTTAAGAACTGGTTTAGAAACTAGTAATGTGGAAGCAGTTTTAGATGGAGATTTAGAAGATTTTGTTCAGGCAGAATTAAAATTAAGAGATTAAGAGTGAAAGTGGCCAGGATGGCAATAACTTAAGGGTTGTAACTTTTTGAGAAATTTTATAAACTGAAATAATTATAATTTAATTTATCAATTTGATTTTTTAAGGGAGGCTAAAATGGAAGAAAACTCTCAATTATTCCTAGATTCAAATACGGCGATTAAACCTTTAGATTTTGAAAATTTGGCAGAGCCTCAGGATTCAGATAAGATATTTTTCAAGAAATTAGGTTTTATGGTTTTAACTACGCTTTTGGGTTTAGCCACTGGTTTTGGAATGGCTTTTTATCAGCAAAAACAAAGTCGAGAAACTCAAAAAGTAACTTTAGAAGTGCGAGGAGAAAAAGTTGAGAAAGGCAAAGTTTATGGTCGGGAGGATGATATCTTTCAAGATACTGCTGTGGGTATAGTTGAGAATAAGGAAAGAAATGAAGGCGAAGGGACACACAGATTGCTCCGCGAAGGCGGAGAATCACAAACAGCTTATTTAACTTCTTCAGTTTTAGATTTAGATATGTTTGTTGGTCACAAGGTTCAGGTTTGGGGCCAAACGTTTAGTTCTAGAAAAGTTGGTTGGCTTATGGATGTTGGTAAAATAAAAGTTTTAGACTGATGAATGAAAGTCAAATTTGAGAATGTCAGTAAAAAATTCGGTTCGATTATTGCCGTGGAACACATTAATTTTAATATCCAGCCAGGGGAGTTTGTTTTTATCACCGGTCCCTCTGGTTCTGGTAAAACTACTATTTTAAGATTAATAACCGCTTATTATTTACCTGATGAAGGTGATGTTTTTCTTGAAGATATTCCAACAAAAAAAGCAAAAAAAAGACAAATTCTTGAGATGAGGAAAAAAATTGGGATGATTTTTCAAGAATTTAAATTAATTCCAGAGATGAATATTGCGGAAAATGTGGCGGTTGCCTTAGATATTGCCAATGTGGATAAAAAAACCTGTCAAGAAAAAGTTTTGGAAGCTTTATCTTTGGTTGGGATGGAAGAAAGAAAAACTGCTTTCCCTCTCCAATTGTCCGGAGGCGAACTTCAAAAAGTCTGTTTGGCAAGGGCTTTGGCGATCGAGCCAGAAATTTTAATGGCTGATGAGCCAACCGGTAATTTGGATCCCGTCTCAGGTTGGGAGTTAGTAAAACTCTTAGTCCAGGCCAATGAAAAAG
>Ga0209102_1000981_pt1 | contig 16567 bp, 14 predicted proteins | sample ConPoolayeHmetaG_FD_185483 | JGI IMG/M metagenome (GOLD analysis project Ga0209102, IMG submission 185483) | Hot spring microbial mat communities from California, USA to study Microbial Dark Matter (Phase II) - Cone Pool mat layer H metaG... ...
CCCTGCGCGTTTTGGCCAGCCATTCATCCGTGCCTGTGATCAATGCCCTGTCCGACCTCGAACATCCTTGTCAAGCTCTTTCTGACCTGCTCACTGTTTATGAAAAGAAAGGCAAGCTCTCCGGATTGACCGTGGCGTTCATTGGCGACGGCAACAATGTGGCCAATAGCTTGCTGTTGGCTGCGTCACTGATTGGCATGAACTTCCGCATAGCTTCTCCTCCGGGCTACGCGATCAAGGCAAGAATTTTAAGGCAAGCTAAGCGATTTGGCGCTCAGAGCGGCAGCCGCATTATGTCAACTGCCGATATGCGCCGGGCGGCCAGGGATGCCGACGTAATCTACACTGATGTGTGGGTCAGCATGGGCCAGGAGGCTCAAGCCGAAAGACGTCGCCTAGCTTTTTCCGGCTATCAAGTGACCGACAAGCTATTGAGCCTTGCCAAACCAGACGTCTTGTTCATGCATCCCTTGCCGGCTCACCACGGCGAAGAGATTGCTGTGGGATTACTGGAAGACCCGAGGTCGGTGGTGTTTGACCAAGCCGAAAACAGGCTCCATTTGCAGAAGGCGTTGCTCGTAAAACTTCTCACCAATAATGGGCGCTAGGCAAATGACTGGACCTGTCGTTGCCATTGTCGGCAGAACCAACGTAGGCAAATCTACCCTGCTTAATAGGCTCGCGGGCAGGCGTGTAGCTGTCGTTGCCGATCTGCCCGGCACTACCAGGGACCGAGTTTTCGCCTTCGTATCTTGGCAAGGGCGAAATCTGACTCTGGTCGATACCGGCGGCTGGCAAGCAAAGCCATGCACTGCTCTGGACAAAAAGGTCAGGCAGCAGGTCGAAGCTGCCATTGATCAGGCAGACGTCATCATCTTTCTTGTGGATGGCAGAGACGGTTTGATCCCCGCAGACGAGGAAATCGCTGATGTGCTGCGCTCGACAGATAAGCCAGTCATACTGACCGTAAACAAGATAGACTCAGCTCGACAGGCAAACCACGTAGCCGATTTCTACCGGCTGGGGATGGGTCAACCCATAGCTATCAGTGCTCACCACAACCTCGGCACAGACGATTTAATAAGAGCTGTGCTGGCTTCACTGCCGCCACAAGCCGGCACCATTGATAACCCCGAGGACGTTAAATTTGCTATCGTTGGCCGACCAAACGTGGGCAAGTCAACTCTGCTAAATGCGTTGCTGGGCGATGAAAGAGCCATCGTCCACGAGTCACCAGGCACAACGCGCGACTCACTTGATGCTGTGATTCAATGGAACGATAGACAGATCGTACTGGTCGACACTGCCGGTATCAAACGGCGGGGAAGGGTCGATGCCGGGGTAGATTACTATAGCGTGCTGCGTGCACTTCAAGCGATCAACCGCTGCGATGTGGCACTTCTGCTAGTAGATGCCAGCGAATTCATCACAGCCCAAGATTTGCACATTGCCGGCTATGTCATTGAATCTGGCAAAGGCCTCGTGATTTTGGTCAACAAATGGGACCTTGTTGCCAAAGAGCAAAGAGTGATATTCAAACAAGGGATAGAACAGAGATTGAGATTTGCTCCATATGTGCCCCTGCTGTATATCTCTGCCAAACTGTGCCAGGGCATAAGCAAGGTCCTGCCTCAGGCCTGGGAAATCTGGCAGGAAAGGCGAAAACAAATACCCGATACACTCGTTGACGAGTCGGTTAAGCAGGCGATAAGCAGCTATCCGCCCCCGCGCAAGAGCTCGGGACAGTTGCACGTCATTCGCGCTTATCAAGACCGAAGCCAACCGGCGACTCTTGTGATCGAGGTCAACAATCCTGAGTTGGTTCATTTTTCCTATCGTCGCTACCTGGAGAACCGGTTGCGCGAAAGCTTCGGCTTTCGCGGAGTACCTTTGAAGTTGATTTTCACGAAGCCTGCGGGCAAAATTAACAAGAGAACGGAGACCAGATCATGCTGATTGCCAAACTTGTGGGCGTTGTAATCATAGCCTATCTACTTGGTTCCATACCCTTCGGCCTGATAATCGGCAAATTGAAAAAGGGTGTTGATATTAGACAATATGGCAGCGGCAAGACGGGTGCTACCAATCTAATGAGAGTGGCCGGCACGAAGTTCGGCCTCTTGGCTCTGGTCCTCGATGTAGTTAAAGGTGCTGCCGCTGTTGCGCTAGCCACGATAATTGTGCCCCCCAATATCGAGGCCATATCTATTGCTAGCATGCCTCTTTACTGGCAACATTTGGCCCAAGTGGCGGCCGGCTTCGCCGCTTTGCTAGGACATAACTGGCCAGTATTCGCCAGATTCAAAGGAGGTAGGGGCGTCACTGCTTATTTCGGCACCGTGTTTGCAATATTCGCGCCTGCTGGCATATTTGGCGCGGAGGTTTTAGCCATAGCCGCCCTGCGCAGTCGGCATATGTCGCTGGGCTCTCTCCTCGGAGCCTCGGCGACCTGGTGTCTGATGCTTCCGCTGACCGTCGTCTATAAGCTGCTGCCTCCGATCTATCTCGTTTACGGCGCCATTGCTGTCGGACTCATTGTCTATCAACATCGCGACAATATAAAACGCCTCAGAGAAGGAACAGAGCGCCGATTGTGGTGAACCAGCGAAAGAGGCCGCGCTTGAAAGTCGCTATCATCGGCAATACCTCCTGGGGCAACACTCTGGCTTCTTTGCTGGCCGCCAAGGGGGCAACCGTAAGGCTCTGCACTCGGAGCGAGGTTGAGGCACGCGAACTGAACAACGGCCAGCGTAGCTACTCTTCCACCAGCAACATCGGTGAAGCCTTGAACCAAGCCAATCTGGTGATCTGGGCAGTGCCCTCCCAGAAGTTCAGAGAAAACGTCGGGCAAACCAAAGACTACATCACCGATTCGATGCTATTGATGAGTGCCGCGAAGGGATTAGAGGCGAACACCGGAAAGAGAATGTCAGAGATTCTGGCGGAAGAGGTGGCGCCGTCCGCAAAAGGTCGTGTTTGTGTCCTGTCCGGTCCTAATCTCGCCGGGGAGATTGCCCAAAACCTGCCTGCGGCATCAGTCATCGCTGCACAGGACAGAGATCTGGCAGAGAAAGCGCGAGACATCATGCAATCGTCCAAATTCTTTGTATCCACTAGCGACGATGTAGTCGGAGTTGAGCTAAGCGGAGCATTGAAGAACATTATAGCCTTGGGTGCAGGTATGATAGACGGCCTGAGACTGGGTGACAACGCAAAGGGAGCACTTGTTGCCTGGGGCTGGACTGAGGCGGTGTCTCTAGGATGCGCTCTGGGCGCCCGACCCAGCACCTTTTACGGCTTAGCCGGCTTAGGCGACCTGGTTACCACTTGTTCCAGCACTCTCAGTCGCAATCACTACGTTGGCTACGAACTGGCCAAAGGGCGGCCGTTAGCCGACATCTGTGCTTCTATGAAGCACGTGGCGGAGGGGGTCGCTACTACCGCAGCCGCCCACGATTTGGCTAGACGCCACGGGCTGAAACTCCCCATTTTCGAGCTTATCTACCAGATTCTCTTCGAAGGGCTACCGGCCAAGCAAGCCTTATCCGATTTCAAAGAACTGGCCGCAAGCCATCGCTGATCCCGTGTTAATTATCCCGAGGCGGTTCTCCCCTGGGCAGGACTTTTGCCAATTCCTCAAACAGACGCCGCTGGTTCTTGTCCAAGTGTTGAGGAGTTATGACATTCACTTTCACCAGCAGATCGCCTCTCCCCTTCCCGTCAACGTGAGGGATCCCTTTACCCTTGAAGCGGAATGTCCTGCCATTCTGAGTTCCTGCCGGGATTGTTAAGTCCAGCTTTCCATCCAGAGACGGCACCTTTACCACGTCTCCTAAAGCAGCTTGGGCAAAATTTATGGGTAGCTCGTAAAGGATGTCGCTGCCATCCCGGCGGAAAAAGGTGTGCGGCTTAACTGACAAACTAACATAGAGGTCGCCGTCGGGGCCTCCGTTCAACCCGGCACTCCCCTCCCCTTCCAGGCGCAATCGATACCCATCATCGACGCCCGCAGGAATATCAACCCTTATTTTGCGCTTCATCCTCACCCTTCCCCTACCATGACATTGCGAGCAGGGGTGAGGGATTATGGTGCCTGCACCTCCGCAACGAGAACAGGTGGTGGTGCTGGTATAGCGTCCGAAGACGCTCTGTAGGACTCTTCTCACTTGCCCTGTGCCTCGACAATCGGGACAAGTCTGGGGATTTGTGCCCGGCTCGCTGCCAACACCACGACAGGCGGGGCAGAACTCGACGCGCTGTATCTCCACTTCCTTGTGACAGCCGAACACAGCTTCCTCAAAGGATAATGTGAGGTGGGCCTGTACGCTGTCGCCTTTTTGAGGAACACGATGAACAGTCCGCCCGAAGATGGTGTCGAAACCGTTCCAGAATGATTCAAAAATGTCTCCCAGCCCGCCAAAGCCGAAATCAGAAAAACCTTCTTCAATATCAACCCTGCCGTAACGATCATACCTGCTCCTTCTTTCGGGATCGGAAAGAACCTGGTAGGCCTCGTTTATCTCCTTGAATTTCTCTTCGGCCCCCGGCTCCTTGTTGCGATCGGGATGATACTGAAAGGCAAGTTTGCGAAACGCCCTCTTGATCTCCTCGTCTGTAGCGTTGCGAGGCACTCCCAGTATTTCGTAGTAATCCTCTCTTACAGCCATAGCCTTTAAGTATAAACCCTAAATACTTAGCCGACAACTTTCGCACTATAGCTCCACGACCGGCGACCGACACCTGGTGGCCGACCCCAAACGCCCAAGAACGAGGGAAAGCCAGGTACAGCGAAACCAAGAGCTGCCGCCGCGATAAGTGATATAATCCCAGAGGCATGAAGCACCAGATTGAAAGAATACTTCGCAATCGGAAGGTGGCCAGGATGACCGACGCAAACCTCAAAGCGTCAGCCGTACTCATACCGCTGTTTGACAGGGTAGGGCAATATCATGTTCTCTTCACGGAGAGGAGTGACGAAGTGGTTTTTCACAAAGGACAGGTTTGTTTTCCCGGTGGCACCTACCAGCCTTCTGATGCTAATCTGGTCCAAACTGCGCTCAGAGAGTCTGCGGAAGAGATAGGGTTGCAGCCTGAAGACGTCGAGATCCTGGGACAACTTGACGACATCACGACCTTCACCAGCGATTATGTGATTTCCCCGTTTGTTGGCCTGATACCGCACCCCTACAGTTTTAAGCCCGACCGCAGGGAAATCAAAGAGATATTTGCTGTTCCGCTATCGTTTTTCCTGGACGAAGCCAACTTTAAGCAGGATTCCTACGCCTACGAGTATGAGGGGCATCTCATCTGGGGGGCGACTGCAAGGATTTTGAGGCAGCTTATCGGACTATTGAGGTCTGAGAGTGGGGCCCGCCAATAGCTGTCATTTCTTTTCTTTGGCCTCTTTGGGCTTGACCTTGATGGTCTTAGCCTTCACCTCTTCTGCCTTGGGTATAGTGATAGTCAGGATACCGTCCTCCATCGTCGCCTCAGCCTTGTCCGACTTCAACCCGCCAGGAAGTACCACGGTGCGGGAGAAGGCGCCATACCGTCTCTCCTGATAGAGGTAGTCCTCTTTCTTGACTTCCTGCTCGGCTTTGCTCTCGCCCTTGATGGTGAGGGTATCACCGGTGATGTCAATCTTGACGTCCTCCGGCTTCAACCCAGGCAAAGCCGCCTTTACCACCACCTCATTGGCAGTCTGATACACATCCAGAGCAGGAACCGCTACCTCACCAAGAGTGCTGAGGAAACGTGAAGGTCGGAAGAAAGTATCCTCAAATAGCCTATCCATCGCCTGTCTCAGGCTCATAAGTTCGTTGAATGGGTGCCATCTCTCTATAGCCATTTACATCACCTCCTTTCATCTGTTTTGTCGTGGCCCCACTCTCAGTTCACAAAATATTGTAAGAATCTTGAACAAGCTTGTCAAGTCCCCTAGCAAGTATGATGGAACATAGTTGACAAAATTTTTTAAATGTCTTATAATTCCTGCTAAAAACGGGACAACAGAATAGCATAGTCAGAAATGGCAGGAAAAGACTATTATCAAATCCTGGGTGTGAGTAGGAATGCCTCCGAGAAGGAGATTAAGCAGGCCTACCGTCGTTTGGCACGTCAATACCACCCCGACCTGAATCCCGGGGACAAAACGGCTGAGGCTAAGTTTAAGGAGATAAATGCTGCCTATGAGGTACTGTCGGACCCGGAAAAGCGCAGGAAGTATGACCAGTTCGGCGACCAATGGGAATATGCTGAGCAGTTTGCCAAAGCCGAAGGACCAGGTCGAGCCAGATGGGGTTTCGACAAGGCCGGGACAGCCTTCGAATACGGCGACCTAGCAGATCTGAGCGACATTTTTTCACGCTTCTTTGCCGATTCCGGTATTGACTTCGGCATAAGGCGTGGCCCACAACGGGGTCAGGATGCGGAGTTCCCCATTGAGGTAAGTCTGGAAGAGGCTTACCACGGTTCGACACGCGTCATCCAGGTTGAGAGCCAGGAGCCCTGTACCAGCTGTCAAGGCACGGGCAGAGTGGGGAATCGAATCTGCACTATCTGCAACGGCGCCGGCAGGAGAAGCATCCCCAAGCGTCTGGAAGTCAAGATCCCCAAGGGAGTCAGAGACGGCTCCAGAATTCGTATAGCTGGAGAAGGAGGCCCTGGCTACGGAGGCGGTAGCAAGGGTGACCTCTATCTTGTCGTCAAGCTCCTGCCACACAGGCTTTTTGAGCGGAAGGGAGATGACCTTTACACTGAAGTCGCTGTGCCCCTGGTTACCGCCATGCTGGGCGGCGAGGTGACCTTGCCCACCTTAAACGGTAATGTCTCCCTGAAGATTCCGCCCGAGACTCAGAATGGGAAAGTCTTCCGGCTGGCTGGAAAGGGTATGCCCAGGCTGGGCAACTCGGATTATGGTAATATGTTCGCCAAGGTAAAGGTGGTCTTGCCTACGAAGCTGACTGACGAGGAAAGAAAACTGTTTGAGAAACTGAAGTCTGTGCGACCTATGTAAGAAGAGGTACCGCGATGATAGACTGGGACTCCAAACCGAGATACGTGATAAGCGTAGCCGCCAAGATGGTGGGCATAGAAGCCCATACATTACGCTACTACGAGAAGCTGGGTCTGATACAGCCCGAGCGCTCCAGTGGCAACCGCCGGCTTTATTCAGAGGAGGATATCAAGCGTCTCCGCTACATCAAGGCGCTCATGAGCGATTGTGGTGTAAATCTGGCTGGCGTTGAGGTAGCGCTGAGATTGATGGAGCGGATGAAGACGTTACAACGGCAGCTCGAGGAAATGGACAAGAGGGTCCAGAGGATTGCCCGAGCTGAGATACAAGGCATCATACAGGACATAATAGAAGACGCAGAATGGAGGGAGTTATAAAACCTGTCTAGCAAATCACCTGCCAATGAACAACAAGGAGGAGGTGTAGCAGATTGAAACCGGAAAGATTTACTGAACAAGCACAGGAAGTTCTGGCAGCTTCGCAGGAGCTGGTTCGTCGCTATCGCCACAACCAGTGGGATGTGGAACATATCCTGTTCGCCCTGCTTGAGCAGGAAAGAGGGATAGCTCGAGAAATACTGGAAGAATTGGGCGTGGATGCCGAGGTAATACGAAGGCGTGTAGAAGCCACGCTAGAGCGCTTTCCCAAGGTAGCTTATGAGACCAGCCAGATCTACGCTACTCCGCGGGTCGCTGCCCTTCTGGAGAACGCCAACCGTGAGGCCGACAGACTCAAGGACGAGTTCGTCAGCACCGAGCATTTGCTCATTGCCATTGCTGGCGAAACCAAGGGCGAAGCTGCAGCCATTCTAGCCGAATTCGGAATCAACCAGGAAAAGATCTATCAAGCCTTGCAAAAAATCCGAGGCGGTCATCGAGTCACCGACCGTCAAGCGGAGAGCAAGTACCGGTCTCTGGAAAAATACGGGCATGACCTCACCGAGCTGGCTCGCCAAGGCAAACTGGATCCCGTGATCGGACGCGACAATGAAATCAAACGCGTCATTCAAATCCTATCTCGTCGCACCAAAAACAATCCTGTGATTATCGGGGAGGCGGGTGTAGGGAAGACTGCCATCGCTGAGGGATTAGCTCAGAAGATTGTGGCTGAGGATGTGCCCGACTCCCTCAAGGGCAAGAGGGTGGTGGCTTTGGATATGGGAGCTTTGGTAGCGGGAAGCAAATTCCGAGGCGAGTTTGAAGAAAGGTTGAAAGCTGTCCTCGATGAGGTCCGTCAGGCGGCTGGTGAGGTAATCCTGTTCATTGATGAGCTTCACACCGTGGTGGGTGCCGGAGCTGCCGAAGGAGCCATAGATGCCAGCAATATGTTGAAGCCAGCGCTGGCTCGAGGGGAGATCCAATGCATCGGAGCCACTACCCTTGATGAGTACAGAAAGCGCATCGAAAAGGATAAGGCACTGGAGCGGCGCTTTCAGCCTGTCTATCTGGATGAGCCCAGTGTAGAAGCCACTATTGAGATGCTCCGAGGCCTTCGTCCCCGATACGAAGCGCATCACAAAATAAAGATCGACGACTCAGCACTTGTGGCTGCCGCCAAGCTAAGCCAGAGATATATATCCGATAGATTCTTGCCCGACAAAGCGATCGACCTGATCGACGAAGCAGCTAGCAAGTTGCGCATCGATATGGAAAGCGCCCCCGAAGAAGTAAAGGCCCTGGACCGAAGAATAAAGAATCTGCGCGATGAGGAGGAGGCAGCAGTTCAACGACAAGATTACCGGAAAGCTGCCGAACTGAAAGCGGAACGGCTGCGTCTGGAACAGGAGTACAATCAAGCCAAAGCCAGGTGGCAACGAGAGAAGAAAATTGACACTGTCGTCGATGCGGAAGACATCGCTGAGCTGGTGGCTCAGTGGACGGGAATACCCGTTTCTCGAATGATGGAAACCGAGACCGAGAAACTGGTTCACATGGAAGAGAGGATTCACCAGAGAATAGTTGACCAGGAAGAGGCCGTGACGGCTGTCTGCGAAGCTATCAGACGAAGTCGCGCCGGGCTCAAGGATCCCAAGCGGCCTATCGGCAGCTTCATCTTTCTCGGCCCTACCGGCGTAGGTAAGACCGAGCTGGCTCGCGCCCTGGCCGAATTCCTGTTTGACGACGAAGAAGCCATGGTCAGGCTAGATATGTCAGAGTATATGGAGAAGCACACTGTATCGCGTCTTATCGGAGCACCTCCCGGCTACGTGGGCTATGAGGAAGGCGGGCAGCTAACCGAGGCCGTGCGTCGTCGTCCCTACCGAGTGATTCTGTTCGACGAAGTGGAAAAGGCTCATCCAGACGTGTTCAACATCCTGTTACAACTGCTCGAAGATGGCAGGCTGACGGACGGACACGGCAGGACCGTAGATTTCAAAAACACGGTAGTGATCATGACTAGCAACCTGGGCACCGAGGAATTTCAGCGCGGTGGGCTCGGGTTTACCCGTAAGGATGAGGCCGACGAACAGAGAATGAAGGCCGCTATAGAAAGCGCCTTGAAGCGAACTTTTCGTCCTGAGTTGCTGAACAGGATAGACGACGTCATCATCTTTCACCCTCTGACCGAGGAGCATTTGAAGAGCATCGTCAACCTTCTTATCCGCGAAGTAGAGCGAAGATTGGCTGAGCGTAATATTAAGCTTGAAATCAGCGATGAAGCCAGGGCTTGGCTGGTGCAGAAAGGCTACGACCCTGTCTATGGCGCTCGACCCTTGCGTCGAGCTATTCAGAGATATGTAGAGAATCCTATCTCAGCTAAGATATTGCAGGGCGAATTCAAAGAGGGAGATACCATAGCCATCACACTAAAGGCAGATAACCTCAACTTCAGCGTTGCCAAGCCTGCTCGGACGAAAGGCAAGTAAGGCTACCTAGCATCGCGGCAGCCCTGGAGACATCCTGTTCCGCCCCCAAACCCCGCTCTGGGCTGCCTTACGTCCCTTTTGACGCCTGCGAACAAAGCTGGTAAGCTAACAGCCTCAAAGGAGACCTAAGCATGGCTGCCAAAGTAGATATGGAGAAAATCGTTTCTTTGTGCAAACGGAGGGGATTTATCTTTCCCAGCAGCGAAATATACGGCGGCTTATCCAGTTGCTGGGACTACGGCCCTATGGGAGTGGAGCTCAAGCGCAACGTCAAAGAAGCCTGGTGGAGAGCCATAGTCCTGCAACGAGATGACGTGGTTGGGCTAGACACGGCTATCATGATGCATCCCAAGGTATGGGCAGCCAGCGGCCATATCGACAGTTTCACAGACCCTTTGGTCGAGTGCAAGTCCTGCCATCTGAGGTGGCGTGCCGACGCAGTCGAGGGCAAGAAATGCCCCAAATGCGGGGGCGAGCTCACTGATCCTCGCATGTTCAACCTGATGTTCAAGACCTTCATGGGACCGGTGGAAGAAGAGGCAAGCATAGTCTATCTTCGTCCTGAGACAGCCCAGGGCATATTCGTAAACTTCGAAAACGTAGTCACTACTTCCCGAAAGAAGCTACCTCTGGGCATCGCTCAAATAGGAAAATCCTTTCGCAACGAGATTACTCCCGGCAACTTTATCTTCCGAACGAGGGAGTTTGAGCACATGGAGCTGGAGTTCTTCGTTAAGCCAGGAACCGATAAGGACTGGCTGAATTACTGGGTCAAGGAGAGGTTCGACTGGTACGTCAAGCTGGGTATAAAGAAGGAGAACCTTCGCCTGCGCCAGCATGGCAAAGACGAATTGGCCCACTACGCTAAGGACTGTTACGATATCGAGTATCTCTTCCCTATGGGTTGGTCGGAGCTGGAGGGCATAGCCAACAGAGGCGACTTTGACCTTACTCAGCACTCCAAGCATAGCGGCAAAGACCTCAGCTACTACGACGCTGAGGCTGGCGAGAAGTACATTCCCTACGTCATCGAGCCCTCGGCTGGGGTTGACCGCTCAGTTCTGGCTTTTCTAATTGATGCCTATGACGAAGAAGAGGTGGAGGGAGAGAAAAGGACAGTTCTTCACCTGCATACTTCTCTGGCTCCTATCAAAGTAGCCGTCCTGCCCTTAAGCAGGAACGAAAAGCTGGTTCCCTTAGCTAAGGAGGTCTTCAAGCGGCTGTGCCCCACTTTCGTGACCGACTACGATGACTCTCAGAGCATAGGCCGAAGATACCGGCGGCAGGACGAGATCGGAACACCGTTCTGCGTTACCATAGATTTTGAGTCGCTGGAAGATAGGCAGGTTACCATTCGAGACAGAGACACTCTAGCTCAGATTCGGGTGCCCATCGAGCAGTTGGAGAAAGTCCTGGAAGCCAAACTCAAAGGCGAAGCCTTCGATGCCTCTCCTCTCTGGGCTACCAGGCAAAAATAAGAAAGAATAGTGCGCATTGAACGCAGATCTCAGTCTCCGCCCTTGTGAGCCTGAGTGCAATTGACATCTCAAAGCAAGTAGGATACAATCCGTTATCCTGATATGGCTGATGTAAGACTTAATACCGGCGAAAGTTTCGAGGCACTGCTGCGAAGGTTTAACAGGCAGGTGCAGCAGGACCGGATTCTGGCCGAGGTACGCCGCCGCAAGCACTTCGAAAAGCCTAGCGAGGAGCGAAGGAGAAAAGCGGCAGCGAAAAGGCGTAAGAGCCTTAGATAGTCTTTCCTCGAGAGGTTCGTCAGTTGAATACCCACAGTATTCATCCTGGCGTACCTGGGAGCCACTGAAAGCAAGTAAGCCAATTCGCCGCAGGATTCTGGTGACCGAAAAATGGCACTAAAGGATACACTACAGGAAGACCTCAAAAAGGCAACTAAGCAGCAGCAAAGAACACAGGTTGCCACACTGAGGTTGCTGCTGTCTGAAATCAAGAATGCTGAGATTGCACAACAAAAGCCGGCTGACGACAACAAGGTGCTCGATGTCATTGCCAGGGAAGTGAAACGCCGCCGGGAGAGCATAGAGGCTTTCAAACAGGGAAACCGCGCTGACCTGGTGGCTCAGGAAGAGGCGGAGCTGGCTGTCCTTCTGAGCTATCTTCCCAAACAAATGAGTCGAGATGAGGTTGTGGCGGCGGCGCGCCAGGCAATAGAGGCAGTTGGTGCCACCAGCCCAAAGGATAAGGGTAAGGTCATGGCTCAACTCATGCCCCAGCTTAAGGGAAAAGCTGACGGCAAAGAAGTAAGCGATGTAGTATCGGAACTGCTGGCCGGCAGCTAGGTCGGCAGCACGGTCCGTAGCCTTAGGTTGCGAAGCAATGGCGGTCAAAAGGTGCCGCCATTATTGTTACGTGGCGAAAAAATTCCAGCACTCCAGATGGCAATCTTGAGCTTTTTGCCCCACCAAAAACGGGGTCTGATTAGATGAAAGTTCTCCCATTTCGAGGCATCCGCTACAACCAGGAGATAATCGGCAATCTGGCCGAAGTCATATGCCCTCCTTACGACGTGATCAGCGCCGAACACCAGAAGCTCTACTACGAAAGAAGCGAATACAATGCTATCCGTCTGGAACTCCCCCAGCCGTCAGCCGACCGCTATGAGAGAGCAGCCAGTACGTTCAGGCAGTGGCTGATGACCGGGGTGCTACAAACCGATGAGATATCCGCCTTTTACCTGCATGACCATTGCTTTGAGTACTCCGGCGAAAGGAGGATGAGGCGTGGGCTGATAGCCCGGGTCAGGTTAGAGCCCTGGGGGAAAGGCATATACCCCCACGAACAGACATTACCGAAAGCCAAGAGCGACCGCCTACAGATCATGCGCGCCTGTCGAGCCGCCTTCAGCCCCTTGCTCTCTCTTTACCGCGATTCCGACGGAAGGGTTGCCTCGATACTGGCTCAGGCATCGCTAGCCACGCCAACGTGTCAGACAAAGTTCCTCTGTCCGTCGCCAGCCCATGATCGAGATTGGGCCGTGGAGCAACACAGTCTCTGGGCGATAACTAACCCGGAAACCAACAGACAACTAAGCGAGTTTCTATCCACCCAGCCCCTCTATATTGCTGATGGCCACCACCGCTACGAAACAGCGTTGACTTACCAGCAAGAAAGAGCGCAGGAGCAATCTCAGTCTCTTGTCGGTACGAGCAAGGCTAAAGAACCTCCAACCGGCGCGGAAGCCTTTAACTACGTGATGATGGAATTAGTTGAGTCGTCGGATCCAGGGCTGGTTGTTCTACCGATTCACAGATTGGTCCGAGGCATAGCACCAGCTACTCTGGCCAGACTACCAGAACAGCTCGCTAATGTCTTTGTTCTGGAACCTGTTCCCCTGGGCAGGCAGGGCATCACGGGATGCTACACACAGACTCTAGCTACTCCTGAAGCCGAGTCGTCACACGGAGGCAGCAACGTAGTTTTGGGCGTTCTCGGGCTGCAGCCTGAAGTGCTAGTGCTCCTCAGACGACGCGAGGACGTTTCCCTCGACGCAATGATGCCTCCCGGCAAGTGTCAGGCTTACCGGCAGTTTGACGTCAGCATTCTTAACCACGTTGTTCTCGATGGGCTCCTTGGCGGAGCGCAAGGCCTGGAAGTGTCCTACGTCGTGGATCTGAAAGAGCTCTATCGACAGATAGACGAGAGGAAATACCAGTTGGCCTTCCTAGTGAAGCCTCCGCAACCGCAGATGGTCACGGTAGTCGCTGATTCCGGCGATAGGATGCCGGCCAAATCCACCTATTTCTACCCCAAGCTCCCGGCTGGCTTGGTCATCAATCCCCTCGACTGACCGCCTCCACAAACCAGTCAGCTACAACCTGACCCCTTTAGCGCTGTGGATGCCAGGCAAGGCACGAATCTCTTGCAGTTGTTCTTCGCCCAGCGGCTCGTCCAGTGCCAGAATCATAAGCGCCTTTCCCCTCGGCTGAAGCCGCGACAAATGCATTGAGCTAATGTTGATATCAGCCTTGCCGGTTATGTTGCCAATCGTGCCAACCAACCCCGGCCGGTCAACATGGAAACAGAACAGAAAGTAGCCGCCGGTGGGCACAATGTCCATCCAGAAATCATTGACCTGAACAATATGAGTCTCACCATCCCTGACCACAGCCGATATCGTTGTAGCACCTGTATTAGTATTGACCATCAATGTCAGCAAGTTGGGGTAGTTCAGGCAGGTGGGTTCCTTTTCTTCGCTAACCCTCAGACCGCGCTGAGACGCGATAAGTGCAACGTTGACCAAGTTGATTCTCTCTTCGCTTGATTGCTGCAGCAATCCACTCATCAGCGCTGTCTTGATGGGATTGCAATCGTAGTTGGCTATGCCGCCGCTATACCTGATGTGCGCTGCGTTTATCTGCCCCTCCATTAACTGGCTGGCAAGGCCTCCGACAACTGCCGCCGCTTTCATGAACGGCACCAATTCTGGAGCCACATGCGGAGCATTGACAGCATACTTGCTAAATTGCCCTTGAAGCACAGCTACAACTTCTCTGGCAATGTCCATAGCTACGGTTGTCTGAGCCTCGACTGTAGAAGCGCCCAGGTGAGGGGTAACGATTATCTTATCTTGCTTGAATAGCGGGCTATCCGTTACCGGTTCGTGGTCAAAGACGTCGAAAGCCGCTCCAGCTAACCTCCCGCTCTCTATAGCCTTGAGCAGAGCCTCTTCATCAATAACTCCTCCCCGCGCACAGTTAATAATGCGAGCCGTGGGCTTCAATTTCGCCAGCTCCCTGGCTCCAATCAATTTCTGCGTGGTGACGGTCAGTGGAACGTGAAGGCTAATGAAGTCGGCTTCTCTCAGGAGCTCATCCAGAGGCACAAGCTCCACCTTCATATTGCGAGCATATTCCTGAGAGACGAACGGGTCATGAGCAATAACACGCATCTCGAAGGCGTTGGCTCGCTTGGCTACTTCAGAGCCAACATTGCCCAGCCCAATGATGCCCAGCGTCTTGTTCCTGATTTCCGTCCCTATGAATTCCTCCCTTCGCCACTTCCCAGATTTCAAACAGCTACTTGCTTGCGGAATGTTGCGTGCCAGCGCCAGCATGAGAGCAATGGTATGTTCCGCAGCAGCTATGACATTGCCTGTCGGGGCGTTAACCACCACAATTCCCTTCCTGGTAGCAGCATCGACATCGATATTGTCTATGCCCACCCCCGCTCTACCAATCACCCTTAGCTTGTCCGCCCATTCGATAACCTCCGCCGTCACCTTTGTTTGACTACGCACAATCAGGCCATCGTAGTCCGCAATCACGCCCTTAAGCTGGTCAGGCTTCAGCCCGGGCTTGATGTCCACTTCAACGTGGCTGCGCAGGATTGCTATCCCCTCTTCAGCAATTGGGTCAGCGACCAAAACCTTCATCTTCTGATTAGCCTTTCCTCGCCCGGGGCAGAGCCTTGCTCAAAGCCTCTAATACTATCTTCATATCCTCTTCATATACGAGACCAAGATGGCCAATGCGGAAGATCTTGCCTGACAGTCTTTCCTGCCCTCCAGCGATGACAACGTCATACTCTTTGTGAAGTATTTGAACCAGTCTGGATACATCAACTCTATCCGCGGCATTCACTGCCGTGACTGTGTTAGAGGCATGCTTCTCGTCCGGGAAAAGGGACAAGCCTAACGATTTCACGCCGTTCCTTGCCACCTCGGCTACTTTCGCATGTCTCTCGAATATATTGTGCAGCCCCTCAGCCAGCATCATATCCAGAGTGACATCCAGCGCGTAGAACACCGAGACCGCTGGCGTCCAGGGCGTCTGCCCTTTCTCAAGATAGCTCTTAGCTTTGGTGAAGTCCCAATAATAGCGGGGCATTTTTGCCCTGCTATGAGCTTGCCAGGCTTTCTGGCTAACGCTGACCATGGCCAGCCCCGGAGGTACCATCCAGCCCTTCTGTGAAGCCGTGACAACGACATCACAATGCCATTCGTCCGCGGGCAAGTTTATGCAACCCAGGCTCGAAATGGCGTCAACAAGAAGAAGCTTGTCAAATCTCTTGACAACGGCGCTTAGTTCCTTGATGTCGTTCGTTACCCCCGTGGATGTTTCATTATGAGTTGCCAGCACAGCCTTAATGCCGCCGTCTGCTCTGAGTGCTTTCTCCACCGCCTCAGGGTCAACCGCCTTCCCCCATTCGAAGGTCAGCCGAATAACCTGGGCGCCATACTCTTCCGCAATCTCGGCAAAGCGGTCACCGAAGAATCCGTTGGACAGAGAAAGCACCTTATCACCCGGTGATAGAGTGTTAACAACCGCAGCTTCCAAGCCCCCGGTGCCCGACCCAGTGAGTACGAAGACATCTCCCTTAGTCTGGAACGCCTGCTTCAGTTTCTCTGTTACCGATTTGACGATCTTGCCGAATTCTGCCCCCCTGTGGTTTATCATCTGCCGCCCCATAGCCTCAAGAGCTTGTGGCGGACACGGCGTTGGCCCTGGGATGCGTAGCTGCATTCGAGTTACCTCCTTGCTCAATCCTTCACTGGCTGGTGTTGGTTGGAGTGCTCTTCTTTGATAGCTATTCTTACGAAACGGCGTTTCCCTATCTTGATGATGCTACCACGTCGAGCACCGACCACACTGCTTGTTACCCTATTACCATCTATCTCGATCGCTCCCTGCGCAAGCAGTCGCTTGAAT
>Ga0209102_1000982_pt1 | contig 16567 bp, 24 predicted proteins | sample ConPoolayeHmetaG_FD_185483 | JGI IMG/M metagenome (GOLD analysis project Ga0209102, IMG submission 185483) | Hot spring microbial mat communities from California, USA to study Microbial Dark Matter (Phase II) - Cone Pool mat layer H metaG... ...
GTGCAAAGAAGCGTAGAGTTCCACTTTGCGATGCTGAAATGTTCACGGTTGCCTTTGGCTACTCATATAGCCTCGGAGCGAAAACTTTGCGGCAAGTGTTGGAGCGTTTCGAGAGCGAGGATAAAACGCTTTACGGTTTGGCTCAAGCCTTCAGTTGGGTTGCAGCTCATAGTGATAAGTTACGGAAAACACCAGAAGGCTTGGAAAGTCATGCAAGGCAAAAGCTTTCCACTATTGCTGGAGCTTTCTTGCTGATGGATGATTGTCAAGCTGCAAAGGAACACACTTTGGATTGGCTTAAGGCTCACATTCGGAGCGGAAGGCTTGAAACCTACAAGGATCTGCTGAAGCATGTCAAAAAAATTCCTTAAGTTTTCCCTTTTCTTTCTTGTTAATCTTTTAGGTTTAGCCTCTTTTAACTATGGCATTTATGATTCTGACACCAATTTTGAGAGAGCTGCTTACACCAGTTTTTTCTATCTTGTTTTTTGCAGTAGCTTCTTCTGGATCACTCGAAAAGCCATATACCTCTTGCTTCTCTGGATGTTGCTCCTCATTGCCATTTTTGATGTCGCAAGCTTGCCACCAGTTTTTTATGCTGTTAGTGTAGTTCCTCTCTCAATTGTTTTGGCTCTCTTTATCATGAGGCATATTAAAAAGCGAGGAGATCTTCCAGAGGAATAAGCAGTTTCGGAAAATACTTATGCCATGATAAATGGCTATACACATCCATCATGGGAGATACGTTCATGCCTATTCCACCAAAAGCTGTTCTCATGCTCCATCCAGTAAAGGTTGCAACTTCATAGGGATCAAAGTGGTATAGGCTTATGAGATCTGTTACTCGTTTATGCCTCAAGTCATGGATGCGGAATTTTTCTCCAAACATTTTCTTGAGATATTTTGCTCCAATCTTTCTTACTTGCCTATCTGTAATGTCAAATCGTAGTATGCCATTCCGCTTGATGTATTTGAGGATTTCCAAGCTCCAAGGTTCAAAGCGAGGGTTCAAAGGTATGGCAACTGTTTTGAAATAGATCTTTCCAGTTATGCTTGCAAGGAACTCTTTTGTTAGTTGCAGTTCTCCTTTTTTCCATTTAGCCATTATGTCAAAAAGCCTAAACTTGGTTAAGGCATCCTCAATCAATTTCTTATCTTGTTTTTCAACAGCTCGCTCCAAGGCTTCCTTATCCAGTTTTGTTCTTTTTGCAACAGCAGATCCGAGCAGCAGAACCTTCTCCACTTCTCCCTTCTCTGGTTTGAAACTATCAATAGCATATTGCAAGAAAGATCCGTAAGGTTTACTCCATCCTTTCAACACTTTCTTTTGTTCAAACTTTGCACATACCTCGCTCTCTCTGAAAGCTCCAAGATATATTGTTTGGATCAGAACTCGATGATCATCATTATCTATTGCTTCAATGCCTTCCCTAAAATTTTTCAATTTTAGGCTCTGCAACATGGAAAGCATGGTTCAAACCTCGCTCCGCTCTATATAATGTGCGAGCATATTCTATTAAAAGTTCCGAGATTGGGGATTTTCGGAGAGCATCGGAGAGGCATGGAGAACCATTACAATAGTAATATGTATGTATCGAGGCATAAGTGATATACAACTGGGAATATTAGAGGCATATCAAGGCATCTTTCTTTCTCTGTTTTTCACTGCTTTCTGGATCTTACGGTAAGCTTGCCTTTTCGTTATATTCAGTCTTCGGCAAACCTCCTCTACGAATTCTTTAGCTGTCATCCATTTACCATGAATCTTCAATATGTCAGCAACTGTCATGTTTAACATATGTTAGAATTTCACCATGAATCTTCAATATGTCAGCAACTGTCATGTTTAACATATGTTAGAATTTCACCATGAATCTTCAATATTTCAGCTACTGAAATGTTTGACATATGTTAGAATTTCAGAGAGCACCTATATAAAACGTTTGACGCTTCATTTTAGGGTGATAGCGTGAACAAATCTGAACGCATTGCCTTAAGGTTAGAACCGCAGTTAAGGGAAAAAGCTGAACAGTTTATACAAGCTGGAAAATTCAAGAACCTAAGCCAAGTGGTGCGAGAAGCCCTCAAGGAATTTTTGGCGGAGCGTGAGAAGCCATGAGGTGTCCAACTTGCCGAAAACGAATGATTCTGGGAGAGCATTGGAGAGGCATGGAGAACCATTACAATAGTAATATGTATGTATCGAGGCATAAGTGATATATAACTGGCATGCATGAACAAAAATGAGCATAAATGATATATAACTGGCATGCATGAACAAAAATGAGCATAAATGCACAAAAGAATCTTCTATAAGAATCTTCTATAAGAATCTTCTATAACAATAGTAATCTGGAAAGTTTTAAATGCAATATGAAACAGATAACGAGGCATGGATCTTAAAGATTTGATTGGAGAAAAGAAGTTTAAGCAGCTTCAGAAATCCCATCCAGTATTAAGTGATCTTCTCTATGTATGCGAGTGTGAAACTTGCCATAGGATCTTTTATGAAGCTACTTTGAGGCAAGTGCAAGAGAGGTTGTTGGATGGTTCTTGGGATGTTAAGATTCCAGATTTGTGGTATGTTGCTGCTGGTAGGCATTGGGTTAGTATGAAGTGGCATAGCATTAGGGTTCTCATTGAAGATCCAAAAACTGGAGATCACACTTTGGTTAAGGATCTTTCAAAGGAATGGAGCAAAGGAGCAAAGCGGAAAGGCTTAACGGATCAGCAGCTTCTTGAGGAGCTTGATAGGTTAGAGGCTTTAAGGAAATCAAAGCAAAAATGAAAAGTAACATTATTTTCCTATCATGTTTAGGCATTGCCTTATCTATCTGGTTTTTTTCTTTCATGTTTGAGTTTCATATTCCAGTAACCAATTTTGCTCTTGCCATGTTTGTTCCGTTGTTGGGTTGGAGAAAAGTTATTGTTTTGCGAGTTTTTCTTTCATGCATGGTTTTTCTGGTGGATTATCCTCTCTTGTTTTTTGGTTTTCAGTATCCTTCTCTTTTCTTGTTTGTTTTCTATTACCATTTTTATTTTCTTTTTCAATGTTGGAGTTTTGTTAAAAAACATAAATATGTAATCTTGCGATAACTTTATTTTGTGGTTGCCTTTGGAATCGGATCAGCTTGATTACAAAATGAGGCTTCATGCCAAGTATGTTAGAACTTTCAGAGGCTATCCTTTGCCTAAAAACCGTGTTCTGGATAGTCTTGCCTTAAGCTGGTATATTAGAACCGCTCATAAGCTTGATGATTTCTTTGGTGTTATAATTGAGGGTGTGCAGAGGATTGGTAAAACCAGTTTCAGTAGTCAAGTTGGAGCTGAAGTTTTGGGAGAATGGGATGTTTACTCTGTTAAGAAGTGGAATATGGATGTTCCAGCAGTTGGTTGTGTTAAGCCTAATTATGAAGCGGTTAAGAAGTGTATGGTGTTTTTGCCAAGGGAGTTTTTGGATCGTGTTGTTGGTTTGGAGAGAGGCATTAAAGAGCCTATGTTGATCTGGGATGATGCTGGTTTTTGGCTTTATGCTTTGGATTGGTATGAGCCTTTCGTTAAAGCAGTAAACAAGTATATTCAGCTTGCTGGAAGGCAATTTGCATGCTTGCTTTTCACCACTCCAAGCTCCAAGTTGATTAGCAGCAAAGTTTTAGAGGCTATGCCAGAACTTTGTAAAGCCATTATTATTAAGCAAGGGTTTGATTCTCCTCGGAAAAAGTTGAGGCAAGCAAGGTTCTATCAACATTGGAATTATCCAGATGGAACAAAAGGTGGAGTTTACCTTTACTGGATTGATCGTTTCAACGCTATCCTTCCAGATGATTATTACCATTGGTATAAGCCTATAAGCGATTCCTATCTTGAGCAAGGCAAAACTTTGTTGAAGCGTGAGGTTAGAAAGTTGGATCGTAGGCTTGGCAAGGAACAGAAAACGGTTGATGATGTTATGGAGCAAGCTTACAAGGTTGCTGGAGATCCAGAAAAATTGCGAGAGATTGATGAGATTTTGCGGATGTATGAGGGTTAGCTTTGCTCTTCTCCCTCGATTACATCTTCAATGAACTCTTCCTCTTCTTTGCGGAGCGTGTGGCTTGAGCCTTGGATTATGCTGTAATCTCCTTGTTCAATGAAGCCTTTATCTTGCAAGGCAATAAATAAATCGTTTATGAAATCTTCATAGTGGCTTTTGCAGTAAAACTGTAAATATTTCTCTCGGAGAAGCTGTTTAATAAACAAGTCTTTGATGTGTTGTAATTGTGGAATCTGATAGTTTAAGATTAGTTGCATGTTCTGTTCTATCCCTTTTGCTCTTTCCTTGAAGGTTTCTCTAATATCTGGTGGCATTATTGGAATATCCAGTATCAGCAACCTTAACGCAAGCGAGAAATCTCCGTTTTCTGCAACTGTTTGTATCGTGTTTAATCTGCTCCACAAAAACTGGAGATAATTGAACCTTACTCCTTTGGCTCTGATTATGCGAGGTTCTCCACCAGATTTTGTTATGTAGCTCATACCATAAAAATTCGTGTATAGCCTTAAATATTTTTGTTTTGTTAGAAATTTCTAACAGAGGCTTGCCTTTGCCAAGGGTTGATCCAGAAAAGAAAAAGCAAATCATTGAATCTTCAGCTTTTCAAAGTTGGTGGCATCATAGGAGGCGGATTTCTCCACTTCCCAAAGATCCTTTCAGAGCATACATGATTGATCTTGGCATTCCAGTTCAAGTTTCCAGAAAGAGAGTTTAAACTTGTTAGGCTAACAAGCAAAGGCAAGCCTACTGGAAAGTTCCGAATCTATCAAGGCATAAAGATTCGGAAAGGAGCGGTAAGTTTCATTTAGAGGTGTATGTGAATGGTGAGGAAATGGATTCAGAAGGTGGTTGAACCGCATGAGCGAGGAGCTTTGCATAGGCAACTTGGCATTCCAAAGCGAGAGCGTATTCCTAAAACCTTGCTTAAACGCATTCAGCAAGCTGAAACTGGAGTGCGAATTCGCAACCCAACAAGCGTTGGCAAGCGAGTGATCAAGGTTACTACTTTGCTTAAGCAGAGAAGCAACTTTGCTCTCAATGTTGGCTATGGAAGATTTAAAAGGAAAAAGAGGTAAGCCATGATGGTAAGTAGAAGCGAGATGCGGAAGTTTCTCGGAAAGGAAGGCATATTGGTTTTGCCAAAGCCAAAAGCTGTTTCTGTTGAGGAAATAGCCAAAAAAGTTGAGCGGAAAGGCTATGCTCTTACAAAAAAAGGCATTAAGCAACTTCAAAAGCATGTTCCTTTAATGAAATCGGAAGGCATTGAAGGTTTAGTGATTCTTGGAGAGAAGTGGAGAAAACGGAAAGAATTGAAGATCGTAACATTGCCTAAAGGCATTTCCCGATCGCACTATGAGTTCTATGTTCCAATAAAGAAAAGGAAGAGATAAATCAAGATGGGAATCAAAGATTTAATGTTTAAGGCTCGTGCAAGCCTTCAGAGGAGAATCCAAAAGAAGGTTAAGGATTATCAAGCAATGCAGAAGCGTAAGAAGGCTTTGGAGCATAAGATTCGTGAGGCTCAAAGGAAAGCTTATTGGGAAGAGCTTGAGCGAGCAAGCATTGAAGAGGCTCGAAAGCAAGCGAGGTTGAAGGCTCAAAAAAGAGTTCAGCAAGGTTTAACATTGCAGCAAAAGTTGGCAAGAGCTTCTCAAAATCTTTCCTCTGCAAAGCTTTTTGGTTATGATCCTTCCTCTATGAAGCGTCAATCTCCAGCAGAAATGATTCTTGGAAAACGTAAGAAGGAAAAGGAATGAGTGCGAGAAAGCGGAAGCCTTACGATACGATGAATAAGTTTATGCTTTCCGTTAAAACTACAACCAGAGAAGGCAAGCGAGAATACATGAGGCTTTACATGAGGATGCGGAGAACAACGGTTGCTGATATTGTTGGGTTAAGGAAGAAGAGGAAATGAGCGAAACTTATGTTGTGGATCTCTCTCGAAATGAGGTTGCAAAGCGGAAATGGATAGTGCGAGCTTTAAAGGAGAGGTTGAAACGTGGCTTCAGCAACTGAAACGGTAACTCCAGAAGAGGCAACTCAACTTTTCGAGCAGAACTTAAGCCAAGCTGAAGAGGAAGCGAGAAGGCAAGCTGCTGAAGAGATCCAGAGGCAAAAGCAAGAGGCTTACCAGAAATTTCTTGAGGAGCTTCAAGCCAAAAAACAAGAGTATGCTGAAGCTATTGCTATGAAGTTGAAGAGGCAAGCTGTTGGCTATTATCCTTCTCCGAGGGAAATAACAAAGGAAAGGGAAAAGCTTCTTGCGGAATGGGAAGCTCAAGAGAGAGCGAGAGCGGAGCAAGAGCTTGCAGCTTGGGAACAGCAAGCGTGGAGCGAAATTGAGCAGCAACTTCAACAAGAAAAGGAGAAAGCTAAAAAAGAGTTTGAAACAAAGCTTGCAGAGGCAATTGTTAAAGTTCCAGAGCAAGCTCCAAGCTTTGCAGAGCAGATCCTTAATCTTCCCTCTTTAAACCTTTGGGATTGGCTTGGCATTAAACGTTATCCTTCTCCTTTGATTTCTTATCCTCAATATGAGCAAAGCAAGTTTCTTGTTGCTGGTTTTGTTGGCTCACTTGAAAGTATCGTTTATGGAGTAAGCGATCTTGCTGGTTTCTTGTTGCAAGGGTTAAGAGTGATGGAGTATTCTCCAACTTGGCATCCTCGTTATCCACCAACGGTTACTGGAGCTTTATTAACAAGCGGAGTTGAAAGTGCGTTAGCTGGAACTCTTAAGCCTTCAGAGGAGATGCAGCAGCTTTATGCAATGCATGAGAAGTATGGAACTCCAGCAACCATTATGTATGGAGCTGGTTCAATTCTTGGAGATGTTTTTGCAGCTTATGTTGGCTCAAAAGCCTTTGAGGTTGGCAAGAAAGCAGTTTCCAAAGCAGCAGCAGAATTAAGCGAGGCAACTGGTTGGAAGTATAGCCACCTTCATTATGTTCTCCACGAGAAGAAGCTTGCGATACTGGAAGCCTTGCCTAAATCTCCAATAACTTCATTTAAACAAAGCCATCTTGCCTATGAACTTTCAAAGGTTAAATCGGATCTTGCTCATTCCATCTTGCCAACAAAGTATATGCGGTATCCAGCAAGAGAGATCGTTAGCTTTCCAAGTGTTTTTGAGGCTTCAGCTAAAAGGCTTCCAGAATCTTGGCTTATGAAGGCTTCTGGTATTGAAGCTGCTCAACATGTTGCTTGGGAGCTTGCTGCAACTCCAAGAGCTGCTGGTTTTGGCTATACGCTTGCAGCAGATCTCTTCAAGCCTACCAGTATAGCCAAAGAAACTGCAAAGGAGCTTGCGGAGAAACTTGTAGCTTTCGGATGGTTTAAAGCAGTTTCTCCCAAAGAAGTTCCTATGCCTTCTGATTGGGTTGTCGGTTTTAAGAAAACTCCAGAGGAGTTTGCCTTTGAAAAACTTACTTATCGTAGCACTATGCCTTCTGATTGGATTCTCGGTTTCGAAAAGCCAAAAGGCTTATCGCTTAAGGATCTTTTGAAGAGCGAGAAGGCTTCTGCTGTTTTGGTTTCTCCTTTGGAGATGGGAAAGAAGGTAATAGAGAAAGGCTATGTTTTTGGAGAAACGGTTTTGAAGCCAAGGATCTCCAAGGCAAGTTTCTCCAGTTATGCCTTGTTCATTGGTTTGAAAGCTTATCCTCAACCAGCAGTTTCTCCAAGCACAATGTCAAAAATCAAGCCTATACAGTTTTCTGGAATCAAAGCCAAAGTTTCTCCTATCCAAGCGGTTGTTCCTCGTTATGTTTTGAATTTGCAACCTCGTTTGAGGCAAGTTGGGAAAACGGTTTATGCTCCGAGGCTTCCGTTTAAGGCTCGGAAAGGAAAAGCGTTTGAGAGGAAGCCTTCAATGGATATTTTTGGAGCAGAGGTTGGTGTGTGGCAATATCCAGTTGCCACTCCCAAACAAGCTTTAAAAGTTCTGGTTATGCCTAAAAATGTTAGGAGAGTGAAAAGGAAATGAAATGGAAAATTCCAGAAACAATTCCAATTCCACATCCACCTTTCAACAGAACAAGAGTGCTTTTCGTGTGGTTCATTGTTTTCCTTGCTATGGTGATTTACGCTATTGGTTGGTTTACTTGTGGCTTGGTTGTTATGCCATTTATTGATGCTATAAGTTCCAGCTACCATTTCGGTTCTGGATGGGATGCTATTGTGGATCTGGTGAAAAAGCTTTTCCTTTACCATCCAATTATTGCCTTGATCGGTTGGATTATTTGGGGTTTCTTGAACAGCATTAAGAGGGATGTGGAAAAGTGGAGAGTTCCCTATTGAAAAGGCTCTGCATCCTCTTCTTTTTTGTTTTGTTAGCTGTTCCTCTTTTGGTTCATAAGGCTAACGCTTCATACAGCTTCACTTTTTACGGAGCATATTATGATAGTGGAGTTTATGCTGGAGCGGTTAATTGCACTTTTTGGAGAGAAGGTGAATCTCCAGTTAATTTTGAGTTGGATGGTGAATATACGGTTGGAGCGGAGCAGCTTCCAGCAGTTTTGCAAGTTCATTTAGCCTATAAAGAATCAAGAACCATCTATCTTCCTTATGCAGAAAATCTCTACATTTTCATTCCAGAAGAGGCTAACCTTTACACTTATTATTTTCAAGTTTTGGATTTCGTTGGAGTTACTGATGCTGGCTATATTGAAGTATGGCTTAACGTTAATGGAACATTGAGGCTTATTGAAAGGCAAACTCTCTCGCTTTTGAACGATATTCCTTTTCACTTGAGCTGGAGCTACACTTACAGCATTGCAATTTACCATCCAGATTATGGAAGAGGCTTTGTTGGAACATACGTTGCTGGTTCAAAAACAACTTTCCTCGTTGCCATAACTGAAGAGATCTTTCCTTCCGCTATTCCAAGTTCTGCTGGAATAACACGGAGCTGCATTAGGTATAATGGAACATGGCTTTCCTTTTACTATTCTGACGTGTTGGATCAAACAAGTTGGGTTCACTTCAGCATTTATCCAGTTGGCTCTTCCACTCCAGTTGCAGATTACAACTCCACTTCCGAACCTATAAGCTGGAGCTACTATGATCTTGAGCCAAGCGAAAGTTACGTTGGCATGATTACCGTTAGCCATTCAAGGCTTGGAACATACTATTGGAGTTGGGTTTTACCAGCAACAGTTGTTGGTGGAGAAAATCCCTTTGCCTTTCTTGATAGTTTCGGAGCGGATTTCCCATTTCCTTTGCGTTATCTTCCAGCAATCTTTATGATCCTCGGAGTGTTCATGGCTTTTACATGGTGGAATCTTCCAACTGGAATTGTTGTTGGCTACTTGTTTGCTGCCTTCCTAACCTATCTTGGTTGGACACCTTTCAGTTGGGAGTGGCTTTGGATTAGCGGTTGCATAAGCTTTATTATTGCTTTTGGGTTAGCGAAAGAAAGGGAAGGTGGCATGTATTGATAAATGTTGAAGTATCCATCACGGTTGCGGTTGCAATGTTCTTCACTCTTCTTTATGCTGTTGGAGAGAGGAGAAGCAAAATCAACGTTGCTGGAATAATCTCTTTTGTTAGCTGGTGGATTGTTGGTTTTCTTTGGCTTTTCCTTGCAGCAGAACCAGTTCCAAATGGCTCTGGAATGAACTATGGAACATTTTCGGTATCGCTTTTCTTTTTCGCTATTGGCATGATGATATTAATAATTCAGCTTATTGATTTGCTCAACATTGGTAAGCATAAAAAGGAGTTGGGAGAGGTGGAATACTGATGCGTTTAACGGTTTATAACATGATGGCTTTCTTTATTATGTTCAACTTGAGCCTTTTCTTGCTTAACTACTACACGCTTTTGGGAAGCGAGTTTGGAGTTTCTCCTTACGCTTCTCCAGAGGAGATGCAGCTTGTTTCAACAAGCCTTGATACTGAAGGCTTAACGATAGGCTTAACAGCAGTTACGGTTGGAATGCTTTTTGGCTATTTTGCTGGTAACATGATTGTTGGTGGAAGCATAGGCTTGCTGATCTTGGCAACAACAATTCTTTTCCCAATTGTTAGATGGGTTCTTTTCGGTTTTCCATTATTCCTCTCTGACATTGGAGTTCCAGCTCCCATAAGCCAAGTTTTAATTGTTATCTTCAGTTTCGTGTGGTTCTGGTTCTTTATAAGCTTCTTTACGGAAAGGAGCGGAGTGAGTGAGGGATGGTAAGAGGCAAAAATACATCCATAATCTTTCTTTCCATGTTGTTAGCCATGCTTGTTGTAAGCTTTATGCCTTTCGAATTTGTTCCAGAAGTCAAAGCAGCAGATCCTTGGCATCTTCCAAACTATTCATATAGAAAGCTGCATTACATCAATGTTGGAAGTGCATCTACTCCAGAAAATTATCTTTTAGGCTTTCATGTTTATGCTGGAGAAGGAACAGATTACAAAGAGCTTTATGGAACAACCTATCTTGGCAAAGTTTACGTTGGAAGTGCATGTCAAAGCGATTTTGATGATATACGCTTTGTTCTTAATGAAACTGGAACAGTATGCCAATATAACAAGCTGCTTTACAATAGCGGAGTTGATGCTCTGGTATGGATTAAAATTCCAATTTCTATGAATGCTTCCACCACATACCATCTTTACATGTATTATGGTTTCGCAAGCGAGATTGATGAAAGCGTTGCACCTCAAAACTTCTACACGGAATTTGGCTATGGGAGAATAACTCAAGGAAATGCTGGTAGTCTTGCCAGCGGTTATGATCGTATTCCACTATCTGGTGAAGTAATAATTCCAAGCGAAAGCAAGTATAAATCCGTTTACTGGATGGTCAATGTCGTTACTGCTGGGAGAACCATACGATTCAAAGCTTTTTCTGGTTCTGGTTCATCTTATACTTGCCGATTCAAATCAGATACCTACACTATTAACCAAGCTGGTTTACACATTGCAGCAACGATCTTGAATGGATCTGCATGGGAATATGTTCATACTGGAAACGTTTCAGTTTATATGGGTTTTTGTGCTGTTAGTGGAAGCGGATCATTGCCGTTTTATTATTTTGCAAGTGGTGGCTATCTACGTTATCGGAGCGGAGATCTCAATGTTGGAGAATCTGGAACTTTCTCTATTAATTCTGACTATCACACTTGGTGTGCTGTTGTTGGCATGAGAGCCTATGTTGATCCAGAACCAGCACATGGAGATTGGGAAAGTTCTAAACCAATCATTTATGTTGATAGCTTGCCATCATGGATTGGCTCTATACGTTTCAAGTTTGATAGCGTTTCTTATGAAACTCCGAAAGAGTTTGAGGTTAATGCTGGAAGTGAACATACTTTGCAAGTGGTTGCTAACACGATAATATTCAATTCTACTTATCATATTGCGTTTAGCCATTGGCTTAAGGATGGAGCATGGTTTAGTGATGATCTAACAATTTCAACTGGAAGCATTACAGTTCCAACCAATTTCACTTTGGTTTACGAGAATGTTTGCTTCAACATTACTGCTGGTGGAATTGAGGGAGTTGCCATAAGCGTTTCTGGTTCAACAGTTTATGCTCCATGCTTGGTTTGGAGAAGTAAAGGCTATACGAGTTTTCAAGTTCTCACTTTGAAAGTTCCTTACAACAATACGTTTTCATGGATTTATGCTGGAGTTTACGTTAATGATAGCCTTTATTCCACTTCAAAAGAATTTAGCGTTTACGCAACTGGTAACACCAGCATCTTCCTTGATTTCGAGCTTGTTTTCAATCCACCATATTCTCCACCACCAATTGTTCCACCAGCAAGCCAAGAAACAACATGGTATTTCCGTAGCGATACTCATGTAGTGAACGAGCAGCTTGGTTATAGGCTTTCTGAAACATGCAGTTCCACTTATGCAGAGTATTCCAAGGATGTTAATGCAAACTTAAGCGTTGGTGTTGGCTTCAGAGCTTGGGTTTATGGAAGGTTTGGGAGAATCGAGATTACTCCAAGCGTTGTTGGATTTGCCACCATAACAAGCAACGGAGAGTTTGAAGAGAATGTTACATGGAGCTTTGCTGGATATAACCATGAAGTTGTTGATGCAGTTGAAATTCGCATTTACATTAGGTTTGGAAGCGGAGATTGGATTCAAGCGGTTGTTGGCATAACCTCTGATGATTTGGATATTATGCTTCCAAAGGCAACTTGGGTTATTTATTATAACATCATTAGAAGCGGAAATGAATCTTACACTCTTGTCACCATAAGGTTTGGCTCTCCAGCTTATGATACCAGAATAACGCTTTATACTGCTCGTGCTTCTCCTTGGGATCTTGCTTTAATTAGAATAGTTGATGGCAACCTTTTCGGTTGGCTCACTACTCCATTCACTTACCATCTTGGAGATCTCTTCTATGCAGTAATAGTATTGTTCTGTTGCGTAACAATATATAACGATACGGAAAGCCTTGGATATGTTGTTGCCATCCTATGGCTTTTCGGTGGAGCTGGAAGCATTCTTGCAGCTTTGCTTCCAGCTTTAACATTGAACATAGCCTACATATTGCTTGCCTTTGCAACTGCTTTAACCCTTGTTAAGCTGATCATAAAATAAGCCTATTGAAAACTCGTGTATAACCTTAAATATTCTTTTTCTTTTCAAATTTTAACGAGGAATCAAAAATGAGAATTGCAGATGTCATAGGCATGGTTGCTTTGGTGATTTGTGTTCTCATTGCCTTGATCATAGCTGGAAACCTTCAAAGTGTTGCCAACGATCTCAAAGCCTCTTTACCAAGCGGATACGATAATACGGTTGATACTCTATTCGCAAACACTTGGACGGGCTTAACTTTGGCAAGCATAGGCATAATCATTGCTGCTGCTGTTGGCATACTTGCGTTAGTCATTGGCTCTCTTGGTGGAGTTAGCGGATTAGGAACATAAAAAGGTGATTTGATTGAGAATTGCAGATGTTATAGCCATGACGGCTCTGGTGGTTTGTGTTCTCATTGCCTTGATCATAGCTGGAAATCTCCAGAATGTTGCTGAAGGGTTGAAAGCAACTGTTGGGTTAGGAGGAGATAATCCCTTTAACTCAACTGTTGATACGCTTTTCACTAACACTTGGACGGGCTTAACGCTTGCCTCGATAGGCATAATTATAGCTGCTGCTGTTGGAATACTCTCTATTGTCATAGGCTCTCTTGGTGGAGTTGGCGGATTCGCATAGCCTTCCTTCCAATCTGAAATTCACCTAATCTAACCACCTCTCAAGCCACCATAGATACTCCATGTAACCACCACCTCTTTCCTTTTTTTATGGTAAATTTTTTAAGCTGAAGCGTTAATACTTGTTTCTTGAGATAGCATTGATTGAGGAAAAAGAAGATACTGTTTCTGTTAAGCCTCTGTTGTTAGGAAGGAAAAAGAAAGGAAAAGCCTATTTGTATCGCACAAAAATCAGAAATGATCATGGTGTTGGTTTGGTTAGGATGGCAAAACAATTGCTTCTGGATTTGGGTTTAAAGTTGGGTTCTGAAGTTGTTGTTGAAAAGCGATCTGTTAATCCTATGCAATGGGAGATTGTGATTAAACCAGCTTCCAAGAAGGTGGTGGAGCATGGCAAAGAAGCAAGAGCAACAGATTAGTTTTAAGGATGTTTATATGGAGAAGATTCTTGCTGGAGAGGTTATGCAGCAGTTTTCTCCAGAGGAGTTCTTTCAAACTCAATATGCCACATATAGCCTTTTGAAGGATGAAATGGTTTTTGAGCAGCTTCTCCAAGATTCAAATGCTAAAATTTTGCTTCCAGCTTTAAGCCATCTTCTCCGCACAACCAATATTACCGATAAGAATGCGGTTAAATATATGATGCTTACATGGGAGATTGCGTGTAGGCTAACGTTTCTTGTGAATGAGCCACCTAACTTGGTGAATCAAGCCAAGTTTGAGGCTTGGCTTATGTTTGGGAGAGCTGCAATTCATGATGCAGAGCAAGGTTGGAGAGGTAAGCTTGTTACGGAAAGGATTAAAATCTTCAAGCTTGAAAATGAAGAGAAAAAGAGGAGAAAGCTTCTTGGAATATTTTAGGAGTTGATGGTTATGGAAGATTGGCTTTATTGGATCTACATTAATGCTCCAATCTTTTTCATGATTTTGGTTGTTTTGGCTATTGCTTTGCCAACGCTTTTTATCTGGTTCTGGAAAAAGAAAGTGCCTAAACCAGCTCGCACATTGTTCTGGTGTGCAGTTAAAGGCTATGCTCCTTTGCTGTTGGTTCACGATAGCGGTAGAGCTGATATAGTGGCTATTAAGGAGCGGAAAGCTGAAGGCATAGTTGAAACATCAACTGGAACTTTTAAGATTTTGCCGAGGTATGCTCCGTTAATGAGTGAAGAGGAGATTGAAAAGGTTGGAGATCCCTCGGAGAAAGAGCGTGTTGAAATTTTGAAGGATGTTTCTGGAAAGAAAATTCAGATTGGCAAGCGTCAGTTCACTTTGGATTTTAGCCATTGGATGGCTAAACGTTCTTGGCTTATTGGTATGCCTACTCCTCTTTTCGTAGGCTATACTGGAAGCCTTTGCATTTTAAATCCAGAAGCTTTGGCTTTGTTTGAAGCTGGAGATCTCAAGATTGAAACTGGTGAGGGAACGCTTTTCAATCCTAAAAATGTTAGAGGCAAAAGCGAGGATGATGCTGTTCAACCTTTGATGCTGCTTGATCCGAGGAAGATTGGCAAGTTTATTTATAGCCATTTTGATACTTCTCAAATTGCTGGTGTGATTCAAGCAGCAGAGGAGAGAGTCCGCATTGGCTTGGGAGCTTCTGCAAAGAAGTTTCTGTTGATCTTTGCAGTTGTAATCGTTGTTATGCTGGTTATCGTTGGAATAATGTATCTTCCCAAGTTGCTGCAAGGTGTTGCTTAATGGATTTGCGGAAAGCCTTCATTTCTCGTTTATTGCTGATTCTCCTCTTTATTCCAATTTTTTATTTTGCCTTCTGGATCTTTTGGGATATTGGTATGAAGCTTCCGTTTCAACTGGTTCTCATAGGCAACTTGTTTAACATTCTTATGCTGCTGGTTTTAGTTATGGTGGAAGTGTTCTTGTGGTTGGCTATTGAGCATCCAGAGTTTAGAGTTTGGCTTTCAACTTTGGAGCGTAATCCTCGCTCTAAACAAGTTGGGAAAGGCAAGGAAGCTAAAAAGAAGCGTAAAGAAACCTTTTTCTAAAACATTTGTGTTCTTGCTCTAATTTCTTAAACTTAAATCTTAAAAATTGAAACTAACAGAATAATTCTTTTTTACCTATCGGAGAGCTTTCCTATGCCTCGAACAACAATACGCATTCCAGAGGAGAAAACCAAAGTTTACCATGATTTTATTCAGCTTGTCAAAGATCAGCTTCATAGTGATATTTGTTATGTTACATGCGAGCTTTGGGAAGCCTTCTTGGTTGCCATAAAATCCGCTCCGAAACCACCAAGCCAACCGCATGAGATCCGCTTTGCCAAGCAGAACATTCAAATCAACATGGGATGCAGCTTTTACTACGCTCCTCAAAAGCCAAGGAGAGAGCTTACACCAGAAAGGGTTTTCAACAAAAATTACTTTTTCCCTTTGCTTATGGAACAATGGCAATCTCTTAAACCAGAAGCTAAAAAATTCTGGAGAGAAAGGCTCAAGGAAGCTGGTATCATTCCAAGGAAGCGTAAAGTTAAACGCAAAAAGCCTACTTTTAGAGCGAAAATTAAGCGAGTTAAGCTTGCGATATTAAAAAAGATAGGGAGTTTTCTCCGTTAAGGCATAACTAACCAACCATACTTGAGCCAATCAGCATTCGTCATTTTACTTATTGCCTTTGAATGTGCGATCCTAAACCAGCAGTAATGGCAATGAATTTTGCCTATGCAGTAATTGCAGAGAAGGCAAGTATCTGGATTCATTCATTCTTCTCCAAGCAGATACAAGATTATTCCCAAGAATACAAAGAAAGCAATTAAAGGAAATGCCAAGATCAAGCAGCAGCCTCGAATTATGCTTTTTACGTTCATTGTTTCTCCTCTTGATATTTGCAGAGATTTAGGCAAAAGTTGATGCTGATCCATTGATCCATTTTTGGATGTGTGCATAATATTGTTTTGTTCTTTTCTGCTTTCTGGTGTTTACATTTTTTTATTGTTGCAGTTTCAACCATGTTTCTATTTCCTCTTGGGTTATGTAATCGTTGTGTTGAAGGAAAGGCTTCCATTTTAGGTATCTCCATGTTTCAATTAAGGTATCCACATAATCGTTAGCGGTTTTAGTGCTTAATCCATATCCAGCAGCAAGGCTTCTAACTACGCTTGTGAAATTGTTGTGGTTGGGTGTTATGTTCCTTTTCACCAGTTCTGCAACGATCCATCTTAACCTTTCAATTCTTTCTCTATGCCAACTCATGTTTCACCATCTTCCTTTATTTTGTGAATCAGCAACTCTTCTCCAACAGTTTTAGGCTCGCTCATTGAGATCCCTCTTTTCCAATTTGTTGAAGTATGAACTTTTGAAATTCTCGTTTATGGTTTACTGCAAAGGCTAATGCGAGTTCTATGCAGCTTTCTA
>Ga0209102_1000983_pt1 | contig 16536 bp, 16 predicted proteins | sample ConPoolayeHmetaG_FD_185483 | JGI IMG/M metagenome (GOLD analysis project Ga0209102, IMG submission 185483) | Hot spring microbial mat communities from California, USA to study Microbial Dark Matter (Phase II) - Cone Pool mat layer H metaG... ...
CGGGGCGAAATTAAAATCGGCTGGGAATTAACGTCTATATACTTATCCACCTTCTTTCCGCAAAGAATGGCGGGGACAAGCCTGCCTCAGCTAAACAAGCCTAAAAATAGCTCTATACCTCTGCGCAAAAGGGCTTAATTTTCCCCGCCTGTACCCAAGAGTTAAACAGCGCCTCATTTTAATAAGCCCCGTTTGCTTCTGCCTAAGCCAGGCAAGAATTTATCAATCCCCACTCAGGTTAAAATTTAAAAGTGATCAATGGTCAGATTTTAATGCTGTCCTCAATCATTTTTCCCCTTTTCTTTTTTAAATAGAGCCAGCAAGCAATAATCTCCCCTCTTTAAAAAAGAGGGGAATAAATAAGGAATTTAGAAAAGAGAGGAATTGAGAAAGAAGGAATTTGCTGATTCTTGACGAAGTTTCTTTAGTTACGCCCTTACGCCCAATTACAACTTAATTCTTAAAACATAGCGAAATAATTGTAGGGCAAGGGCTTGGCCCTTGCCGCAGCGGCCAGCCACAAAGGTTTGCCCCACAAAAAATATCTTTGACAAAAAGCGATCGACGGTCAGATTTTAATCTCTTTCCACCAATTCTATGCGAATACCTTCGGGGCCCTCGATAAAAGCAATTTTTATCCCTGAGGGCGTGGTAGTAGGTTCCACAGAAAATTTGGCCCCTCTTGCTTTTAGGATCTGCACAGTTTCATCCAGATTTTTTACTTTAAATCCAAAATGATCTAAACCCTTATTTCCCTTTCCCGGCTGGAGTTGACCAGCTCCTGGCTCAGTACCCAAAATTGATATGGGAGCTCCATAAACATCCATACGCACCATTGGAAATCCCCGGAATTCCCCTCGAGAAACGACTTTTCCATCAAATACTTTCTCAAAGTAGCCGACCATTTCTTCTACGTGGCCACTAATTAAATGGATATGATCCAAACTGGTGATCATAATCTTTCCCCTCTTTTGTATTTTATTTAGGAAAATTTAAATTCCCCTGACTTTTTCACTTATCTTTTCCAATTCGAAGCAACAAAATAGCAAAAAATATTAATATTAAAGTAATTAAACTTAACCCTATAAAAACTGCCGGTAGGCCGAAATTTTGAGCTAAATAACCAGAAAAGCTGGAAGCAAATGAACCCAGACCGAAGGCCGCAAAAAAGAAAATCCCGAAAGCTGTTCCTCTCATTTCTGTGGTAGTGTATTGAGCTAAAAACACATTGGTCATAGGCTGTAAGGAGAAGTTAAGAAAGAAAAAACCTAAGCTCATCAGAAAAAGGGTAAGGTCTTGGAAAAAAGACATGCCCGCCACAAAGGGTAGGCTCAGAATACATATTATTAAAAAATTTCTCTTCGAATCCCTCCTTTGCCCCAAAATCCCGCCCATGTATTGGCCAAATACTCCCACGAACAAAGCTAAACCAGAAAGCGTACCACCCAAAGCTACACTGTCCCAAGAAAAGAACTTAAAGGATGTATATTTAGCCATATAGGCTGGCAAAAAAGTCAACGCCCCATGGTAAGAAAAGCTATGGAGCATATTTAATAAATACAAAAGGATTAAAGGATAAGTGAAAAATATTGTCCATCTTCTGCTCTGCTGAGGAGGAAAGGTCTGCTCTTTGGGCAAAACTTCATTTTCTTTATTTTCTTCCATTTTTATAAAAAGGGACCAAATGGCTAAGGCTATTCCCGGTATGGCAAATAAAAGATAAGCTGACCGCCACCCCCATTGTGCCCCAATTAGACCGGCCAGAAAAGGAGCTACCGCCAAACCTATATTTCCTGCCGCTCCATGAATTCCTAAGGCCCGACTGTACTCTTTTACTTTTGAAGTAATCAAGGCATTAGCTAAAGGATGGTATACACTGCCTAATGCTCCTAATAAGGCTAAGCCCGCGGTAAAAAGGAAAAAGTTGGTGGAAAGGGCTATCAAAAAAGAGACTAAGGCTGATCCCAAGAAGCAGAAGAGATAAAGCTTTCGAGGACCAAAGCGATTATAAATCATTCCTCCGGGAAGAGCACCTAAGCCATAAGCAAAAACCATCACATTCCCGATAACTCCTAATCCTAAATACCCCATAACAAATTCCTTTTGCAATAGGAGGAGCACAGCTGGGAAAATTAATAAATAGCTATGGCTCAAAGCATGAGAACAGCCGGTTAAAGCTACGATCATTTTTTCATCGCGAGTCATCATATACCCATTACCTTAATCAAGACTCTTAGATTTCCCTTCTTTAATTATCTAACATTGAAGATAACCCATGGCCATTCAATTTGGCAATTATTTTTTGATGATAATTTTTTTTAATTTTCTCTGCGCCCTTGGCGTTCTCGGCAGTGAATTTTCAAGCCTTTGGGGGGCAATCCTTGACAGCATGGCTAACTCATTAAGCGACATACCGATGCCTTATGTACCCATCGCGCTAAATTTTTTATTACTCTTCGCAAGCCAGGCCCATGCGCCACGCCAAGGGCAAGCCCCTACCCAACTTTGCTTTCTTGAAATATTTGAAATATAAGTTTTCTTAAGCCTATGGGAAAAACATTTATGTGCAATTCATATCGAACAACCTACTTCAAATATATTTGCCTAAGATTTATTAATGGGAGCATAAAATAAATGACATCCTGATGCGGGTCCGGCAAGCGCCAAAGGCTTGCTAATCATATAAAAGGCACCTGCATATACCGTGGATTTGTGGTATGTCTGGGAGAAGAGGAAAATCTAATCCCAAGGAGGCACCCTACGAGAAATAAAAAATCTCCAACGTAGGGCAAGGGCTTGTCCCTTGCCGCATTTAGTTTCATTTCTTATGCCAAATTATGATCCTGTCTCATCGGAAAAAGTTGATATGACCAGACACGGAAAAAGGTAAGAGTGATAACTGTAAAAATTTAATTGCTCCGCTTAACAAAAGGGTAAAATGCTTGCTGGATTAAATGGGGCTTGAAAAATTGATTTATTCTGAGAGAACTTTAGAAAAATCAAAAACGAGGTCTTTGATTAAAGCCTCTGGATGGGCTGGCTCCAGCAGATATTCTTTGCCGGGAAATAGCAGAGTGGCACATCCCCGGACAATTTGGCCATTGAGTTTTATCTCGCAAGACCGGCAAATTCGTCGTCCACAACGGTAACGACGAAAAGCTAAGGTGGAGTCAAATTTATCATAAATTTCAATAAGAACCTCTAAGACGGTCATCTGCCTAGTTGTGGGGATTTGGAAAGTATCATAACGCGGCAGGCTTTCGGAAAGAGGATCTTCCCGTCTGATCTTGAGGGAGATTATTTTGGACAATTTGTTTCCCCTTTTCTTTTAACTTCTCCAACCCAAGCTTCTCGCCCTTTTTTTATGAAGGTGTGCTTTATTTCCGGTGCATCCAAGGGATAATCAATACGGATATGATGTCCTCTGGTTTCTTGCCTAAATAAGGCCGAAGTCAAAACTAAACGACTTAGAGTAAGCATCATTCTCAATTCTAAAGCTTCGCGAGTTTCCTGCGGATAGGCACCAAATTGCCGCTGCTGGTGCCCATTTTTAAAGGTGCCCAAGGATACGATTTCTTTTTCTAATTGCGCAACTTCGGCCAGACCTTTCTTTAATCCTGCTTCATTTCTTTCGATCCCACAATATTTCCACATAATTTCCTTAAGTTGCTCGCGTATCTTTCTGGGTCTAATTCTCTTTTCCTGAAAAATTTGTCCCCACCAGAAAATTTCTCTTTCACTACTTTCGATCGCCTCTTTTTCTAAGCCAATATTTCCTCTTTGCTGAGCGAAATCAGCGGCGGCCGCACCCGCGATCGCTCCGAAGACTTGGGTTTCCGTCAAGGCGTTACCTGACACCCGGTTGGCCCCATGTAAATTTCCCGCTACCTCACCGGCCGCAAACAATCCCGGAACAGCTGTTTGGGCTTTTTCGTCAATGGCTACTCCGCCCATAGTAAAATGGGCGTGGGGACCGACTTCTACAGGAGTATCCCTAAGATCGATACCCATATCCTTGAGGTAATGAAATTGATTAGGTTGCCATTTATTTAGAGCTGCAGTTAAAGCTCCCCGACCCAACGATGAGGCCGTTAAATCTATATAAACTCCACCGTGTTCCGTACCTCTTCCCGCTTGTATCTCTTGCCAAATGGCCTGCAGTAAAACATTGCGTAAAGGCATTCCAGAGAAGAAAGTTTTCCCCCAGCCATTTAAAATACGCCCTCCTAATAACTCAGGATTTATAACAAGCTCATACTGAAAAAGTGTTCCCCTCACTTCCGGCGGATAGATGACTATGGTGGGATAAAATTGCAGCATTTCTAAATCGATAAGTTCGGCACCCAGCTCATAGGCCAAGAATAAACCATCTCCGCAGGCCGTAACCGAGGCGTCGTTGAACGCCCATAACTCTTCATAGCCGCCAGTGGCCAAAATTACGGCGCGGCATCTTATCACCTTAAACTCGCCATCATGCAAGTCTAAAAAAATAACACCTCCTGGAATACCTTCTTTATCCGCGATTATATTGGTAACCAGAACATCACTCATTATGCGGATACGATTATATTTATGAGCCTCCTTCAGTAACGCTTGCAATAATCCATACCCACCACCTTGGATAAATAAAGTCCGGGGGAATGTTTGGCCGGGGTGTTGCATGGGATCAAAGCTTCCATCTTCTTTTTTCTTAAAATGCACACCATATTTTTCCAGGTCTGCTACTCTTTTCTTTGCCTCCGTAACTAAAACCCAAATTAAATTTTCATCTCCTAAGTATAGGCCTCCGCTCACGGTATCTTTAAAATGTTGTTCCGCAGAGTCTTCTGGATGGCCAACGGCCTGAAACGCTTCCATAGCCATAGGGGTAGTGCCCGACCTACCCACCGGTCCTTTGTCCAGGATGACCACGGAGCTCCCTTGTTTGGCTGCCTCAATAGCAGCCCGCAGGCCAGCTCCTCCGCCCCCGATGATGAGCACTTCTGTATCTAAAATAGTTAGCATTTAAGTCTTCCTTTATTTGGCCTTTATAATAAAGATCCTGCCTGCTTCATTCATTTCCCCAGCAATTTGTTCTGCCTTTTCTCCACTGCCTATAAAAAGGTCTACGCGGGCGGGACCTCTCATGGCTGCGCCCTTATCATGGTTAAGCACAAACCTATTGATTTTTTTTCGCCCAAGTACTCTTCCTGACTCGTCGATAATTGGCATGGTAGAAATTAAATAAGCTAAACCTCCCGGAGGGTAAATAGCATGGTCAGTCGCAATTGAACGACCAGGAATGAGGGGTAAATCTAAAGCTCCTATTGGGCCTTCATCAGGCAAATGGGTAAAAATGAATCTAAAAAAAATGTACTTCTCGTTCTGATTTAAAATTTCTTCCATCATTTCTGGATGTTGCTGCAAAAATTCTCTAATTTTCCTTAAAGAAAGTTCTTCTTCTTTTATAAAGCCTTTGTTCACTAAATACCTTCCTATACTTCGGTAAGGCCGTCCATTATTAGCGGCGTATCCAACGCGGCATATTTCGCCGCTGGGCAGAACGATCTTTCCTGAACCCTGGACATGCAAAAGAAACCTTTCCCAGGGATCTTTTAGCCAGACAATTTCATATCCTTTTCCTTTGAGCGCTCCATATGTATCAATTTCTCGGCGCGAGTAATATGGAACAAAATTTCCCTTTACCCATCTGCCAAACAATTTTTCTTGGCCGGCCCCACGACTCTTTTCCGCTTCTCTTGCCACTAAATCATCAGGTGGACGATAAAGAGGATATTTATATTCTTCTTCTTCCTTTAACCTCCCCGAATAAATCGGCTCGAAATATCCCGTGAGGGTAATAGCTTCTTTACTAATCCTTTGGAAATGAAATTCTTCTTGAATTTTTTGTTTAAATATCTGCTTATCCAAATTTGCTAAAAGAAGCTCGCGCAAGCGCTTTAAAATTCTTTGATTTTCTTTAAAGCCAGAAATTAAAGAATTTTTGGGGGACAAATTGGAGAGGCTATTAAAAGCTGAAAGCTTATATTCTAAATAACTTAGACTATTCTCCACTGCTTTGAGCAAGGATTCTTTATCGCCATCATCGCCCCTATAAGTTATATCTCCTTCATTATTCGGTTTTTCCAGGCTAAAAGCTGAAGGCCCACTTGTCAAAAATAAAAAAACCAACAGGGCCAAAGAAATAAGCTCGCCCCATTTAATTTTGGTACCCTTTTTCATTTGAAATATTAATTATCTGGTTACAAAATCTGGCTACAAAAGCCATCTCCAACTTTTATAATAACTAGCCAGGCCACTTTCGTATATTATTAATTGGGGGGCGCAAGATAGGCTATAAATTTATAGGGTGCAAGTATCAATTAGCTTGCACCCTTTTGATAAAAATTTCTACTTCCCGAATAACACGGACGGGAGCCACAGAACTGTTTGGGGGAATAATAAAACAATAGCCAAGCCCACAATTTGCAGAATCATAAATTGAACCATCCCTGCGTAAATATCCCACAAATCATAAGTTGGGGCTACACCTTTTAGATAGTAGGCAGCGACTGCTACCGGTGGCGAAAGGAAAGCTGTTTGCAAATTTACGGCCACCAGGATGCCGAACCATAATATGTTGTAACCAAGTTTCTCTACCACCGGGATAAACATGGGCAAAAATATAAATATGATGGCTGGCCATTCTAAAGGCCAACCTAGGAGAAAAATGATTACCATGATAACAATGATTATGCCTATAGGTGGTAGGGGCAAACCCAACAAAGATGATATTATTAGATCGCCCGTCCCTAAACGAGAGAAAACTGCCCCATAAACATTGGCGGCCATTCCCAAAAAAAGAACCATGCTCGAGACTTCCACAGTAGAGAGCGCTGCCTCCTTTACCTTCATCCAATTTAATTGGCGATGCGCAAGCCCGAGGACTACAGCGCCCAAGGCGCCCATCGCTGCTCCCTCTGTAGGAGTCGCTAGTCCGAATAAAATACTTCCTAAGCACGCCATTATAAGTACGAAAGGCGGAACCACGCCCAGGCTTAACTCACGGAGGGCACTCAAAAGTGACCCTGCCCTTTCCTCGGGAGGTAAAGGGGGACCTAACTTCGGATTAAGGTAACATCTAATCATCGTATAAACAATGTAAATTCCGGAAAGGATAAATCCCGGGATTACAGCGGCCGCCATCAGTCGGACTACTGAAACGTTGGCAATCGGGCCCATCACCACCAGCATAACACTGGGGGGAATAAGAATGCCCAAGCACCCTCCTGCCGTGATGACTCCGGCGGAGAGACGTACATCGTATTTACTCTTTATCATAATTGGCGTAGCCATGAGACCAATTACCGCAACCGGAGCTCCTATTATCCCAGTGGCCATGGCAAAGATAGTGGCTACCGCCAATACGGCTATATATAAGGAACCTCTCACCGGCCCCATGGCCATCTGGAATCCCCTAAACAGCCGTTCCATAAGTCCGGTACGTTCCAAAATGTAGCCCATGAATATAAACAAAGGAACTGCCGCCAGCGTCTCCTCTTTCATGAACCCCATGGTCTGCATGACCATCAAAGAGAAAACAACATCGCCAAAACCAATATAGCCAAAAACAAGAGCACAAATGATTAAAGTGAAAGATATGGGAAAACCTAAAAATATAGAAGTTAAGAGCACAGCTAATAGAAGGATACCAAGAAATTCAGGATTCATAGGACCTCCCATGGCGCGCACTATAAATAGATTTTAGGAATTCGGATATGCCTTGAATTAAAAGGAGGAAAGCGCTTACGGGAATTACCGTTTTAAAAGGGTAAATAGCAGGCCGCCAGGGACTAGCATCAGATGTCTCCTTGATCGCCCAAGAATGCGCGGCATAATCCCAACCTAATATGAAGAAAAAAAATATTCCCGGGAAGAAAAAGAATAGGTACATGATGGCATCAATAATTCCTTTTCTGCGCGGGGTCCATTTTTGATAAAGAATGTCCGTCCTAATATGAGACCCTTTATAAAGAGTATAAGCAGCTCCGATCATAAAAATGGTGCCGTAAAGCATATAGGTGACATCATATGCCCATACTGTCGGGGCATTAAACAAATAGCGGGAAAACACTTCCCAGACTAATCCGCCCACTAATGGATAAACTAACCAGCTTAAAATTTTTCCGCTCACAATTGATATGCGGTCAATAGTTTTTATTATCTTATGCAAGTTAATACCTCCCACCCACTAATCATCGTAATCCCCTAAGGCAATTTCTTCAATTTTTAGAGTGGGGGAAAGGAAATATATTTTCCCCCAACTCTATCCTAAAAGATTAGCAACGAATTAAAAAGGCCCCGATTTTTTATTTCTTTTTCCAATAATAATCAGCAGCAATGGAATAATCAGGATTAACGAGCCTTTGATAAGGAACATGTTTCGAGGCAAACTTACGCTGGGATTCATAAACTTTGGCAAAATCTGGGTTCTTGGCAGCTTCGCGAGCAGCAACTTTATCCCAGGCTTTTAAGAATTCCACTAATATTTCCTTAGGAGTCTCCATTACCTTTACGCCGTGTTTCGTTTGCAGTTCTTCTAAGGCTTCAATATTCATCTTCCATGCTTTGCACCAGTTAAGCATCATAGCTTCATTGGCTATCAGTTCAATTACTTTTTGGACATCTTTGGATAGCTTATCCCACGCCTTTTTATTAATGTAAACTTCCCCTACTCCTGTGGGCTGGTGAATTCCCGGCAGGTAATAATACTTGCAAATATCTTGGAAGCCCAACTTCATATCGCTATGGGGATCGCTAAATTCTGTGGCATCGATGACGCCTCTTTCTAAGGCTGGCATAATTTCTCCCATAGGAAGGATTACTACGGAGACACCGAATTCCTTAAAAACATCAGCCGCTAATCCGGCTGCCCGCATCTTTAACCCTTTGAGGTCGGCCACTCCTTTGATGGGTTTCTTAAACCAACCTAAAGGCTCGTTCATCTCACTCCAAATAGGGAACCAAATAACATCATACTTCAACTTGGCTAGGAGCTCCCGATATAGTTCGTTCCCGCCGCCAGCAAACATCCAAGCTACATGGTCCCAGGCGTTCATACCAAAAGGTCCACCAGTTGCGCTGGCATAAAGGGAAAAAGCTGAATTTTTCCCTGTCCAATATCCCGACCAACCGACTCCCCCATCTAAAACACCTTTGTTTACCGCATCCAGAATTTCAAAGGCTGGCACTACGGCTCCCGCAGCTTCCAATTTTATCTCCACTTTTCCGGCCAAAACCTCATTAATTCTTTTTACAAAATTTTCTCCCCACATATAGTCCCAGGTCCCGGGTACGAAAGTACTTTGAAATCTTAATTTTACTGCTTGTGCTCCTGCCGAGCTAAAAGTGAATAAGGATATTAGCGAAACTGCTATCAAAACTAAAAAGAACTTTTTCATGATTTTTACCTCCTTCTTTGAATAAATTTAAAATATTGAAAAATTCAAAATTTTTCTTTATCGCCCCTCATCACCTCCTTTTTTATCTATAATATGAATTAATCTTTTGCGGCGTAAATTTGCCATATTTTGGTCATAATTGTCAAGAAAATTTTTTATAGAATTTTTGGGGGCGCAACTGCCGCAAATTTTTGATATTTGCTAAATTATTTTCCCTTGCCTTAATTTTTCTTTAAGAAATAGAAACGCTTCAAACAGGCTGTTTTAATAATCACTCGTCATGATAAACAAAGGCTTCTGCTCAAAGCTTTCGTAGTGAGGACGCAGACGCTCCCGATTGTAATATTTATCAACGTCAACCACTTTCTTGAAACTGGTTACAATATCCAGAGGGACGCTATCATAACGGCCATTTCTCAAAGAAACCATACGGTTGTAGGAATTTTCCAAGATTAAGTTTAAGGCTAAATTACCAAAAGCCATAGGCACAATTGAATCAATAGCATCCGGATTCCCGCAGCGCACTAAATAGCCTAAGCGCTGATTAATCACGTTGATACTCTTTCCTCGATTAAACTTAGCCGAAAGCTTTTTAATTTGGTCTGATACCAAATCTCCTATGCCCCCTAACTTTTTATGCCCATACATGTCCTGCTCCTCTTTTTCAAAAACCATTTCGCCGCCTTCAAAACTTGCCCCCTCCGAAACAAGAACTACCGAATAATGGCTGGGATTAGTAAAGCGGTCGGCCACCAAAAGCTCCGTCAAGCGTTCAATATTAAATTTATATTCGGGAATGACGCAGCGGTTGGCTGCCCCGGCCATGGTCGGCAGCAAAGCCGTAAAGCCAGCATACCGCCCAAAAACTTCTATGACCAGGATACGTTCATGGGATCCTGCTGTAGTCCGCAAGCTATGCGTCATTTCTATTATCCTGGTGACACAGGTACTGAAGCCGATACAATAATCTGTTCCGGGAACGTCGTTGTCCATGGTTTTGGGAATAGCAATAATTTTTACCCCCTTTTTAGCCAACTCTACGGCATAGCTTAAGGTATCATCTCCCCCAATGGGAATTAGGTAATCAATCCCCAAGAAATCTAAATTTTTTACTACTTCCGGAGTTAAATCATTTATCTCTTGGTGATATTTATCCATGAGGTGCTCAGGAACATCTTCTTTGGGAATATGGCTGGGGCGAGTCCGCGAAGTATGCAAAAAAGTTCCACCCGTTCGGCCAACTTTGTTAACTATTTCCTCGGTCAAAACTTGGTACCAGTTATCCTCGCCTAAGCGCTTTTCCCGCCTAATAGAGACTAAACCCTTCCACCCATTACGTATACCGATTACTCGAAAACCCTCTCTGATAGCTCTGATGGTGACTGCTCTAATCGCCGGGTTAAGACCGGGGACGTCCCCCCCGCCGGTGAGAATGCCAATAACGCCTTTTTTCCTTTTTATGTTTACCATGGCTTACCCCCTGCTCTATTTTGCCAGATATATTAAAAATTTAAAACTTAGGGAACGTTATATTTTGTCCGGATAGTGACAGCTATAATATTTCAAATTAGCCCGCTGCAGTTTTTCTATCACATGAGGATACAAGATTACATCTTCCCGCTCAATCTCACTATGCATTCGCGGATCAATTTTCCAGATGGTCGAATAAAGGAGATCGATATTTTCTCTCTTGGAAAAAGAGATCATTACTGCCGGATGAGCGCTTACGCCCGCATTTTTTAAATTGCGCAAAGCGGCTAATTGCCATTGAAAGCCTTTGGGATCGGCTCCAGTTAATAAAGCAAATTCTTCCTCCGTGCACCCTTTTAAAGAGACCCGCACATGCACAAAAGGATATAAAGCTAATTCTTGAGCATAAGATTCATCTGCGCCGAGGAGAATGCCATTTGTCTCTAAGATAAAGCTGATTCTTTTATTCTGCAGAGTATTGAGCAGCGCAATTAAGTGGGCTCGGCCAATAGTCGGTTCCCCGCCACTCAAACGCAACTGCTTTATTCTCTTGGAATGGGCCATTTTTAACAATCTTTCGGCCACCCCTTGGGGGGTTAAAAACTCCCCTTCCCCTTTTCCTAATAAAAGGGAATTCTGGCGCACCCAACAAAATTTGCATGTTAATCCGCAGCCAACACAATCAGCCGTAACTACCCCTCCGTACCAGCGATCATAGCGGAACCGGTAATACTTTCTTAAATCGCCGCCCACTCTTTTGTGCACAATCAGCTTTTCTATTTGTTTATGGTTTTCCACTGGATCGTAACTCAAATTTATTTAACCCTCGCTAATAATATCTGGAAGTTCATTTTGGTCATCTTTCTCAATGGGGAAATATGTTTTTAATTTTTCGCCAATTTCTCTTATGCTCCAACAGAGACCTTCGCAAAATTTCCCCTCCCGAAAAAATTTCTGCATCTCTTCTTTAATATCTTCCCAATAATTAGGCGGCACAGCTTTATGTATTCCTTCATCGCCGATTATGGCAAATTTCCTATGCTGAGGGTTAAGGTAGATGAGGACACCATTTCGATATTTAGTCTTGGTCATGCCCAATCGGTGAAAAAGTTCTTTGGCTTTTTCTAAGGCATCACCCTCTAAATGGTGATCTAAATGTACGCGAATTTCCCCGGAGGTTTTGTCTTCGGCCTGGCGAATCTCCTCTATAATCCTTGCTTGTTCTTCTTTATTAAAAAATTTCTTAGGATGCTTTGGCCAAAACATATTATTTATGATCCTGAAAATCTGCGTTTATCCGCGGCCAATAAATTTTACCAATTTCCGCTCGCTCCCCCGCCACCAAACTCACCTCCACCTCCTGAAAATCCACCACCTGAAAACCCACCTCCTAAAAATCCACCATTACCCCAAATCCCTCCGGCATGCCAACCCCTTGATCCTCCAGAGTAATAATATCTCCTTCTGCTCAGACGATGCATGATGATAACCACGCCAAAAAACAAAATAAAAAACAAAAAGGGCCACCAAGGCGTTAATTTGGACTCTTTCTTAACCAGGGGCCCGGCTCTATATTCTCCTCTGGTGGCGGCCATAATGGCATTGATGCCGGCTTCAATTCCTTGATAAAATTGTCCGGCCCTAAACCGGGGAGCAATTTCCTGGCGAATAATCGACCCAGCCAGAGCATCGGGTAAGACTCCTTCCAATCCATAACCAACTTCGATACGGATTCGGCGATCGTTTTTTACTATTAATAAAATGACGCCATTATTCTTTCCTTTCTGTCCCACTTTCCATTTTTCCGCCAGACGAATGGAGAATTCTTCTAAATTATCTCCTTTTAATGAAGGAATTAATACCACTACAATCTGATTTGTAGTTTCCCTCTCGAAGGCCATGAGCTTTTTTTCTAAAGCCAAAATCTCATCCCTCGAAAGGGTCCCCGTAAAATCATTAACCCAACTCTTTGGCCGCTCAGGAACTTCCAGCGCCCATGTTGGGCTCATGATTAAAATTAGGCATAATCCTAAAAAGACAATTACTTTGAGTCTGAAAAAATTCAAAATACTTTCCTGAATTGACTGTTTTAAAATTTAACTGTGGGAACTTTTTGGGCGCCAGCTTCGGCTTCAAATAAGGGCATTCGCTCAAATCCGAATATATTGGCCAACAAAACCCCAGGGAAAGTCCTTATTTTCTTATTGTAATTCATAACTGCCTCGTTATAGCGCCGCCTTTCTACACTGATGCGGTTTTCTGTCCCCTCTAATTGATCTTGGAGCTTTAAAAAATTTTGGTTTGATTTCAATTCGGGGTAACGTTCCACAACCACCATCAGCCTGGATAAAGCATTATCTAAACCCTGGGCAGCCTGCAGCGATTTATTAATATCTTTAGTGTTCCGCGCTTCGCCCCACTGACTGCGTAACCGAGTAATTTCCTCTAAAACACTCTTTTCTTGCTTGGCATATCCCTTAACTGTTTCCACTAAGTTCGGAATTAAGTCTGCCCTTCTTTGATATTGATTTTCGACCTGCGCCCAGGCAGTCCGCGCTTCCTCTTGCGCGCTCACCAAAGCATTATAAACTCCAAACCCCCCTATCACTAAAATACCAATAATTATCAAAGGAATAAGCACAGCTAATGCTCTGTTCATAATACTCCTCCTCAACGTCTAATTAATAATAATGTAACATGGACTATGCTTTCTTTCAATAAAGCCATGAACTGACCCTCGATCACTTTTAATATTTCTCGCCAGCATGGGACAGGCGGGAGGGGGAGGGGCGAAATTAAAATCGGCTGGGAATTGCTTATTTCTTTCTTACCCACCCTTTATCCGCCATATACGGCGGGGATAAACTTGTCTTGAAAATAAAAGCCAGAATAATACTCCCTATTTTAAAATTTAGAGACTTTTATTCCCCACCCGTGCCCATGAAAGAACCAGTGCCTCATTTTAATGAGCCTCTCTCCCTCCCGCCTGAATTAGTCACAAATTTCAAAAGTGATCGACTGTGGGAAATTTAGACCTTTGACTTTTGCAAATTATTAGTTTATTTTAATTTAAATTTGGCAAATCGGCGTTTATTTGCGTCAAAATAAAGTCCGGAGAGTAATTTATGCGATCCGATGGTCGAAAGCCGCTCCAGAGACGTCCAGTAAAAATAATCCGCTCATTTCTCAAACATGCCGAAGGATCCGCTTTAATCGAGCTGGGAGAGACCAAAGTTATTTGCGCGGCCAGCGTTGAAGAGGATGTGCCCAGGTTCTTAAAAGATACCAATCAAGGATGGATAACCGCAGAATATGCCATGCTTCCCCGAGCTACCCTAACCCGCACACCAAGAGAGTCCGCTCTCGGCAGAGTTGGGGGGCGCACCCACGAAATTCAGCGCTTGATTGGCCGTTCTTTGCGCGCCGTAGTAGACTTAAATTCCTTCGGCAAACGCACCATTTGGATCGATTGTGATGTAATTCAGGCCGATGGCGGAACCAGAACAGCCGCTATTACCGGATCTTTTATAGCCTTAGCTGACGCTTTTTCTTTTCTGCAAAAAAAGAATTTGCTCACTTCTCCTCCTTTGCAAGACACCGTCGCCGCCATTTCTATCGGCCTTATTGACGGCTCAATTTACCTGGATTTAAACTATGAAGAGGATTCGCGGGCCGAAGTGGACATGAATATCGTCATGACTGGAAAAGGTAAGATAGTAGAAATTCAAGGGACGGCCGAGCGTACCCCTTTTGGAGAAGATACTTTAGCGAAAATGCTGGCCGCTGCCAAAAAAGCTATTTTGGAACTAACTAAAATCCAGAAAAAAACTTTGGGTACATCAAAGGGACTCTGGATTCGTCATTCCCATCATCCCACTAGAGAGGGTGTTACCATGGAGAAAAAGGGTTAGAGGCAGGCCTGAATGAAGAAATAGCAGCGGGAAAAGAAGATCCGCAAAACCAACCCGGGGAGCAGGAAAGAGTTAAAGAGATTAAATAATATTAGAAGGATTTTCGCAAACTTTGATGTCCAGATATGAAGAAATAGTAATCGCTACCCGAAATCCTGGAAAATTGAGGGAAATTACGGCCATTCTCAAATCATCCCCGATTAAATTTCTGTCTCTTTTAGACTTTCCGAAAATCCCGGAAATTATCGAAGATGGAATCACCTTCGCTGAAAATGCTCAAAAGAAAGCCATGGTAATTTCGGAATTAACCGGTCGTTTTGCCTTAGCCGATGACTCTGGATTATGCGTAGAAGCTCTGCAAGGCAAACCAGGAATTTTTTCCTCAAGGTTTGCTGGGGAAAATGCTACGGATGAGGAGCGCTGTCAAAAATTATTAAGGCAATTGCAAGGAATTCCTCTTACCCAGAGGAAAGCGGCCTTCGTTTGCGCCATAGCAATTGCCTCCCCCCAGGGTAAAGTGCAGGTGGTCGAAGGTAAATGTTCTGGTTTAATCTCTCTTTCTCCACGAGGAACACATGGCTTCGGCTTTGACCCTATTTTCCTCCTGCCCAAATTGGGTAAAACAATGGCCGAACTGACTCCCGAAGAAAAGAATAAAATTAGCCATCGCGCCCGCGCTCTAAGAAAAATTAAAAAATTATTGCCGGCTTTTTTAACTTCATCTTGCCAGAATAAATGAAACCGTGATATAAAAAATTAACTCGTGAGCGCATACTCAAGTGCGCGCGACTTACGGTATTTAGCGGGGCGTAGCGCAGCCTGGTAGCGCACCTGCCTTGGGCGCAGGGGGTCGGAGGTTCAAATCCTCTCGCCCCGACCAATGATTTCAAAGGGTTAGCGAAATTAGCTAACCCCCTAAATATTTTCCAGTTGCTGGTGTAAGTTGAGGCTTTTAGGAAAAAAATGAAGTGCCCAAAAGTAGGGTTTTTATAAAGCTCGCCTTTTCTAAAGAGAGCGCCTTTACAGGGAAGAATCGGGGGCAAGCTTTTAAGTATGGATTTGCTTGTATCTTCCCTAATTGAGCTCTATCTTATAACTCATTTTCCTCTCCCAAATTTCTTTGAGATCTCTGAAAAACCGACCCTTCTGTCATTCCCGCGAAAGCGGGAGACCAGAGATACCTTGAGAATACTTGATTCCTGCCTGCTTCAGCCTGCTTCATGCTGGCGCAGAATGACGTGATTACATCCCGAATGACTTTTTCAGAAATCTTTTTTATGGCACTTGCAAAAAGATTTAAAATTAATAAAATAAGTTTCAAAGAAACTTTTGGGAAAAATTAAAATCAAATAAAAAACTGGAGGTGCAGGGGATGAATATAAGGGGTCAAACCTTTAAAATTTAATTGATATTCTTCTTTTTATTCTTATATTCTATTCTCCTAGCAAGACAGCTTAGGATCGAATACGAAAGGGCCTTTTACCATGTGACCTCAAGAGGGAATCAGAAGGAAGATATATTTTTCGATGACCGGGATAGGGGAAAATTTTTAGAAATCAGGAAAACTGGGGTCAAACCTTCAAAATTCAAATTTTAGCCGAGTTCAAAGAAATTTTTTAGGGTAACCATTTATGGGTTTTAGGTAGGTCAAATATGTAGTCAAGCTTGACTATTGACATTTGGTCCAGATTTTCCCAAAGAAACCTTTCGGGCCC
>Ga0209102_1000985_pt1:0-10000 | contig 16495 bp, 12 predicted proteins | sample ConPoolayeHmetaG_FD_185483 | JGI IMG/M metagenome (GOLD analysis project Ga0209102, IMG submission 185483) | Hot spring microbial mat communities from California, USA to study Microbial Dark Matter (Phase II) - Cone Pool mat layer H metaG... ...
GTGGGTTTGATTTTGCCTTTGGAGCTGTTGGGGGTATTCTTGACCGTGTCGTTGGTATCAAAAATGGAACCAAAGATGGGGAGGAATTGCCCCAACAAGGTTACGGGCTTTTTAAGGAAGCTCGCGGGGTCGAACTTGGACAATCTCTTCTCGGCACTGTTAAGTCCTGGAGCTGCTACCAAGCAAATAAACAGAAACAGGATGCCCAGGCTAACAAATCCTTTTTTGGTCATTGAAAAACCTCCTATATGGGATTTCGTTGGCCTGGATGAATGAAAAGAAGATGTCCTTTGATTGATTTGATCGGGTTAGATAGGACCCCTTCTCATTCTCATCCAAGGCGTAGATAAAAATTAAGGAAATTTCTAAAATTTGTCAAGTAATTTTATCGGAATAAATTTTAAAGCCAGCTCAGCTTTGAAAAAATAAACTAAATTTATTGCTATAATTTTATTATACAAGATATTGTATGTATTCTTATTGAGGATTTTTATAGTTAGGACTTGTGATTATAACTTGCGGCAAAAAATTAGGTGGCCTTAGGGAAAAAGTAATTAATTTCCCATTCGGCAGTATCAGGGCCGTCTGAGCCGTGGACCGCGTTTCTTTCGATTGAGAATCCGTAACTGTGGCGGATTGAACCCGGCTTAGCCAGCGCCGGGTCGGTTGCGCCCATTACTTCCCTCCAGTGAGCAATGGCGTTATCCCTTTCAAGTATCATCACGATTATTTCTCCCGAAGACATAAACTCCGTCAGGCTCTGATAAAAAGGCTTATTTTTATGAACAACATAAAAGCCTTCGGCCCGTTCCTTAGTCAGGCGCAGCAATTTCATTTCAACGATTCGAAAACCCTCATCCTCAATCCGTTGAATAATTTTGCCAATTATTTTTTTCTTAACAGCATCAGGCTTTATTATGGCTAAGGTTCTCTCCATATTAGGACTCCTTTATGAAGAAGAGTATGAGAAAATTTCTTAGAACTAATTTTATAGCTGATTGAGGATAAGAGGTCAATTGAATTTATTGACTTTAGCCTCGCCTCACCCTTAAAATGCCTCTGATTAAGAGATGCCGCAAAATTCTCAGAGGATTATCGGCGCTAACCAGCAGAACCTCGCTTCTTTGATGAGTGAACTGGGGGCAGACCTCTTCGGTATAGCCGACATTACGGAAGCCCGTCAGGAATTCTACTTGCCTGATTCTCTAAAAGCTCTTTTTCCGTCGGCCATAGTTTTGGCCAAACGGGTGCTCTCCTCCGTCTTAGAAGAGATTAAAGATAGGCCCACTCAGCTTTATTTTCATCATTATCGCCAGCTTAATAACGAGCTCGACCGAATGGCACTCAAGATAGCTTCTTACATCGAGAATTTAGGCTATAGAGCCTTACCTATTCCTGCCTCGCAAATCATTGATTGGAAAAATCAAAAAGCTCATCTTTCGCATAAAAAGATAGGTCAGTTGGCCGGCTTAGGCTGGATTGGCCGAAACAATCTTCTAATTAACCCTTCCTTAGGAGCGAGGTTCAGACTGGTGACGGTTTTAACTGACCTGCCCTTAAGCCCTAATACTCCAGTCCAAGGCACCTGTGGCTCATGTTTGCGTTGTGTCAACGTCTGCCCAGCTCAGGCTATTCATCAAAGCGCGGCTGATTTTGACCATCTAGCCTGTTTCCGCAAGCTTGATGAGTTCCGCCGCCAAGGCCTGGTCGGCCAGCATATATGCGGGGTTTGCGTAAAAGCCTGTTCCGGCCCTATTGAACTCGAGTAAACTCTTAGGGGCTTTTTCGCTTTTTTCTCCCCTTTTGCTTTTTACTTTTAGCCTTCCCTTTTTCGGTTTATCCGCCTTTCTTATAGATGAAAATAAGAGATTTCCAGGCAGCTAATAGCGAATTCAGCTCCCGCGAATCCTGGGGGTTTATTGCCCATGAGGCCAATTAAAAGAACACCAATAAGATACGAGAGCGACATGGTAAATTTAATTCAAAACTCTTCTAAAACTTCTCATCAAAAAGCTGCATATAAGGCTTCTGGAACCTTTAATTCTCCAGGGTTACCCCCCACACAACCCCGAAGAATCCTTTTCTCCTTTTTTATGCTGAAAAATCAAATGACAGAAAGTCAATATTTCAACGTCGGCATTTAAACGAAAAATCAGCAAAAAATCAGCGGCTTAACATCCAAAGAATTAGAATAAAAAATTATTCTAAAAAAGATTATCTTCTTTGCCTTAATATAAGCAAAGAATCGAGTTGCTTAAACTCCAGTTTGTTTTTTGCAGGGAATCCAGATTTCAGTGCGAAGTTGTTGGGCTTGAACCTTGGAGGGGTCAATATCTAAATAGGTTTCGAGGACCGGGCCGGCCTGAACATAGCCGTTTTCTTCCAGCCATTCGAACATCTTTTGGATAGTTTCGCCCGTTTTGTCATAAGGACCCACATGAACACAACTCGCCACGGGCGAAAATTGCCAGACTTTTTTTTCGAGTGGAGCCTGAACAAGCGCCTGGGGCGTTACCGGAAAACCAACCTCCCATTCCATTTCTCCAGGTTTCGTATCAGAAGGGGCGGCATTAAAAATAGCAATCAGGGGACCTGCGGGATAAATATTTTGGCTTCTCGCTGTTTCTATCAGTTGGTTAATAGTCGCTTCTACCAGCGTAAAAGGCCCCTTCTGGCGAAGAGAAAAATAGACAAAGGGTTCTACTTCCTTAACAACAATCTGAGGCGATTGTCCTCCGCTGGGGTCATTGGGGTAAAGAAGCTCTGAGCCGGGAAAAAAGAGCGCCCCGCCCAAAACAAGAGATAATAATAAGGCAAAATTTATTCCAGTCTTTTTCTTTTTTTTCATTCCCGATGCCTCCCCACGATTTTTTAGGGTTTAAACGTTTTGGTTCTCATCCCTCGTAGACGAGTCACTGTTAACTCGCGCCAAATGGAGGAGAACTCCTTATATTTTATTATTTAGAGCCAGAAAAGACAAGTTTAAGCCTTTGAGGTGATGAACTTTATGAACTACCCCTTCCTTTCTTTTCGCCTTTCAAATTTAGCTTAATAATTAATACTTGATACTCGACAAATGAGCTTTAGCTCAATTCAGTAACTGCCCAATTATGAATTATTTTTTATTCTTAACATACTTATCAAACCAGTCGAACATTTCAGCTAAGGCGTGGAAAATTGATTCCCTGGCTGCATACCCATGGCTTTCATACGGCAACATAACTAAGCGCGCTGTTGCCCCGTGCCCGCGGAGAGCGGCCAGAAGCCTTTCCGATTGAATCGGGTGAGTCCCGGCATTATTATCGGCTTGGCCATGGATTAGGAGAATGGGCTCATTTATTTTGTGGGCGAACATGAAGGGCGACATTTTGATATAAGTCTCGGGTGCCTCCCAGAGAGTACGACGTTCATTCTGGAAGCCGAACGGCGTGAGAGTGCGGTTATAAGCTCCGCTTCGGGCGATGCCGGCGGAAAAAAGGTCAGAATGAGCCAGCAGATTAGCCGTCATAAAGGCGCCGTAGCTGTGACCGCCAACCCCAACTCTTTTCGGGTCACCTACACCAAGAGCGTCGAGGATATCTATGGCTGCTTTGGCGTTGGCCACAATCTGGTCGACAAAGGTGTCGTTTACTGTTTTGGGGTCGCCGATAACCGGCATTTGGGCATTGTCGAGAACCGCATAACCTTGGGTGACAAAAAAGAGCTGGGAAGCTCCCCGGAGGAAAGTGAAGCGATGCGGCGAACCGCGAACCTGGCCCGCGGTCTGAGGGTCGGTGTATTCCATCGGATAAGCCCAAACGACTATGGGTAGTCTTTCGCCTTCTTTATAGTTAGGAGGAAGATAGAGCATGCCAGAAAGCTCAACTCCGTCGTTCCGCTTATATTTAATGAGTTCCTTGCGCATGGCGGTCAGTTCTGGTGCGGGGTCGGGAAAATTGGTCAAAGCGGTTTTCTTGTTTGTCCTTAAATTGAACAGAAAATAATTGGGAGGCTCGGTCTTTGATTCTGAAGCAATGATAATCGTGTCTTTGCTTACTGGAGTAAATCCAACAAAAGTTTCATATCGATTTAAGGGGCAGCGGAAAAGGCGCTTTTTTTCGCCGGTGTTCAGGTTGTAACGGTCCAGGAAGGGCCGGTCGCCTTCAGGAGAAGCCCCGCTCCCGGTAAGATAAATCCAGTCTTTTTCTTGGATAGCGATTCTTTCTCCCTTAATCGTAGTTGTCATCACCGGTCTTCCCGGGTCGTTGTAAGCATCGAGGGCGCTTAAGTCGAAAATCTTGCGAGCCGGTTTTTCGGGGTGCTCGAAGTCTTTGAGAAAAGTTGTCCGCCAGCGCCGGCGCCAGTTGCTTTCCGAAACAAACGCTTGGCCGGGCTGGCCGAGCCATTCAAGGCCAGCGTAGCGGTTTTCCAGACGCATTACTTCTGCTGCCTGACCTTCAAACGGCGCGGCCAAGGCCATCAGCCGGTCGCGGTGAGGCACTTGCTTTTCCGGGTCTCCCTCGTCTAACGCCTCAACCCAGATAACGGTTGAGGGCTTTAATGGTTGCCATTCCGGGGAGCGGACCCCCTTGGGCACCCCATTTACTGGAACTTCATCGGCCAGCGGCAAGTCAGCCAGCAAGCGGACAAGGCCGCCGTCTTTGTTCCAGATTTCAATTGCGTGCGGGAAACTGCGATAAGGAACATGATAAGAATAGGGTCTTTTTACTCTATCGACGAGAAGGAAGTTACCATCAGGAGAGTAGTCTACCGACGCATAAACCCCAGCCGGGCCAATTTTCCGGCTAACGCCGCTAAGTAAATCAACCTCGATAAGTTGACTGGCGGCGTAATAATCAAATAGGTCACAATCATAGGGGGATGTGAGCAAGTCCTGATAAGTCCAAGCCCGGGAAAATTTTCCGGCCGTTTCCTGAATATCAGGACCAGTTGGAACCGGGGGCCGGGCTGGAGGCTCCCCTCGACCCTCGACCACAGTAAAGACCAATATTCTCTGACCACCGGGAAGCCAGGAAAAACCCGAAGTTAAAACGGAGTTTACAGGCGGCGTATTGACAGGCTTAGCAGTCGCCGAAGCGGCCTCTCCCACCCAAAGCTCTAAGCCGTTGTCCTTATATCTTAGGAAGGCGAATTTAGACCCATCGGGCGACCACCGAGGTGAACCAAATCTCATCCCTTGGGGCAGAGAAATCCTTTGCGTCCGATTATCCTTTAAAGAAAGCAGCGAAAGGCCGGTGTTAAAAGTAAGTTCCTGGCGACTATTATTATGCGGGCTAATCCGCATACCGGCCAAGCGAAGGAAGGGTCGGGCCACCTCGGCGATAGAAGGCATTGATTCGTATTCAGCCAAAAGAAGTAAATCTCCTCGGGAGTTGAGATATGCCCGCGGCAAAGTTGGGGCCTCAAGGATTTTAACCACTTCGGGCGGCGGAGTCTTGTATTTTTCCTGCGCTTGGGATGAAGGAAGGCTTAAAAACAAGATAAGTGGAAGGAATAAGAAGATAAATACGGCCTTTTGACGATTCATTATTTCACCTCCTCAGCAAAAGCATTCTTTGTCTTTTATATCTCAGTCTAAATGAAAATTTCAATCGTCCCGATGGTGAATATTCGGGGGTTTCCCTTTGTGCTGGGTCAGATACATTAGTGACCCGTTATAATCCTTACAGCAGGGGTTATCGTTAATCTCTTTTTGCCCTAAGAGAATTTTAAGTTTTCGGCCAATGAACAATCTAACGGGCTACAAGAATCCACGAAACGACCAGTTAACCGCCAAAAAATCCAGGGTAAAAGTGTCACCGATGTATTGAACCCATACATTTTTGACTTTATCCCTAAAGGGAAATATATTTATATCCGTGCGAAATCAGTCTGACTGAGACTAAATCTATGGAAATTAAACAAGGAAAATGGCCAAAATCCTGCTGATAGAGGATGACCCGATTCAGAGCGAAATTATTCGCCGTCATCTTCAAACCGCCGGTTATGTCGTTTTGGTAACCCGCAAAGCGGTCGAGGGCATAGAGACCGCTAAGAGGGAAAAGCCTGCGCTCATCATTTTAGACATGATTCTTCCTGGTATGCATGGTTTGGAGGCAGCGATCCAGCTCTTAGAAATGCCGGAAACTCAAAATATTCCTATCGTTGCTCTGAGCGGAATGACTATACCCAAATTTGTCGAAGAATGTTACCGGGTGGGCGTCAAGGATTTCCTAAAAAAACCCACTGAACCCCAACATCTGCTTAAAATTGTCGAGAAATATGCGGGAAAGCCCAAGAGGCAAGGGGTTGTGGTCATCGTTTCATCAGTGTCGGCGGCTTATACTCAATTAGTTATGCATCTAACCCGGATGCATCTGAGAGTCGAATCCCTTCCTTCGCCTGAAGAAGCTTTGGCGAAAATCGCGCAAATCCGGCCTAATCTTGTTTTCATCGAGGTTTACACTGGAGAAAAAAGCAAGACAGACCTCATCGGTCAAATAAAGGCCGATAAAAATCTTAGTTCTATTCCGATATTTCTTTTTTCGCACCGGCTGAAGAGGGAAAAGTTGTCTTCAATAACTCAAGAGGCAGGGGTTGATGGTTTTTTAGAGTATCCTTTTGATTATTCGAGTCTGACAGAGATAGTCAATAAGAGCCTTCTTTCAGACGAGTAACCTTAATCCGGCCCGATATGGCCAGAGTAAGGCGATACTTTCCAGCGCTGTTTTGAATCAGGATTGTTGCCAAATTAGAGACTGTGCCTTCTGGGTAGAAGGCGGGACTGTTATTAGCTTCTAAGGAAGCCCCTGAAATCAGGGCCGAGCTAACTGAAACCCAAGTTGCCGGAGTTGCAATTCTATCGTATTTCTCGATGCTATATCGATTTGGATATATTTTGAGGCGGTAGGGGACACCTTCTCTTATCGCCTGGTATCTTAGCTGGTTCATTCTGGCGTGGATCTCCCAAACCGCCATTTCTAACTCGTAGCGGCTGCGGACCTTGGATATAGAAGGCCAGGAAAAAGCCAGAAGTAAACCCAAAATAGCCAGAACAATAATTGTGTCAAAGAGAGTAAAGCCCATAGTTTTGGGCTTGAATTTAGGATTAAAGATTTTCCGAGGCATCATCGCTCCATTGAGTTGGCCGCCAGAAGATAATTCCGGTTAAAGGCTGGCAGGTAAGAGGCGGAAGGTTATCCGTTTTGAGGAGTGAGAGAACGTTTTCGTGGGGAATTATTTTTATCTCTTTATCGTTATTATCTATGGCATTAGTTTGGAGGCTACCTTTGACGACGACCTTCTTTCCTGACCCGCTCAAACGAATTCCGCTACCCAGGATAGTCAAGTCAGCCTCTACGACCAGCTCTTCAGCGTTCCTTATATCGAAGCAAAGACCAGCTTCTCTCTCTTCATTGGTTATAAGGTCTTTTCCGTTGGAAAAAATTACCACCTGAGTCTGCGTTTCTCTCCGGTAAGGAATCCCAGGCTTAATTTCTAAATTAGGTTGTGTAATGGCTGAGGTAACGTTAATTTTCCCTGAAGTTACTAAGGCTAATTTAATTCCCGGGATGAGAGAAGGGGCGTTGGTAGCGGCGCCAAACTCTCCGCTCGGACTTATCTCGACCCCGCCGCAAGAATGGATATTACCGTTTATCAAAATAACGCCATTAGGACAACCATCATAAATCAAGTCTTTTTCTGGCATTAGCCACACAGTCTCGTTTAAAGAGGGATTAAAACGAAGTTCCCAGGTTTTTTCAGCCTGACGGAAAAAGACTACTTGGTAACTTTCTGCTGTGGCCAAAAGAAGTTCGTCTAAATCTCCTTGGATAAATACGCCTCCCAGGCCGAGGTCATCGCGGATTAAATAAACTCCGGCGGGAACAGGTTCGGCCACTCTCTCTAAACCAAGCACCTCACGCAGAATTAACGGATTGACGTTATCAGGCCGGAAAAGGCGCATCTTAAAAGCTTTTTGGAGGAAAGGGCTAACGTCCCTGGAGATAATCTCGGCAGAACTGAAAAAAGGTTTGGCCGCTAAAGAAGCGCGATTAGCTGGCTGGAGAGCTATCTTTTTAGCGAGAAGAAAATTATCCTGCTCCTCTGGGGGAATCTGTTTTTCAATTAACAACGGGAATATTGGAAGGGGGAGATAGCCAGCAACCAAGGCAGTATTAATCAAAAGTCGGGCAGAAGAGGCGCGAGGGAAAGGGATGATTTCTCCTTTGGCTCGAAGCTCAATTTCCGTTTTGGCCAGGGCATAAGAGCTCAAGAACTCCACGTTTGGGGGTTTAAGGTCGGCCTGAGCGCTCCAAGTCATATTCTGCCAGTTTGATTGGAGCGAAAGCGGAAAATCCAGCCCGAATAAGCGGGAAAACAACCAGGCCGCCATTTCTTCCCGTTGAGGATTCAAGCTCATGGCCTCCCATTCCGACGCGGATAGAGGCAAGGGCCAAGGTGCGGTTTGAACTTTTTCCCAGAGAAAAAGATATTCCATCTTGAGGCCGTTCTCAGCCGCGAGGCGACTGAGGTCATGATTGCGCCTTAACCCGCCTATTTTTAGGTATATCTGGGTTAAAAGAAGAGTGCTGATACCAAGTAAAAGGAAAAAGAAAAAAGATAGAGCTAAAGGAATCAGACCGTTTTGAGTTCCCGAGAAAATTTTCTTAGGGCAAAAATTGCTGGGCCAAGAGGATGTTCTTGGTCGCCACCTTAATTTCATGAACCGTCTCCTTTTCGCCGCCGAAGGTGAGCGAGACTCTTGCCAGACCCAGTGACTCAATGTGCCAATCGAAAGAGATCACTTGCTCCATTAAAGGCTGGGCAGGGCTTAAATTTACCTTGCGGCGTAAGACTTGGCTTGCTTGGTCAAGATAATAAAGAATTTTCTCGATAATTATTATTTGGTCTGAGCTCTCATAATAATCATTGTGAAGGGGCTTATTCAGGACCACCCGGTTCTTTTCCACTCTTTCAGCGACGGCTATCTCCCCTTTTCCCTCGCCGACGAAAGCAACTATTTGTCCGCGGCTTACGAGGTCGCTGGAAGGCAGGGGAACAATAAGAGAGCCAGCTTCAAGGTCGGCGCTAAGCTGGAAACTTGCTTCTTTGGTGAAGATAGCCAGGCCGGATGGCTCGTTTTGGACTCCAGAAAGAAGACCTAAAAGGAGACATTCCTGAAGTCCATAACCAGCTTGGTTTAAGTCGCGGCGGATACGGTCCAGACCAGCCCAAATCTCATGATTAAATTCCTGTGATTCTTTGAGGCGGGAAAAGAGCTTTCTTGAAGCCTGGGATATCTCCAGGGCGGCGGCTAAAACTGCCACCATCAGGGAACTGGCTAACAGGCATTCAAGAAGAGTAAAACCTCGATACCGTCGGCTCATGGGTTCAGAAACCTAAAAGAGAAGTGGTCCACAAAGTGGCCTGCACTTTATGTCCCTGAGGTCGAAGCGAGAAGACCTCGAGTTCCAGCCGCCAGGCTTGAGACGTTTCTTGAACCTGACGCCAATAACAGCCTAATTTATACTTGGAAGAGGAATCTCCCGCCTCTTCATAATGGTCTCCTTGCCTTTCTGGAGAATCAGGAGGAAGGCTTTTTAGCTCTTCGAGGCGGTTTACTAAATAGGAAGTCATTTGGGCCAAAAGGTCGGTTTTTTCTTTTAGTCTTACGGCCTGAGCTAAGAGGTGCATCGTTCCCGCAAGGATTAAAGTTAACAAGCAGAACGTTAAGAGAACTTCGATCAAGCTAAAGCCGGTAGTTTTATATCGCATTGCCCTCAGAACTCTCATTAATAAAAGCACAAGATGTGCCAGCTCAATGAGTTTTGGCTATCAGGGAGAATCGAGATTAGAAAGGATTTCGCTGTCAACTCAAGGCGACATTTAAGGTTTAGTGGCGGTCCGGGAGTGTCAACATTCGTTTCCGCTCTCAGCCGTCAAATCCTAAATTTTGAAAAAATAGAAAAAACTTATCAGGGGCATCTTGACAAGAGGAGAAATTCTCTTTATTATTATT
>Ga0209102_1000985_pt1:12500-16495 | contig 16495 bp, 12 predicted proteins | sample ConPoolayeHmetaG_FD_185483 | JGI IMG/M metagenome (GOLD analysis project Ga0209102, IMG submission 185483) | Hot spring microbial mat communities from California, USA to study Microbial Dark Matter (Phase II) - Cone Pool mat layer H metaG... ...
AAAGCTCGTGAGCGTTGTGAATGCGGGGTAGCGGGGCTCAACCAGGCGTTGTCACGACGGCGCCAGGGAGTTAAAAAGGGTCAACTTAGCCGAATACCATCGAATGGGTAACCAGAGAAGGTGAAAGTCCTGTAGGTGAAAAGTTGGCCTCTCCCGGTTGAGTTCCCAAGTACCACGGGACACGGGGAACCCTGTGGGAATCTGGGAGGACCATCTCCTAAGGCTAAATACTCATCTGCGACCGATAGTGAACCAGTACCGTGAGGGAAAGGTGAAAAGCACCCCTGTTAGGGGAGTGAAATAGTACCTGAAACCGTGTGCTTACAAGCAGTCGGAGCCCTCGCAAGGGGGTGACGGCGTGCCTTTTGCTTAATGAGCCGGCTAGTTATTCTGCGCGGCAAGGTTAACCTTCTGAAGAAGGGGAGCCGGAGCGAAAGCGAGTCCGAATAGGGCGTCGAGTCGCGTAGAATAGACGCGAAGCTGAGTGATCTACCCTTGGCCAGGATGAACTGCGGGTAAAACCGCAGGGAGGTCCGAACCGGTGTTGGTTGAAAACAGCTCGGATGAGCTGAGGGTAGGGGTGAAAGGCTAATCAAACTCAGGGATAGCTCGTTCTCCCCGAAATAGCTTTAGGGCTAGCCTCGCAGGTTTGGTGAGGGTGGTAGAGCACTGGATGGACTAGGGGGCTGAAAGGCCTTCCGAATCCAACCAAACTCCGAATGCTCTCAACCATAATGCGGGAGTAAGACTGTGGGGGCTAAGCTCCATGGTCAAAAGGGAAACAGCCCAGACCGCCAGCTAAGGTCCCTAAATGCAAGCTAAGTGGGCAAGGATGTAAGGACGCTGAGACAACCAGGAGGTTGGCTTAGAAGCAGCCATCCTTTAAAGAAAGCGTAACAGCTCACTGGTCAAGTGTTCTTGCGCCGACAATGTAACGGGGCTTAAGCTTGCTACCGAAGCTGCGGATCGTTAGAGCCTGCGGGCTCTAGCGATGGTAGGGGAGCATTCCCGTTCGAGCGAAGTCGCGGCGTGAGTCGCGGTGGACGGGCGGGAAGAGACTCTGCCGGCATGAGTAGCGATAATTGCGGCATAAACCCGCAACGCCGAAAGTCTAAGGTTTCCTGGGGAAGGTCAGTCCGCCCAGGGTTAGTCGGTCCCTAAGCTGAGGCCGAAAGGCGTAGGCGATGGAAAGCAGGTCAACATTCCTGCACCACCTGAAAAGCGTTAGCACGATGGGGGGACGCAGGAGGATAAGCATACGCACGTCTGGATGGGTGCGGCCGCCTGGTAGGGGGAGCTCTCAGGCAAATCCGGGAGCTCATAACCCCGAGCACGGCGGGGAAGCGGGGCTACGGCCTCGTGAACTTGCTGAATCCATACTGCCGAGAAAAGCCCCTAAGGAGTTTTTCAGGTGACCGTACCGCAAACCGACACAGGTAGACGAGGAGAGAATCCTAAGGCGCACGTGTGAGCCCTCCTTTAGGAACTCGGCAATCTAACCCCGTAACTTCGGGAGAAGGGGTGCCCCGTTAGTGTGGTACCTGGTCTTGCATCAGGGACGCACGAGGGGGTCGCAGAGAAATGGCCCAGGCGACTGTTTAGTAAAAACACAGGACTCTGCTAAGACATAAAATCGAAGTATAGGGTCTGACGCCTGCCCGGTGCTGGAAGGTTAAGGGGAGGGGTTATCCTGCTTCGGCGGGAGAAGCTCTGAACCGAAGCCCCAGTAAACGGCGGCCGTAACTATAGGCTGGACCGCTGTAGTTGTAAAACCTGACTATATGCTGGGAAATCCGAGTATCCGGCACTACTTGCTGCCATGTGAGGCTGGCAAGTGACAATGTGTCCGGTGCGGACAATCAGCAGGAAAGGCTTCAGGAAAAGGAGGTTATGATGACCTTGAACGTGAAAGCCATTCCTCCTCGAATAGGTTATTATCTTGCTGGTTTCGCTGACGGAGAAGGGAGCTTCAATGTTTCCTTCAGACCGAGAAATGACTGTGCGATTCCCTGGAAAGTCTCTCTCTGCTTCAACATTTCCCAAAAGGACAAAGTAATCCTGGCTCTGTACAAAAAGCACCTCAAATGCGGGACCTTGAGAAGCAGACCGGATGGTGTTTGGTATTACGAAGTTAATAATTTCAGGGCCATAGTAGAAAATGTGCTTCCTTTCTTTGACCGGTTTAGATTTCTGTCAGCGAAAAAGAAAAGAGATTTTTCCAAGTTCAAAAAAATCGCCAGAATAGTGCAGGAAAACCGTCATCTGACTAAGGAAGGTATTCTCGAGATTATGGAAATCAAAAAAGAGATGAATGACGGCGGCAAGAGAAAACACGGAGAGGAGGAGATTAAAAGGCGGCTTTTCCATGAAGAATCCTCAGAGACTATACGTCAGGCTCTCCCTGATGATGAGGAGAGATGATATAGTCCGTTCCCTTCAGCGATGGGGGGTGCTCAGGAGTAATCCTGAGTGGTATCAACTCAAGATACAACGTTAAGAACGGTCCTAAGGTAGCGAAATTCCTTGTCGGGTAAGTTTTTGAACTTGCCCCTTTCCCAAGCAATTGGGCTTGCAACACCGGCTCATATCGGAGGAGCCCTCCTACCTCGCCAAGGCGAGGTGTGGGGTAATTCCGAGGGAACCTCTGGCTTAAAAGCCATTGGACCCGTAACGACTGACCCGAAAGGGGAGGCGCACGGTCCTCCTGTGCGCAACACGCCGGCCCTCACTTATGTCCAGTTCCTATGGAGACTTCCTTCAAAAGAGGAGGGGAAATGAAATTAGAGCCCTGGTATGTCACGGGATTGTGCGAAGGCGAGGCCAGGGATTTTCGGGCTTTTGCCAGAATTTGTAAAATGGTTAAAGCCAATCTCCATTTAAAAAAATATTTAAGAGAAATCATCGAGCTGGCGTCTGGAATGAATCCGTTGGGAAAACGCCGGCTCGTGAAGGAAGCCCTCCTAAGGGAACTTGGTGAGGTGAAGGTATAGTCTGCCGCCTGTGGAAACACAGGAAAAAAGGTGAAGTTCCGACCCGCACGAAAGGCGTAACGACTTGGGCGCTGTCTCGAGGAGGGGCACGGCGAAATTGTGGTACCGGTGAAGACGCCGGTTACCTGCCGCTGGACGGAAAGACCCCGGCACCTTAACTGCACCCTAGCATTGGACTTTGGGATATGATGCGCAGGATAGGTGGGAGGCTGCGAAGTCCTGTCTCCGGACAGGATGGAGCCGTCGGTGAGATACCACTCTTCATGTTCTGGGGTTCTAACCTGCACCTCTTATCGAGGTGGGGGACAGTGTTAGGTGGGTAGTTTGACTGGGGCGGTCGCCTCCTAAAAGGTAACGGAGGCGCCCTAAGGTTCCCTCAGGCTGTTTGGAAATCAGCCGTTGAGTGCAAAGGCATAAGGGAGCTTGACTGTGAGACCGACGGGTCGAGCAGGTGGGAAACCAGGGCTTAGTGATCCGGTGGTCCCGAATGGAAGGGCCATCGCTCATCGGATAAAAGGTACGCCGGGGATAACAGGCTTATCGGGCCCGAGAGCTCACATCGACGGCCCGGTTTGGCACCTCGATGTCGGCTCATCGCATCCTGGGGCTGAAGCAGGTCCCAAGGGTCCGGCTGTTCGCCGGTTAAAGCGGTACGTGAGCTGGGTTTAGAACGTCGCGAGACAGTTCGGTCCCTATCCACGGCAGGCGCAGGAGACTTGAGGGGGGCTGTCCCTAGTACGAAAGGACCGGGACGGACGAACCTCTGGTGTACCAGTTGTGCCGCCAGGCGCAGCGCTGGGTAGCCACGTTCGGAAGCGATAACCGCTGAAAGCATCTAAGCGGGAAGCGCGCCCCAAGATGAGGTCTCCCACCCCGCAAGGGGCTGAAGGGCCCTCGTAGACGACGAGGTTGATAGGCTGGGTGTGTAAGCGCCGTGAGGCGTTGAGCTAACCAGTACTAATCGCCCGTGAGACTTGACCATAAAGTTTACCAAGACAAAAGAGC
>Ga0209102_1000988_pt1 | contig 16441 bp, 18 predicted proteins | sample ConPoolayeHmetaG_FD_185483 | JGI IMG/M metagenome (GOLD analysis project Ga0209102, IMG submission 185483) | Hot spring microbial mat communities from California, USA to study Microbial Dark Matter (Phase II) - Cone Pool mat layer H metaG... ...
GTATTTACTCCTTGGATCTTACTGGATAAAAGCATTTCCTTTAATAAAATAAAATATGTTCGTAAGACTTCGTTTCTGGCTAACAAAATTTCTTTTTCTGCTGTTAAAGCCTGAGTTTTACTCGCCAAATTTCTAAAATTATAAAAATTTTCTTGGGCCTTTATAAATTGATCTTCCTTGAGACGGTAATTGTCTAAATTGAAAAAATAATCTGCTTTGAGCCTTGAAACATCCTGACTAAAACTTGGCAAAAATAATCCTCCTAAAAGAAAAATTGTCATCCCTACCGCTATTAATTTAATCTTCATAAAGTGCCGCAGGGAGGATTTGAACCTCCACTCCCGTTAATCGGGAACACGGTCCTAAGCCGTGCCTGTCTGCCAAATTCCAGCACTGCGGCCACCTCCATTTTAAGGCCCAAATTGATTTTATCACAAAATAGAACTTAAAAGGAAGAATCTTTTGCCTTTAAATCTGTTCTATTAAATAGATGACTGTTTTTGCCCAGTGCTGACAAGGAGGGGCATAAACCGGTCCTATCTTCAAAGGAGTATCCAAACCTTTATCATAATATTTAGTCTTCAAATTTCTACTCATTTGGACTATCGAGTCATACCAATTATCAAAAGCAATATATCCACCACCCCAACCATAAGCATTAAAAGTTCCTGGTAAAATTTTTTTCCCGAAATCAGACTCCAAACCAGCAATAGCGGTTAGTAACCGCCAATCTATTCCCCAATAATCTGCTTGGGAAATTAAATGCCAAGAATAATCAGCTAAAGGAGAATTTTTCTCTCTTAAATAAGAAAAAAGTCTAAAATAACGAAAATCCATCTCTTGGTCAGAATTAAAAATTTGATCGGCAGTCAAAATTGCTGATTTTCCTGCTTCTTGGGCCAAAATAGTCCCTTCCCCTTGAGCAAAACAAGAAGGGGCTAATAATCCAACTAACAATCCACCTAATAAAATCGACATCTTTCTGAGCATTTTTAGAAAATGAAGCATTAAAAAATCCCAGAGTTCACCTTTCTAAGGCAACCCCAGGATCTGGATATAGTATAGCATATCTTATAATATTGTCAAGTCCTTGCTTGAATCTATGGCTGCAAACAGGCCAGATCTAACCTTTATATATACCTAATAGATCTTACTATAGGAAAGGTTACCCCGAATTTTTAAAACCTTTTAAAAACCGAAGTAATAACAATCCTTGGTTTGAGATCTAGCAAGAAGAAAAAAGATACTTGGTCCAAAATTAAAAAAGCCTAAAATAGGTTGGGAAAACTTTTCTAAAAATAATAAAAATTTTAGCGGTAATAGTCTTTTTAAAAAAGGCGATCTGAAATTAGAAACTGAAAGCTTTTTTACTTTTCTAAAACCAATTATTTTTAACTCTTTCTCTATTTGCCAAGGAGAATAATTATAAAAAGGAATAATGTTTTTCTTCCTCCTGAAAACAGAACGTCTATCAATCCTAGTTGGATTAAAATAAGATAAATTCCCTTTTAAAAGATTAATTAATATTAATTTAAAACTAAATTTATTGGGAATTTCCAAGATGAAAAAACCATCCGAAGCAAGAAGAGAATAAATCTTTTTGAAGACTAATTTGGGATCATCAAGATGATGCAAAACCCTTATTAAGAGCACTAAATCAAATTTTCTCCCTAGTTTATCTACCTCTTCTGCATATCCTTTATAATAGTTCCAATTAGAAAAATTCTTAAGAGACTCCTTGCCTTTTGCGATTAACTTTTTTGAAGGCTCAAGCAAAACCCCCTTTCCAACTAAAGGTAAATAGAATTTTGCTAATCTTCCAAAACCTGCCCCTATTTCTAAAATAATACTTGCAGATAATTCTTTCCTTTTCCCAATTGTCTTGACAAAATTCTTGAGGGCAGTAACCTCGGCTAAATGTTCATATTTTCGGCTTTGCCAATAACTTTCATAATCAAACTCAGGATCATCATAAAAAGCAGGTCTTACCATTGTCCGTATTCCATCTCCTCCATAAATTGCCTTACACCAAATGCCCAAGAGCCATCTGAGAGGGGAGTATATTTTGTCATTATTTCTTCCGGAGTTTTTAAACCTTTATCTAAATAATCCTCTTTTAAACCCTTAGCCACAGCTAGGATTGCTTCTTCATAAGAGGAAAACCTTAAAGTACCGCGACTATGGATTCCCCAACCCCAACAATTATAAGAATCTTCAGGGATTTTTTTGCAAAGATTTGACTCTTGTTGAGCAATTGCTAATAAAAGACGATAATCTAATCCGTAATCCTGAGAAGTTTTAAAAATAAGATCAGCATAGGGCAGTAGGGGAGAATCAAAAGAAGTTAAATATTTTTTAATAATTAAAGGTCGGGAATCAGCAACAACAACATAATTGTCAAAAATGATTTCTTCTCTTTTCTCAAAATTTAGAAAACCAAAAACAGGATTAAACACCAAATAATGGAAATTGCCAGTTTTTAATTTGTCTAAATCTTGAGCAGAAAAACGTTGATTAGTCCACAACTTATAAAGCAAAAAACACTCTCCAAAAATAAATAAATTAGCAAAAAAGATAATTATTGGTACGAAAAGCAAAGTAGAAAAAGAAACTCTTTGTCTCATTAGCTAAAATAATCCTGTCATAACTTAAAATACTTGTCAATAACTTTTTATCCATTTGATAAATATAGATTTGCTAGCAAAGGGAAACTTTAAAAGAGCCAAGACCTTTGGGGCTATACCAACAAGAGCTTACAAGATCTATAGTTTTGCCTTATCTCTGGTCAGGAATTGAATCTAAGGTTAAATTAAGATATACTATCTTATGAACAAAAAACCATTTTCCAATGAACTTAAATGGTTAGATGAAAATACTTTTGAACTCAGCTTAATCATTAAAGAGAAACAGATCAAAGAGGAGTATCAAAGAATAATCGCAGATTTGAGGAGCAAAATCCAGATAGATGGATTCAGAAAAGGAAAGGTGCCTTTCGAAATAGTCGAGAAACAAATTGGTAAAGAAAAAATTTATCAACAAGTAATTCAAAATTTGCTTCCTAAGGCTTATCTGGAAACAATTAAAAAATATAATCTTCAGCCTATTGTCAATCCAAAATTTAATCTTATTAATGTCAAAGAAGGCAAAAATTGGCTCATAAAAGCAACCAGTTGTCAGAAACCAAAAGTTAAATTGGGAGATTATAAGTCAAGAATTAAGGCAATCAATACTCAAGCAAAAATGCTGGACGCCGGAAAAAGGAGAAAAAAAACTAAGTCAAAAGATACTTTAGAAAAAGAAGAACAGATTCAAAAAATCATTCAGGTTCTTCTCGAAACAGTGACGATAAAAATACCCCAGATGGTTATTGAAGAAGAATTAAATAGAAAATTGGCTAATTTAATTGACGAGCTTCAAAAGGTCGGCTTAACAGTTGAAGCTTATGCTAGCTCAAAAAACAAAACAGTCCAGGAAATTATCCAAGAATATCGGCAGCAAATAGAAAATAACCTAAAAATAGATTCAATTCTTAATCAGATCGCCGAAGAAGAAAAAATTACGGTTAGTCCTAAAGAGGCAGAAAAAATTGCCGCTACTTCTACCAAAAATAGAATTAATCCCTATCTTGCCACCTATTTGGTAAGACAACGAAAAACAATTGAATATTTAATTAACCTGTAGTAGAATAATTTATACGAGCAATCTTATCTTGGCGGAATCTAACAAATTAGGCAATATCAATAATGAGTAAAAGCACTAAAATCTCGCCTGCCTCTTTTTTCAGACAATCAGGACCTTTCTTTGAAGCAATACAAAAACAAAAGCCGTCTGCGGATTCCGATTCTCAAGAGGAAATCGAGCGAATAAGACATGAAAGGGAACAAATTAGATTCTTACAACAGAAAGATATCCTTGAAAAACAGGAAAAATTAATTTACGACCGAAACAGAAGAGAAACTGAAAAAGAAATTGTCTTGGTGCGTCAAAAAGTCAAAGAGATTGCCAAAAAACTAATTCAGCTTGATAATGGCATTGATAAAGCAATAGAACAACCAACTATAAAAGCAGATACTTATGAACTTAGTTTTTGGCAACAAATAAAATTATTCCTTGAAAAAATTAAGAAAAGAATGGAAGATGCTTCTTTATGGCTAACTGAATTCAATAAAAGAAAAAGAAAGAAAGGAGACTTTTGGGGGATTGCGACAGATAAGAAAAGAGGTGGATCGCAATTTCTTTTATCAGGTGAACACTATGTTTCGAGATCTGCAGGATAAGTTATTGCTTCTGCCGAAGATGCTTTCTGATTAAGATTAAAAAACTTTGATAACTTTTCAAGATTAGTTTAAAATTTATTAGAAGATGCAAAATAATCAATTAGAAAAAATTAATCACTCTGCCTCACATATCTTAGCTCAGGCGGTTTTAAATCTTTATCCCGGAACAAAATTAGCCATCGGACCGGCAATTAAAAATGGTTTTTATTACGATTTTGATCTTAAGACCAATATTGCTAAAAAAGATCTTGGAAAAATTGAAAAAGAGATGCAAAAAATTATCAATCAAAATTTAGCCTTTAAAACTCAACAGATTCCAATTATCAAGGCAAAAAAAATGTTTCATCGTCAACCATACAAGTTAGAAATTATCAATGATCTTGCCAAACAAGGTTTTACTCAAGTTTCTATTTATAGAACAGGGAAGGATTTTGTTGACCTTTGTCAAGGCCCTCATATTAAAAAAACTAGCCAAATAAAAGCCTTTAAACTAATCAGTGTCGCCGGCGCCTATTGGAAAGGTGATGAAAAAAACAAAATGTTAACTAGAATTTACGGGACTGCCTTTCCTCACAAAGCAACCCTTAAACAATATCTGAAACAGATTGAAGAGGCAAAAAAGAAAGACCATCGAATAATTGGCAATCAATTGGATTTATTCAGTATTGATCCTTATGTTGGGCCGGGATTAATTTTATGGCATCCAAAATTATCGATTGTGAGGGAAGAAATTGAATCTTATTGGAGAAAAGAGCATCGAAAAAGAGGGTACCAGTATGTTTATACTCCTCATCTTGGCTTAGCTAATCTTTGGCAAACTTCTGGTCATCTGGACTTTTTTAAAGAAGGAATGTATCCGCCAATGGCAATGACCAGAAAAAACAAGAGCGAAAAGACCACTTATTTTGTGAAACCGATGAATTGTCCATTCCATGTCAGAATTTATAAATCTCGGCCAAGAAGTTATAAGGACCTACCTATTAGATTGTGCGAACTTGGAACGGTTTATCGCTATGAAGAATCAGGAGTACTTCATGGGATGTTAAGGGTTCGGGGACTCACCCAAGACGATGCTCATATTATTTGCACTGAAAAACAACTAGTTGAAGAAGTTAATAATATATTAGATTTTGCCTTGGAAATAAATAAAGTCTTTGGTTTTGAAAAATTAAATGTTTATCTTTCGGTCAGAGATCCAAAAGAAAAGAAGAAATATGTTGGCGAAGAAAAAATCTGGAAATTAGCAGAAGAAATCTTGGAAACCGTATTAAACAAAAAAAACATTCCTTATCAAAAAGATCCTGGAGGAGCTAAATTCTATGGACCAGCAATTGATCTTAAAGCAGTTGATGCTTTTGATCGCGAATGGCAGGGGACTACTATCCAATTGGATTTTAATCTTCCGGCAAGATTCAAAATGAGCTATATTGGAGAAGATGGAAAAAAACATACTCCAGTGATGCTTCACCGAACCCTTTTAGGAGCGATGGAAAGATTTGTCGGTACCTTGATAGAGCATTATGGCGGTGCTTTCCCTATCTGGCTCGCTCCTACCCAAGTAATTGTTATTCCTGTTAGTGAAAAACAATTAGATTATGGCCAAAAAGTGGTTAATCAACTTTTGGAAGCAGAGATCAGAACTGAAATTAATAAAGAAAATCAAACTTTAGGCAACAAAATAAGACAAGCACGGTTAGAAAAAATTCCTTATATTGCTGTTGTTGGCCAAAAAGAAAAAACTTCCAATTCGATCAACTTAAGATTAAGAGAAGGGAATACCAAAAGAGTAATGAAAATTCAAGAATTTATTCAGTTTGTAAGGGAGAAAATTGATAAAAAGAAAATGCTATGATATATTATTTAGGCGTTAAAGGTGAGAAATTCTTGGTATAAAAATCCATTCTATAGAGTAAACTGGCAGATTCGGGTTTCTCCAATTCGGTTAATAGACGCCCAAGGGAAACAACTTGGAGTTTTTCCCTTAGAAAAAGCAAGAGAAATTGCCAAAAACCAAAGCTTAGACTTGGTGGAAATCGCTCCAAAAGCAAAACCACCGGTGGTCAAACTCATTGATTATGCAAAATTCAAATACCAAGAAGAAAAAAAACGTCGCCAAGAACGAAAAAAACAAAAAAGTGGTGGAGAAATCAAAGAAATTAGATTAACGCCGTTCATTGGCGAAGCAGATTTAAGAAATAAACTTGAAAGAGCAAAAGAATTTGCCCAAAAAAATAACAAATTAAAAATAGTAATCAAATTTATTGGTCGGCAAATAACCAAAAAGGAATTTGGCTATCAAACTTTAGAAAGAATCAAAAAAGATTTAGCTGATATTTATAAACCAGAAGAACAACCAAAATTAATTGGCAACAGAATTATTTTATTAATGCAACCGATAAGCAAAAATGAAAAAGAAAAAATTTAAAGTTAGACAATCAATTGCTGGCAGATTTAAGGTGACAAAAACTGGTAAAGTATTAAGGCTAAGTGCATTTAGCCGACATTTAAGAAGAAAAAAAAGCCGAAAGCAGATTAGAAGATTAAAAAAACCAAAATTAGTTACTGGCAAATTGGCTAAAAAAATAAAAAAATTATTAGGTAAATAACAAAAATATGAGAGCTAAAATTGGATTCGCTGGCAGAAGAAAACATAAAAAAATTCTTCAACAAGCCAAAGGTTATCGAATGACCAGAAGTCGCCTTTTTAAACCAGCGGCGGAAGCAGTAATGCACGCTGGCCAGTATGCCTTTATTGGCAGAAAACTCAAAAAACGAAATATGCGTAAATTATGGATCCAAAGAATTAATGCTGCTGTCCGAAAATATGATTTAACCTATTCTCGATTTATTCATCTAGCCCAAAAAACCGGAGTTGAAATTAATCGAAAAATTTTAGCCCATTTAGCAGCAACAGATCTTAAGAAATTTAAAAAAATAATAGAAATTGTGAGTAAAAAAGAGAGGAAAACTTCAGAAAACTATTCTGAAAAATCTCCTAAGCCTCTTGGTTAAGTGGGTGTGGGCAAAATGGTCACCGTAGGACTAGGCGAAGGAGTGATTGTCGGGGTAGGAGTCAAACTAGAAGTTGGGGTGGGTGTTGGTGAAGGCTGCCAGTCCCAAGGTAAATTAACTCCAATTCTAATCTCTGTCTCTGCCTGATTATTATTTTCATCTTTGACAACAGCTTTAAGTCTGTAAGTACCACTCTCTAGGTGCAGATTTGCTTCATATGGTTTTTGATTAAACTCTCTTATTTTTTCTTCGTTAACTAAAATTTCAATCGTTTTGACCGGCTTAACCGAAGTCACTTCCACTTTTACTAAAAAATCATTATTCACTGTTGATTCCGAGACTGGCGACTGGAAAGAAACAACAATCAAACCAGACTCATCGCAATAACTTTCAGGCGGATGGTAGCGAAAATCAGATTGCTGAGCCACCCAGTTTAAGATTCCTTCCTGCCAACGATTTTTACCATCAGTGGAAACCGGATCTTCTTCTTTGAAAATGAAAAATTCTTTCTCTTCATAATCTCCTCTGGCAATTTGAGCAGGAGTAGCTAATTTGTTTTGACCTTTGCAAAGCTTAAGCTTAGCATGGATTGGGTCAGATCCTCTCGGTTCTGTACCAACAATAAATAATTCTGACCGCGAAGGAAAACCATCATGAGCAGGATAGCCAGAAATATTATCAACCTCAACTTGAACAATATTTGCTGGTTTCTCCAACTCCCGATAACCATACTTTTCAATTGCTTCAATCATCGTCCTTCGCCAAATTGGCGTTGCTCCAGAAATACCTGAAGCTACTTTTTTCATTGAAGAATTATTATTATTACCAACCCAAACAGCAACCAAAACATTGGCAGTCCAACCAACCGCCCAATTATCTCGCTTGTCATTGGTCGTCCCGGTCTTAACCGCTACTTTTTTACCAGAAATATATAAACCACTTCGTTCTCCAAAGCTAATTAATCTTGCCTTATCATCTGCTAAAATATCACTAATAATATAGGCGGCCTCTTCAGTTAAAACTTTTTTTCCCCGCACTGGTTTATATTCTTCCAAAATTTTTCCATCACGAGTGGCAATCTGTAAAAAAGGAGTGACTGATTGTTTAAATCCCCCATTGGCAAAAGCACAATAAGCAGCTGCAAGCTCTATTATTCTTACATCACCACCGCCCAAAGTTACCGATAAACCAAATTTTTGCAAATTCTCAGGGGTGGGTTGAAGGGTAGAAATTCCCATCTGATAGGCTTTTTCAAGCATATTGGTTAATCCAACCATTGCTAAAACTTTCACCGCCGGAACATTGATAGAATTACCAAGAGCATAACGAAGCGGCAAAGGACCATGGTATTTACCATCATAATTTGTCGGAATATAATCCGGCTGACCAGATCCGAGAGGAAACACTGTTTTAACATCCATTATTAAAGTGGCTGCAGTATAGCCTTTTTCTAAAGCCAAAGCATAAGTCACCGGCTTGATTGCTGACCCTGGTTGACGCAGTCCCTGGGTGACCACATCAAATTTTCCATCAATATCTTCGGCAAAATAATCTTTTGAACCAATAAGAGCTAAAACTTGGCCAGTTTGGGGATCTAAAACCAAAACTGCTCCGTTGGTAATATTAAGATCTTCAACTTTCTCTAACTCCGATTTAACAATCTGTTCAACTTTTTCTTGGAGATCTAAATCAAGGGTAGTCTTTACCTGCAATCCCCCTTTTTCGACAATCTCTTCTCCGTACTTTTCTTCTAAAAGTTTTTTAATCCAGATGACAAAATGTGGTGCTTTTATTATATTCTGAGAGGAAGCAAATTTAACTTTTTCTAATTCTTCCAATGCTTCTTTCTCTTGCTGAAAGTCTATATAGCCATCTTCTCTCATTCGTCTTAAAACTGTTTTTGTTCTATCTATATAGGCCTTAGGGGTGCTGCTAAATGGCGAATAAACAGATGGCCGTTGGGGAAGTCCGGCTAAAATTGCTGATTCTACTAGATTAAGTTCGGAAACGTTTTTACCAAAATATTGTTCTGCGGCTGCTCCCACACCCCAGGCTGTTCCTCCATAAGGAGCTTCATTAAGATACATTAAAAGAATTTCATCTTTGCTATATTTTCTTTCTGTTTGCAAAGCTAAAATGAATTCTTTTATTTTTCTGGTCAAGGTTCTTTCCGGAGAAAGAAGAACATTTTTAATTAATTGTTGGGTCAACGTGGATCCTCCTTGAAGACGATGATGAACAATAATATTATAGAAAGCCCGAGCAATACCCCGAAGACTAAAACCAGGATGCGAGTAAAATTCTTTATCTTCAACAGCAATCGTGGCCCATTTTAGAGTATCAGGAATTGCTTCCCATCTTACCGGAGTCCTTTTGGCATCCTTATAAAGATCGAACAGAATTTCACCATTCCGATCAAAAATTCTAGTTGCAAATCCTTCTTTTCTAATTAATTTGCCCGAAGAAGGAAGATCTTTAGCCGTCCAAGCAAAAACAATCACTAAAGACAAAACCCCAAACAGCAATGAGAAAAAACAAAATAAGGAGCAATAAAATATTATCTTGTTTTTCGTTAAACGATATTCTGAATAGCGATTTTTCCTAGAAATTCTTTGCCGCCAAAGCTTAAACCATTTCATTGTTTCCTTCATAAGAGTTAATGATTTTATTTTATCAGTTAGTAAATTTTGTCACAACTTATTTCTTTAGCCAAAAACTCATCTTGAAAAGGTAAAAAAGTCTCAAAGAGATTGAAAACAAACTACAATTCGGCTATCATAAATTGAATTTATGAAAAAAGTTAAAATTAAGAAAGAACAATTGGTTAAAGCAATAATTATTATTGCTTCTATTTCTTTACTAATAAGCAGTTTCTTGCCTTTGTTGTATTTTTTCCGGTAAGCCCAAAATCATAAGATGGGTGAGAATCAAGTTAGTCTAACAACAGCAGTGAGATATTTGAAAGGGGTGGGGCCCAAAATGTCTCAAAAGCTTAAAAAATTAGAAATAGAAACTATCAATGATTTAATTTATTACCTGCCTTCTTACTATAAAAATTTTTCCCTCATCAACAAAATTGGCCTTGCTCAACCGGGTGAAATTTTGACCATTAAAGGAAGAATAAAAGAGTTTAGGAATCAGTACACAAAGAAAGGAAAAAATATCCAAAAAGTTATTCTTGAAGACGAAAGCGGTCAAATCCAGCTTATTTGGTTTGGCCAGCCATTTTTGAGAAAAACATTAAAAGTTAACAGCCAAATTGCTTGTTCTGGTAAAATTGAGATTTGGAATGGCGCGAAAGCAATGATTTCTCCAGAGTACGAAACAAATCTTCAAGAAATGATTCATACTGGTAGATTAGTCCCGGTTTATCCCGAAACCAAAGGCGTCAGTTCGAAGTATCTTCGAAAAATAGTCAAACAGTGTTTAAAATTAATCATTAACAAAATTGAGGAACCTTTGCCTTCTTTTATCATCCAAAAATACCAGCTTATGCCTAAGAAAACCGCCATTCTCAATATTCATTTCCCAAGGGATCTAGTCACTGCACAAAAAGCTAAAGAAAGACTAGCTTTTGAAGAAATGTTTCTTATTCAGCTTAAAATTTTACAAAAAAAATTAAATTGGCAAACAAGCAAAATTGCGCCTCAGCTTATGACCAAGAAAAATAAAATTCAACAAATGATCAAAAAATTACCTTTCCAACTAACTAATGATCAAAAAAAAGCAATTCAAGAAATCCTTCAGGATTTAGAAAAACAATCTCCTAGCAATCGGCTTTTACAAGGAGATGTTGGTTCAGGCAAAACAATCGTTGCCGCTATAGCCGCCTATAACAGTTATCTTAATGGCTGGCAAACAGCCTTGATGGCTCCAACAGAAATTTTAGCTTGGCAACATTTCCAAAATTTTAAGAAATTATTATCGCCACTGGGGGTTAAAATAATGCTTTTAACAAGTAAAAAAAAGGTGAAGACATTTAAGGATTCTAGTTTGCCTAATTTAATTATTGGCACTCATAGCCTAATTCATAAACGGGCCAATTTCCAAAATTTAGGCCTTGTTATTATTGATGAGCAACATCGATTTGGTGTTGCTCAACGAGCTTTATTGGTCTATAAGGGGGTCAAAAAGAACCAATTCTTTCCTCATCTTTTAACGATGACCGCTACTCCTATCCCCCGCACAGTTAATCTTACCATCAATGGCGATCTTGATCTTTCTTTAATAACCGAACTCCCGAAAGGCCGCCAGCGAATTGCTACTTTTGTGGTGCCAAATTATAAACGGCAAGCAGCCTACCAATGGATTGAAAATCAGATTAAAAAAAATCATACCCAAGCATTTATTATTTGCCCTTTAATAGAAAATTCAGATTCAGAAACTTTAAAAAATGTAAAAGCAGCTAAGGCAGAATTCAAAAGACTTAAAAAAATAGTTTTCCCTAAACTTAAGTTGGCATTACTTCATGGTAAATTAAAAACCCAAGAAAAAGAAAAGATCTTAAAAAAAATGCAAAAAAGAGAAATTGATATTTTGGTGGCCACACCAGTAGTTGAGGTTGGCATTGATATTCCTCAGGCAACAATTATGGTCATTGAAGCAGCAGAAAGATTTGGATTAGCTCAACTCCATCAACTAAGAGGTAGGGTTGGCCGAGGCAATAGAAAATCTTTTTGTTTACTTTTTAGTGAATCTCGAAATTCAAAAATAATCAATCGCCTCAAAACTCTTGAAAAAATTTATCAAGGGATAAAATTAGCAGAAATTGATCTTAAGTTAAGAGGGCCAGGTGAAATCTATGGTCTTAGACAACATGGTTTTCCTAAACTTAAAGCAGCTTCACTTTTGGATCTTCCTCTAATCCAAAAAACCAGAAAAGAAGCAGCAAAAATCTTAAGCCAAAATCCTAATCTTAACCATTATCCAATTCTAAAAGAAATCGTTTCTGGGAAAAAAAATTTAACTCTTCCAAATTGAAGAATCCCCAATCGGTATTTCGCTCTTGCAATTCATTGTTGGCAAAGGTAAAATTACTCTATCTTATTAGCTAATTAGGATTCAAATGGGAGCATTACCTAAAAGAAAACCATCAACTTGGCGTCAGGGTAGAAGAAGAGCTACTCAAAAGATAAAGTTACCTAATCTTTCTGTCTGCCCAAAATGTGGGGCAGAAAAATTAGCCCATTTTATTTGTCAAAATTGTGGCTGGTATGAAGAAAAAAAATTGCGATCCGCGACATAGAAAAAGACAAAAAATAGTCAAACTGCTTTTTGCTCTTGAGTTTGATCCAATTGCCAAAAGAAATAGCTTAAAAATCGCCTCCAATTTAATCAAGCCAATAATCAAAAAACAAAATCAGATAAATCGAATTATCAGTCAAGCTGCTCCAAAATGGCCACTTTCAAGAATTAATAAAATTGACTTAGCTATTTTAAGATTAGCAGTTTGGGAACTTTGTTTTAGAAAAACTCAACCGCCAAAGGTAATCATTGATGAGGCAATTGAATTGGGAAAAGAATTTGGGGGAGAAAATTCACCAAGTTTTATTAATGGCGTTTTAGGAACAGTTTTTAAAAATTTTTATGGAAACAAAAAATAATTTTTTAAACCAACTAGAAAAAATAATTGGGATTGAATTTAGAAATAAGAATCTTTTGAAAACTGCCTTAATCCATAGATCTTGGTTAAATGAGCACAAAAATCAACAAATAGAATCTAACGAAAGATTGGAGTTTTTGGGTGATGCAGTCATAGAGCTTTGGGCAACAGAACACCTTTTTTCAAAATATCCCCAATTGTCTGAAGGTTCCTTAACTAATATCAGAGCAGCAGTAGTCCGAACAGAAACTTTGGCCAAAAAAGCCCAACAATTGAAATTAGGTCAATTTATGTTGTTGAGCCGAGGAGAAGAAAAAAGTGGAGGAAGAAAAAACTTATCCCTTCTCGCAGATCTCTTTGAAGCTTTGGTAGGGGCTATTTATTATGATCAAGGAATAACAAAGACCAAAGCCTTTTTAGACAATCTTCTTCTTTTTGATATAAAACATTGGGGAGAAAAAGGCAATGTTAAGGATAGCAAAACATTGCTCCAGGAAATAGTTCAAGCCAAATATAAAATTACTCCTTACTACAAAGTTTTAAAACAAAAAGGTCCAGATCATAACAAAAGTTTTCTTGTCGCTGTCTTCTTTGGCAAAAAACAGATTTGTTTTGGCGAAGGCAGATCAAAACAGGAAGCAGAAGAAAATACCGCCAGGAAAGCATTGACTATTCTGGAAAAAACAAGTAAAATTGGCTTGGATTTGACCAAAGAAAAAAGTAAATAAAAATGTTAAAAGTAAAATTATTCTTAACAGGCAAAAAAAATCAACGCTGTTTTAGAATAGTCATCGCTGAAAAACGATCAAAAAGAGACGGAAAATTTGTTGACGATTTAGGATTTTTTAATCCCCACACAAAAGAATTAAAAATTGATCAAGAAAAACTTGAAAGTTGGCAGAAAAAAGGTGCTCAATTAACAGAGGGGGTGAGGAAACTTTTGGTCAAAGGATGAAAACTCTTTTAAGATTTCTCCTGAAAGCAATTTTAGGGGAAGAAGAAAAATTTAACCTCAAAGAAGTAAAAACACCCCAATTGACTATTTTTACTATAAAAATTAAACAAGATTTAATTGGAAAAATAATTGGCAAAGAAGGAAGAACGATCAAAGCAATCAAAAATCTGCTGACTGTTAAAAGCAAGGGTCAAGACCACTTTTTAATAAAAGTTGAACCAATCAGCTAAAAATTAAAACCAAATTTATAAAGGAGCAAAAGGATTGCCTCTTTCTCCTGAAACCGTCACTTCTTGACCGATCTGAATTTCGGGATAAAAATATAACCTTTGATAAAGACTGCTCGCTTTATTATAATAATTTTCAATTTCCGCAATTGTTTCTAATTCCTGAGGAGTAAATTCCAAATCTTTAGGCGAAACCTGATCAGCTTTTTTCAACTCACTCGGTCTTGAGATAAAGAACATCTTTAAGTGCATTGTCGCTATTCCCAAATCACCACTGTCATCACTACCAGAAAAAGAAAAATCTTCAACAGCAATTAAAGGCAAACTTTCATCTAAATCATTTAAAAGCGAATTAAGGCCTTCTTTTCTACCAGATGCTGCTAACTCTATCTTAACTGAATCTAACTCATTAGTTGAAGAGGTAGCAGCGGCGGTGGCTGCTTCGGACTCAATTTCGCCCAAATCAAAACTCATTTTCTCAATTAAAAAACCATTCCGCCGGCAAGGCTCTTGAAGAGCAAAGATGACTAAATAGATATCTTTTTTTGTCGGAAAAGCCAATTGGGTTAATTTTGCCTTTTTTTCGCTCTCTTCCCAATCCCAACTAGCTAACCAGCTAGCTTTATCTTTGATTTCTCGATACTTTTTTTGTAAAGAAACTAACTCTTCTCTTTTGGAAAGCACTTCTTTTGTCCTTGGGATGACTACCAAGAAAAAAGCAAATAATAAAACTATCGTCAGACTTCCCAAAGAAAATATTGTCTTTCCAACAGGATCTTTTAATAAATAATTTTTATTAAGATAGTCAATAAATTTAGCCATTTATTTCTTTGATCTAATTTTTAAGTTAAAACTAACTTTTTGATCACTTAAAGACAATGATTCAGCACTAATTATTTGGAATTCAACCTCACCAAATTTATAACTCAAGCCACTGACTTTTTTTTCAAATTCTGCCAAAGAGGTTAATCCCGGCCAATACCCTTCTAAAGCAATTTCGCCTTTTTGGTATTCAAATTTTTTTATGGCTGCTCCTTCACCAACAAGGGCATAAAAAGCCTCAATTAAAGGCGAAAAAACAATTCTTTCTTGCAACACCTCGGCTGCTCTTCTAACTTGAGATCTTGCCTGATATTGAAGATTAATTTTAGGCAATAAGTCGTCAATTTCTAGTTTCGCTGAATCCAATTTGGCCAAGGTTGATTTTAATTGAGTAGCAAGATAAATATCAATCATTAAAACAGCCGCAGACCAAACAATAAAAATCATTAAAAAGATAAAAATAAATCTTCTCAGCCGCCGAACAACAGCTAACTGAGCTAATTTGAGTCTTGATTTTTCTGGTAATAAATTAATTATTGTCATTCTAAGTGTCTTTTTGCCAGACCAATAACAATTGAAAATCTTAAGCCTTCTTTTCCTAAATTAACTGCGGTTTTTAATTTACTAAGATCCAAATTGGCAAATGGATTTCCCCATTGGAGTTCTATCCCTAAGACAGAAATCAGTTCATCGGCTAAGTTGGGAATCATTGCCCCTCCTCCAGAAAGAATTAAAAGATCAACTCGTTGATGCCATTCTTCCTCAAATAAAATCATTGTTTTTCTAACCTCATCAATCAAATTTGACAAGACATCAAGGAGAGCAGCCCTAATTTTGTCTTTCCATTGGCCTTTTTTTAAACCATAGGCTTTTTTGTATTCTTCAGCTTTAAACAAATCCATTCCCAAAGCAAGACTGACAGCCCTGGTGAAAGCTTCCCCGCCTAAAGGCAAAACTCTGGTGACATAGGAACTGCCATCTTTAACAATTAAAATCATTGTTTCTCGATTGCCAATTTCCAAAATTAAAGTGGGGGAGGTTCTTAGCGGACAAAGGCTTCGGGCTAAAGCAGTGGCGCCATTCTCAATCGCTAAGGGAACCAAACCAGCTTTTTTCAAAACAGTGGATAAGCTGACAATAAATTCAGTTTTAGCAGCAACAACGAAAATAAACTGTTTACCGCTCTCGTCTTTGCCTATTATTTGATAATCAATTTGAACGTCTTTTAAAGGATAGGGGATAAAGGTCTCTGCCTCGTATCTTAATGCGCGCACGATTTCGGATTCTTTCATCTGGGGTAAAACTATCATCCGACTGATGACACGAGATTCAGGAATATTAGCAACGACCACTTTTGGACCAATGTTTAGGTCTGTTTTTAATTTTTTAATCGTTTCGGCGACAATATCTTGTTGGCTTAAAGAGGCAAAAAAATCACCAGCAACCGCATTTTGGGCTTCACCTAAGGCCAAAAGCACTTGATTTTTACCTTCTTTTTTGATCCAGGCAGCTTTAATATTGCGACTCCCAATATCTAAACCAAAAT
>Ga0209102_1000989_pt1 | contig 16438 bp, 15 predicted proteins | sample ConPoolayeHmetaG_FD_185483 | JGI IMG/M metagenome (GOLD analysis project Ga0209102, IMG submission 185483) | Hot spring microbial mat communities from California, USA to study Microbial Dark Matter (Phase II) - Cone Pool mat layer H metaG... ...
GAGGGAAGCTTGACAAGTAACAACAGATTTGATATATGATGCTCGAGATGAAGTTAGTAATTAAATATTATCTTATATATTGCCTCACTAAAACCTGTCTGCATTGACCCTAACCTCCTTCCCTTATTACCTCTGAGAAGCTAAGGGTTTCACCTTTTCTTAGACCAGAGAATCGCCTTTCTCAGAGAAGGGAGATATTTTCAAAGCCTTTTAGATTTTGTCTTGTTACTTTGTAGCCCGCAAAGGAGGTTAGGGATGGCCAAAGATAAAAAATTGAAAATACTCATTCCCAAAGGAAAAATTTTTACTTCTGTAGCCAAACTTCTGCAAGAAACAAATCTTGTTCAGGAAATAAATGAACGTTCCTATTTTCCAACCTGTGCCGACTCGGAGATAGAAGCTAAATTAATGAAGCCTCAGAATATTCCTAAGCTGATAGAGATTGGAGCTCACGACCTCGGGTTCAGCGGCTATGACTGGATTGTAGAAACCGCTGCTCAAGTTGAAGAGTTGCTCGACCTTGGGTTTGACCGGGTGAAAATCGTCTCCGCTGCCCCCACCTCTCTGAGCAAAGAGCAGCTTAAATCGCGAAAAATCATTGTGGCCTCTGAATACGAAAAAATCTCGCGGAAATACCTGGACGAAGAAAACTTCGATTATTTATTTCTCCGAACATATGGTACTACTGAAGCCTTTCCACCTGAGGATGCCGACCTTATCATCGACAACACCGCCACCGGACAAACTTTGAAAGAAAACGGCCTGAAAATAATCGATGAACTCTTCCCCTCTTCTACCAGGCTGATTGCCAACCCCGGTTCCTTAGAGAACTCTTGGAAAAAAGAAAAAATAGACGAAATTTTGATGGTCATCACCTCTGTCATCAATGCCCGCCAAAGAGTCATGCTGGAGATGAACGTTCCGAGCGAAAGGCTGGAAGAAATCGTCAAAGTACTTCCTTGTATGAGAGCTCCAACCGTTTCCGTGCTCTTCAATGAACAAGGGTATGCCGTCAAAGTGGCTGTCTTCAAAAAGGAAACTTCCCGCCTTATTCCTCTGCTGAAAAAGTTAGGGGCGACTGACATCTTGGAATATGAATTCCGAAAGGTAGTAATTTAATGTGGAAAAAAACCAGCCAACAAAACGAAGAAGAATATTCCTTCCCCGAAACGAGCGATTTTATCCGTCTGAATCTTAATGAATCAGCTTATGCGATGCCCGACTGGCTGAAAGCAAAAATTCTCCGTCGACTGAAAAAAGCCCCCTGGCATTACTACCCTTCAGACAACAACATTACCCTTTTATCCAGGTTGGCCGATTACACTGGAGGTCAACCAGACGGAATTCTTTTGGGCAACGGCTCTAACGAACTGATTCAGACCGTAGTTTACGCTTGCTGTTGCAGCGGCGACACCATTCTCGCAGTCCGACCTGGTTTTTCAATCTACAAAAGTGTTGCCGAGCTAATGAACATAAGAGTCAAGGAGGTTCCGCTTCGGGATGACCTTAGCTTGGACACCGAGAGTCTTCTCCAGGCCGCGAGAAAAGCGCGAGTTGTTTTCCTGGCCTCGCCTCACAACCCAACTGGCTTTACTTTGGGTTCAGAGCAGCTTGAGAAAATAATCGCCGAAACCAAGGGTCTGGTTGTCGTCGATGAAGCCTATGCTGAGTTTTCGGGGGAAACATCCATACCGCTTTTATTCCGGTACGATAACCTGCTTGTTCTCCGAACTTTTTCCAAAGCCTTCAGGCTGGCTGGCGGTCGGTTCGGTTATCTCGTCGGTCAGCCCCGCCTCATAAAGGTCCTAAAAGCAGCCCGACTACCTTTCTCGGTGGGCATTTTTCAACAGATTGCCGCGGAAATTCTGTTAGAAGAAAAGGATTTTATCTTAAAGGAAATCCAAAAAATCGTTGCCGAAAGAGAAAGACTCTTCAATCTTTTAAAAACCTGCCGAAGCTTCAGGCCCTTTCCTTCCCAAGCTAATTTTCTGCTGGTGGAATCATCTCTTTTCACGGCGGAAGAAATTTACACCCGTCTTTTTGAGAAAAAAATCCTGGTGCGAGTATTCGGCTCTCCGGAACTAAGGTGCAGATTTCGGGTAACGGTCGGCCAGCCAGAAGAAAACAACTTTTTACTTAAGGCTCTTCGGGAAAGCGAACAGGAGGTCTTAGATGCTCAGAAAAGCTGAAGTGCACAGGATAACTGCAGAGACCAATATAAAGGGCTCTCTTTTAATCGAGGGTTCAGGACAAAGCCAGATTAGCACTCCTATTGGATTCTTTACTCATCTCTTAAAATCTTTTGCTTTCCATGGGAAATTCGACCTGAGCCTGACTGCTTCCGGCGATACTCACGTTGACCAGCATCATCTGGTGGAGGATTGCGGTTTAGTCTTGGGAAAGCTGTTTAATCAGGCTTTGGGTGAGGCAAAGGGTATTAACCGGGCTGGCTATTTCGTCATGCCCATGGATGAAGCATTAGCCATAGTGGCCGTTGACCTGAGCGGCCGTCCCTACCTTCAATATGAAGCTAAGTTCAGGCGGAGGTACTGCGGTGAGTTGGACACCGACGTTTTGCCAGACTTTTTCCAGGCGCTGGCATCCGGTCTTCTGGCTAACATTGTGGTTAAGATACCGGCAGGAAGAAGTGACCACCATCGGGCCGAAGCGGCCTTTAAAGCTCTTGGCCGGGCCTTGCGCTTAGCCTGTTCCCTCGACCCTCGAGAAGTCTGGGCCTTGGCCGAGCTTCCGCCCAGTTTGAAAGGAGTATTAGATAAATGATTGGAATAATTGATTACGGCGCAGGGAACTTAAGCTCTGTCTTAAAAGCCTTTTCCTACTTAAGGCTTCCGGCCAAATTGGTCACCTCGCCAGAAGAAATACAGGAAGTGGAGAGATTAGTCATCCCTGGAGTAGGGGCGTTCGGCGCGGCTTTGAGAGAATTAAGGAAGAGAAATCTCCTCCCAGCAGTTTTAAGTTGGATGAAAGAAAACCGGCCTCTTCTCGGGATTTGCCTTGGATTTCAGCTTCTGTTCGAAAAAAGTGAAGAGAGCCCGGAGGAAAGGGGCTTGGCGATTTTTCCTGGTTCCTGCCAGAAGCTAAGGGCCGCCAAAGTTCCCCATATGGGCTGGAATGCAGTTGAAATCATTCAGCCTGACCCGCTTTTTTCGGAATTGACGGCTTCGGAATATTTTTATTTTGTTCACAGCTACGCCATCTTGCAGACAAGCGGCCAAGTCCTGGGAATAACCCATTACGGCCGCCCTTTCGTTGCGGTCATTAAACTCGGTCGAATCTACGGCGTTCAATTTCATCCCGAAAAAAGCGGGGTGGCTGGATTAAAACTCCTTCAGAATTGGGGGACAAGATGCTGAGCGTCAGAATTATTCCTTGCCTGGATGTTGATGAAGGCTTAGTAGTCAAAGGAGTGAAGTTTAAAAACCTGGAGGTAGCTGGCGACCCCGTCCAATTGGCTCTGAAATATTACCAGGAAGGAGCTGATGAACTAACTTTTCTTGACGTTGGCGCTTCAGTTAAAAGCCGGAAAACCATGGTCGAAGTCGTTAAAAAAATTTCCGAACATATTTTTATTCCTCTTACTGCCGGTGGCGGGATCAAGACTCTGGACGATATTCGTGAGTTGCTTTTAGCCGGTGCGGACAAAGTTTCTATTTGTACTGCCGCCATAGAAAACCCGGCTTTAATAAAGCAAGCAGCTCAGATATTTGGGTCGCAGTGTATTGTCTTGTCCATCGATGCGGCCCGAGTAAACGGTGGCTGGCAAGCTTTCGTTCGAGGAGGCAGCCAAAATTCTGGGCTCGATGCTCGCCAATGGGCCGAACAAGGAGAAGCTCTGGGAGCAGGAGAAATCCTGCTTAATTCCATCGACTGCGACGGAACAAAGCAAGGTTATGACCTTGAGCTTATCAAAATAGTCAGCGAAAGAGTAAGCATCCCGGTTATTGCTTCTGGAGGGGCGGGAAATCTGGAACAGATATATCAGGCAATAATCACCGGCAAGGCTGATGCAGTTCTCCTGGCTTCAACTCTCCACTATGGCGAAATGACCATCCCCGAAATCAAAAAATATCTTAAAAGCAAAGGAGTAAGCATTCGATGATCATTCCGTCAATTGACCTCATGAAGGGAAAAGCGGTTCAGCTCAGGCAGGGCAAGGAAAAAGTGCTGGAATTGGATAATCCACTGGAGCTGGCAAAAAAATTCTACCCATTCGGCCCTTTAGCCGTGATAGATTTGGATGCCGCCTTCGAAACAGGCTCTAATGAAGAAATAATCAGAGATATCTGTCAAGTTGCTGATTGTCGGGTGGGCGGCGGCATAAGAGATATAGAAAAAGCCCGAAGAATTTTAGAGCTGGGAGCCGAGAAAATAATAATTGGCACTGCCGCCTGGAAAGAGAACCGACTAAACAAGGATTTTCTTAGGAACCTAACCAAAAGTTTGGGCCGAGCAAAAATAATTCTGGCGCTCGATTGCTTGGACGGAAAGGTGCTAATTAAAGGTTGGCGGAAAACGACTGGTGAAGATATTTTTAGCCTTCTGGATGAAGCTGCCGAATTTGCCTCTGAGTTTCTGGTCACCTGCGTGGAAAAAGAGGGTGGACTTCAGGGGACTGATTTAAACCTTTACCAAAAACTAAGGTCCGCGACTAAATTTCCCATAACTGCTGCTGGTGGAATCACCACCGTTGAAGAAGTCGCTGCCCTTAGCCAGATGGAAATAAATGTTCAGCTTGGTTTGGCTATCTATTCTGGAAAATTAGAACTGGAGGAAGCCTTTACCGCCTCCTTGAACTGGAATCAAGGAATATTCGGCCTACTGCCGGCCGTGGTGGTTGATGAGGTGGGCCGGGTTCTGATGCTGGCCTGGGTCTCGGCTGAATCTTTAAGAAAGACTTTGGAGTCAGGAAAAACTACTTTCTTCTCCCGCTCCAGGCAAACTCTCTGGACCAAGGGCGAATCTTCTGGAAATTATCAGAACCTGCTTAAAGCTCGAGTTGACTGTGATGGCGATGCGGTGCTTCTGGTAGTAAGTCAGAGTGGAAGCGGGGCCTGCCATAAAGGAAATTATTCTTGTTTTGGTGGCCAGGATTTTAGACTGGAAGACCTTTACGGGGTTGTCAGAGAAAGATTGGACCATCCCACGCCTAATTCTTATACCGCCAGTCTCACTGATGAAACTGTCAGGAAGAAGCTTGTAGAAGAGGCCCGTGAACTGGCTGCAGCCAAGGGTAGGAAGGAAATCATCTGGGAAGCAGCCGATTTATTTTACTTTGCCACAGTGCTCCTGGCCAGGGAGCGAGTTAGTATTCAAGAAGTGCAACGAGAACTTGGAAGACGGCGGCAAAGTCGGATGCAAAAATCATGAGCCTAATATTAGATAATTTGAAGAGCTCTCATATCCGAGTCTTATCTCCAAAGACATCCTTAGAATAGCCCAAATCCCGGCTATGAAAAAGTGTTCAGTTCAATCTGAAAAGGATGCAAGAGAATAAGGTGAAAGGGAATGAAAAACAAAAAAGGAGAGACAATAATGATGAAAATTATCGGGCCTGAAGAATTGCCATTTAATATTAAGTCCCCGATCCATCCCGAGACAATGGAGAAAGTTCGCAAGATAATTGCCGATATTATTCTTAGGGGCGACGAAGCGGTAAAAGAATACACACTTCTTTTCGACGGAATCGACCTATTGAGCCTGAGAGTCGACTCTAAGGAAATCAAAAAGGCAGAGAATAAAATAAGTTCGGAGCTGAAAAAATCTCTCCGTATGGCGCTGGAAAACCTTTATCTTTTTTCGGAAAAACAAATGGAAGTTCTTGATAAGTTAAAAGAGTTGAAAGTTGAGGTAAAGCCAGGGGTTACTGCTACCCAAAGAATAATTCCCTTGAATAGAGTGGGAATTTATGTTCCCGGCGGTCGATATCCTCTTGTTTCTTCGTTGCTCATGGCAGGCGTTCCGGCCAGAGTGGCGGGAGTAAAAGAGATAGCTGTCTGCTCGCCTCCTGGAGCCAATGGAAATTTGAATCCGGTAATTCTCTATGCCGCTTCGCTCTTGAACATCGAAGAAATATTTAGCATTGGCGGGGCTCAGGCCATTGCCGCTCTGGCTGTGGGAACCCAATCTATCAAACCAGTAGATAAAATAGTTGGTCCAGGAAATATCTATGTGACCGCGGCTAAAAAGGAACTTTACGGCCAGGTGGGCATAGATTTTATTGCTGGCCCCACAGAACTTTTAATCATTGCTGACCAGACCGCTAACCCCGAGTTAGTGGCTTCCGATTTAATCGCTCAAGCTGAGCATGACCCAATGGCATGTCCCTGGCTAATAACAGATAATCAAAATTTGGCAGAAAAAGTTAGAGCTGAAATCACTAAGCAGCTGCGCGAGATGAGAATTTCGGCAATAGCCGCCAGGTCGCTCGAGAAAAACGGGCTTATAGTCATCCTTGACCACCTGGAAGAGGCAGTTGAACTGGCTAATCAAATAGCGCCCGAGCATCTATCGTTAATGGTCGAAAATCCGGGTTTAATTTTCGCTCTGCTTAGAAACTATGGTTCACTTTTTGTCGGAGAACTGACCGCCGAGACTCTGGGTGATTACTCTTCCGGCTTGAACCACATTCTGCCAACCAATAGAGCGGCTCGCTATACAGGCGGTTTGAGTGTTAAAGATTTCTTAAAGTTTCAGGCTGGGCTGGAAGTTTCCCCAGAGGGGTTAGAAGAAATCGGGCCGGCAGCTATATGTCTGGCTGAAGCGGAGGGGCTTGCTGGCCACGCGGCCTCAATTCGCCGTCGGCTAAAAATATCTAAAGCCAAATGAATTTTACCTGCGAGAATTAGGGATATCGACTCCTGTTTATCTTTATTTGACTTGCCACCCATATATTTTGATAAAGAAGTTTTTATAAATCGATAATCTTTAAAATGGGGTTAGGACTTCATATTTCCCTCGGATATCTATCGCCTCTTATTGGAGATGAAAAATCCTTATGAAAATTAATGATTTTTTAAAAAAAAGGTCCTGTTTTCATCCGTTAATGATTTGCTAAGAAGGAATTGCAAGATGAGGCAAAGGAACTGGTTAAAACGAATTTTTTTCCTCGCTTGGTCACTTTCTACGTCATCAAACATATGCCAGATTGGGCTAATGATAAGCTCTGGGTTAAAGCAGATAAATAAGGTTTGCTCTTAGAGCCCGAAGAGATATTCGTAGCCAATTAAGAGCTGAGATGAGGGATAGTTTAAAAGAGTCATTTGGCTCACAAAACTTTCTATGAAGCCAGAAGGCGCCCTGTTTATTAATTAAAAAGATCGGAGAAATATCAGGCTTCTTGGTAGGAATATTCTTCGTGGTCTGGCGTTTGACAGATTATCGAATTTTTTCCTATCTTTATTTTTCTGCCCCGCCAATCAATGGTGGAACTGAGAAACGGAACAAGGTAAACAGCCAAGAAAATAAAGTCCCTGGTTACTACCCCAGCCGGGAAAAGAAAATAATTAAGCAGACGTTTTCGGTCCTGTAAATTAACTGCCAGGAAATTCAAGTACTCCAGGAGAATTTTTAAAGTCCATATGATCAAAATGGGCTGCCAGAATAGACGGCTGAAAGCCGCGGCCCCGACCAGGGAAAGGACAAGCGGGTTTAAGATAATTTCCAGCACGTAAACCGGACGATTAAGCTGATAACGCAGATGGGCCCAGCGGGTTAACCTTTTGAACAGGCTACGAGTAGTAGCCTGGCGGTTGATGTTCGTCACCCAGGTGAAATTGGTGCTGACTTTAAAGCCTTTTTGCTGAAAAGACTTGCCGATGACATAATCTTCTGCCAGATAATCCTTAAAATAACTGAAGCCACCGAAAGTTTTTAGAGCCTGGCTGTCAATCAGCATGGATTTGCCGACTACAATTGGCTGGCGAAAAAGTTTCCACAAAGTCACAACGTTGCCTGAGGTAAAAAAATTTAGGCCAGTATTTTCCATCAAACTGGCAAAAGTTTGGCTGGACGTCCCCTGGATTGGAGAGAAAATTAGGCTGGCGCCGGTCGAATGATATTCCTCAACCAGTTTAAGGAGAGTATTCGGTTCCACCCTTACGTTAGCATCTGTAACCCAAAGCAGCCTCCCCCGAGATTCGGCCTCCATTCTGGCCAGTTTATGAACCTTGGGATTTTGCGCTTCGGGTTGACCCGTAGCCAAGATGATGGTTTTAATATGCGGGTATTTATCTGCCACCTTCCTGATAACCTTGAGAGCCGGGTCATTCCAGTCATCAACCGCAAACAAAATCTCATAAAGCGGATAATGCAGTCGGTAAAAAGATTCCAGGTTAGCCTCCAGTTCGTCATCAAGACCTTTGACCGGCTTCAAAATGCTGACGAGAGGATAGGTAAGGAGGTCTTGGAGCTTGAAAGTCTGGCTGGGCCTTTTTCTTCCTGGTCGGTACTTTAGAGTAAAAAAAGTTATTAAAACGAGATAGACACTAGAAATGCTAAGTAAGACTATAACCGCTATTTTCACTGTTTCCATTTTAGGCGAACTTAATTAAGATTAATAAAGAAAAGTATTAAGTTTTGGTTAATTTTCATCTTTGAGTTTCCTCTGTTTCTGCTCCGTTGGCTATTGACCTGCTGTTTTCAGCAAGTTAATTTTTGCTGATATTCGGGAAAGAAACGCCCTTCTCAAGCGTCGGGCAAAAATTACGACGTATTTAGAGCCGAGTGTAAAATTTCGACTTACTTCATCGGACCAAACTTTTTAGATAATGTCCCTTGTTTTCAAAATAAGTTAAAAACTATAGGTTGTAATATAATGCAGCTTCACCCTTTGGCCCCATGACCTTTCATTTTTTTAGGTTAACTTGGAGGCATCTTTGATTTCTCTTGGAACCTGCTTTGTTTTGCCTGGCTATTTAAATATATGAGTATGTTCATAATCAAGCTCCACAATTCCATTTGGCGGATGAGGAGACGAATCCAGAACATTGGTCTCTCCAGTAGTGCTCATAGTGTTTTCCAACTGCAAGATAATAGAACCCGTAAAACTAACTTCGCTCATGATAGATTCAAACCTTAATTTTATCAGACGAATATTAGGTATGGAGGCAGGATAAAGGTCATTTCCTTCCTCACTGACTCTGCCGTGCCCCAGACCACCTCAGCTCACCTTCCTGGAAACAAGCCAGGCTCCGCCTTAGGTCGGCTTTCAGGAGATGCTTATAGCCGTCCGACTATCGGACGAAAATTTATTGTGGTCTTTTTCCTGGAGGAGAAGTGGGGATTATACTTCTCGGATATGACCGATGGAATGCCGGGAATAGACTTGTTGTCTGGCTTGAAATTCCGTACAAATAGACTTTTCCCCGTCAATTCCAAGAGGCGGATAAAAATGCTATTTGTAATAGAGACTATGACGGGTGGGGTTTATTCAAGGTGATGAAAGGAAAGAATGGCGTGGAGATAGAGACCCCATATTAAGTAGGCAAGTAAAAGGGGAAAAAATTCCCACATAATAAGGTAAACTGAGCCCATTGCCGGCAAAGTAACATTTTTGGTAGCACTAAGAACAGATAGAGCAAAAAGGAAAGGGAAGGCTTTGAAAAAATGTGGTCTTTTCATAATAAAATAACTCGGCACTAGTAAGAGCACATAGGCATAGTCCTTCATTCTCAAAGCTACCAAGGTATAGATGAGACAAAGGAAGAAAACAATTATCTTATCCCTTTTTTCCGGCTGCTGTCTCTTGAGAACGAGGTAAGCCCGGTAGCTGAAAGTCGAAACTAGGGCGACGATGAAAATAAAAATCGTTATCTGCCATTCCATATTGATTACAATCCCCTGCCTTCGGGCAAGTAAATCGAAGGATTCGATTATAAGACCAATTGTCGTTGGCGAAATTATCCTTCTTTCCACCAGCGTTCCCTTTGCAGCGGCCAAAAAGGGTCGAAACATTTGTGGCCAGAGAGCATATTGAATTAAAAAATAGCCGACAAAGATAGCGACTGAGGAGAAAAAAAACCAGAGCTTTCGGCGATTATTCTTAAATAAAAGCAAGACGAGAAAAACAGCGGGCGTCATTTTAAAGCTGGCGGCTAATAAAACACAAACACAAAAAGCAAATATTTTGTTTTGCAACCAAAAATAAAAACCCAGCCAGATTAATAATTGCTCAAACAGATTGATATTGCCTGAGCGCAGGTCGAGAAACAGGGCACTGTTATAAGCGAAGAGGCAAAAAAAGCAGAAAGCCGCGTTGAGCTTTTCCTGAAGAAAATATTTTGACCAGAACCATAAAAGGAATATGACGATAGTGACCTTTAAGAACAAGAAGACCAGGCAGGCCGTTTTATATTCCATTAAATTAAAAAGACGGTAAAACCATAGGGTTGCTGGAGGATAGGCATACCAAAGGGGTGTGCCCAATTCGGCCTTGGTAACTCTTGGGTCATAAGGGTCCTTGCCTTGGGCCAAAATCTTGGCCGCTCCATACTGCATCTGAAAATCCCAGTGATGCTCCTCAAATTTATCAACCAAGTAGTAAACACAATAAGCAAAATAAAGAAGCCAAACGAGAAAGAAAACTTTTTTAACCATTATCTTTGTTTATTTTGCCTTTCCCTATCTCAATAGTTTACCTTTACATCGTTTTTTAATTAGCTCAAAAGGAAAAAGAAAACAAGATTTTTCATCATTTAGCCGGTCATTTTTGAGTTTGGCGGGGTCAGGTAGGCCTAAACTATTATTCATTCTTGCTTAGTCAAAAATGAATTAAACCTGCCCACCCAGCGCCATTTTTAGAAAAATTCATATTTCATCTTGGAGACGAGAATTTGGCCTGAAGTTAAGCTCAAATTTAGCCCGTTAACGATGATATGCTAAGAGGGGACAAGAAGGCGGCTATTCGCCAAAGGAAAGGGATGCGCAATTCATTCTGGGTAGTGCTGGCCGAGTAAAAGGCTATTAAGCCAGGTAAGTATCTGTGGCTCTATCCACCTATCCTATTTTCTGGAGGAATTATAAACCAGGACGCGGCCCAAAAATTAGTGACGTGATATCGGGCTGATTCTTTTTATCATTTTTAGAGCGCTTATAGAAATGAGTAACAATATAGCATATCCGGATATTTGGATATATGGGGCAGTCAAAATTTAATTTCTTTTAATTTGTTATGAGGGGTGGAGAGCTTGGCTGCATTGGGCAAATATTTTTTAGGAAACATGGCGGCCACAGTATAATTGGGGTCAACCACCTGAGCAATTTTGGCGACGCCAACCTGGGAAAGAAGCTGATAAGCGTCCATGATTTCCAGTCCAAAATCAGCCACTAACCACTCAACCATATCTTTATGGGCAATGCGAAAAGCATCCTCGAGTGGTCGGTAGCTACCAACGCTCATGATATAATCATCACTTTCAACACGGGGCCAGCTGACGTTCTGGTTTTTAATGATATCGACCACGAAGGCGACTTTCATCGCCGCCTCAACTGCCGTGCCGATTATTTCACCATCACCCTGGACCAAGTGTCCATCCCCCATAAAAAGCAGGGCTCCTTTAACATTTACCGGAAGATAAATTGTATTTCCCGGCCTGACTTCCGGAAAATCGAGGTTGCCGCCAAAAGCCTCAGGGACAACAGTCCAGCGGGATTCATTATGAGCCGGGGCCACCCCAAGGCATCCCAAAAAAGGCCGCATCGGGATTTCACAGGTAAAATTGCCGCTAAGGGCTTTAAATCGGACCGTTTTATTTTCTCGATTGATTTCATACCACCAGACCTTTTCCGGCAGAGGCGGATGAAGCAAGGCGGTATAAGCGGTGACACTTAAAGCGCCAAAATAGGGGAAGTAGCTGCTGATTCCATGGTCCCGGGCTGGTTCCAGTTTGAGTAAATGAACGGCAAGGGTATCACCGGGTTCAGCTCCCTCAACATAAAAAGGACCTGTTTGGGGATTATCATGATCCGGTGGAATAACCTTGGTGGGGATGTCTTGCGGCGATTTAACCCGGCCATCATAGCAATCCTCGGTCGTTGTCTCGACAACCCACTCCGGTTTTATTCGCAGCACCGGCTTATGCTGTCCGAAGGTGTACTTGTATTCACCCGGTTTAGGAATATAAGTTACTTTTTTAACCTGAGCCGAGCCCGCCAGCCGAAAAACAAAGCAGATAAAAAAGAAAATGAAAAATAGGTCGAAGAAGCGAACCTTGACGCTTTTCATTTTATAATCCTCCTTTCAGGCAATATTTTATTATTAAGGGAGTTTAAATTAAATCTTGACCTGATTTCTCTGGTCCCACCAGAAGTTTGCTTAGGGAAGGTTATTAGAAAAGAATAAAATTCATATATTTCGACTCTTCGTTTTTAGCTTTTTAATTTTATCGGATGTGGATTGATTGGATTAAATTATCCAGGAAAGACCTGAGGTTAGTCTCATGCCCGAATTGTAGGTATCTCCTCTGATAGCAAAAGATAGAAGATAAATATTTGGTTCGCCAAATACTGAGCTGGAGGTTTTTATTTTCAGCCTCTTTTTTAAGCTTGATCTTTTTCGGTTCTTCTTGGGCAAGAATGAACGATGCGGCTATCAAAATGTCCAGAAGCTGAAGAAACCATCTTTTAATCATTGTTAATTTTTTTCCTTCATAAATGGAGGCTGTTGATCCTACTCTCGCCTCTTTCTTTAGGTATTATTCATTTATCGTTGACTAAAAGGCGTCGGCTTAATTGAATAGAGAAGGATTATCTTAACTGAAAGGTAACGGTGACGATGAAGATGACGCCCCTGGGCCGACCATTAATAATCATGGGCTCGTAAACCCATTGCCTAACAGCATCGATTGCTGCCTGGTCAAGCAAAGGAACAGAACGAATAACCTTAACGTTCTGCACTCGGCCATAAATATCAGTTGTGGCTTCAAGAATGACCACACCTTCAACTCGGGCCTGACGGGCTACTTCTGGGTAGACCGGGTCTACTTTATGTAAAAGCTTGGGCGGTTTAATATCACCCACAGCCCTGATAGGAGCTTCAACTTCACCGATGACTCCACCCAGAACCCCGCCAACCACCCCGCCCAAGACTCCGCCGACAACACCACCCTCGACCCCGCCCTCCACTCCTCCTTCAACGCCAAAATCACTGACCTGTTCCTCGGCAATTTCTTGGGGAATCTCGACTGGGGCGATAAGTTTTCCGGGTTGAATTAGAGGCTGAGTCTGGACCGGTTTAATTCTGGCTGAAGCTTGGGAAGAAGAGCGCTTCTTAGGTGGAGGCGGAGGAGGTGGAGGGGGCGGTGGCGGCGCTGGCGCTAAGAAAGCGCTATAAACCTGGATTGGCGGAGGTGCACCAGGGTTGATAAGAGGCAGAATGACCATGAGCAGCCCCGCCGCCACGTGGGCGGCAAGGGAAACGGGAAAAGCTATCATTCTTAGCTTAAAACTTTTCTTGCTTTCGATGAAAGAAGTCGCAAAGAGAGGCGTTTCCTCGCGCTGGGAGACTGCGATTTGTTCGGCCGCAAGCCTCACTCTTTCGGGCAGGGAATCCCAATATGTAGCCTCTGGCCAGGTCAGTTCATGGGAGCTGGCCAAATCCCTCAAGCGCTTTATGCCTTCGAGCTCCAGCCGGCATCGCTCGCAGACCTTAAGGTGGGCTTCAATCAGGTCTCTTTCTGGAGAGGGAAGTTCACCGTCGAAATAAGCTCCGAGGCGGTCGGTAAAAAAGCGATGTCTCATCGTTTTTCTCCCAGATAAGAGGCCAGACGGTGACGCAGTTTTTTCCGGGCTCGATTCAAACGGGACATAACTGTCCCTAAACGCAAGTCCATCATATCAGCAATTTCCTGATAACTCAGGTTTTCATAGGTTTTGAGGATAAAAATAATTCTCTGTTCACGGGGTAAAGAGTAAAGAGCTTGCTGAAATTCTTTCTCCGTTTCTAATTTTTCTAAGGTTTCTACCGGTGATTGGATGGAAGAAGCAATAGCGATAGGTAGGGCAAGATCCTTAACCACGCCTAAGCGAGCTTCTCTTTTGGTCTTTCTTAGATAGGAAAAGCAGAGGTTAAGAGCGATTTTCCTGAGCCAGGGATAAAAATCGTAATTATCAAGAAAGTGAGGCAGGCCGACAAAGGCTTTGAGGAAGGTCTCCTGAGTCAGGTCGTCAGCCATTTGATGATTCCCGGTCAGGCGCAGGCAAAGGCCATAAATCATTTTCTGATATTTTTTTATCAAGGCTTCAAAAGCGTTGATGTCTCCCTGTTTAGCCCGGCTAACCTGATTCTGTTCGAGGACTATTTCTGGCCTCATGGTATATCCACTTATTAAATACTTTTGAAAAGGTAATTTATTCCCCTGACTCATGGTCTTCCCCTTTTCTTCCGTTTAAATTCGCAGCAATTTTTATGCCAGTTTGAAGTTTAATCAGGCTGAACCCGGGCCAAGGGAAAAAGAGAAGATTATTCAAATGCTCAGCCGAAACGAATTCTCTGATAGAAAGAATTTTTACCCGCGATTAAAGAAATTTTACATACCCAGAAGGGCCTAAGCTGTCGTCATCCCTGGCGTTTAAACATGGGAAATTTTAAATAAAGTGACGAGGGAGCAGTGGATTCAGGCCGATAAGCAGCCGGTAAGTGGAAAGGCCCGCAGCTTCAGAAAGTGCGGCGGCGGAAAGAGGGGAGCCGGCGCCAGAGTCGATGAGAATGGCCTCTTCCCCGGCATTGACCTCTTGGTTTCCCTCGAGGTCAACCATAAGATGATTGGCCGTAACTAATGGCAGGACAGGACACCTTTGGCCTTTAATTATTGCCCAGCTTTTGCCCCCGAGCTGAGGTTGGTAACCGTCGGAATAGCCGAGGCTCAAGGTTGCTACCCTCATTTTTTGGGTTGCTTTGAAGGCACGGTGATAAGAAAGAGTATCCCCAGGCTTAAGGTCCTTAATGAAAATAACTTTCGCTTTGAGGCGAAGAGCTGGTTTCAATTTCAGAGGGTCTTCTTTTTGGGTGGAGGCGTTAGGATAATAGCCATAAAGAGTAATCCCTGGTCTAACCATATCCAGATAAAACTCTGGTGAGGCCAGAAGCCCAGCGGAGCTGGCTGCATGCCGCAGACCACAATTAATCCCCTTTTTCTTGGCTCGGATATAGACCTCGTTCAGACAGCGAACCTGTTCCCGGTCAAATTCGACGTCTTCAGTTAAGGTGGTCGAGACCCCTTCCAGGCGAAGGTGCCGGTTAGAAGCAACTTTTTCAAGGAAGCGGAGGGCCAATTCATAGGGAATTCCGGTTCGACCCATCCCCGTATCGAGGTCAAGATGAATTGAGGCCTGAGTCCTTATTTTAGCGGCGGCTTCAGCTAAGAAGAAGACCTCGTCAGTATAAACTGATTGGCTGATGCGCTCTTTAATTATTTGTTCTGCGTCTCTGCGGTCAAACGGGCCGAAATTAAGAAGCGGACATTTGATCCCAGCCCGGCGCAGGACGGAAGCTTCATCCAGCTTACCCACCATTAGCCAGTCTACGCCCGATTTTTCTAAAGCCTGCGAGACTTCAACTAAGCCGTGTCCATAGGCATTAGCTTTGACCACCGCCATAATTTTTGTGGACGTCCTTTTTTTGATTTGGTTCAAATTCCAGACGATGGCCGCGAGGTCAATTTCAATCCAAGCGTCCATGGAGGGGCTATTATTTTTAGCAATTGAAGCCGCCGTCGAAATAATGCCGTGTCTTTTTGGCCAAAGACTACCCACCGCCCCCCAACTTAAGAGTTGAAAAAAGTTCCTTCTTTTCATCCTTAGCCTCGCCCTTTAGTAATGTTTTAAAACTTGGTTAAATTTGTTTCATTCCCTTTGGCTTAGCTCTTCTATTTCTTTTTCCACTTCTTTTAACTCCGTCTTTAAATCTTCTTGGTAGCGCTTAAGCATTCTCAAATATTCCTCTTTGTTAGGATAAGGTGGTGGCCAATGAAAATAAAACCCAAAGGGAAAAAAGCCAAACCGAAAACAGTCAAACATCCGGCCGGGCCGGAACATTGTTTCCCTCCACAAAACTATTTTAGCCAACTTTTTACCGGCCAGCAATTTTTGCCATTTTGTTTGGGGCGGGCACTAATTAGTAACACATTAATTCTTTCTTATTTTTTGCCGCCGAGAATTAACAGTAACAAGCTTAAGTCCTGGGAAGTTAGGCTTAAATTTTATTAAAATTTGGCCTAATTATAATGGGACAAAAGCGCTAAAGATTTCTCTCTAAGCTTAAATCGCTTCAATTTCTAACTAATTTAAATACCGAATTAATAAAAGGCAATTAAGGCGCTGTCCCGCTGATGAGGTTGAAAAAAATAAGAAGATTTGTTTAAATTGGAGAGAGAAAGCCCGGGCCGGGGTGGCGGAACGGGTAGACGCAAGGGACTTAAAATCC
>Ga0209102_1000990_pt1 | contig 16430 bp, 14 predicted proteins | sample ConPoolayeHmetaG_FD_185483 | JGI IMG/M metagenome (GOLD analysis project Ga0209102, IMG submission 185483) | Hot spring microbial mat communities from California, USA to study Microbial Dark Matter (Phase II) - Cone Pool mat layer H metaG... ...
TCCTTCCCGTACTGATGAAGATGCTTTGTCCTTTTGCCACACCAGGGACATGTGCCCGTCTTCCTTGTCCTCTCTACGCGCAGCATTATCCCTTCTTCCCCTATCTCTACTTGCCTTACTTTGAAACCTTGCAAGCCTAAAAAAATTAGCATAAAATTTTGAAGGGTCATTTGTGGTAGGTTAACTCCTTTCTTTTTTCCTTTATTTTCAAGGAGTTCCTACCACATTTCTATCTAAAAATCACCACACTTTTTACGGAAGAGCCTTAATTATCTTGACAATCTAGAAAAAAATATAATAGATTATTTTCTTAAATATAGACCTTTGAAAAGATTAATCGGGTTTAAGAGAGAGGGAAGTCCGTAAAAAGCGGACACAGCCCCCGCTACTGTATTCGGGGACGACTTCCAGAGAAAGCCACTGCCCCCTAAAAGGGGTGGGAAGGTCTGGAAGGAGGATGATCCGAGAGTCAGGAAACCTCGCTTAAGCCAGAAAGCCCATCTTCGGGAGGAAGCGTGGGTGGTTTTTTTTTGCCTTCCTTCTCCCCTGAAGACGAAGAATCTAAGAAATTTTTCATAAGGGAAGCGCGGGGGCAATCAAAGAAGGAGGAAAAAATGTTAAAAAAGTTCTCTTTGTTTGTTCTCGCCTTCACTCTCTTCTGTTCGCTCTTGATTTCAGAACAAGAAAAAGAAAAGGAGGAAAAACGACAAGAGCTCCTTCATTATGACTTAGTGGTCACAGCCACACGTCTTGAAACTCCTCAAAAAGAAATTGCAACCTCTTTCTCTCTCATCACAAGAAATGAGCTCGAACGCAGCAAAAAAAATTCAGTTTTTGAGGCCCTCCAAGAGATTCCAGGTTTGTCTCTGATTCAGAATGGCTCCCCAGGCGGGTCGGCCTCTGCTTTTATTCGGGGTGCAAATTCGGAGCATACTCTGGTGATGATCGATGGAGTAGAGCTCAATGACCCCATTTCTCCTTCACGCTCCTGTGACTTAGCTCATTTTATGCTGGAGAATGTAGAGAGAATAGAAATCCTGAGAGGACCTCAGAGCACCCTTTATGGCTCAGACGCGATGGGAGGGATTATTCATATTTTGACTAGAATGGGTGAGGGTAGGCCACGGCTCAGGCTTCAAACCCAGGTAGGCTCATTCGGCACCCTCTCGAGTATGGCTGAATTCAGTGGCGGCACAGGTCGTTTTTCGTATTCTCTGGGCACCTCATACTTCAAAACAGAAGGAATTTCGGCCGCCAATTCTTGTTATGAAGGGAATGAAGAAAAAGACGGCTACAAGAATTTTTCTCTAGGTACAAAGTTTTCGCTCCAGATTCGAGAAAATCTCGAGTTGAGCTTTTTCCTCAAAGCCATTGACTCTAATTCTGATATAGACAATTTTGGAGGAGCTTTCGGAGACGATCCAAACAGCACTCAGAAATTAAAGACCTTTGTTTTCAAAGGAGAATCAAGAACCCTGTGGCTTGAGAATCGCTGGGAACAGAAACTGAGCGTCTCTTTGTTTAATTCTAGCCGAAAGCATGATAACCCAGAAGATGAAACTCATCCCTACGATTCTGAACATGGTCATTTTCACAGCCGGAGGTTGGCCCTCGACTGGCAGCATAATTTTTTTCTTAATGCATCACACACTCTCACTCTTGGCTTGGATTTACAGCAAGAAATGGGGAAATCCGAGTACTTCTCAGAGAGTTTCTGGGGCACTTATTCAAACCTTTTTCCTGAAAAAAAGGCTCATCAAGTAGGTGTTTACATCCAGGAACAGCTCAGAATTTCTGGTTGCTTCTTTGCTACCGCAGGCCTTCGAGTCGATAATCACAGCCAGACAGGAAACTCTCTAACCTATCGCCTCGCACCAGCTTTTTTCCTTAAGAAAACAGAGACAAAACTCAAAGCAACTTTTGGAACGGGATTCAAATCACCTTCCCTCTACCAACTCTATGCCCCTCAGACTTTCTGGGGGCCAATCGGCAACGAGAATCTCATGCCTGAAAAATCTTCGAGCTGGGATGCGGGAGTGGAGCAGAGTTTTTTCCAAGGTCATCTCACTCTTGCGGTAACATATTTTGGAGCAAGGTATGAAAATCTAATCGAATTTGATTACACCCAGGGATTTATCAACATTGCTAAGGCCTCTTCCCGAGGAGCCGAATTTAGCTTAAGTCTCATACCTTTAGAAAAACTACGCTTCCTAGCTTCATATACGAGGTTGAAAGCAAAAAATGAAAATACAGGAGAGCTCCTCTTGAGGCGGCCAAAGGAGAAATTCTTGGCATCGGTAAGCTTAGACTTCTTAAAAAAAGGAAACTTCATCCTCTCCCTTATTTTTAATGGAGAAAGGGATGATATGGAGTACAGAGAATGGACTTCGGTGAGAGTCAAGATGCCAAGATACACTCTTTTAAACGCAGCCATTTCCTATGAACTAGCTCCATCTACCCAGATATTTTGCCGTTTTGATAACATTCTGGATAGTGAATACGAAATGATAAAAGGCTATGGAGCAGCTGGATTCTCAATTTATGGGGGATTGAAACTCTCTCTATGAAGTTTTTAATCTCTTGATAAAAGAGAAATAATTTTATGAAGAGTCAAATGAAAAGAGCGAAAAAAATTCAAGCGCAACTATTTTTTTTAATCCTCTCTGCGGTGATGATGCCTGTTTCAATCTCTAACTTTGCTCTAACGAGGGAGTCACCTCAAGGTTCAGGGGAAAAAAATTTCAAAAGAATCATCTGCGCCGCTCCGAGTATCACTGAAATAGTATTTTCTCTTGGCTGCGAAGAAAGGGTAGTGGGTGTAAGTGAGTTCAGCACCTATCCTCAGGAGGCGAAGAAAAAACCGAAAATAGGAGGACTCTTAAATCCAAGTCGCGAAAGAATTCTGGCTCTTCAACCGGACCTCGTCATTGCTCAGGGAAAGCACGAAGCGCTTAAAAGGCTGTGCATGCAAAATAGAATCCATTTTCTCTCTCTGAGAATTAACACCATAGAGGAGATTTTAAAAGCCATTCAAACAACCGGAGAATTGTTGGGGGAAAGAGAAAAGGCGGAGGAGTTAATAAGAAGACTAAAAGATAAACTTGGCTTCATAAAGAAAAAGACAGAGCGCTTCCCACGGAAAAAAGTTTTTCTCGCCTTAGGTCACTTACCCGGAAATCTCAATGGTCTAATGACGGCCGATGGTTCCTCTTTCCTCAATCAAGTAATTGAGCTAGCAGGAGGGGAAAACATCTTTAAAGAGAGTAAAGGATTTTATCCCCTAATCTCCAAGGAGTCCCTCATTCGACGTCAACCTCAAATAATAGTGGAGGCTTTTCCTGGTGGAATCTCAGAAAAAAAGAAAAGGCTTCTCCTCAATGATTGGGAGAAGCTACCTATGCTGCCGGCAGTAAAATTGGGAAATATTTATTTTCTCAGCGACGATTTCCTCCTAATCCCTGGCATTCGTGTCGACCAGACGGTGCGCAGGATGGCGGAGCTCCTCCATCCCGAGGCATTCAATGAAAAAGAAAATACTTGAGCTTCGAGACATCCATCACCGTTTCCCTGATTCAGGCTGGGAACTAAATTTTTCGAGTTTCACCCTCTTTGAGGGGGAGATTCTCGTCATTATCGGTCCAAATGGCTCGGGAAAAAGCACCCTTCTTCGTCTCGCTGCGGGAATAATATCGCCACTTAAGGGTAGCATAAGGCTCGAAAATAAGGAGCTTAAAACTTTAAAGCGGAGAAAAATTGCCAAGCTCCTGGGCTATTTGCCCCAGGAACTTGGAAGCCAGTACGATTATACTGTCGAAGAGCTTGTCGCCATGGGGCGTTATTCATTTACTAATATGATGGGAATACTAAATAATGAAGACATGAAAATCATAGAAAAAACCCTCCTCCTCACAGGGCTCCTCTCCCTGCGCCAACGTCATCTTTCGAGTCTTTCTGGCGGAGAGAGGAAACGGGCTTTTTTAGCTTCGGTGCTGGCACAAGAACCTAAGGTCTTGCTCCTGGATGAGCCCACCACTGCTCTTGACTTACACTTTGAAATCCATTTTTTTCATCTCCTCCGAGAATTAGCAAGAAAAAACATCGGTATTGCCATTGTGACTCATGATGTAAATCTTGGTTCACTTTTTGCTGATCGCTTGATAGTGATGAAGGAAGGAAAAATCCTTGCCGAGGGAGGGGTAACAGACATCCTCACTCTCAAGACACTCCACTCAATCTACGGAGATGAAATCTTGATCGAAAAACATCCCCAATGCAAGCGCCCTATAATCTTACCTCGCATCTTAGCTGAGAGATGAGAAAAAAAATAAAGACTCTTTGTCTTTACGGTTTAATCTTCATCCTTGTCACTCTTCTTTCTCCCTGGATTGGGGCTGAAAAGTTAGAATTTGGAAAAATATTTCTCTATCTCACTAAAAACCCGAACTCTGACGGTGCCATATTCTGGTTTCAAAGAGTTCCCCGGGTAATCCTGGCTTTATTGGCAGGGGGGGCTCTTTCTGTTGTAGGGGCTTCTCTTCAGGTTCTCCTTCGTAATCCTCTGGTAGAACCCTTTACTATAGGTATAAGTGGAGGAGCCTCACTGGGTGCTTTCCTCGCCATCTCAATTCCATCTCTCTGGGTAACTTGGGGTCCGCTAAGCTCAACAATGATCTTTTCTTTGGCAGGAGCCTCTCTGACTATCGTGCTTATTTATTTCCTCGCCAAAAGCTCTCGGGGACTCTCCATCCACACCCTTCTTCTCGCCGGGATAACCATAAGCATCATCTGCAGCGGTTCAATTCTACTCCTCACATATCTTTCAAGCCCGAATGAAGTAGCCACTTTCCATCGCTGGATAATGGGAGGAATAGATGTCGTGGGTTATCAGGAGCTCCTGGCGCTCTGCCCCTTCCTTTTTCCCGGACTGGGCCTACTCTTCTATCATTCAAATGACCTCAATCAAATAAGCCTTGGTGAGGAAATGGCTCTTGGGCATGGTGTTGCAGTCAAAAATGTCCAGAGGAATGTTTACATAGGGGCAGCCTTTGCCACCGCTGCGGTTGTCTCTCTCGTCGGTCCCATCGCCTTTGTAGGCCTTGTTGTTCCTCATGCAGTAAGGGAACTAAGCGGGTTTGACCAAAGATTCGTGCTTCCGGGTTCTTTTTTACTCGGGGGAGCCTCACTTGCAGCCTGTGATTCCCTGGCCAGGACAGTTCTTACCCCTACAGAACTTCCTGTAGGAATAATCACGGCTCTTTTGGGCGGCCCTCTCTTCATTCGCCTCCTCATCGTTCGGCGTGTAAGCCTCTCTTCATCTCAGGGTATTTAATTTTATCAAGGACTTTCTCTTTTTCAGGAGCTCTACCTGAAATAGGGGTTAATTCATCTAATTTCATCTATTGCCGTAAGATTAAGAAAATCAAAATTTAAAATTAAACCTTGGAGGAACTCTTAAGACTTTTTCAGAGGATACTTGGCAAGTATTACATCAAAATCAAATAAAATTTATGGGAACAGATTGTCGAAATGCGAGGAAACTTTCTCGCTATTTTCTCTTGACTCAAGGAAGAACAAAATGTATATAAATTTTGGTATTGATGGATTTGGAAATGAGTGATGTTGATGGTCCGAGTAGCTTCATAGCCAGAGTTCTGTGGCTCTTGAAGCTACACATAACTTTAAGGAGGCTGCAAGGGTTTTCTTATGCAGCGAGCGGTGTGAACCTGAATCATTCCCATAGAGATTGAACCTCGGTTCACCCCCTTGGCTGCAAAAACCCTGCAGCCAGAGGGAGGTGAGCCATGAAGATACCTCTCCTTGTTCCTGAATTGCGGGAAGCAATTGCTACAGGAAATAGCGAGGAACTTCGTCTCTTCTGTGAATCAGGTCACCCCAGCGTCATTGCTGACTTAGTTTCAGCACTTACCCCTAAGGAAGCATGGGAAGTAATTCGGCACGCTCCCCATCCCCTTCAAGCTGAAATCTTTAGCCAGCTGGAGAAGGATATCCAGGTTGAGATGGCTGAAGTCATGAAAAGAGAAGATTTAGCCCGCTTGCTTGTAGAAATGCCGTCTGACGACCGAGTCGACCTGTATAAGGGAATGCCCGAAGAGAAACAGAAAATGATTCTCCCAGCCCTCGCTCAGGCAGAGAGAGAGGATATAAGAAGGCTTGCCTCCTATCCGGAGGGAACAGCGGGGGCTGTGATGACCTCCGAGTATGCAACCCTTACTGCAGATTTGACAGCCGATGAAGCCATTACAAAGCTACGTCTCGAGGCTCCTGATAAAGAGACAATTTACTACGCCTATGTAATTGATGAGAGGCGAAGGCTTCTCGGATATGTTTCTTTAAAGGACCTCATTCTAGCACGGCCCGATTCTCTGGTGCGCGAAATAATGCACAAAGATGTCGTCTTTGCTTGGGTAACTGATGACCAGGAAGAAGCAGCCAGAAAAATTCAAAAATATGACCTAATAGCCTTGCCAGTCGTCAACGGCCAAAAGACTCTGGTGGGAATAATAACCCATGACGACGCTCTAGACATCATCACTCAGGAACATACCGAGGACATGGAGAAATTCATGGCCATAGCCGGCCGCCACGAGGCACGCCCCTACTTGAGAACATCTGCTTGGGACCACTTCAGAAACAGATTTATCTGGGTCTTTGCCCTTGCTCTTCTCGGTTTTATCTCCGGATACATAGTCCAGAGCTTCGAAGGTCTCCTTCTCCAATTCGCCATCCTTGCTTCCTTCATGCCCATGCTGGCTGATACAGGAGGAAACACAGGAAGCCAGTCAGCGACCTTAGTGGTCCGAGCCTTAGCCTTAAAAGAAGTTACCGTAAAGGATGCTTTCAAGGTATTTGCTAAAGAAATTCAGGTCTCATTTCTTCTTGCAATTTTACTGGCAGGAATAGCCTTCAGCCGGGTCCTTTTCTTTAGCGGAAAATCCAGTATGTCTGAAGCCATCTCCCCCTGGACAGTGGCGATTGCCGTAAGTGTGGCGCTCGCCTTTCAGGTAATGAGCTCCACTCTGATCGGAGCCCTTCTTCCCCTTGCTGCCGCAAGGCTAAAATTTGACCCCGCAGTTGTGGCAAGCCCGGCGCTTACCACCGTAGTTGATATCACAGGACTCCTAATCTTTTTCATGACAGTCAAGCTTATTCTTAAAATCTAATAAGAGGAAAGACAATTCTTTCTTGATAGTCCTTCTGGGCTCTATCTCTTCAGAATTGGGTAATTATAAAAGGAGATGTTTTAAATGAAAAAAATAAAAATAAATAAGATGAGCTTGGAAAAAGGTAGGGAAAAAGAAAACAGGAATCCCTTCATTCTCTTAATCTAGGCTTGAAACCACATAATTGGGAAGGGAAAAACCCACATCGTCATTTTCCAGTAAATCTTTTTCTACGCCAAGAGTGCTCGTTTACTTAAACCACCCTGTTTTTTCCATGATTTCACGAGTAATCCTCATGCTCGGACTATCACCTCGAGCAACAAATACGCCTGCTCTATTCTCAACAGCCTCCTGAATTTCATACACATCCCTGTGAGTGAAGCCAGGACAGAGAAGGATTGAATGGATTCCTTCCTTTTTGACCATTTCCTTTGCCACGGAAATCGCTTGAGATTGATCCCGGACGATAACCACCTGCAGGTTAAACTTCGATGTTTCGATGGCTGCCCGATGCTTCTTCATTTCTGCGTCAGGAGCATGAGCGAGGAATAAGGCTTTAAAAATCATGGCAGAACCTCCTTTTTGAAATTAAATTATTCAGCGCACCCCCACACATCCCCGAACAGATTCTATCAATCTCAATGAATCATAGCCAATTCCATCCTTAAAGACAATCTCCACATTTTCAATCTCAGCAATATTTTTTGAAGGATTTCCTTTGATGAGAACCATATCAGCCTGTTTTCCAACGGTAAGACTCCCTATTTTTGCCTGCTGATCAAGATAAAGGGCGCCATTATAAGTGGCAATCTTAATCGCTTGCTCAGGGCTAAATCCTGCTTCTACAAGAAGTTCTATTCCACGCTGGTCACCAAATCCTGGGAGCACACCTCCATAGCCAGTCGGATCAGGCCCAGTGAGAAGCAATCCACCTGCCTCAACAAATGCACGTTCAAATTCCATCTCTTTCTTAAGAAGTATCTCCATGGTTGAATCTCTTCTCTCGCCCAAGCGAGCCCTCTGGCTAAGGTAGGTAACCTTCGTCTCCACAGCCATGGCATCGAGGACACGCTGCTGGAGGGGTGGGCGGCCCGGCACTGAAATCTCGAATACAGGAAGAGTCGAAGTTATGGCTACATTGTTTTTCACCAGAGTTCGAATTGTCTCCTGCACTGAGGGGCTGGAAATATCGAGGGAAAGAAGGGAGTCTCGTACCTCTCGATAGGGAGGGCAGATATCGGGCTTTTTTTCGGGAAAAAACTCAGTATCCACAAGGAGACCATGCTCAAGGTTATCAATTCCAATCTCTGCCGCTTCCCTAAATCCAAGCGAACAGAGATGAGCAGTCATTTTCATTCCGAGTTTATGAACTTCTTTAAGCGTGGCTTCAAGTACCTCTTTCTTGATATTGGTATAAGCTTTGAAATCATCCACTCCCTCAGAGGCCCAGTAACGCACAAACCTCAGGCCGTGTTCAACATCTGCTAATTCATTCATCTGAAAAGTAAATGCACCGGGCCCTTCGAGATAGGGGCTGGTAACGTAAATCTTAGGACCGAGGACCTTTCCCATATTTATGGCTCTCTTCAAATTTAGCTCAGTATAGGGCTCTAGACTTCCAGCAGTTCGAATGGTGGTTACTCCACAGGCAAGGTAAAGACGGGGAGCACTAAATTCTAGGGTGTTATAATGAGCCTCGCCAGCGGGATAGAAAATGTGGTTGTGCATGCCCACAAGCCCCGGGATAAGGGTATATTCAGGCTTTTCATAGACTCTTGCTCCTTCAGGAATGGAAATTTTCGTTCTCTCGCCTATAGCCTGAATTTTTCCCTGGCAAACGATTACCGTTTGATCTTCCTTTGGGGGTCCGCCTAAACCGTCGATAATGCGCACATGAGTAAGGGCAAAAAGAGGATCATCTACAACCACAAACTCTTTAACTCGATGAGAAAGGTCTTCAAATGTTTGAGACCATGAAGAGAAGGTGAGAAAGATTAATAATAAGACTCCCATTTTAAAAACCTTGATTTTAAATCTCATGATTAACCTCCTTTTTCTCCTTGTCCAAAGCCTAAAGGGAGATTATTTTTTCGGGAGAGAGGTTTTACTTTTTCCCCCTCATAAAAATATGCCTGGAAACTTTTTACTCTGAGCAAACCTGAGTGTCAAGAATTTTTCAAGCCCTCTATACCCTTAATGCAAAGACAATCAAGTTCACTCATCTTATTGATGCCTCTTTATTTTTGAGAAGAAAAAGCTAAAAGCCTAACTCTTGCCACCAAATTTTTACTAATTTCTTTTCTCCCCCGAGATAAAAAAATTGAAACTCTCTTATCAAAAAGAGTGGAAAAATTTCAGGTTTATTTAAAAAATGATTCTCTTTTACTCCTCGGGGAAGATTAAACCCTTCTGCTGAACGAAGCAAAAGTGAAACCTTAGGGAACATTATATGTTTCGTTCCAATCTTAAATTTGGATCTCCTGGGAATTTAAGTCCTTTCCCCTCTTTTATTACTCTTATTTTTCCCTAAAAATGGGTAGAACTAAAATCATTTATGAAAAGAATTATTAAAGAAGCTTGAAAATTTTTTTATTTTTCTTCAGCAGCATAAAATAAAGCTCTCATGACTTCGATTCTAAATCACATATCTCTTCCTTTGGCTAATTATTAAACAAAATTTCTAGAAGGGAAAAGAATTTTTTTATATTTTCTCCTGAGGCAACGAATCAAATTCGTATAGATTTTAAGCGATGCAAATCGGGCGGTTGACTTTTTCCTTTCCTTTTCAATATATTTAAGATAAAAAGGATGATTAGAAGGAATAAAAAGGATTTCGACGTCGGCCTCATTTTCCTCTTCTTGTTCGTCATACTCTTTATTAACCTCTTTCATACAGAAAAAAACTTCAAGGGAGATAAAAACTGCCCAGCTTGTAACTTTCAGTCCTCCTCACTTTCCACGCTGACAAATATTTTCCATCTTCCACCCCCTTCAATCTCCGCTATTTTGAAATCGATAACCTCTCCTAATTTTGTCTTTATCCTAGACTCTGAAACCTTTTCTCGCTCTCCTCCTCGGAATTAAAGGCCTTCTTCCTTTAAAAAAGGATAGCTTCCTCTCAAAGATATCCCCAACAGCAACTGAGGAGGTCAATGCATGAAAATAAAGTTTTGTTTAATTTTCTCTTTGTTGCTCTTTGTTCAGGAGATTTTCTTCGGCTATTTTCTTGCTGAGGAAGAATGGACACTCGAACGCTGTATCTCTGAGGCCCTCAGGAGAAATCCCCTCATCCTTTCTGCCCTGGAAGAGCACAGAGCCTCTCTGGCCCGTATCAACCAAGCGAAGGCACTTCCTCAGCCTTTCCTCGAGTTTGATTCAGACCTCCAGCCGACTTTTCTCAATTTCAAGGCATCAGAAGAATCATACTTGGGTCTGAGTCAAGCTCTCGAATTTCCGGGTAAAAGAGCGCTTAAAGGAAAAATAGCTTTCCAGGAGTCCAATGAATTAAAGGTTGAAATCGACCTTTTAAAACTGGACCTCGTTTTTAGGGTCAAACAGGCTTTCTATGGGCTTCTTCTTGCTCAAGAAAAATTAAGGCTTGCAGAGCAAGATTTAACTCTCAGCAAAGAATTCTTGAAGAAAGCAGAACTAAGATATGAGTCAGGGGATGTAGGGCGCGTGGAGCCTCTCAGGGCAAGAGTGGAAACAGCAAAAGCGGAAAATGCCGTTAAAGTGGCTTTAAACGAAGTCGAACTCGGAAAAACATCTTTGAATTTTCTTCTGGCGAGAAAGAAATATGAACCCCTATCGATCAAAGGAGAGTTAAGGAGAGCGCCCTTAACCCTGGAGAGAGAAGAATTGAGGAAAATAGCTCTCGCCTTTCGTCCAGAAATAAAAATGATCGATCATTCTTTAAGAAAACAGGAGCTGATAAAAGACCTGGGATACTTAAGCTATCTTCCTGATTTTCAGATTACTATTTCCAGACACCGACTGGAAGGAATTCCTCCAACCTGGGATTTCAGGCTTTCTCTTCCTCTCCCTCTTTTTTTCTGGCAGCCAAAACGCGGAGAAATAGCAGAAGCCCTGGCTAACATAGAATCTCTGAAGAAAGAAAAAGAGCACATGGAAAATTCTATTCTCCTTGAAGTGGAAGAGGCCTATACCAAGGCAATGAGTGCGATCCACCAGATTGAGCTATTCGAAAACGAAATTCTGAGGCAGGCTGAGGAAGTTTATAATATTTTTTTCTTTAGCTACCAGGAGGGGGAAATTGGGGGGATCGAGCTCATCGAGGCACGAAGAACCTTAATCGAAGCCAGAAAAACATATCTAGATGCCCTCTACAATTATTCCATTTCCCTGGCAAATCTAGAGAAATCCCTTGGCTTCGAGTTCAAAGGAGACCAGAAATGAAGATAAAAACCATCACTATAATTCTAATCTTTTTATTAGCAATCCATTCTTATTGCACAAGAGAAAAAGCCAGAGAAAAAGAACCAACCCTAAATCAATCAGGAGAAAAGTCCAGCTCAAATATCGAAGCAAAACCTCTTCATAGAAGGCAAAGAGAAGGAAGAAAAGGACAAACAGGCAAAGGGGGGCAAGAGCCAAGGAGATTCACAGGAGCTGCAAGGATGTCTGATTTTATCAAACTCTCTGAAGAAGAAAAAAATGCGCTTGAAATTGAAACAGAAAGAGCTTCTTGGAAGAGCATAAGACCCCAGCTTAGTGCTATGGGAAAGGTATTCTCCCATCCCTTAAGAAGAGCGATTGTGAGTTATCCCTTCCCTGCAAGAATCTCTAAGATTCATGTTCAGATAGGAGAATGGGTCCAAGAAGGGCAAATTCTTCTAACCCTTCAAAGTGAGGAAGTTGGAAAAGCAAAATCTGAATTCTACAAAGCGTCAGCTGATTATGAGCTGGCAAAGGTTAATTTTGAAAGAGCAAAAAGGCTTTATGATCAGGGTGCTGGAGCAAAGAAAGATTATTTATCGAGCGAGGCTCAGTTCAAAGTGGCAGAGACAAACCTCGACGCCGCAGAAAAAAAGCTTCATCTACTCGGATTCACTGAAGAAAATATAAGGGAGATTGCCCATGCCCACGAAATAAACCCCAGCATCCATCTCTTCTCGCCCATAAGCGGAAAAATCATCGAAAATAAGGCTACTCTCGGCGCGCTTGTCGACCAGAACGAGGAAATTCTGACTGTCATGGACCCCTCTCTCCTTTGCATAGACGCCGAAATCTATGAAAAGGATATTTCCCAAGTGGCGATAGGTCAGGAAGTTGAGGTCACCGTGCCTGCCTATCCTGAAGAAATATTCATGGGAAAAATAAGCTACATTGGAGATATCTTAAAAGAAGAAACGAGGACGGCGACCGTGAGAACGGAAGTCAAGAATAAAGACAACAAACTTAAACCTGGCATGTTTGCAAACATAAAGATCTTTCTTAAGAAAGAGAAGAGGGTCCTTGTTGTACCAAAAGAAGCTGTATTAGACGATAGGGATAAGAAGATCGTTTTCTTGAAAAAGGAAGGAGGATTTATTCCCAGGGTTGTAGAAATAGGAGCAAGCGAGGGAAATTTTATAGAGATAATGAGCGGGATAGAAGAAGGAGAGGAGGTCGTCACCCGGGGTAGCTTCCAGCTAAAGTCAAAACTCTATGAAGAGGTCCTCCGTAGAGGGCATGTCCACTGAATTCTCAAAAAGGAGGTTGGAGAATGATTGACAGACTCATCGACTCTGCCCTCAGAAATAGAGTCCTCACCCTCCTCCTTGTGGGTTTAGTATCTGCCGCAGGGGTAATCACTTATTCTCGGCTCCCAAAGGACATTTATCCTGACCTGAATGCTCCTCTAGTCAAGATTATCACTGAAAACCCAGGGATGGCCTCTGAGGATGTAGAGAGGCTTATTTCTTTTCCCTTAGAAAGCCTCCTCAATGGTGCCCCCCTTGTGACGAGAGTTCGTTCTGAATCAACAACTGGGTCATCAGTTGTTACGGCAGAATTTGAATGGGGAACCGATATCTACCTTGCTCGTCAAATTGTCTCTAGCAAACTTGAGCTGATCACAGGAAGACTCCCTCTTGGAACTACGCTTCCCATTCTTGGCCCTGTCTCCTCAAGGATGGGAGAAGTGTTTGAATTTGCAGTCACGGGAGATGAAACAGACCCTCTTGAGCTTCGTTCGATCGCTGACTGGACGATCCGCTACAGACTTCAGGGAGTGCCAGGAATCTCATTTGTCATTAACCTCGGGGGGTTTGTTAAACAGTTTCAGGTGTTCCTGAAACCAGAAATGCTCAAAAACTACAACATCACTATCAACGAAGTCAAGGAAGCCATCGAAAAGAGCAACCGCAACTTCTCGGGAGGGATAATCCTCAAAGGAAGTCAGGAAACGCTTATCAAAGGGGAGGGACGCATTGAAACCCTGGACCACATTAAAAACACTGTCATAACTTCCCGAAACAATGTCCCTGTTTATGTGAAAGACGTGGCAGAGGTAAAAGTTGGAAAAAAATTTCGTAGAGAATCAGGTTCTCACAATGGGAAAGAAGCAGTGTATGTGACAGTCGAAAAGCAGTATGGCGGCGATACCCTGGAAGCAATTAAGAATGCAAAAAATGCGTTGAAGCAAATCGAAAAAGACCTTCCCCCTGACGTGAAAATTAAGCCCTTCTACGATCAATCTATTCTCATCCGAAAATCCTTGGACCACCTCGAAATTTCTATGCTCGAGGGTGCGCTGCTCATAGTGCTGGTCATGATATTTTTCATGTGGCACATTAAAAGCGCCCTCGTTGCCTCCCTAACCATTCCTCTCTCAATTCTTATAGCCTTGGTTTTAATGGGAATTTTCGATATCAACCTAACTGTGATGTCCATAGGCGGTCTTGCAATCGGGATTGGAAAAGTCGCCAACGGGTCAATCATCATGGTCGAGAACATCTTCCGTGTTTTCTCCGAAAAGAAAGGACAACCCCCCGCTCTTACGCTCACAGCTGAGGCTGCGAAGGATGTAGGTAAGCATCTTTTTTCAGCCAGTTTGATCATCATTCTTGTCTTTCTTCCCTTATTCACTTTGAGCGGAATAGAAGGGGCGATGTTTAGGCCGACTGCCTTTGCAGTTGCAGCTGCTCTTTTTGGCGCCATGATCATCAATGTTTCCCTCCAGCCTGTTCTTTCCTCTTTCCTCTTTTCTGGAGCTCAGCTAAAGGAAAGAAAAAATCCTCTTTTAAAATATCTAACGGAAAAATATCAGCTCTTTCTTCTCACTTCACTCAGGCACAAAAAAACCGTCCTCTCTGTCTTCCTCATTCTCATTCTGGGGGCGGCAATTGCCTCTAACTTTCTGGGAAAGGAGTTTGTCCCTCCTCTTGATGAGGGTTCAATAATGGCTTCCACAGTAATGCTCCCCGAGACTTCTCTTGAGGAATCAGTAAGAATGGGGACCAAAATTGAAAATATATTTCTCTCCCTTCCAGAAGTAGTTTCGGTTTCCAGGACTACTGGAACGGCTGAGGCTTCTGAACATTTGCATCCAGTCAACCACAGCCACTATAACATCCAGCTCCTTCCTCGCGAGAAGCGTAAGCGAGGTTTCAAAGAAATTACCCAGGCTATGCGAAAGGAACTGGATAAATTACCCGGAATAGCCTATATCTTTGAGCAGCCGATATCCAACAAGCTGGCTGAGATGTTGACAGGGACTGAGGGACAGCTTGCTGTAAAGCTCTTCGGGAAAGACCTCGCTGTCCTCAACGAAAAGATTGAAGAAATAAGGAATGTGATGGCTGAAATCAAAGGGGTAGCAGATTTACACATCGAACAAACGGCAGGAATCCCCCAGATGGTGATAAAACCCGACAGAGAGAAGCTCGCAAGATATGGAATATCGGTGGGAGATGTGGCTGAAATCGTAGAAATTGCCCTCAATGGGCTTGAAGTCACAGACGTCTATGAGCCTGATAGGATTACCTCTATTCTTATTCGACTTCCTGAGGAATACAGAAACGAGGAGGAGAAGATAAAGAATCTTCTCGTGGATGCTCCAAATGGAGAGAGAATACCTCTCTCTCAGCTTGCAGAAATCTCGAGGAGTGAAGGGCCACAGACAATCTTTCGAGAAAACTTAATGAGACGTAAAATCATCATGTGTAATGTAGTCAAGAGAGATATTGGAAGTTTCGTCAAGGAAGCAAAGGAGAAAATAGAAAAAGAGGTGGACCTTCCTCCAGGATATTTTGTTACCTTCGGCGGTCAGTATGAAAGTCAGCAGAGAGCCCTTAAACATCTCTCTCTCCTGATGCTCATCGTCCTGGGAATCATCTTTGTAGTCCTTTTCTCTTCATTCGGCTCAGTTTGGCAGGCCCTCCTCGTCGTCTTGAACATCCCCTCCACCCTCATAGGAGGAATTCTTGCGCTTTTGATTTCAGGAGAGACATTAAATGTCTCATCCACGATTGGATTGGTGGCTCTTTTTGGCATCTGTGTTCAAAACGATATCATCCTTGTTGCCAAGATAAACGATTTGAGACGCCAAGGATTCTCCCTGAGAGAAGCGGTCCTCAAAGGAGCTCTCCTCAAATTTAGGCCAATCTTGATGACGGATGTGGTGATGATTGTGGCTGTTCTTCCTTTGGCCTTGATCCAGACTACAGGCTCGGAGCTTCATCGTCCTTTAGCTGTGGTCTATATCGGCGGATTCTTCTTCGCCATCCTTTTGAGGCTCATCATTGTCCCTGTTCTCTATGAATTTTTCGGTAAGCTTGCTATAAAAAAAAGCTAAATCTAAAGAGTGAATTTAAAACTACTTTCTTCTCCAATAGAATTAAAAATCTTCTCTGATAAAGGGCAATAAGCTTGCCCTCTTTCCAAATTCTGACATTAATTTCTCTCCTAAAAGCTTAAAAAAGCCCCTCAAGCGTTTCTCATTCTGCTTGAGCTATCTCTTCCGCATCCTCACGCCTGAACCGAGAATGAGCCAAATCCCATCTCCGTTCAAGTTTCTGATTTACCCTCTCAGAGAAAGAAAAAGGACCTAGCCTTTCTCTGAGAGCTTAGATACCCAGCTCTAAGGAGCCTATCAGACGATATCTGGCTCTTATCCAGAGAACCCAGAGACGCAATATCTCCTTCAGTCTCAATGACCAAGGATAATTGGCTTCCTCCTAAATCTTTTCCAAAACCTCTAATCCCTGAGCTTCATATCTTCTGGACCGCTTTCGCTTGGGGCGAACC
>Ga0209102_1000991_pt1 | contig 16413 bp, 9 predicted proteins | sample ConPoolayeHmetaG_FD_185483 | JGI IMG/M metagenome (GOLD analysis project Ga0209102, IMG submission 185483) | Hot spring microbial mat communities from California, USA to study Microbial Dark Matter (Phase II) - Cone Pool mat layer H metaG... ...
GACACCGAGATTTTTAATGATTTATCGGAAATATCTGGTTTACGGAACAGATATGGGTTGAAAGGTTTTCGCACAGTGATTTTTGTTGGGAACATGGAATATTCACCTAATTGGGACGCTGTTCAATTAATAGCTTCAGGAATTGCTCCGCGAGTTTTGAGAGAGATCGAGAAAACAAAGTTTCTCATAGTAGGGCGAACTCCGAAAAAAATGGATTCACCTAATTTATTCTTCACGGGTGTTGTTGATAACGTTGCTGATCTTCTTGGTGTTTCAGACGTTGCCATTGCTCCATTGTTCCATGGGTCAGGCACAAGGTTAAAGATCCTTGAGTATTTCTCGTGTAGACTTCCTGTAGTGTCAACAACGGTGGGCGCAGAGGGTTTAGATGTAACTGATGGAGTTCACATCTTGATTGCGGATGATGTGGATTTATTTGCATCGAGAGTAGTTGATTTGTTAAAAGATGATGCACTTTCGAAGAAGCTTGGAAGGGCAGCGAGAGATCTTGTTGTTGATAAGTATGATTGGATGAAAGTTGCAAGGAAACTAGCTATAGTTTATCTCGGCTTTTTGGCGAAAAATCGTAGAGTACAGATGAAAATGCCTATGGTGTCGTGAAGGTTAGAACCTTGCTGGTTGCTATGCCGGATGGGTCTTGGCTTTGAACACGGAAGTAATATTTCGTTCTGGGTGTTAATTCAGTTAAAGTTATGCTGTGGGTTGTTTTCGCTGTCAGGTCTTCGATTATTGTTCCAGGATGGTAGTTTGTCTTCCAATAGTACGTATCACTCCACAATTCCCACGTGTGCGTGAAAAGTGGTGAATCGCTAAATTCAATTTTACTTGTTGCAGGTAAACTGGTTAACCATGTTATGGTTGCTTGTGTTTCATCTGCTTGAACCTGTATGTTTCCCATATTGAATACATCTGGCATAGAGATAAGGCTAAGGTAGTCTCGAATGTCGGGTGCAGGTGAGCTATCGCCTGGACCGCCGTAATGCCATATTATCCAGCCGTCAGTTCCAAGTTCTCTCATTTTCAGAATCATTGAGGCAAATTCTACTGGGTCCTGCGGCTGCCCGGGATAATATATTCTTTGAAATGAAAGGTATTCTTTCATTCCTTCTGGAGCTTTTATTAAATGTTCGGTTTCCCAATAGAAATAATCCTCCAATGTTCCTAACGGGTCTGAACCACCTATAACTTCTCCTCTCACATAGTGCATTGGTGCTATATTATCCACCCATCCCTCCTTCACCCAGAGAAAGCTGTCTTGTGCAATCCATTTCTTCTGATAAATGGGAGATGTTGGCACGAAGGGAAAAATGAAAGCTGTTATTTTGATGTCGGGCTTGTATGACCGCAGTAAAGCGGCGGAATTCTCTATCACCCTGTCCACAGTGTAGCACCTGAACGGTCTAAAATCTGAATTGTAACGTGATCCGCCAGGATAGAAAGGTGTCCAATCAGTTATCGGTCCTTCTCCAAGCCATTCTTCAAACGCTGCTCTAGTCTCGTTGTCGTATGGCATGTTGTCCCCTGGGTATCTTACGTAGTCCCATGCGAATCCATCTATGTCGGGGTAGTTTGTAATCATTTCCTCTAAAATATCCATAACGTGGTCATAGCTTTTTGTTGGGTTTATCCATTGTTGAACCTGTCCATACTGGTTTTGTGTTTTGAACGTATCATATCGTGGAGTACCATATCCCCAAATAGCAGCGACATGAACTTCTATTCCATAAGCGTGGGCAGCATCAAGAAGCTCTCGAAGATGGTCTCGGGAGCTTATCCAAAAGTGCCCTTGCTCTTTGGCTACATTTGTTGGAAACCGAGAACTCCGCATCATCGAAATCATGTGAGCGTATATTGTGTTAATCCCATAGTCATAGCAAGTCTGCGTGATAGTTTCCCAGTTGGGAACACTTGGGTCAAAATTGGTGTCGTGAATAAACACGCCTCTCACCTCGCTCTTATAGGTTGGTGGTATCAGCATTGCAATTTTGCCGCTACTCCCTATTATTACACCATTCATTAATGAGGAAAAGCCAAAAGAAACACCTAAAATTGCTAAAAGCATCAATGAAATCAGATAATGTGCATAAGTTTTTATGTTTCGCAATTCCTTCACATTTATCATAAGTTTGCGGAGTTCGCAATTTAAAATGTTTCGGCTACTGGTCTTCATAGTGTTCACACGTTCGTCGCTTATACATATGCCGGAGGAAAGTAATAAATCTTATGTCTTACGATAATAGTGGCTTTCAAAGAAAACATTGCTTAGGTGAATGCTGTGTCAGCTAAACAGGCTAAAATAAACCTTCTGGTAATTATAGTGCTTTGCAGTTAACAGTATATCACTCAATGAATTTTTTGATATCCCAATTGCTAGACAAGTTTTGGGATTTTTCTATTTCACTTTTCTTCCAAGATTCCTTATAATTAGACTGCTGAAGTTGAACACGCTTGGGAAATTCGATATCAGTAGAGATGAGGTCTTTGAAGCCGTATTTTATCATGACAGTTGACGTTGATCCTCCTATACCAGCGCGCGCGCTCTATATTGTCGAAGATGGAGTCGTCGCTCTTCTAAGACTCTTTGATAAATGTGCAATCAAAGCAACATTTTTTGTGCCAGCAGTGGTAGCAAGAAAATTTCCAGTAGTTATGGACAGAATAGTTAAGCAAGGGCATGAAGTTGCCTGCCATGGATTGGAGCACAATAAAAATGAAGCAGCTTTAAGTATTGGTGAAGAGCTTCGAATTATAAAAAACGCAACAGAGATGATTCAATCCGCAACTGGCGTGAGGCCTATTGGTTTTCGTGCACCCCTCTTTAGGGTTAATGAGAGTTGCTGGAGGGCGTTACAAAAGAACGATTATGTCTATGATTCCTCTCTTGTATGCTCGCCTTTATACGGAAGCCATAAAATCTTTTTTCCATCAAAGCCATTTTTCCTTCCAGTTCCCAAAACAAGCGGGAATTGCAGTTTGATTGAAATTCCAGTTTCAGCGAATCCTTTTTTGCCCTTTCCGTTAGGTGGAGCTTATTTGAGGATTTTTGGTTCGAGGTGGAGCAAAGTAGGAGTAAAAATCAATTTCTTATCTCGAAATCCCGTAGTGTTTCATATTCATCCTAAAGATTTAGATCCATGGAAACGGGGTCGCTCATGGTGGGGCTCATGGTGGGGGTATCGAAATACTGATAATTGTATGAAGATGCTTGAAGAGATAATTACATATGCTGGGCGAAGTGAAGCACAATTCGTAACGGCTTATGAGTTGGCAAGATTATATGAAGCAGGGTGCCTGAAAAATGATTTTGATTGTGATAATCAACATAGTATTTAACACTTTTAGGTGCAAGATGAAGGTTTTGTAGATGACGTCTATGTTTGTTGTTAATTGGAAATCAAAACAAATTCTAATGGTTATACTGTTCTTGCAATTCATATTTTACTTTACAGTAACCTTTAGCATTCCAATTGCTAGGCAAGTCATCGGATTTCTCTACTTTACTTTTATCCCGGGCTTCATTCTTGTCAAGTTGCTGAAATTGGATGAGCTTGACTGGATAGAAACCCTTCTATTCTCTGTAGGGCTCAGCATCGCTTTCCTTATGCTTGGTGGGCTTCTAATAAACGAATTCTTTTTCTTGTTCGGAGTTTCGCAGCCACTTTCGCTAATGCCTTTGATTATAACTTTTAACACCCTGATCCTCATGGGTGTAGTTTTAGTTTATTTAAGAAGTGAAGATGTCAAACTCTTGAATAGTGGCTCTCTAAAGATTTCTCTATTTGCATTGCTCTTTGTATGTCTTCCAATTTTGAGCATTGTTGGGGCAGCGTGGTCGAATGCTTATGACAATAATTTGATTCTTCTCTTTATGATAACAGCGATTTCGTTGTTTTTTGTTATCGGCGTCATGTCCAAGAAACTGTTGCCTCCAAAGTTTTATCCATTCGCTGTAATTATGATTGCCATTGCGCTTCTTTTTCATTCTTCGTTTATATCCAGTCACCTAGTTCACTTTGGCTCAGATCTCACAGCCGAATACTTTGCTTTTAAAACTACAGAAAATGGAGCATTTTGGAATTCAACCTTTCCTTACTTGGGAGGTCTAAGAACAAATGTTGGCAGGATCAATGCGATGTTAAGTGTGACTGTTCTTCCAACGATCTACTCAAGTTTATTGAATATGGATTCCGTGTGGATGTTTAAGATAATATATCCACTAATTTTTTCTTTAGTACCATTAGGTTTGTATCAACTCTGGCAAAAACGCTTTGGAAGCAAGTTCGCTTTTATTTCGACTTTTCTTTTTATGGCTCAAGAAACTTTCTACACTGAAATGATGGGATTGAATAGACAGATAGTCGCAGAGTTCTTTTTCATTCTGTTATTGCTTATCATCTTCAATATAAAAATAAAACCCGTTAACAAGATAATATTTTTTATAGTCTTTAGTTTCGGTTTAGTAACGTCGCATTATGGTCTCGCACAGATTGTCCTGTTTCTTATCTCTCTCACTTTGATATATCTAATCGTCTTGAAACGCCCTAGAAAGAACATAACTACAAATATGGTTGTTCTCTTTTTTGTTGTAATGTTTCTGTGGTACATATACACAACTGATTCCGCTGTTTTTGACAGTATCTTAGAGTTTGGAGACTACGTCTTTCGTCAGTTAGGCGATTTTTTCAATCCAACTGCTAGAGGCGAAACCGTGCTGCGAGGGTTGGGGCTGGAAGCGCCTCCATCCATTTGGCATATGATTAGCAGAGTATTTGCGTATCTTACGCAGGCGTTTATTGTTATTGGTTTCGTCGGACTTGTCACGAAACGGACAAAAATCCATCTTGAAACAGAATATTTGGTGTTCACTTCATTGGTTGCGGCACTTTTGGCTGCGCTTATATTGGTTCCAGGTTTGGCGGAAACGATGAATATGACGAGGTTTTATCATATATTGTTGTTCTTTTTGGCACCTCTCTGCGTGTTAGGCGCTGAAACTATTGTAAATGTCATTAGCAAACGGAATATTGAAGTGAAGGCATCAGTTCTTCTTTTACTGGTGTTGGTTCCATACTTTCTCTTTCAGACATATTTTGTGTACGAGGTGACAGGAAGCGACAGCTATTCAATTCCTTTAAGCAAACAAAGGATGGATGCTTTACGATTACACGGCTACTTAGGATATACTGATGCCTACAGCGTGTTTGGAGCACGATGGCTGTCAAACAATGTAGCTGTTGGGCATTTGCAGATATATAGTGACTCTTATTCTCGAGGGCATGAATTGAGAGGTTACGGTTTGGTATTTGTGGGCTACGTTGAAGCACTATCCAACGTAACGGAAGTTAAGCCCGCTGGGATTGTGTACTTGAGTTCGTTGAATATCATCAAGGAAACTGTTGCAAGCGGACGCTATGTGTGGAATCCGAGAGAGCTAGACTTTTTATCGGATTTGAACATAGTTTATGCGAACGGCGGTTGCGAAGTCTACAAGAACACACCATAATAAACCTAACTTCTCTGGTTTTTCTCAAAATGGAGTTTCTAGATTATGAGCAAACTGCGTAAATTAGTTGATATTTCATTGGCGTTGTACTATCAATCACATTTAAGAAAGGATCAATGGAAAGATGCGCATCAACTTAAAGAAATTCAGTTCAAAAAGTTGAAGGCTATCGTTAAGCATGCTTATGATTATGTTCCATATTACCATCGATTGTTTTCGGCTGCAAAAATTGGACCAGAACAAATCAGAAATTTTGAGGACATGAGAAAAATCCCTACGGTATCCAAACAGAATATACAGAAAAATTTTCCTGACATGGTGGCGAGAGGTGTTGATGTATCCAGATTAGCTTTTGGCGTTACTTCTGGCTCAACTGGTATTCCCTTAAAAGTTCTCCGCGATCACCCGTTCAATCGAGGCGTGAGTTCCGTATTTAACTATATACTTCTTGAATGCGGCGTAAAGCCAGGGGATAATTTTGTAACTGTTTGGGGCAGAGGATCCGAATCCATTAAATGGGGTAAAAAGTATGTGAGATTGTGGGGAAATGTAAGTGAGACGGTTGTACCCTTGTTTCCTCCAGCAAAACTCGTAAGTATTTTGCGACTTATAAAACCCGATGTATTAAACACGTTTCCTTCGGTTTTATGTACTTTAGCAGACTATGATGCCTCCGGGATATATCCTAGAATAGTTTTTACGCAAGGAGAGGTTGTTACTCAACATTGCAGGGGCATTGTCCAAAAAATGTCTGGGATGGAGCTCTTCGAAACTTATGGTTCGGTTGAGTTTGGTAATTTAGCCTTTGAGTGTAAAGAACATTGCGGATTACACATGATAACTACTAGCGCTCTTATCGAATTTGTTGATGCAACGGGAGAACATGTATCTTCAGGAGAACGAGGAGAAATCGTTGTTACAGGATTTTTTAATCATGTTATGCCTCTTATTAGATATAGAATCGGCGATTTAGGAATTCTAACAGACGAGAAATGTGCTTGCGGAAGGTCATGGCCCCTCATAAAGCGCATTCAAGGTAGAATCAATGACTATTTAGTTTTGCCTAGCGGCAGAAAAATTTCGTACCTATATCTTCAACGCATAATTTTTCACAAAATATTCAGAGAAAACGTGTTTGCCATATCACAGTACCAAATAATACAAGAGCAGAAAGACAGAGTTATCTTAAAACTTGTGAAAGGAAGAGAATTCAACCCAGAAATGCTGGAACAAATAAGAAAAAGTTTGGAAAAAGAATTTGATAAATTAGGAGAAAAATTAGAGGTAGACACACAGGTTGTCGATGAAATTCCAATGGAAAGAACTGGTAAGAGAAGAATCCTGATTTCAAAGATAGCTCAATAATATTTAAACTGTAATAGGCTTATTTTATTTGAAATGCACAAAAATATGTGGCAATGCGAGGATTTGAAAAATGGATGTCGGTTTGATTGGTTGCGGAAGAGTTGCCGAATTGCACATGTGTGCCTACAAACACATACCAGAAGCAAACGTTGTAGCCGTTTCAGACATCAACATAGAGAAAGCCAAAACTTTTGCTCAAAAATACCACGTCAACAAGGCTTTCAAAGACTATTCCGAGCTTTTGGAAATGAAAAGTCTAGACTTAGTCAGTATATGCACACCTACATCTACACATGCCGAAATCGCCTGTGAAGCCGCAAAACTCGGAAAAAACATTCTATTAGAAAAACCAATGGCACGAAGCACCACAGAATGCGACAAAATGATCCAAGAATTCTCAAAACATAAAGTCAAACTATCCATATCCCACAACCAACTCTTCCTACCCCCGGTTATGCAAGCCAAAGCCATAGTGGATTCTGGAGAATTTGACCCTTCATACTTTAGAGTTTCAGTAAGAGAAAGCGCAGAACTAATTGGAGCACCAAGCTGGACCATAACCCCAGAACAAGGAGGCATCCTCTGGGAAACCGGTTGCCACTCCGCATATCTTCAACTACACTTTCTGAAAGACATAAACAATGTTTCTGCCATAGGCGAAAAAATAAAACACCCAGTCTACGACGAATTCATTGCGCTATTACGTGCACCAAACCAAGCCATAGGAGTTATCGAAGTTTCGTGGCTTGCCAAAAAGCTGGAAATAGTATTTGAATTAGCAAGCTCAGAGGGTAAGAAAATCCAAATCTTGGATTTTAACTTTTTTATGAGATATCCAGAAAAACGCCCCAGAAGGCTTTTACAAGGCCTCTATTGGGACGCAAAAGCAGTCACAAAAAAATGGGCAAAATTCGAGTCAGATTGCATTCACTATCGCCATGTTCTACAAGGTTTACCACAATACATACTAATCAACAAATACATAGACTCCATAAAAAATGACCTAGACCCTCCAGTAAAACCAGAAGACGGAAAAAATTCAATAGCGCTTCTCGAATGCATCGAACAATCTCTTGATAAAAATCAACCCATTAAGATGAAAGGTATTCGAAAATAGCTTGGTTACTTTTTAAATGTGTGCGTTATTGGCAACTTGTTTGGAAGAAGTGTCCATGAAAGTATTGATGGCCCCGCCTGGTTTTCATCCCATTAGAGGTGGCACTGAAACTGTAGTTCGAAATCTATCCATAGCACTAAATAAAATCGGAGTGCACACAGACGTTATGACGTTTAATATGGACCGAAAATATTCTCCGAAATGGAGAGTAAAAATAGAAAAAATCGATGGAGTAACCGTATTTAAAGTTCCAGCATTAAATTTGTTTCCAATTGAACATTCGCCTAGAATCACTTTAGGAGTCAATCTCATTCCAGGAAGATTTACGAATCTCTTGAAAGAGTACGATATTATACATTTTCATGAAGTAGATTTCAGCTTTCCTTTGTTCTCAATTTTTATCAAGAAACCAAAGATACTGCATCTACATGGAATTCACATTGATTTTTTTAAAAGATATCATCTAAGCAGAATTATATTCAAGCATGTAGCAGACTATTACATCACAATAACAAGACAAATGGAAAGAGATTTAACCAAACTAGGCATAACTACAAATAGAATCATATACCTGCCCAATTCAATAGATGTCAACTTCTTTCATCCAAAAGGAGAAAAGGAGGACAATCTCCTATTATATCTTGGAAGAATAGTACCTGTCAAGGGCTTGCATATCCTACTTGAATCTTTACGTTATGTGAAGCAATCAACTCGTTTAGTGATAGCTGGACCCGTTGGTGATTTCAAATATTACCAAGACATAACAGAACAGATAGAAAGAGAAAACAAAAAAGGCAAACACAAAATAACATATCTTGGTACCATTCCGCAACAAGAGCTTATGAGGATCTATCAGGAATCATCAATCTTTATTTTACCATCATTCTGGGAAGCATTTCCAGTGACAATTTTAGAAGCGCTTTCCAGTGAAACTCCAGTGATAACAACACCAATAGGCGGAAACCCAGAAGTCATACGAAACTTTGAAAATGGAATACTTGTTCCAGTAAATGATACTTCAAAGCTAGCAGAAGCAATAAACTATGTGTTAGATAACAAAGACAGACGACTCGAAATGGGTCGAAAAGGCAGAGAATTGGTAACAAAAAATTTCTCTGTAGAAGTTATTGCAAAAAGGCTTCGCAAAATTTATCAGGAAATGCTTAGCTAATAACCCATACACACGAGTTATTTTAAGATTTTTTATAACATGCACAGTAATTTACGAATAAACCTAAGAGGCAAAAACAATGAATGATTATGCTGCTCTTATTACAGGTGGAGCTGGCTTTATAGGTAGCCATTTAACTGGAAGATTGTTGAAAGACGGCTATAAAGTTTCCATTTTGGACAATTTTTCATCCGGCAACCTGAAAAACATTAAACCATTCATCGATAACTCCTCATTGACCATCATTAAGGAAGATCTGAAAAAACCTTCAAAGCTGAATCAAATCGTTGAAGAACGCAAAATAATCTTTCATCTTGCCGCAAACCCTGAAGTAAAGGTTGGAGAAACAAATCCACAAGTTCACTTTGAAGAAAACATACTAACAACTTTTAACCTACTTAAGGCTATACAACAATCAAACAATCCAAAAACAATCATTTTCACCTCAACTTCAACAGTCTACGGAGAAGCCGCACAAATTCCCACACCAGAAAATTTTGCCCCACTAATTCCAATATCAACATATGGCGCATCAAAACTCGCCTCTGAAGCTCTACTCACAAGCTATGCATACACTTATAATCACAGAGCACTCATTCTTCGTCTTGCCAACATTGTAGGACCAAAGTCAAGTCACGGAGTCATAATAGATTTCATTAAAAAAATCGTCAAAAACCCAAAGCATCTCGAAATACTTGGTGATGGGCTTCAAGAAAAATCTTATTTGCATATAGAAGATTGCATCGAAGCAATAATCCATCTAACCAACGAATTTTGTAGAAATAATAAAAGAGTTGATGTTTACAACATTGGTTCCAACGACAGAATTACTGTGAAAGAGATCGCAAAAATTGTGGCAGAAGAGATGAACGTATCAAACATCAAGTTCAAGTTCACTGGCGGTGTCGATGGTGGAAGAGGGTGGAAAGGAGATGTTAAAAAAATGCAGTTATCGATAGACAGACTCCTTAAAACTGGCTGGAAACCGAAATATACAAGCAAACAAGCTGTGAAATTGACAGCAAAGGCCCTAAGAGAAGAAATATCAGGCTCTTAGAATCAAACAAGGCAAATTCTGTTAATTTAATATTGACGCATTATTATGGAGAAACCGATATGAGCTTAGTAAGCTTCGTCAAAGTTACTTATAAGCATCATGACCAGTTAAAGCAAGCCATAGCGGATTCCCTAAATTTAATCCATTATCACTTTTCAAGTAAATTAGAAAACATTGTTATCAAACCTAACATGTGTTACTATTGGGACTATTCAACAGGTCAAACAACCGACCCAAAATTTGTGGCAGCACTAATCGATGTACTCCGCGAACAAATCTCACCTGACATAAACATTTCCATTGTGGAATCTGATGCTTCGGCAATGAAATGCAAATACGCCTTCAAAATGCTCGGCTACGAAGAACTAGCCCAAAACTACAACGTGAAACTAGTTAATCTTTCAGAAGACAAGCACAATACGGTTGAAGCAAGAGCAAGCGGACAGTCTTTCCGTTTTATGATTCCTCAAACAATACAAAACGCAGACTTGAAAATCAGCATACCTAAAATCAAGTACACCATGGAAAAAATCAAAATCACCTGCACGTTAAAAAACATTTTCGGCTGCAACCCATACCCCCAAAAGTTCAAATACCATTCCAAACTTGGAGAAACGATAGTTGCCATAAACAAAGTAATGAAATTTGATCTTCACATAATAGACGGCATCATAGTTTCAGGCATCCAACCTCGCCGATTAGGCTTAGTAATGGCAAGCACGGACCCTGTAGCCATTGACACCGCAGCAGCAAAAATAGCTGGCTTAAACCCAAAAACAATAAAATATTTACAGCTCGCAAAAAAGGAAGGCTTAGGAAACACCGCTTTTATTCCAAAAGGCAAACCATTAGAGCACTTCAAACCTCAATACCCCAAAAAGAACCTACAAACAAAACTCATGAGCAAAGCTTACTCCATCGCCGTCCAAACAGGACTAAGCAAAAAACTCGGATTAGAATAAAAGCAACAAAGGAAGAGAAAATGGAAAAAATCAGACTAGGACTAATTGGTCTAGGTTACATAGGCAAAATCCATCTTAAACACTGCCAAAAACTAAAAAATGCAAAATTAATAGCCGCTTCAGACCTATCCAAAAAAGCCCTAAAAATCGCGACTGATGCTGGGGTCAAACAAACATTCACAGATTACGAGCAACTCCTAAGGAACTCTGATGTCGACGCTGTTATTATAGCGTTACCCACACATTTACATACGCGATGTGCCAAACAAGCAGCCGAAGCCAAGAAACACATATTCCTGGAAAAACCAATAGCAAGAAACATCACAGAAGCAAAAGAAATCATTTCAGCTGCAAGAAAAAACAACATCAAGCTAATGATGGGCTACCCCTTAAGATTTAATCCAGCCTTTTGCAAAGTTAAAAAAAGGATTGATGATGGAACATTAGGCGAAATAGAAATTGCCAATGCAGCATACATAAGCACAGGCCCTTTCATGCACAGAGCAGAAGCTCACACTCCGTTACCGGTGCCAGAATGGTGGTTCAACAAGGAGCTAACTGGCGGCGGTGTCCTCATAGACTTGGGCAGCCACGTAATAAACCTCCTACGATGGTACTTCGGCGAAATAGCAAATATAAAAGGCCATTTTGGATATCGATTCAACCTAGACTTCGAGGACTCAGCCACCTGCATCGCAAAGTTTGGAAATGGAACTTTAGCCGTGATAAACGTCGGCTGGTTCTCTCAAGGCTATCATCTAAAAATAGAATTGCACGGAAGCGTAAGAAGCTTTAGCGCTAACCATTCACCTTCCAATCCGATTTCAACGGTTATCCAAACGCTAACAAGAGGCTACTCCAAATTTTATGAAGGGCACCTAGCAGAACTCCAATATTTTGTAAACTGTCTAATCAAAGACCAGCCCCCGTCACCGTCTGGTGAAGATGGCTTAAAAGACCTGGAAGTAATCGAACAAGCATACAAAAACCAGATAAGATTAGGTTAACCATAATCAATGAGACCGTTCAATTTTGGTGCAGAAAGATAAAAAAACATGTTTCAAAATAGCTCTGCCTTTCTAACGTAAATGAGAAGAGAAAGGTGACAAATAGAAGTGTAGTACATACAACTTTATATCTATGGAATGAAATACTTTTAATTTGGAAAGGAGAAGGTTTAAGTGAACTTGTTTAAAGGATGCATTCAACGGAAACTGTTAAGCTTAATTTTAATTGGCCTTATTGTTCAAGGCTTTATAGGTTTTATAAATATCACTCCTGCGTTTGGACAGCTTTCAATAACGTTAAAATGGAGAGCAAATGCTGGTACTGGTAGTACATGGATGGGTCCCTTGGCAGCTGATTTAAACAATGACGGTATTATGGAAATAGTGATAAATGGAATGAATGGAATAGCAGCGCTAGATGCATTAAACGGCAGCATTATCTGGTCAAAACCATATGGAGCCAGTCATGGTCCTTGCGAGATAATAGACTTAAACAAAGATGGCATTCCAGAGATATTGTTTGTACCCGATTCTGTTAATGGTACCGCTGGGGGAGGAGTATTAGCCTTGCATGGAAACAACGGTTCTGTTTATTGGTATAATAGAAACGCTGCAGGAGACGATACATACATAGCTGTCGCTGACATTAACGCTGACGGATATCCTGAGATCTATTCTGTACGCCCGGGTTTGGTCACAGCCCTAACTTATGATGGCCACATATTTGCCTCTACCTACACTTACTATTCATGTTGGGGCGGATTGAGCATCGGGGATACGGACTTTGACGGCGTATTTGAAGTTTACCTAGGCGAAAGAGGGGGCACCTCGTACCCAGAAGGAAGGGGACTAAGGGCATTTTGGGCAGATAACCTAACTGAAATATGGGCTCACCCAGACATCCTTTGTAGTAGTCAAGCCCCAGTACTTGCTGACGTTGATAAGGATGGCAATCTGGAAATAATAGTGCTTCACCAACGAAAGGGTATTGCCGTCATTAAAACTGACGGAAGCGTATATCGCAAGCAACTTACCATTAGTAGTCTGCCAAGTAATGGGCATACTAATCCAACAGTGGCCGACGTAAATGGTGACGGTAACCTTCAACTATTGCACTGTGGCCAGGCAGACTTGGGATGGTATACTCCTGCCATATTTGATTTAGTAAACTGGAAAGTAGAGGCCACACTTCCATTTCAGTCTATAGATCCGCCAGGCGTGGCCGATATAACTGGAGATGGAAAATTAGAAATTATAGCGCCAAACCAAAACAACGTAACCATTTTCAAGTATAACGCAAGTACAAAGAATTATGACATCATAGGAACCATACCTCTAGCTAGGGCACATCCATTTTTCATAGCTCAAGACATCGACAATAATGGAAAGCTTAATCTAGTTTTCAACACGTATAATAGTTGGGTTTATGTTTATGAGGTAGAAGCACCAGCACCAACACCAAAACCTCGATCGGGACTCACCTTCTACAGCCAATACAGAACAAGAGTACCAGTTTATGTGCCTCCACCGGGACCGCCAGCGCCAAAAATTACAGAAATTTCGCCCAATAACGGCGCAATAGATATTCTTGTTGGGCTTTCAGAGTTAAGCTTCAAATTGACAGATTACCACTGCGACCCAATAAATTACACTGTTACAACTAATCCAGACATAGGATCAGCAAGCGGCATAAACGTACCCAACGGAAAAATAACCATCCCAATCAGCGATTTAGCCTACTCAACAACTTACACTTGGACAATAACAGCCACAGACGGAACACATACAACAACAGAAGCTTTCACATTCACCACAATCGACCTCGCGCCATGGTACAACGCAGACTGGCAATATCGCAAAACAATCATGATAGACCACACGAAAGTGGCTGCTGACCAAACAAACTTCCCAGTCCTAATCGACTTGACGGACACAGATCTAAAAGCCAAGGTGCAACTAGACGGCGCTGATATCCTGTTCACAGACCAAAACAAAGTCAAACTAAGCCACGAAATAGAACAATACGACAGCACGACAGGCCGCCTAATCGCATGGGTAAACATACCCTATCTCTCCTCAACCACAGACACAGCCATATATATGTACTACGGCAATCCAACGTGCGAAAACCAGCAAAACCAAACCATGGTTTGGGATGAAAACTACAAACTCGTACTGCACTTAAACGAGAACGCAGGAATACATTATGATTCTACGATAAATGGAAACGACGGAACGCCATTCGGCAGTTTAGTTCAAGGCGCAGCAGGAGCTATAGGAAATTGTGTTGAATTTAATGGCGGTTATGTTGAATTACCTCGCGTTTGCACAAGCGAAGAGCAATTCACTTTCAGCGCTTGGGTTTATGCTAGGTCCGGCGCACGCTACTTCATTTCTGAATGGTGGAGTTATCAAGGCGCTTTTCTGCAAGTCTCAGGTGATAACAAGATTGAATTATATGTTAACAACATTCTAATTTCTAGATCCATCACGCTTGGCAGATGGTATTATGTTGTGGGAACTTTTGACGGAGCAACTGCTAGGCTGTACGTGAATGACGGTTCACCAGTCTCTACCTCTGCTTCAAACCCCATCTGGCCTTCCCAGAACATGTACATTGGCGACCGTTCTGACCATAACCGCAAGTTCAACGGCTTCATCGACGAAGTCAGAGTATCAAACATTGCACGCAATGCAGCTTGGATATTAACTGAGTACAATAACCAGCATAACCCAACAGCATTCTACACAGTCGGTCCAGAAGAAGCCTTACCTGGCGAGCCCTTCATTTCAGAGCCAAATCCAGCTAACGGAGCAATAGACATACTAATAACGCTAAATGAATTAAGCTTCAACTTAACTGACTACCAAAACGACCCGATGAATGTAACAGTTTCAACAAACCCCGATATAGGCTCATGGACACAAACAAACGTTCCAAACGGAAGATACACGGTTACAGTAAGCGGCTTGAACTACGTCACAGTATACACTTGGACAGTAACCGTCACAGACGGCACACACATAACAACCAGAATCTACACGTTCACAACTGAACCGGAACCACCCACAGACGACATAATCTTCGACAGCAACTTTGACATGGGCAACCTCATCAACGTCACATATCAAGACGGCGCCCCAGGCTACAGATACTACAAAGCCGCAGTTAGATATACAATTGGCACCGACCCGGCTCATACTGGCTATTCAGCTAGAACTAACAACGACAAGCACTGGTGGTTCTACTTCAGCATGGAAAATGTCGCAGGAAAAACAATAGCAGTAAGCATAGTCAACGGAACCGACGCCGACTGGTCCACAAGTGAGACCGCAGGAAATAGATGGCCACAAATCGAACCCGTATACAGCTATGACAACATCAATTGGGAGAGAGTTCCACTTTCATGTGTAATATGGAATCGCTCCACAAAAACTTTCACGATCAACATGACATTTCCCGCAACACAGGGCAAAGTTTGGCTAGCGCCATTACCACCATACAACATAGCCAAAAGAGACGCGTTATTTGCGGAATTTGCATCCAGCCCCTACCTAACCGTAACATCCCTCGGAACAACACCAGGTGGACAAGAATTAAAAGTTGCAACAATAACAGACCCCGCGTATCAAGACTCAGGCAAATTCAGATCCTACGTCATAGCTCAGCAGCACCCAGGAGAAACACCTCCCAGCTGGAACGCAGAAGGTCTAATTAGATTCCTACTATCAGACGACCCAACAGCTGCTGCCATCCGCAGAAGCTACATGTTCAGAATAATCCCTATAGTAAACGTTGACTCAGTCTATCAAGGCATTTGCAGATACACGCCTATTAGAAACGGCTACCAATACGACCTTAACAGATGGTGGAACGTACCCACAAGCACCAGCGCACCATTTGAAGTTCGAGTCATTTACCAAGATATTCAGAACTTCAATCCAAACTCATTCAACGACATGCACAGCACAATCAACACTGAACAGAACTCGGAGAAGGAAGCCCTCACTTATAGATATTCCACTCTCACCACACCATATACAAATTTCATGAATAGCATCCGAGACGGCGGATGGCCAGAAACTTGGAGAGCGGCGTCCTCGCTAACTGGTGGAGCCTTCCAGAATGTCCGCAGCCGACTAGGAGTGACATTCTCACTATCTTGGGAAAATCCACATGACGAACTCAGAACAAACCCTGGTGTGAAAC